>WPCK01275374.1_pt1 | contig 119548 bp, 81 predicted proteins | sample 5399851 | NCBI WGS metagenome assembly WPCK01 (sample SAMN12869471, study PRJNA574797) | sludge metagenome | isolation source: wastewater treatment of pH11 | place: China:Beijing | collected 2019-05-20 | reverse complement strand
GCGCTGGGGCATGCCCTGTCGGAGGCCTATCGGGGCCTGTTGATGGTTGGCCGCATGCCCGTGGCCTTTCTGCACCTCGACATGGCACCCGATCTCGTGGATGTCAACGTCCACCCCACCAAGCTCGAGGTCCGTTTTGTCGATTCGGGGCGGGTGTACAGTCTCTTGCTGGGCATGTTGCGATCGCATTTCCTCTCACACGACCTGACGGCTAAGGGCCAGGTGGCCGGCTCATCGGCCGAGATGTCGCGAGTCGAGTCTCCGCACGAGTCGGGCTCGCCGCCGAATTCATTGCGGCCGCTTGCCAGACCGCCGGTCCAGGCAAGCCTGTGGGGACCTGCCAGCGCAGTGATTCCCCCGACAGACTCGCCCTCACCAGGAGTTCGCGCCGCGCCGTATGCCGACACCTGGGCGCGTTTGCCAGAATTTCCCACCACTCGCACACCGGACGAGGCCCACGGGCAAGAAGTCCGTCGCCCCGCCAGTTCCGCCATGGCCACCACCCCCGAGGGGTGCCCTGCGATGCAGGTCTGTCACCGCTACCTGGTGACTGAGTCGGAACAAGGGTTGGTGGTGATCGACCAGCATGCCCTGCATGAACGCATTCTGTACGAGGAGCTACGGGTCAAAGTCATGTCGGGAACGCTGGAACAGCAGCGGCTGCTGGTCCCGGAGCCGGTGGAGCTGTCTCCCTCCGAGGCGGGTCTGCTGCTGGAACACCAGGCCACCATCCAGGAGCTGGGAATTCAGATCGAGCCCTTCAGCGGCCATACGCTGCTGGTACTCAGCTATCCCGCCATGCTGGCCAACCTGGGACCGGCCGACATGCTGCGCAAGCTGGCTCAGCAGCTGAGCGATTCAGCGAGGACGCCCGACCGAACCGTACTGCTCGACGAACTGCTGCACATGATCGCCTGCAAGGCCGCCGTCAAAGCCGGTGATCGCCTGACGTCGCACGAGATTTCGGCACTGCTCGAACGACGGCACCTGGTGGATGATGCGCATCATTGTCCCCATGGCCGCCCCACCACCCTGATCTTCTCCCGTGAGCAGCTGGACCGGCAGTTCCAGCGAACGTAATTCGGGCCCACTTGGCACGCGCTGGGAAACGACCCTTGCCGGTAGAGCGCACTTGTCGACGTGACATCCTGAACGGAGCGCAGCGCCGCGAAGGACCAGCCAGCCGCGATTTGGCTCGGGTGACAGTATCACCCGGCAAAGCCGACTCGTCCCGATTGGCAGGTCCTTCGGTCGCCTGCGGCTCCCTCAGGATGACAGAGGGGGAGTGACGGACGGGGGATGGCAGAGCGTGTCCCAATGGCTGGGGGAACAATGCAGCATGTCATCCTGAACGAAGTGAAGGACCTGCCAGGCGCCAAGGCCCCACGCAGGTCGGTAGCGATTGGCAGGTCAATCGGTCGCCTGCGGCTCCCTCAGGATGACAGAGGGGGAGTGACGGACGGGGGGTGACCGACGCAACCAGCCAGTTCACGAATTGCGCAGGGGAGGCTGCCTGCGAACTGCCGGGGCCGAAGTCCCCTGCGACAGGCCATAGCGTTTGAGCTTCTTGATCAGTCCCTGTCGGCTGAGGCCGAGCCGCGTGGCGGTCTTCTGCTGGTTATGATGGCATTCTGCCAGGGCGTCCTCGATCATCCGGTGCTCGAGCGCTTCCACGGCCGTCTTGAGCGGACCTGTGGATTCGGACGCAGAGGCCCCGCTGGGTCCCGACCGGATCGATTCCGACAGGTCTGCGGCGTCAACTACCTCTCCCCGCACGAGAACCGATAGCCGCAGCATTTCATTGTCGAGTTGCCGGACGTTGCCGGGCCAGGAGTACTTCAGCAGGCAGCACAGTGCCGCGGGACTGAAGGCCAGCGGCGGCCGAGACTGCGCATGGCAGGCTGCATCGAGCAGGCGGCGGGCCAGCAAGTGAACGTCTTCTCCGAGTTCCCGCAGGGGAGGCATGTGAATCTGGACCGCATTGAGTCGATAGTAGAGGTCCTCGCGGAACTCACCCTGCTGGATGGCCTTGGCCAGGTCGCGGTTCGTTGCCGCAATGACGCGGACGTCGATGTCCTGAGGCGAGCGTCCGCCAATGCGCTCCACTTGTCGCTCTTGCAGCACCCGCAAGAGTTTCGCCTGGGCCACGAGAGTCAAGTCTCCCACCTCGTCCAGGAACAGCGTCCCTCGATCGGCTGCCTGGAACTTTCCCTCGCGGAATTGGACACCCGTGGCGACCCCTTTCTCCACGCCAAACATCTCGCTTTCGAGCAGTGGTTCGGGGAGTGCAGCGCAATTGATGGCGATGAAGGGCCGGGCCGCACGGGGACTCTGGAAGTGAATGGCCTTGGCCGCCAGTTCCTTGCCGGTCCCACTCTCACCGGTGATCAGGACACTGAGCGAACTATCGGCGACCTGCTCGATCAGACGAACGACCGATTCAATACGGGGGCTCGTTCCCAGGATGGCTCGCGGCGCGAGTCGGTCCTGGACCTCCCGCGTCAAGCGCAGGTGAGTCGCCTGCAGTGAATCGTGATCGCGCCGCAGTTCCCCCAGCAGCTGCGAGGTCTCCAGGGCAATCGCCATCTGGGTTGCGAGCAATTGCGCCAGTTCCACATCTTCGGTTTGAAACGGTCCCTCCCGCTTGTTGAGGACTTCAAAGACTCCGATCGGCGTCCCCGAGAGGTTCTTCAAGGGAACCGCCAGCACATTGCGGGTCTGTACCCCGGTCGTGGCATCGACTCCAGCGAAGAAATGCGGGTCCTGGGCGACATCGTCGACCTGCTGAACCTGGCCCGTCCGAATTGCTTCGCCGGCAATTCCCTTCTCGGCATCGAACCTCAAGACCTCGTTCGAATCCAGGGAGATGCGGGACCACAGTTGCCGCCGCGCTTCGTCCAGCAGGAAGACGCTGGCCAGGTCGGCTTCCAGCAGACGTGCCGCTTCGGCCGCGATCAGCCGCAGGAGGCTGGTCAGGTCGCGTTCCGAGTTGAGCTTTTCCGTGACCGCCAGGATCGCCCGCAGCTTCTCTTCGGGCGAGGTGAGTTGCGTGTCGTCGCGTATCGATCGCATGTCGATGACTCAGGGAGCCACGAAGGCCAATGATCCCGTTATTCTCAGGCCGACGCTCGGAGGCTGTCAACGCGGGCCATTTCGCGTGGAAACTGTCCACGAAGTGTGCGCCGTGTCCACGAAGTGCGCGCCGTGTCCACGAAGTGCGCGCCGTGGGCTTCTCGGGAGCCTGTCCGCGAACTCTCTGGCACCGTCCCTGGTTATCGAAGGCCGTGCGCGTCTCAAGTTATTTCCGTTCAATGATTAGGGGGGCTTCACGCGCCCCGGATGTCACCATGTCCGAACCGCCCGCTCGTCGCGGGTGGGTAATGGTTTTCAGACCGGCACGCCATTCCTGATCGTCCATGGCAGCCCGGCACACCATTTGCTTTTGCCACGCCGCCAGTTTGATCCGGTGGTTCTTGGCATGGGAGAGGGAGCTGACATGAACGCACACGTCTTGATCAAGCGGATGATCCTGATCGGATGGATTGGGCTCCTGCTGCCAGGCAGCCAGGCCCAGGCCATTACGTATTCTTTCACCGAGATCGCTCGGGCCCCGCTCTACCCGGCGCCCGGTGATTTCACCGATTTCCCCACGGCGCCCAGCATCAACAGTCGTGGCGTCGTGGCCTTCAACGCGCAATCTGTCGTGTCGGAGGGGATCTACCGAGGGACGGGTGGATTGGTCACAACGATTGTCGATTCGATCCGCGATGGCTTTCTTGATATTGAAGCAGCGTCCGCCATCAATGCCGCGGGCCAGGTGGCCTTTAAGGGACTCAAGGCCACGGGCTTCGGAGTATTTCGCGGCGATGGAACGACAACGACCACGATCGCGGACGCGATGGACGGATTCGCGTTTGGCGTCAGCAGTGGCTATCCGGGCATCAATGCTCGCGGAACTGTGTCGTTCGCCGGGCATGACTTCAGCTACGGGCTTTTCACCGGAAGTGGTGGGGCGGTAACGGCCGTGTATCGCAATGGGGCATACGGCTTGGCCTATGGCCCCAACGATCCCGCCATCAACGACGCAGGGGAGATTTCGTTTCTGATGAATGCGGGGGCCGGATCGCAAGGGGTGGCACATGGCAGCGGTGGACCGCCCGTGATCGTTGGCAGCGGGTATTCACTGCTGTCGCATCCCTCGATCGATCCGTCGGGCCGCGTTGCATTCCGGGCGGGGAGTTTTGGGGCACCGTTCGACGCCATTTGGACCGGCCTGGGTCCGGCGAGCGCCACCGTCTTGGCAAACATCAGCGGCCCCTTCAGCGGATTTCCGTTCGAGGCCGCCGCCAGTTCCACCACGGCCGCTTTCCTGGCGGACCTCGATGCCGGAGGGCGTGGTCTGTTTACGGGTCCTGACGTAACGGCCCACAAGGTGCTGACGGCAGGTGAGTCGCTCTTCGGGGATACGGTCCTGGGGCTCCCCAGCCTGAACCGCAACGCGGTAAACGGCGCCGGCCAGATCGCCTTCCTGGCTCGTCTGACGTCCGGCGATCTGGTCGTCGTGCGGGCCACGCCCGAGCGAACGCGATCGATGATTTCGCCGGTTGTCGTCCCGGAACCGGGGCCCGCGGCGATCGTTCTCCTTGGCATCGCGTGCGTGGCGGCCGTTCACGGCTCCCCGGCCGGTCGATGCGACAACTGGCCCAGTCGCAATCCTGCGAGGATGTAGCGCAGCGGCCATCGCAACTCGTTCCGAGCCCCCTCACCCCACGACCCTCCTCCCTGGGGTGTGGGGCAGAGGGGGCCGGAGTTTTTGCATCTATTCGCCCGCGGCCGTGGAACGACCCATGGCAAAGTCGAACTGCGACAGGGCGGGGACCATCATCGAGGCCGTGGCGAAGCCGTAGCAGATGACCGTCACCAGGAAAGCGGGGAGCGCCTGGCGGAGCATGAGGCACGTCAACACATAGAACGAGGCGAACGGAACGACTCCCGCCGCGATCCCCATGGCGGTGGAATGGTCCCCCGCGGTGAGCGCCACGTACAATCCCACACCGCCACCCAGAATGATGGCCGTGAAGGGAACCAGTTGCACGTGGAAGGAATTGCTGAACGCCACCATCATCAACATGCAGGTGGCGACCCCCAGCGACAGACCAAAGAGGGTCCCCATACTGACGCCGATGGCCGTTCGCGAATTCGCGTACCGAATACCGCAATGGATCCCCAGCATCATGGCGAACAGATCCAGCGTCAGGAAGGCACATACCAGGTACAGTAAGCTCGACCCGGGCATTGCACCTCGCCACCACGCGTAGCATGAGATGGCCATGGGGGTGAGCACCATCAGGCCTGCCACGGAACCAATTCCCAAGAGCTTTCCGAAAATGAATTCACGCGGCGACAGGTCGGTGGCGAGGAGCATGTCCAGCGCGCCGCCATCCCGTTCGCTCGTGATGGAAGTGACCGCCAAGGCATTCAGGATGGCCAGGCTAATCAAGTAGAGTGTGGCGAGTGGCTGCGAGGCGACCGGAAGGATGCTGCCTTGTTCTTGTGCCCAACGGATTTCAACGGCGCCCGTTGCATGATGGATCACCGCCATGATGCAGGCTGCGAGTACGAGGTAAGCCACGCGAATCAGGATGACCTTCCGGCCGTAGGCCCAGGTCACGCACTCCCGCCAGAGAACGGGGTTGTCCCACATGGTTCGAACGACGTCGGTCGCGACGGGGGCCTTCCGCGCGTCGATGTGGAGGTCCCTGGCGGACGCTGTCGTCGTTCCGGAGCCCGGGTCTGCGGCGGACAGTGCCGGCTCCGCGAGACTTTTTCCGCGCCCCTTCCTGTCGGCCGGCAGGGCCGATTCCTGGTGGTCACCACGATTCCAGGTCCGCACGCGAAGGATGCCGACGGCGCTGAGCAGGGCGAATACCACCGTGGCCACACTGAAGAAAACCTGGGGAACGGTCCGCACGAATCCCAGCCGGGGGTCGGCCGGCTGAAAAGGTCGCGCCGCTGCAAGTACGGCGCGAATTGGCTGCAGGCCCGCAGCGATCTGGGAGATTGAATCCACTCGATCCCCACCACGGACTCCCCAGGTCGCCACCCATTCCGCAGCGCCAATCCAAAAACAGAGGCACAGGACGACCAGGGACAACGTTTGGAACGTCTTTTCGCGCCAATACGCCACGACCACACCCAGGCTTCCCGCCGCCAGGGCGCTCATCACGGTCACCGCGAAGACCCGCGCAACCTGGCCCAGCGAGACCCCCCCCAGCAGGACCATCAGCGCAAAGACCGGCAAACCCGCCAGCACCATGGAGAGCAATTCCAGTAGACTGCCGAAGAGTTTGCCCCACACCAGCTCCAGGCGATTGAGCCGCGTGACCAGCAGCAGCACGAGCGTCTTGCGGTCCTTTTCCTGGGCCACGGAGCTGGCCGCCAGTACAGCCGAGGCAAACAGCACCACGGTCACTTGCAGGATGGCGAGCAGGGGAAACGCCATCGAACTGAAGTTCGCTACGTCGCCGACTCCCAGTTGTCGCTGTGCGCCGGCGAGCATGAGCCAGGCGGTGGACAATACGACCAGCAGGGCCGTTGGGTAGACCGCGCGCCAGACGTAGAATTGCCCACGACGGGGCAATGTTATCAGCTCTCGCGCCAGGATCGGTCCCATCTCTGGTCACTCCGTTGTCGGGAAGGAGCCGCCCGCGCGTTGCCCGGCCCATGCGCTCGTTCCCATGCTTCTCCTCGTCCCCAAGCGTGAGCATGAGACCAAGCTGCGAGAAGAACTGTCACTCAACCGGCTGGACTGGACCAACAGGTACTTGCGCGAGACCGTCGGGCCAGCGGTTCGCAATTGAGCCTTTGCACGCCGTGCATTAGGATAGGGTGCGTCGGGTCATGGTAACAGATCGGAAGGCTTGACCGGAACCACCATCCATGGGTCCCTCGGAACTCGGTGAGTTTTCCCGATCGCTCACGGAGTGGGATCGGTTTTTTGCTGAAGGGCGAACGGTACCCCTGCTGGAGGCCGAGGTTCAGCCTCGAAGCCTGGCCGAGCGGACCCGCAATCTTCGCCGGCGACTGCGGGATGGCCCGCACGCTCCCGTACGGATCGCATTCTTTGGCGCAACGGGAGCCGGCAAGAGCAAGCTCTTCAATTCCCTGCTGAATCGTTCCGTCAGCCCGTCGGGGTTCCGCCGGCCGTTTACCCGTACCGCCTGTTATTACCTGCATGAGGACTGGCGGGCCTTGGAGCATTCGCTGGCGGGCGAAGTCGTCGTGCATCGCGACCCCGAATGGCGCCATTGCCTACTGCTCGACACTCCCGATTTCGACAGCGTGGAGATCGCCAACCGGTCCGAGGCAGATCGCGTCCTGGCGGAAACCGACGCCTTCGTGTTCGTAGCCGACAGCCTGAAATACGCAGATGCCTCCATCTGGGAATACCTGCGCGTGATTCACACGTCCGGGAAGGAATACCAGATTGTGCTGAACAAAGTCCAATCGGAAACCGTGGTCGAGAGTTTTCTTGCGCGCTTTCGAGGGACCTTGGGTCGCCTGGACGACGCCCAGGGAATCCTGCCCAACGTCGTCGTCGTACCGGAGTTTCCCATCGACGACGCCACGCTGATCCGTCCTGACCATGAATCGCTGACAGCCCTCCGCGCATCGCTGCAGCGCATGTCGCGAGCGGACGGAATGACCTCCCCCGCCCGGTTGTTCCGCCTGGAGCTGCAAGGCCTGATGGATGCTGCGGGCCGGTCGATGGAACAGGTTCGCACCAGGCAGGCGGAGGTTCAGGCCCTTCATCAATTGCTCGATCGGCGGCTGCGCGAAGCGGAAGAACGCCTGGAACAACGTTTGACCGTCTCCCTGGATTCGGGGGTCCGCGACGAAGTCTATCAGCGGGTCCTGCGGCGTATCGAAACGCTGGACGTCCTGCGCTTTCCCCGTCGCATCCTCTCCTTTCCCGTGCGGGCCGCCCGCCAACTGCTGCTCGGCTGGTGGCGAACCTCCCCGGAAGATCCGGAAGGGGTCGGGAACCAGGCCAGCGGCGGGGACGACGCGACCTCGGCCGAATCATTCCAAATGCTGGAAGCCGAACTCCTGCAGTTCGCCAACCAGGTTCGCGTCGATATGCTGGCCCACCAGGGGTTCGAGCGATTGTTGACCCGCGAACGATACCGCGAACTTCGCATCGAGCATGAAGAACTCAAACGCAGATTCCAGGAAGAGGACGGCCGCTTTCGCGCATGGGTGGCACAGCATGCCCAGGAAACCGCATCCCAGATCACCGGGGAAAACAAGGCCAAGTTCTTCCTGTCGCAGCTCCTCTTCAATTCCGTCCTGATCACGGCACAGGTACATTCCGGGGGATTCTCCCTGATGGATCTGGGGCTGGACGGAGTGGTGAGCCCCTTCATGGCCAAGGGAATTGGCATGCTGATCGGCAACGAGAAAGTGCAGCAGTTCGAAAAAGATGCCCGGGGACAGCATCAACAGGCACTGGTCCGCATCCTGGAATCGGCACAAAAGCGATTCCAGGACTTCACCGACGAGGCTGTGGCCGGGATCACGTCCCTGGCCGACACGTTGGAGTCGGTCCTCCGATGGTCCGGGTCGGTAGAATCGCTGGCAAACGCGTTCGCGTCGCGGCCAGGCTCTCCGCTTGCAGCGTCCGAGGGGGCGGAATCTCCCGACGGGGCCTCACCATGATTGCACGCTACACCCAGGGGACGTGCGACCCGACATGGAAAGAGCTCGGGGCCTACCTGCAAAAAGACCCATCCTGGCTGCTGCCCGACGCCGATCGACGTGCGATGCTGCATGAATGGGAGCAGGTCAACGATCTGGAGCAGCGGCTGGAAGACGCGCTCGTGATCGGACTCGTCGGTGGCACAGGCGTCGGCAAATCGACCCTGATCAATGCCCTGGCCGGTTCCGAGATTTCCCGCAGTGGCGATCGCAGGCCGACCACGGACCGTATCGTCGTGTACGTGCATCGCAACACGGAACTGCCCCTGGAAGTTCCCACTGGGGATTTCGCCACTCCACATGTGATCCACCGAAATGACCGGATCTCCAAGGTCATCCTTCTGGACTTCCCCGATTTCGATTCGGCAGAACACTCCCATGCGGAGATCCTGCAGAGGCATGTGGCCCACCTGGACGTCATCCTGGTCGTGGTGGACGACATGAAATACGGAGACCGGAGGCTTTATGAAGTCATGTCGTCGTTGGATCATGCCCCTTCCAACCTGTTTCTGGTGCTGAACAAGATCGATCACTTCCAGACGCGGTATGGGGCATCGGCACCGCAGGTCGCCAGCGACGTGCTGCTGGACCTGCGTGCCAAGCTGCAGGAGCACGCCGGAATTACGGTGTCGGCCTCGCAGGCGTACGCCATCAGTGCGGCCAAGGCCCTGGAAGCCCGAACCTCGGGAAATCGACCGGATGACCGCAAGCACCTGGGACGCGATACCCATGGTTCCTTGCCGGTGGAAGCCGGGCAAGTCAACGACCTGGAACACTTGATCGAAAGCTATCAAGAGCACAAGCATCGACGTCTGGCCAAAGAGAAGAACATTGACGTCCGCAAGGAAACCGTGGCCCATCAATTGGCGGACGTGGGGCTTAGCCCGTCCAACCGGGATATGGTGCAGCGGCTCGAGGAGACCGTCTCGCGCTCCCGCGGTGAACTGGCAGCCGTGCTGGGGCAAATCCCCCAGGAAATTCTGGGGGATCGGGACCGGCTGGCCTGGCGCCACAGCCGCTTGCGCCAGGCCGCACATTATTGGGGCCTGCCCATATCTCTTGGGTTCACCCTGCTGGCGGAGATCGGTCGCTGGCGTGGGAACGCGCCGGGTACGCAGCCTCGCGACTGGTACTCCAAGGTACGGAGGCATTACCGTGCCTATTTCGAGGCGGCCAGGAACCTCCGCCGCCGCATCGACGCGGAATGGACATCCCAGGACAGCTCCCTCAAGGGATCTGCTGCCACCAGGAACGGGAATGCACAGGCCTCCGATGGGGGAGACGAGGGACTCGACACACGGCGATTGCCGCAACTGGCCTTGGAACCAGGCTCGCGCCGATGGCATCGCATCGTGCCCCATCTGTTGCCGCTGGCAACACTCGTCATCGGACTACTGTCCCCGTTCTTGAGCGCGAAGCCTCAGGGCGCCATTTCGGGGCTCTGGGCATGGTTTGGGGCCGTCTTCGCCACGCTGAATCCCCTCTACCTGGTACAACTCGGCCTCTCGGTCGCCGTGGCATACCTGGTTTCCGCGTTGGTGATCTGGTTGAGGGAGATCCAATTATTGGATGCGGACATCCTGCACCTGGAAACGAAGCTGCGCGATGCCGTTGTGGATCGTGTCCAAACATCGGTCTCGGAGACGGAAAGTCGCGTCTCCGAGATCCTTCATGAGTTTGAACACTTGCGGCAGCTCCTGAGGCACCATGTGTCGGACGCGCCCTCGCAGACTTGTAAGTCGTAGCGCGGAATTCTGGGTGTCCCTGCGCATTGGATTCTCGCAATGGTCGAGCGCCGTTCGAGGCACCGGTGAGGAATCATCTTGGATTCACCAAAGTTCCAAGATTCATCTTGACGAAAGAAGGGCAAAGCTGGTTCAATTCAAAAGATGGGTAAGCGATGCAACGTGGCCGGAAACGATCGGGATGGATCGTTAGACAACATCGCTCACCCAGTTTCCGGGTCCGACGCGGGTTTCCGCGCATGCTACGGCGGGAACGAGCCGTCGTGACCCGGAGCTACGGATTCGCGATCTTCCATGGCACGGGTGCCCACGGGAAGATCGCCTCACGGAAGGAGGCGCCCACGGATGAGGAGCCAACCTGATGGCGAATAAGAGCTCGGCGGCCAACAAGAAGCGTGCTGCCACCCGGACGACCCGGACGAAAACCGTTTCCAAGACGCCCGGGACGCGGACCACTTCGAAACGGTCTCCCAAGACTCGGACGACCTCACGTACCACCGGCTCGACGAATACCACGTCCACCGGCAATACCACGGGAACCGGGGCCAAAGGCACGGGCAATTCGGTGCGAGGCACCGGAAATCGCTCGACCAAGGTCCGGACCGCCGCCCGCCGCACGACTCGGTCGACCGGCCGTACTGGCGCGGGCCGATCGGGCTCTCAGGGGACCGCCAAGTCCTCGGGCTAACCCCCTCTGTTTTTGAAAATCAAGCGATTCTAGGCCGGTCCGCCGCATGATGCGAACCGGCCTTTTTCGTATCATGGGTGAAAACTCCGTCGATACCTTCAGCATGCAGAGCCCCTCCGTTAACGAAACACCCCATTTGCCCGCCGTGGATCCCAGCGTCAGGTTCCAGGAGCTGGGCCTTACGTCCGAGATGCTAGCGACGCTCGAACGGGCCGGATACGTGCATCCAACTCCGGTTCAGGAAGGGGTCATTCCGCTGGCCCTGACGGGTCGCGACGCGATTGGCCAGGCCCGCACGGGTACGGGCAAGACGGCCGCCTTTGTCATTCCTATTTGGGAACGTCTGTCGACCCACGTGCGGGTCCGCCGACCTAGCGCGGTCGTGCTCGTTCCCACGCGAGAACTCGCCACGCAAGTCGTCGGGGAATTCGACAAGCTCTCCACGCGCCCCCACTTCCGCACAGTGGCCCTGGTGGGCGGCGAACGGCTCGCGGGGCAGGAGAGTCGGCTGAAGAAGGGAGTGCACGTCGTGGTGGGGACTCCCGGTCGGGTTCTGGATCACATCCATCGCGGTAATCTCGATCTGTCGCACGTGGAAGTGGCCGTACTGGACGAAGCCGATCGCATGCTCGACATCGGATTTCGACCCGACATCGAGAAGATCCTGCGAAAGTGCCCGCAGCAGCGACAGACCCTTTTGCTGAGCGCCACGCTGCCGGCACCCATATTGCAACTGGCTCACCGCTACATGCAGGACCCCGAGCGGCTCGATTTCTCCAGCCAGAGTATTGGCTGCGCCACGATCGAACAGTTTTATTACACGGTCCCTGTGGAACAGAAGTTTGAGCTGCTGTGCCGTTTGATTGAGCAGGAGGCACCCCAGCAGGCCATCATCTTTTGCCGGACTCGCCGCAAGACGGACGAAATTTATCGACGATTGTCACGGAACATCAGAGGGGTGGGCTGCATCCACGGCGACATGCGGCAGTCCGAGCGGAATCGTGTGATGAGCCAGTTCCGTTCGGGCCAGATCCGGTACCTGGTGGCGACCGACGTGGTCGGCCGCGGGATTGATGTGACGAGCATCTCGCACATCATCAATTACGATATTCCCGACGACTGCGACGACTATGTCCATCGCGTGGGACGCACGGGGCGGATGGGCCGGGAAGGGGTTTCCTACACCTTCGCCACGCCGGACCAGGGAGACGCCCTGACGCGGATCGAAATGCGGATCGATCGACTGCTCAAGCGGCTCGACACCGACTTGCCCCAAGTCCCTGCCGCCCGTCCCAGTCCCGCCAAGGAACCGCGCACGGCTCCTTCCGGTCCAAAACAGGCCAAAGCGGCGCCTGAGGCTGACCCGCCGCCACCGCCACCCGGCAAGCCTCGCCGGCGCCACCGCCGTGCGCTGTAGATAAGAAACGGGTCAGATTTCTTTGCTGGGGGGGACCAGGTCTTGGTAAACTCTGTAAATGCCGAGATCCGAACGCGCTGACCAGGTGGGTGGACTCTACCACGCCCGAAACCGTGGAACTTTTCGTGCCACGATCTACCACACGGATGCGGATTTCCCGGCCTTCGAGAAGACCCTGGGGAACGGGGTGGACCGGTCGAACGGATCCCATTGCGGTTGGAACTGGTGACGCGTGCCGAAGATTGGCAGTGTGGACCGTTGTGGCGATGGCTACCGCGCGAGACCCCCACTTCGAGGAGATCACCATGTCTCGTCCTGTGATTCGGTGTTGCCTTGGTTTGGCCTTGGTCGTGATCGGGCTCGCGGATGGATCCGCCGTCCAGGCTGGTCAGATCTTCTGGATTGGCGGGAATGCCAACTGGGATTCGACCATCACGCGCTGGAATCCGAATGACGAGCCCGATCCTGATGACGAAGCCATCTTCAATACTTCCCACAGCGTCAACCTGGCGAATAGCTCGGAATCGATCTTGGCTCTCACGATGTCAGGAGGGATCGACCTGTATCTCAACGGCAACGATCTCACGGTCAACGGCGGCAATGTGACGCTGTCGGGTGCCAGCACACTGCTCGATATTCCCACGAACTCGACCCTCAACTCGGACGACGTTTTCGTGAACGCCGACGCGTCGCTGACGATGCATGGCGGAACGATTACGATGGCTCAATCGGTCGGCGACGCCGTATTAACCGTTGCCGCAGGCGGGGCCATGGGCGGCTTTGGAACGATCCATTCGACCGACGCGATCTCCGTCCCCAATACCACGGTCTTCAGTCTGGGCGGAAACCTGGTGGTCACTTCATTCGACCTCTTCAGCCAGCAGGCCGCGACACTGGCGATCAACGTGCCGGCCAACGGGCGGGTTGATCTCGACCAGACCAATGCGGTCATCGACATTGCCCGCAACGACACGCTGGACATCAATGGCGCTGCCCACGATCCTGCCGTCGACGCTTACAGCGGCACGCTGAACCTGGCCGAGGGAGCGACGCTCGACATGAGCAACGCCTGGGGCATGAATAGTGGCAGCATCCACGCCGAGACGCATGGTATCAACGTAAACACCGCCGGCACGGCGGCGACGATCGCCGGTGCCACGTTCACGCAGTCGGGTGGAACGATCGACCTGGCCGACAGCCTCGACTCGCTGCGGATCACGGCCAATTTCACCGCGACCGGCGGATCGATCAACAATAACGGCCACATGATTCTCCATGATGCCACGATCAACGGCGCCAACTTCCAGATGAATGGCGACCATGCGTCGTTGAGCGTGGCGGGCATACCTGGCCCCGGCTTGGGCCATGCCGTGCGGATCACGCAAGGAAATTTCGATCTGAGCGGGGCCGGCGCGGAGACCAACGTCACGATGGTCGGCAACGGCGGATTCCTTTGGTTGGAGATTGATTTCGACGCGGGCCCTTTCGACGTGATGGATCAGTCGATCGAGCTGAACGGCGGCGCGCTCCGCGTGCATAACGTGGACGACGGCGTCGCCGGCAGCGACACCGTCTGGCACCTGTCCAATGGCGTTGTGAACGCCAACGTCGGCGCCAATTACCTTGAAGGCGATGACCTGATCATCCAGGCGGAGACGATCAAAGTCGATCCGGGCGCGGAATTGAACATCAACACCAGCGAAGCGGAAGTCACCAATCCGACAATCACTATCGGAGGACAGTTCCTCATCAACACCTACTCGCGGTGGACTCATTCAGGCGCGAGCGTCTCTGGCACGGGGGTGTTTCGGCCGGGCGTCCCGACAATCGGCGACGGCGCGACGGCGACCGACATCGTCTGGAACGTAACGACGGTCGACTGGGACGACGAGGCGCAGGTCGGACCCAATGTCGGGACGACGGTCGCGGCAGGTTCCTCGCTGACGATCAATGCCGACGCGATCGAAACGGTTCCAGGGGACGGCTACGACGCCACGATCCACCTTCGCAGCGGCGACTTGACCGTCAACACGCCGACCGCCTGGCGGATGGAACACCTTCTGAATATCGACAATCTGACGGCCATTCCCACGATCGACGGCGCGCGGATGATCGTCGGCGATGCCGACGGCGCCACGGTAAACGTCGGCGCCAATGGAGGCGTGGGTGTCCACAACATGAACGCGCCCATGACGCTGGAGGCCAATGGTGTGGTGAACGTGGCGGGCAGCGCCATTTTTCAGGTGAGCGGGGATACGGTCTTCGACGGTGGGCAAGTGACCGGCGACGGCAGCTATCTGCCCGCCGCTATGAACACGGTCCGGGACGATCCCTCGGTCTCCCGAATCGACGTTGATAAATTCCAGTTCGATCGGGGCTCCTGGACGATCGACCCCAACGCAAGTCTGATCGTCGACGTCGGGGATTACGACCCCCTCCACGTGACGAATCGCTTCACGTCGACGATCACGATTCGTGAAAATGGCGCGCTCTCTGTCCGCTCAGACGATCCGACCTTCCTGGTGGACACCGCGACAATCAACATGATCGGGTCGGTGGGGGGATTTGCTACCGCCTGGCAGGGGGACGCCATCGAATTTGGAAATGACGCCGGTACGCGGGATACCCATCTCGCCGTCAGCGGCGACTATTCGCATATCTCTGCCATGGTGACGTTTCTTTCCGATGCCGACGTGACTATCGACGCGGGTGCCACGCTCGCCATCACCGGCGCGCTCACCAACGTCGACCCTGTCAACGGACTCAATCAGGCCAGTTTCACGGGGGATGGCACCCTCTCATTCAACACGGAGTTGAACTTCAACGAGGCAACGACACTCAACGTGGGCACGGTCTACCTCAAGGAAGTTTTGGGAGTCCCCAGCCCGTTCGGTCGAACCGTCACGGTCTACGCCGACACCACCATCAACGCCGACGTGATGGGCCCGTTTGGCGGAATGAACAACGACGGCGTCGATGACGTCCTGGCGATCAATGGCCAGGCCCGGTTGCGCGTCAACCTGGCGAACCCGAACGGCGAATGGACGATTAACGCCCCAGCCATCGTGAACATGAACGCCAGCGACGCCCCACTGGTAGGAAGCGGCATCGATGGCGCGGACGTCAACATCGACGGTACGGTCAATATCCGTGGCAACTCGGTCTGGAGCGCGCGTGTCGACATCGCAGGTACGGTCCATACGACTCTGGCCAGCGACCGATTCCAGTTGAACGGTGGAACCACTGGCGATGAGAACCGGCTCGAAGGCGGCTCGATCAACGGCCCCGGACAACTGGTTCTCGATGCTGGCCACGCGCTCGTCGGCCATGGTACGATCAACAGCGACATTTTGTTTCTCAACGTCAGCACCAAGGTCGCCGCGGACGATGGCATGCTCACAATCGACGGAGCGTTCAATGGCTTCCCTGCGGGGAGTACTGGCACCCATGACACCGACGGGATCTTGAATGTCGTTCATCCGTGGGACTCGATCCTCTTTCAATCGGTCAATATGGCGGGCGGCGAAATCCGGGGAGGGACGATTACGAACAACACGCGTCTCGAAGGTTTTGGCCTGGTTACTGCCCGTGTGATCAATAACTCCAGCATTCGAGCTCAGGGCGGTGGCACGCTGATCTTGGAAACGACCGGTAACGACAATGACTGGGATGGTGCCAACGATTTCGCATTGCTCTACGCAGTAGGAGGAAACCTTGAGCTCCGAGACAATGCCGCGTTCCCTTTCTCCGGCAGCGTGCTGGCCCAGTCGGGACGAGAGGTATTTGCCAATGGGTTCTCGCTGCAATTCGAACCGGCGTCCCTCCTGACGCTCCTTGGCGGGACGTACCGCTCGACTCACGACACACAACTCGGAGGTACCGTGGACGTCGCCGTCGGCGGTCCATCGACACTGCAGATCTCGGGAACTGCCGTCTTTGAGAACGGAAGTTCGACAACCCTGAACGGCGACTTGCTGCTGGCGAATCTCACGACCGTCGTCGAAACCGGAGCGACCTTTTCTGGAGGCGGCCGACTGACGAATCTACCGGGCAACACACTGCAATTCCTCCATGGAGTCGCCGCCGCGGACCTGGCCGTCCTGGTGGACAACCAGGGAGTCCTCTCGCTCGGTGACGGAGGAGCGGTTGGTACGGTGTCGGCGACAGCCTATCAACAAGGGGCCGCAGGCGTATTCGAGTTGGACCTCGGCGGCTCCGCTGCCGGTGAGTCCGATCAATTGTCCCTGACTGGCCAGGCAACGCTCGGCGGTTCGCTCGACCTGTCGCTCTTGCTGACCTACACACCTTCCGTGGGCCATACCATCCCGGTCGTTTCAGCAGCCGGCGGTGTCACCGGAACGTTCGCCATCATCGAACAACCGGCCGTGATGCCCACCGGACTGTTCTTCGACGTGATCTACGGTCCAACGCTGGTGCAGGTGAAAGCACTGCCAACAGGAGACCTGAACGGGGACGGCTCCTGGAACTGCGCCGACGTCGATTCCCTAGTCGCACAAATCGTAACGGGAATGTACGCGGACCTGTTCGACATGAACGGCGATTCGCTGCTGAATGCGGCAGACGTAACGGTCTGGCTGGGTCGGGCGGGTGCCGTGAATCTGCCCAGCGGAAGCTCGTACCTCCCCGGTGATGGGAATCTGGATGGCGACGTCGACGGTTCCGACTTTAGTATCTGGAATTCGAACAAGTTCACCAGTAATGCGGCCTGGTGTCTGGGCGATTTCAATGCCGATGGCTCAGTAGATGGCTCGGATTTCAACGTCTGGAACGGCAATAAGTTTACTTCCGCGGATTCGCTGAACAGCGTTCCGGAGCCTTGCCTTGCCGGGTTTGCTCTTGCCTGGTTGCTAGAAATCCGGTTGCGAGCCAAGCGGAAAACTATTGACCGCGGCGCGGCCAATGTTCCCTATCAGAGTTTGAGCATTGCGGCTTTGAAAAAGGAGAGCTTGAGTTGATGGTTGGTGAGTTGCTTTTCCAACGAGGAGCGGATGTGTCGCTTCAGGTGGTCGACGTCAATTGGCACGACGTTGGCCAGGTCGGCGCACCTCGTGTGGCTCCAGCGAGGTCCTTCCGGGTTAAGGTCGGGCGCATGTGCCGGCAGTCACTCGAACTCGATGTTTTGCAATCGGGATGCTCGGAGTCGCTTCGCGGCCGATCGGTGAACGTGCCAGCGATCCCAACAGATGATCAGTGGCCGCTGGCGCTGCTTCCGAACCACATCGGACACGCGTGCGCAGGTTCACAGGGCTGTTCGGTACCCAGCGGCCATCGGTCCCTTGAGAAGGATGGCGATAAGTAAGGATCGTTGTTTCTCGAAAAGCTGGGTGGCTGGGGCAGGGCCTTTGAGGCCCCAGCGCGCAAAGGTTGGGTATGGAATACAAGCAGGCGGCACCCTGGGGCATCGAAGGCGCTGCCCCGGCCACGCCTTCTAAATCGGGCGAACTTCCCTGAAACTTCCCTGTTGATGCGGGTGCCGGTGATCGTATCATGGCCAAGGTTTTCCAGCAGCCGCTGCGAGGTTCGCGCAGTCCTTCGGTTCGCTGGCAGCAACGTCTCACTGGGAAAGGAGCGGGATCATGTTATCGACGCCGCGATTTTTGTTCACGAGCTCACTTATCTTAATGTTCGCTGCCACGGGCATCCTCTTCGCCCCAGCAAGGTGCGGCGCCGAATTGCTGCCTCCGGGAGATTTCAACGGGATATCGCTCGATCAATGGGGACTGGATTACCTCCAATGGTCGATTGCGACCGGCCTCGGGGGACAGATGCTCCCCGACACGGTCAATGGCGCCAGGTACCTTCCGCCGAACTTCGGCGGAGGCAACTTCACGGCTGACCTCAGCATCACACCGGATTTGGGACTCATCGCCACGCCATTTGCGCTTTTCGGCGAACAGTACGATGATGGGACCGCGGACGATCCGAACGATCCGTTCATTGATACGATCTTTATGGATGCGATGATCCGGTCCACGTTGGACGGCGTGGTCGTCCTTGAGGGGACCGGCAGTTCCCTTTCGGACCGGATGTTTGGCATGACGGTGTTCCCGGCCCCGATCCCGTACGCGATGCCCATACCTCGCGGTGACAAGGACGCGATCGCTGCGTTTTTTGGTGGAGGGATTACCACGATCTTCGCAAACCTATCCCCCGGATCACACACCATCGTCAACGAGTTCACCTCGATGTACTTCGGGGCAGCGTCTTTTACGTACAACGTTACGGTCGTGCCTGAGCCCTTTGGACTCGCGGGTGCCGGAACGGGCGTTCTGTGCCTGGCGTCCTTCCGAAGGCGGATGACTCAAGAGCGAAGGGCGTAACTCCGGCGATGCACAAAGTCCGCTAAACGGTCACCCTGGTATGCGTGGGGCAGGTATCGTGACTGCGACCTGGCCAAGTTGCCCCTGCCGTTGCTTGCGCTGGCTGAAAGCCTGCGCCACACGATAGCGAATTGGCCGTCACCAACGTGCGCTCAAGCTGAAGGCCTGCGCTACGAAAAGGATATGTGGCGTTTGCGGCAGGGTTCGCAGGCGGGACGGCCTTGTCACGGCACGGTGTACGGTTCACTCTACCGGGAATCTCCGGGATCCTCGTGCGGTGAATCCTCCAGCAGCTGAGCAAGGATCAGTGTGTCATAGTGTATCTCGTGGTGGCGAATTGACTCCTCTTGAAACTCAAAGATCTGCACGCTTCTCAGGGACGTCGAATTGCGGACCTGAGGGTGAATGAGTTTCCGTCCCAGCAGGACGGCTGTCTTATCGCCCACGAAGAGCAAGAAATCCGCATCTCGAACCGGTTCGGACGGCCTGATCTTCCACGCGATGTCGTAAGCGCGCCGGATTTCATCTTTGCCGCGGAACTTGCCGCTAAGTTGGATCGGCGCGTCCCCCGGGAGATGCAAGATCGCTTCGTCGTGATAGCACTGAAGGAGGGCCGTCATGTCGTGGCAATCGAACGCTCGATTCCACTTCATGACCACGTCCCGTCGCTGAATCTCGCGTTGTCTCGCCGATTGGCCCGTGCGAACGATGAGACGTAGGCCGGAGTCCAACGCGACACCAATCTGGGTCAAGCTAACGAGATCGAGCCGCTTTCCCTTTTCCGCTTTCCGGATAGTCTTTACATCAACTCTGGCTCGCGTGGCGAGCTGTTCTTGCGTCCAACCGAGGCTGAGCCTTCGATCGAGAATCTCGGTGCCATTGGCGATCGCGCCTCGCATACGTCTAACTGGACAACATTTGGTCAAACCCACGTCGAGAACCGTATGGATGTGGGCCATTGCGCAAGGGATCAATGCACTGCCAGGGCGAACCAGCTAATTATCGAAACGCAAATTGAGACCGGTTGCCGTCAGACATTCTGCCCAATTCCGTGGAACATCTCGTGGCGCACACCGCCGTTGGGGCGACCATCTGCCGGCGAGTGTTCGGCGCGGGTCAGAAAGCGGCGCCGAACAAGGACCCATAAGACCCGTACCCAACCAGGAATTGGGATCCCATGCCCAAGTCGGCCCCCCCACCCCAAGCCGTGATCGATTGCCGGACCGTAAATTTTCGATAATTCCCGACGTATCTGCCCCCTCACCCAACGCCGTGACCGACTTGCGAACTGCGAAATCGCAACGATTCCCGCCAATTCTGCCCCCTCACCCCAACCCTCTCCCCCACGAAGCGTGCGGGAGAGGGGGCAGGACTCCGGAATCTACGGTGGAAAGTCGGTCACGGCGTTGCCCTTCACCCCGACCCTCTCCCCCATCCCAGCGGACTGGGACGGGGGAGAGGGGGCAGGACTTCGGCATTTGCGGCAACAAAGAAATCCATCACGGCGCTGCCCCTTGTCGAAGTTGAGGCATTTCCTTTTCCAAGCGTTGTATTTGGCGACGCCATGTCTTGGCGTCCTCGGCGCGATTCGCTCGCGTGTAGAAGTCGATCAAGCGTTCGCAGGCAGAGAAGACCCGCCACCGAGCGCTGGGTTGAATCTTCGGAAATTCCGCCACGAGGAACTGGCAGGATTCAAGCAGCATCCGTTCGGCCTCGACCTGCTGCCCTTCGGCCGCCAGTGCAAGGCCCTGAATATTGCGGGCCCGTGCGGCATCGATCGGTTTGATCTGCGGGTTCTTGACCCCTTCGCCTGCCATCGACGATGCCTCCTGGAGTTCTCCCTGCCGTACCAACACTTCCGCCAAGTCGATCTGCGCGAGCGGCAGCTGCGAAGGATCGAAGTGGGGTGCCACCTTGGCGCCTTCAATCCACTCACGAATGATTGGTTCCGCTTCCTCATGCCTTCCCGCCATCTGATAGGCGCTCTCCAACACGCCCAGACACACCAAGACGTTTGCGTCCTGGGGACCGAATTTTCTCTTCCGGAACTCCAGTACGGAATGCATGATGGGTAACGCCGCGTCGACGTCGCCAAGCCCCACATAGGTCACCGCCACACCGAGCGAAACCGTAGCGGTTCGCGCATCGTCATCACCGAACTGCCGCCGTGACAGTTCCCAAGCCTCCTTCTGCACGTTGAGCGCATCGGGCAATCGATTGACTTGCGAATAGAGGACACCAAGCTGGTGCAGGACATTCGCCAACAACGATTCGTCCGCGGAAGCCCGTGCCCCTGCCAGTGCCTCCTCGGCAGTGAGAATCGCTTTGACCCGGTCGTCCAGAAAGGCATGGCAGGCCGAGATATCCAGTAACGAAGCGACCGTGCGCTTGTCGGATCTGCCATGGAGCTTCATGAACCCTGCGGCCGCTTTTTCGAAGGCTGCCAGCGCGTCCCGGAATTTGCCTGGCCACAGGTAACTTGTTCCCAGCTCATGCAATACATCCAACGTGTCGTTGTGAAGTTCGCCCAGCTCACGGGAGAGCAGCGCATACGCCCCTTCATGGCAGGCGATCGCATTGTCGAACTGTCGCAACGACCGGCAGGTCTGTCCAATGGCGTTCAGCATGGTTGCAGACGCGCGGGGGTCCTCCTGCATTTCAAGTTCGGCCGAACGCCGCAAACTGGCGAGTACGTCCAGTAAGGTATTCTGATACGTCACCTCGGGATTGTCCGTGTTTACGGACCCGAGACTGGCAACCAGCGCGTCGAGTACTTTCTGCTTTCCCGCGGCTGATTGAGTCGCGACGCGTTCCGAGTTCCGGAATCGGATCGCAAGCCATGTCGACGATACACTGCCAACCAGCAATGAAAGAGCGACCGTCGCGGCGAGCACCGTGATCGCGCGGTTCTTGTAGGCCCATCGAAGCCCACGATGGATGCGACTGCGTGGACGACTGTGAATGGGTCGGCCCGAAAGGTACCGTTCCAAATCCTCGCCGACCAGATCGGCCGTGGAATAGCGTTGACGTGGATCCTTCTCCAGGCACTTCAGGCAGATGGTTTCCAAGTCCCTCGGGATGCGATGGTCCAATCGCCGGGGGCTGGGAGGGTCCTCGTGGATGACCTTTTGAATCAGCAAGTGCGCCGTGCCCCGGAACGGGAGTTCCCCGGTCAGCAACTGGAATAGGATCACGCCCATCGAGAAGACGTCGGAGGTGCGGTCGACCTGGTGTGACTCTCCGCGGGCCTGCTCGGGGGACATGTATGCCGGGGTCCCGAGCACGTCGCCATCCAGGGTCATGGTGATTTCACCAGCCTCCCGTTTTGCCAGGCCAAAGTCCGTCACGTAGGGCTCGTCGGATTCGTCCAGCATGATGTTCTGGGGCTTCAGGTCGCGATGGATGATCCCGCGTTCATGGGCATGGTGCAGTGCTCGGGCGATCTTGGCCAGCATCTCCGCGGCTTCACGGATCGACAAACGCGAATCGGCAATCTTCACCGAGAGCGGCGCGCCACGGATAAAATCGCTCACGATATAGAGCAATTCGTTCTCGCGCCCTACCTCGTGTACCGGCACGATGTTCGGATGGCGAAGTTGCGCCATGGAACGGGCCTCGCGCAGGAACTTTTCTTTCTCGACGGCGTCGAGTGCCCCACGCCGAGGGATTTTCACGGCGACAATTCGGCCCAGTTGCGCATCTCGCGCCTTCCATACGGCACCAAAGGCTCCCATACCCAGTCGTTCTACCAGCTCGAAGTGTCCCAGCCGGGTGATCGTGTTGGCATCGGAAGTCCCAGTATCGCCGCCGGTGAGGCTGAAGCGGCTCCCGCAAGAAGGGCACTCGACCTGATCCAGGGGCGCGTCGGGCAGCAGCTCAACGGGATTATGGCAGTGGGGGCACCGAATCTTCAGTCCACCGGCCGGCGCGCTTTCAGGAGGCGCCGTGGCAGCTTCCCCGCGGTCGCCATCGAAGGCTTGATCGATCGCCTGCTCCAGGTCGGCAAAGCGCGCAAGATACTCGTCTCGCACGGGGGCATCACCTTTCGCGCGGCGAAGCTCCAATTCCACGCGCAGTAATTCGGTAAGCGCGTCACCTCGCTTGGCCGGCTCCAGGCGCTGCAGAAGCGGCTCCAGGCTCGGACGTTGGCCGGCCCGCCACGCAGCTTCCAGCTCATCACACAGCGCGTCAATCTTGCCAGCCCACACCAGACTGTCGCGACTTGTCGCATCAGCAGCCATTACTAGGCTTTCACGGAACCCGCCACGGTACCGATGGAGAACTTGCTACCAGCATACGGGCCCGGGACGGCACTCACGCCGAGGCACGGATTCCCCGCGGCGGCCCCGCCATTGTATCCTCACGAAGAGTAGAATCGAGATTGCACGACGGAGAAACCATCCGGAAAGTACGCGCTGAGACTTTCCGGTCACCTTGAGATCCTTAGCCGTTCCCGGTCCTTGGAAGGCGTTGCAAGAACCGCGGGCTCGCGCCCCATGGCACGCGTCTTGGTAGCGGCACGGCGCTAGCCGTCCGGTACGTTAACGAAGAATCACTGGAACCCAACGGGCGGCTTGCGCCGCTCCGCTACATGAATCCACCGCGTTCGCATGAAAGTAAGCGGCATGGGGCTCGCGCCCTGCGGCTCAGAATTCAGCTGGGAGACGGTGGAATGCGACTTGCTTCATGGAAATGGAAACGGTTTGCTAGAAGACATGGACTTTCACGATATCGACGATTCCGGTCATTCCGTGACCTATTACCTCGTCCGTCTGCGAGAACGGGATAGCGAAGCGGTCGACCAGATTTGGAGGCGCTATTTCGAACGCCTCTTGCCCGTCGCGCGAGCCATGCTGCGCGGTGTGTCGGACGCGGCCGTGGACCAGGAGGATGTCCTGATTTCCGTGTTTGATCGTTTTTTTCGCGCGGCCAGCAATGGCCGGTTCCCACGCCTGAATGACCGAGACGACCTGTGGCGGATCCTGCTGATGCTCACGGAGCGAAAGATAAGGGACCACTATCGACGGCAGTCCGCGGCGAAACGTGGCCATGGCGTGTTCGTGAATGGAGAGTCCGCCGGGCGCCTGGACGTGTCTGGCCTTGCCAGCATCGTGGATCGCGGCCCGAGCGCTGAATTCGTGGCCCAGTTCAATGAGCAACTCTCACTCTGCATGCAGCAGCTCGGCGACCGGACACTTCATGACATCGCCTTGCACAAACTGGAAGGCTATACCAATCGTGAAATCGCGGAGCGAATGCAGATGAGCCTTAGCGGCGTCGAACGAAAACTTCGGCTCATTCGTCGGCGCTGGGAAGCATAGGTGTCTTGCCGTACGCCGATGAACTCAGCCTGCGAGGACGTAAACGACAATCGAGGACCATCATTACGATGGCGTCCGCGGCGGCGCGCTCGTCGTATGGTGGAGCTATCGGTTTCACGGACCGTATCGCACGCGTGGGCGCCGAGAACTTGTGGAAGTTCCAGAGGCCAAAGTCCGAGCCGTCGACAAGCCCATCAGCATTGAAATCGCCGGAGCTCCAGGCCGCCGCGATCGTGAATCTATGCGTGTTCCAGATCCCGAAATCGGACCCATCGACCAGCCCGTCGAGATTGGCATCCCCTGGTCGGTACACCTTCCCTGGCCCCAGATTGGCAGCGCCACCCAACTCGCGCCACAGGTCCAGGTCTCGATGGTCCACCCACGCGTCGTTGGTCAGATCGAAGGGGAGCGGGTCGGTGTGGCCGGCAATCGCCGTTACTAATTGGTCAATGTCGTCCAGCTCCAGCAACCCATTGCGGTCAAAATCCCCTTGGCGCGTTCCGATCAGGCCCGTCCACAGCTCACGGCCAAAGATGTCGTTGCCGGCATTGAGAAAGACCCGATCTCCGACGACCTCGATGTCCGTCGGACGGGCACTACCCAGGTCGCCGGTGAGGTCTTCAACCATCACCGTTCCCGCGGCGATCCCGTCGCTCGTCCAGAGTTCGCTCCCATGAATGCCGTCGTTGGCAGTGAAGTACAAGGTGCCGCCGACATTGGTCAGTCCCTGCAGCCATGTACCTTGGCTGCCAGGACGAATGTCCTGGACACGCAATGTCCCGGAATCGGTACCATCGCTTTTCCACAGCTCAAAGCCGTTGCTTCCATCGTTGGCAGAAAAGTAGAGTACACCTCCCACGTCGACGAGCGAACGAGGATTCGAGTTCACGCTACCCAGGTTAATATCCTTGACTCTCGTCGTACCGCCGTACGATCCGTCACTCTTCCAAAGTTCCAAGCCGCTGACCCCGTCGTTCGCGGTGAAAAACAGGGTGCCATTTACATTGGTGAGGTAAAATGGATATCCACTCTGGATTCCCGGATGGATGTCCCTGACTCGTATTGTCCCGGCGATGGTGCCATTGCTCTTCCAGAGTTCATATCCACTGCTTGCGTCACGGGCACGGAAGTAGAGCGTGCCTCCCACATTGGTGAGAAAATCCGGACGCGAACTATCATACCCAGAAAGAATGTCCCGCACGCGCACAGTCCCCTGTTCCGTTCCATCACTTTTCCAGAGCTCATACCCGGAAATTCCATCGTTCGCGACGAAGTAGAGCGTACCGGAGACATTGGTGAGGCTATCGAGATCCCGGTAGAGCGAACTGCCTCCCAGGATCTCTTTGACGCGAACCGTACCTGCGGCCGACCCATCACTTTTCCAGAGCTGCCGTATACTGTTGATCTCATCGAATGCCGCAAAGAATAGGGTCCCGCCCACATTGGTGAGAGACGTCGGATATGCCCCGTAGTGCCCCGGGTAGATGTCCCTGACGCGGACCGTTCCAGCCTCAGTCCCGTCACTCTTCCAAAGCTCATTGCCACTACTTCCGTCGTTGGCGGTGAAGTACAGGGTGCCATTGACATTCGTGAGGTTTCCAAAGTACTGAATCGAGGAATCCGCACTCGGACGAATATCCTTGACCCTTTGGGTACCCTCGTCCGTCCCGTCGCTCTTCCATAGTTCATACCCGGCCGTCCCATCATTGGCACGGAAAAACAGCGTGCCTTGGACATTGGTGAGGTCATAGGGTTGCGAGGACGCTCGCTCTGAGCGAATATCCTGAACGCAAGTGGTTCCGGAAGCACTCCCGTCGCTCCGCCAGACTTCATAGCCCAGGTAGCCGTCGTTGGCGCTGAATAGCAACGTGCCGTCGAGGTTTAGCAGGTTCGTGGGATTCGAGCCACTGCCGCCCACGCGAATGTCTTGAACCCGCACGGTCCCTGGCGCCGTCCCGTCGGTCGTCCAGATTTCCAGGCCGGTACTACCGTCGTTGGCTGCGAAATAGAGCGCACCACTCACGTTTGTAAGCATTCCGGGATACGACCCATACAGGTTGCCAGGTCGGATTTCCTTCACCAGGGTCGTCCCCGATTCGGTCCCGTCGCTCCGCCAGAGTTCCCGATTCGTGTTCGTATCGATGCTCGTAAAATAGAGGACATCAGCCACGGCCGTGAGGCTATCGGGATGGGAGCCGAAGGTTCCGATGCGAATATCCTTCACGCGCACCGTACCGGCCTCGGTGCCGTCGCTTCGCCAAAGTTCCTCACCGCTGCTATTGTCTGTGGCCGTGAAGTACAACGTGCCACCCACGTTCGTCAAATCGGAGGGATACGATGACCTTCCCGCAGCAATCTCCCTGACGAGCACGGTCCCGGCTTCCGTGCCGTCACTCTTCCAAAGTTCAACGCCGCTGCCAGCGTCGCGAGCCGAGAAATAGAGCGTTCCACTCACATTGGTCAGAGAGGCGGGAGACGATGCGCCTGTGCCCCAAATGTCCTTGACAAGAACGGTCCCGGCTTCGGTCCCATCGCTCTTCCATAGCTCTCGATCGCCGTATAAGCCTGCCTGAAAGAAGAGCACGTTTCCAACGCCAGTGAGCGCGGTGGGGGAAGATGGGTAAGGGCCCGGCCAAATATCTTTAACCTGGACGGTTCCGGTCTCCGTCCCGTCACTTTTCCATAGTTCCTCTCCGGAGACACCGTCCGAAACTTGGAAGAAGAGCGTCCCCGCAACGTTGGTAAGATTGCGGGGATCCGCCCGATGGTCCCCCTCGCCAAAGTGCCTAACGCGGATGGTTCCCTCGCTGGTGCCATCGCTTTTCCAGAGCTCCTGGCCGCCGTTTCCATCGGACGCGGCAAAGAACAGTGCTCCGCCCGCAGCAGTGAGTTCACGGGGATAGGACCCATAGTATCCCGGGAGGATGTCACGGACGAGCACCGTTCCTTGGCTGGTGCCGTTACTCTTCCAGAGCTCGTTGCCGTGGGTGAACGTACTGGCCGAGAAGAAAGCGGTCCCTTTGACGTTCACGAAGGAATCCGGCCCCGATCCTAGGGATCCCGGCGTCACATTGATATCTTCGGCCAATTGCAGATCGACCGTGAGAAGGCAGCGCGGTTCGAGGTGCTCGAAATTCAAACGAACGGCCGGCCAACGGGCTCGGTTGGCCGTTTCGACCTCACGCCGGCGATCCCAAAAACGATGACGAATGAGCCGACGGGTGACCACAGCGGCAACCATGATAACGTTCCCCCAATACCGAACGAGTTCCCTGGCCCAGGACTGCGCCAGCAGCTCCACACAGGGATCCATGCGAAGAGGGAGTCCAGGCCGTTCCGCGGCGCGCGGCAAGAGGTACAAGTTTTGTCGAAAAACAGTACGTCGACGAAATCGACGGTCACCTTCGGTGATCGATCCGGCAAGTGGCAAGTATCCAGACAGACTTGCCAAGGATCGTCGGGCAAGAAAGGGACTGGAACGGTGGTCAGGAACTGGAACCGACCGTGTCGAGCCGGGCCGACCGGGCTCCGTGGCCGGGGATTCCCGCCGATTCGAAGAGCTTATCGAGGCTCTGCGATGCGCGTTCGACGGCTTCCTCACGGGACGCGGCGGAGATCTGGTTGCGATGCGGCGCCGGCGTGATGGGACCCGCGTAATGCAAGTCGCTGAGCAGCTTGAGTGTCTCAACGTTGTCAACCACTCCCGTGGAACCCGGCAAGTAACGATCCTCGGAGCGGACCGTCTCCAGCGACCAGTCCCCCGGCAGGTCGGCCAGGCGGACGTCGCCGATTCGGTCGGGTCCCAATTCCCGGATCTGGGCCAGGGTTCCCTTTCCCAGCCGCCATTGCCAGGTATCGACGATAACGCAGAGATTGGGGGCGACGACCGTCTTGACGAGGGCCATCAGGCCTTCCACGGTATCCAGAAAAGGTGGTGACGGACCCGCGGATTCCGACCGCACGGCCGAGAACGACAATCCCAATCGGAACTGATCGGCTGCCATGCGTTCCGCCACCTGCATGACCCGCCGGCGATGGAGTTCGAAGTTCTCGTGATAGGGCCGCAGTTCACTCGGTTCGGTCAAGGAAAGGTAGAGTACGCGGCAGTCCATGGCCTGGGCGATTTCCAGGACGCCCGGAAGCCTGGCAAGTTCATTCGCGAATTCGGCGTCACTTCCGGCCAGGCTCAATGGCAGCTGCGCCGTGGTCATCTTCAGCGGTGCGCCCTGCAGATAGCGCCGGGCCGAGGCCATTCCCTTGGCTTGCACCTGTTCTTGGAAACGAGGCAGATTGAGCTCAATCCCCGAGAACCGGTGGGTCAGCGCCAGCTCAATCAACTCATGATCGCGGCAACCGAGCAGGCCCAAGAAATGCGGAGACAAATTGCGGAACATACCTGGCACCTTTCGCCGAAAGAGCGATCCCGCCAACGAAACGGATTGGGCATCCCAGGCGGATACGTTGTTGGATGGACCGTGCGTGACGGCGTGCCCTTTCTAGTTGTCGCACATTTGTGGAAGATCGCCTAGGGGACGCGATTCGCATCCAGCATGTCCCTCACCCGGCATCGTTTCCCCGTTTCCTGGCGTCATGTCGGCGGCGGCCTGGCCCGTGAGCCAGGCGGGCCCATGACGGCCCGGCATCTGGAGGTCCCGGCGGGAAGTGCCCGCGGGCATTGACTGCCCCCAGTGTATAAGACCGGTTCACCGGGAAACACGGCCACATGGACTTCCCGCCAACCCCACCCGGATGGATATACTGGGGTCCCCGACGGCCCATACCGTTACGCGATCCGCAGGGCCATTCCCTCATCCCGCAAGGAAACCCACTTGTCGCTCTTTTTGGTTATTGTTCTCGCAATTGTGCAGGGGGTCGCCGAGTTCCTGCCCATCAGCTCATCGGGACATCTCGTGATTGTGGCCGCCCTGCTGCGGGGTTGGGACAATCCCACGAAAATCAACATCATCGACGTCAGTATCGTGCTTCATATGGGCACGCTGCTTTCCATTCTGGTGTACTATCACAAGAGGCTTTGGCGGCTTGTGACCCAGGACTGGAGAACCTGCTGGCTCGTTGTCGTGGGAACGATTCCCGCCGCGACCATTGGTCTGTTCATCAAGAAACGCTACGAGTGGGTGCTCGGAGATCCGCTGCTGGCCGGATGCCTGCTCGTTTGCAACGGGATGTTGCTCTGGTTCGCCGGTCGTCCCATGCCGGAGCGAAAGCAGCTGGAGGACCTGACCGTCGCCGATTCGCTGGGGATCGGACTCGCACAGGCGGTGGCCGTCTTGCCTGGCATTTCCCGCAGTGGAAGTACGATCGTGGCCGGCCTGGTGTCGGGACTCAAGCAAGTGGACGCGGCGACCTTCAGCTTTCTGTTGGCGATCCCTGCCATCGGCGGCGCCTCGTTCCTGCAATTCCTGGAATTTTGGCAGGGAGAGCCGTGCACGACCCGCTGGTCGTACCTCGCCATCGGCGGCACGCTTTCCTTTGTGATCGGACTGTTTTCGCTTCACCTGCTGATGACCATCCTGGAACGGCGAAAGCTTTCCTGGTTCGCCTATTGGTCGCTATTGGCCGGCTTGGGTGTGATCGTCTGGCACGTGAGCCATTCACCGGGATAAGCATGTGCCGATTCGTCATTCTGCGTCATGAGACCGCAGTGGCTGGCACGGAGGCAGCGGAAGGCATCGCAACACCGTGCCACTGGGACTTCATGATGGAGGCCGAAGGTGCCCTTTGGACCTGGGCACTCTCGCAGGATCCCCGGGAGTATTCGATCAGTGGGGCTCGGCGGCTTCCCGATCATCGCGAGGTCTATCTTGAATATGAGGGACCCCTGACCGATCACCGAGGCACGGTCTGGCGCGTGGACTGGGGGCGCTATACCTGGCTGACCCGGCAGGATGCGCTCGTCGTCGTTCAGCTCCATGGCCGTCTGTTTCACGGCACTGCCGCACTTACCCGGGACCCTGGTACGCTAGACGGCTGGCACTGGGAGTTTACAACGGTTGTCTCGGGTGAGCGCCCTTAGCCCGCGCGGGCTGCCGCGAACGCCCGGGTCGAATCCGTAGGAGCCGCATCGATGCCGAACCGCCTGGCTCACGAGACGAGTCCCTACCTGCTGCAGCACGCCCGGAACCCGGTGGACTGGTACCCGTGGGGCGAGGAGGCACTGGCCCGTTCCCGCCAGGAAGACAAGCCCATTTTCCTTTCCGTCGGCTATTCGGCCTGCCACTGGTGCCATGTGATGGAGCACGAGAGTTTCGAAGATCCGGCGATTGCGGCGCTGCTGAACCGTGAGTTTATCTGCATCAAGGTGGATCGTGAGGAGCGGCCGGACCTGGACCAGGTCTACATGACCGCTGTCCAGCTGATGACCGGCCGGGGCGGCTGGCCCATGTCCGTGTTCTTAACGCCGCAACGGGAGCCGTTCTTCGCGGGGACGTATTGGCCCCCCGTACCTCGCCACGGCATGCCCGGCTTCGACCAGGTTGTGCGCGCCGTCGCCGACGCCTGGCGAAATCGGAAGGAACAGGCGCTGCAGCAGGCCGCCGACTTCACTCAGCGCATTCGCGGTGATGCCGATCGCAGCCATCCGAGTCAATCCCCACCCGCGTCCACGGTACTGCTCGACGCAGCACGCAAGCTCGAACAGTCGTTCGACCCCACGTACGGCGGCTTCGGACACGCGCCCAAGTTTCCCCATCCCATGGACCTTCAGGTGCTGCTGCGGGTATGGCACCGCACCGGAAGAACCGCCTGTCTCGACATGGTGCGGATCACCCTGGACCGGATGGCTCGGGGGGGAATCTATGACCACTTGGGGGGAGGCTTTGCTCGATACTCCGTGGATGAACGATGGCTCGTCCCCCACTTTGAAAAGATGCTGTATGACAATGCGCTGCTGGTCGGGTGTTACCTGGATGCCTTCACCGCGCTGCGACATGAACCATTCGCGCACGTCGTTCGGCAGACCTTGGAATACGTTCTGGGCAGGATGACCGATCCGCAAGGTGCGTTCTTCAGCTCGGAAGATGCCGACAGTGAAGGAGTCGAAGGCAAATACTATGTCTGGCGCCTGGAGGAAGTGGAATCAGTCCTTGGCCGCGAGCGGTCCGAGCGGTTCTGCTACGTCTACGACGTATCCGAACAGGGCAATTTCGAAGGTCAGAGCATCCTGAACCTTCCCAAGACGATCGAACAATGTGCAAGCGTACGCGGCTGGGACGCGGCCCAGCTTGCGGCCGATCTGCAGGAGGATCGGGGACTCCTACTGGCGCAACGCAACACGCGCGTGCCACCTGCCAAGGATGACAAGATTCTCGTCAGCTGGAATGCGCTGATGATCGATTCCATGGCCCGTGCGGGGGCCACGCTCGGTGAGCCTCGGTTTCTGGAAGCCGCGGCCCGGGCCGCCCATTTCCTGCTGTCCCACGTGCGGGATCGCCAGGGAAGGCTCTTCCATGCGTGGCGACAGGGCCAGGTGCGGATCGCCGGCTTTCTCGAGGACTATGCCTCACTGGCCAATGCCCTGGTGACGCTCTATGAAAGCAGCTTTCAGGAACCCTGGATTGACGAGGCTGTCTCGCTGGTCGAGGTCATGCGCAGTCATTTCGCCGATCGAGACCAGGGAGGATTCTACTTCACCGCGGACGATCACGAGCAACTGATCGCGCGGCAGAAGGACTTTGTCGACAGCTCCGTTCCCAGCAGCAACGGCCTGGCGGCCACCGTGCTGATTCGGTTGGGCCGTCTGTGCGGTCGGCAGGACTACCTAAGCCAGGCGCGGGCAACCTTGGAGGCATCGGGCAATCTCTTGGAAAAAGCCCCCACGGCGGCAGGTCAGCTCCTCGTTGCGCTCGATATGCTGAATGGCCCTTGTCCGGAGCTGGCCATCCTGGGATCACCGCATGACGCCGCCACCATCGATGTCCTGGCGGATCTGAGACGGAGGTACATTCCCAATAAGGTGGTGGCACTGCGTCCGTCGTCGGAGGTTGAGGACGGATCCTACACCCTGGACCCTCTGTTTCAGGGGCGCAAGGCCGGGCTGGATCCGCCGACCGTTTATCTCTGCGAGAAGTTCGTTTGTTCCGCGCCAATCACGGGCACGAAATCGGCCCTGGAGCTTTGGGACCGCCTGGCCAAGACAGGAACGGGCATGGACGGCGGTGAACTGGCGGGGGCAGAACCGACCGCTTCCTGAAGCTTAGGAGGGGTGACGATGGCGCTGACTCCACGACCATTCGGCTTCCTGCATGACTTCGCGTAGCGAGCAGCCCTGTTCCACGGCACGCTCCGCCGCCGACTGGAATTCCGGTGCGAATCGTTGGGTCCCGTTGGGCAGTGTGACCAGCTTCCCATCGACCTGGCCGAATCGCGTGGCGACGGTGACCGCCGCTCGAGGCAACGTCGCGCGGCGAGCCAGCCAGCCACGCACCCCCAGCGTGCTCGTGTGACGAAACAAGATGCCCTCCAGGCGTTCGCGGCATTCCGGGGGGCATAAGACGGTCAGGCAGACACCCGGCCGACCCTTCTTCATAATCACCGGCGTGGCCGCCACATCCAGGGCGCCCGATTCCATCAGCAGCTGAGCGCAATGTGCCATGACTTCGCCCGTCTCATCGTCGATATGGGTTTCGAGACAGAGGACCTCGTCGTGGACGAGGACTTGATTCGCGGGATCGGAGGTCGCCAGCGACCCGACCAGGACTCGCAACAAGTTGGGGTGCGACGGAAAGTCGCGATCGCCAGCTCCGTAGCCAATCGCATCGATCGTCATGGCAGGGAGCGGCCGGAACTCGGTAACCAGGGTGGTCAGGATCGCAGCGCCCGTGGGGGTCGTCAGTTCCGCCTGGCAAGGAGGTGCCGCGAGGGGAACCCCCTTGAGGAGTTCTGCCGTGGCCGGTGCGGGCACACTGCAGCGGCCATGTGCGATCTCGATGGTGCCCCCCCCCACGGCCACGGCGGATGCCAGGGCCCGGTCCGCTCCGAGCAGGTCCCACGCCACACAGGAACCCACGATGTCCACGATGGAATCGACCGCACCCACCTCATGAAAGTGGATCTTCTCTGGCGTCGAGCCATGGACCTGGGCCTCCGCTTCCGCCAGCCGCCAGAAGACGCGATCCACCAGCTGCCGCTGGCGGTCGGACAATCCGCTCCCCTCCAGCATCTCGCGAATGTGCTTGAGGTGGCGATGCCCCTTCTCGGGCGCTGAGCGAACCAGGAACTTGGTCCCCCGAAACCCCTTCCGCTGGCACGGTTCTGCCGTCAGCTGACAATCGGGCAGTTTCAACGTGCGGATCTTCTGAAAGACATCCTCGGCCGGAACGCCGGCATCGAGCAACGCGCCGACCGTCATATCACCGCTGATCCCGCTGCCACAATCAAAATAAACCACTTGCATCCGTTACGTCCCCAAGGCAATGGACTTCGCCAGATCTCGATTCTGCCGAAACCAAGAGACCACCGCCGCCAGCCCCTGATCCAGGTCGACCAAGGGTTTCCAATCGAGCAGCTTCGCTGCCTTGGAAATATCCGCCCAGGTCTCCCGCACATCGGCCGCGTCGGCAGGGTACTGCTCCACGCATGCCTTCTCGCCGATCAAGGTCTCCAGTCGTGTGATGATTTCCCACATGGACACCGGATTCTGTCCCCCACCCAGATTGATGATTTCAAATCCCAAGGGTCGCGTGGCCGCGACCACTCCCCGCACAATGTCCTCGACGTAAGTGAAGTCCCTGCGCTGATTGCCATCGCCGTAAAGTCGAATCGGCAGTCCTTGGCTGATGCTCGACGCAAAGCGGAAGATGGCCATATCGGGTCGACCCGCGGGGCCATACACGGTGAAAAACCTGAGGACCGAAACGTCCATACCGTGCAACGCATGGTAAGTATAGGCGGTCACCTCCGCCCCCTTCTTGGACGCGGCGTAGGGGGACACCGGTTCATTGACCGGCAATGACTCCTGGAAGGGCATGGGCTGTCCTGCATAAAGCGACGAGGTCGATGCCAAGACGTACTTCTCGACCGCGCGGCGCCGGCACTGTTCCAGCAAGTACAGGTTTCCCATCACATTCGTGCGAAAATACACCTGCGGATTCTGCACGCTATACCTCACTCCCGCGCGGGCGGCCAGGTTGATCACCACGGAAAAGGGATGGTCGGCAAACAACCGGCTCAAAGCCGCTTCATCCTCCAGGTCGATTTGCTGAAATGTGAATCGGGCCTGTTCCAGCCCCGCCAGCCGGTGTCGTTTCAGCCGCACATCGTAGTAGTCATTCAGGTTGTCGATTCCCACCACGGTATGGCCCGCATCCATCAACGCCTGGGATACACGCGATCCCACAAACCCGGCAGCACCAGTGACAAGAATGTGTCGAGGCAACACGGCAAGCTGACCCTATAAAATGGAAGTGCGAGGCGATATGGATTCGATCACCAGCCACCGGCTCCAAAGACCGCATCGACGCTTCCCACCGAGCCGGTCACCCTCCCGCCGGGGATCCCGGTTCAGGACAGGTACTGGCTGGAACTCGCGCTGCCTGTGCATTCGGTTTGGCTACCTCCCATCCTATCACACTCGCCCCGGCGGCTTTAGTCACCCCTTCGCAGGCAAGCGTTTACGGCATTTCCAAACGACGGCATCGTTTCCGGGAAAATCGCGAAACTTTTTTCCCCGTGGTCGGTTCCAAAGTTGCAGAGTGACATCGGCAACGGGACCACGGTCCAAGGGGCAACCAATCTTCGCATGGTCAGGCGATCCAAGGCAGCAAGGGAAAAGATCATGAGGAATCGTAATTCGAATCCACGGCGTTTCTGGGTGGAGCCGCTCGAAGCCAAGACGTTGCTGGCGGGGGATGTCTCTGCCAGCGTCATCGACGGGAATCTGGTTGTCCACGGCGATATGGAGGGGAATCATATCGCGTTGACCTCAGCCGACGCCCCAGGAGCCGTCCTTGTGGGTGGCCTTACCCTGGCGAATGGTGACGTCACCACCGTGAACGGAATGACGGGGCGGGTCCGGTTTGAGGGAGTTCGCAACAGCATCTTGATCGGACTGGGAGAAGGCGATGACTCCATCGGACTGCATGGTCTGGCGGTCCATGGAAACCTGGCCATTCGCATGGATGGGGGCGATGATCGCATCCAAGCGGGCAGGCCGGTGCATGACGGCAATCCCAACGGTCCCCCTGGCCCTGGCGTGCGCGTTGGGGGACATATCTCCGTCAATATGGGTGATGGCAACGACCGGATCGCGATCCTCCATTCGGCGTTTGCGACATTGCATGTGGACCTGGGAGCGGGTGACGACGGACTGGCATTGGGTCACAACCAGGCCCACCTGGGGGTAACCCTCCAAGGGGGACGTGGCGAGGATACACTGGCCAACCTGGGATGGAATCGCTTCCCCAGACTCCGGATTGCAGGCTTTGAACACCGGGGGCACCCCGCGAACACCGTGAATTCGGGGACGGAACGGGACCCGCCCGGACTGTTGTAAGGGCAAGTCCAACCGGTTCCGACCGCTTCCGACCACGTCAGGCCACTACACGGCAATGAGCAATCCAATTATTCGGTAAGCGGGGTCGAGCATGGGGCGTCGTGCCGTGTAGGATACGGCACGGCATAAGCCGCGGGGGCATTCGCCCGCGCGTGCTCAAGATGATGCCGCGGCAGGATACGCGTGAACCAGCGCCATACCCGATTCAAGCTGAAATTGCATTGGCAGATCCTGATCGGGCTCGTCGCCGGCGGTGCCCTGGGATTGACGGCCCGCGCGTTGTGGCCGGCGGGCCCTGATGGAGAGTCCAATGCCACGGTGCAATGGGTCGCGCAGAATATTGCCGAGCCGGTGGGACAGGTCTTTCTCCGCCTGATCTTCATGGTGGTGGTGCCCCTGGTCTTTACGGCACTGGCGCTCGGTGTGGCGGAAATTGGCGATGTCCGCAAGCTCGGTCGCATTGGCCTCCGAACGCTGGGCCTGACACTCCTGCTTTCACTGGCGTCGGTCGCCATCGGCGTGGGACTGGCAAACGTTGTGCGCCCTGGCGATCGGATCTCACCGGAAAAGCGGAATGAACTGCGAGACCGCTACCAGGGGGGATCCGAAAAGGCACAAGCTCAGGCCGCGCAGGCCAAGAACCTGCGCGATTCGTTGCTCGATGTGATCCCCAAGAACCCCCTGCAGGAGATGGTCGGAGCGCTCGACGGAAGCTCCCCCGGCGGTGGTATGCTGTCGGTGATGTTCTTCGCGCTGGTCGTGGGGATTGCCATAACGCTCACGCCAGAACGGACGAAACCCCTGGTCCAGGTCCTGCAGGGCGTCTTTGACGTGACGATGGTTGTGATTGGCATCGCCATGCGACTGGCGCCGCTGGGAGTCGCGGGGCTGATGTTCTCGTTGACCTCGCTCCTGGGCTGGGAGATCCTGCAGAGCCTGGCCTGGTACGTCCTCACCGTCCTCGGTGGACTATCGCTGCATATGCTCGTGGTCTACTCGCTGGTTGTTTGGCTCCTGGCGAGACGCCGGCCCTGGCAGTTTTTTTCGCAGATCGCCCAGGCCATGCTGACCGCCTTTGCCACATCGTCGTCAAATGCCACCTTACCTACCGCGCTGCGCGTGGCCGAAGACGAACTCAAACTTCGACGTGACGTGTCGAGCTTTGTGCTGACGGTGGGGTCGACGGCCAACCAGAATGGTACGGCGCTCTACGAGGGAATCACCGTCCTCTTCCTGGCCCAGGTTTTCGGAGTCGACCTGTCCCTGTCGGAACAGATTGTCATCGTCGTGATGGCTGTACTCGCGGGAGTCGGCACGGCGGGAGTACCAGGCGGCTCCCTGCCGCTGGTAGTGCTCCTGTTGCAGCGCGTCAACGTGCCGGCCGAGGGGATCGGGATCATCCTGGGCGCGGACCGACTGCTGGACATGTGCCGAACTACGGTGAATGTCACCGGTGACCTGGCCATTGCCGCCTGCGTCGACCGAACGCTGCAGGACGATCCTGCGGATGTCAGAACACAATGATGCCCGTGGCGAGTTCGGAAGTGTCGCCCGTCACCAGATTCGTGGCGGTCGCCGTTACAAAGTTCCCGAGCGGCACGTTGGCCAGGATCGCCACGGCAAAGGGCGAGGTGTTTACCGCCGGAGCCAAAACCACGGTGGTGGACCCCAGGTACTGCTGCGCGTCCCCCGTGAATGCCGCGGCAAAAAACTCCAGGCGATAGGCGGTGTCGGCGACGCTGTTCAACGTGCCCGTGATCAGGGTCGAGCCGTCACTGGAAGTGGCCAGGGAAAGTACCGGAAAATTCTGCAGCCGGTTGGGGCCCGGGTCCGGATCGTTGACGTCGTTGGACGTCACGCCGTCATTCGGACCCAGATCGATCGATTCCAGCGAGTTGCCGAAGATGCGATTTCCCAGAACGGAATTCCCGGTTCCCGCCGGCGTGACGAAGGGAGTTGCCGGATCGCTGCCGACCAGAACGCCTGTTCCACCATTGAAGGCGATCGTGTTCCCCTGATTGGTCGCGGACCCTCCCAGCGAGTTGTCACTCGACTGACCTCCCGTGACAAAGATCCCATGCGAGAGATTCCCCAATGCCGTCATGCCGTTCAGGCTGGTCCCGATGCGATTCTGTTCGATGCGATTGCCGCGAGTTGACCCGGTCGACGAGTGGACGAACACGCCGAACCGTTGGTTCCCGGAGATGAGGTTTCCCTTCCCCGAACCGACGCCACCAATCATGTTTTCGGAGGCATTGTTGAAGACGATACCATCTCGATTGCCCAAGGCCACGGTGCCCGTAACGTCGGTTCCCACGAAATTGCCTTGCACCAGGTTGTTGGTGGCCCCTTCCTGCAGCGAGAGACCCAGGACTGTGTTGCCCGAGATGACATTCCGAGTTGCCGCCGAGTTGCCGCCGACGATATTGTTGGACGCGCCAAAGGAAATATCGATACCCGAGGCGTTCTTCACGGCGGCCGTTCCCGTCAGGTTGGTGCCGACGTAATTGCCCTGCAGCGAGTTGTTCATGGTCCCGGCCCCCCTGATGAAAACGCCACGCGACAGGTTGCCGGAGATGATATTGCGAGCACCGGCGAGGCCGGCGCCCACGGCGTTGTCGGAGGCCCCCGCTTCGATCAAGACGCCCGTTTGATTGGCGATTGGGCCGCTTCCCGCGGCGTTCAGACCAAAATTGTTATTTCGTACCAGATTGAGCGAGGTCCCTGCCCCGGCAATGCGCAGGCCGGCGCCACCGGAATGTCCGCTGATCTGGTTGCCACCACCTGGAAAGGCAATGCCAATCAGATTGCCGGAGGCCGCCTCGCGCAGTGAAACACCGTCTACCGCGTTCCCCAACGCCGCGTTTCCCAAGAGATTGGTGCCAATGCGATTGCCCAGTACGACATTGTTGGACGTGCCCGCTCCAGCGATCGCCACTCCGCTGCCCAAGTTGCCAGCGATCACACAGCGCTGGGTCGCCGATGTGGTGCCCACGGCATTGCCGCTGGCGCCCCCGGTTATCACCACGCCATCCGAAGTATTTGGCACGGCCGACAGCCCCGTCTGATTGAGCCCAATGATGCTCAGGACGACCATGTTGTTCGTCGTGCCAGTTCCCTCGATGCGAACGCCATTGCGGTCATTACCGGAGATGATGTTTCGCAACGTGCTGACACTGGCGTCTCCCACGTGGTTATCGCTCGCCCCGGCAGCAATGTAGATGCCGTCCACTCCGTTCCCCAGGTCCGACAGCCCGGCCGCGTCGGTCCCTATCTTGTTGTTGGCGACCTGGTTGCTGCGTGTCCCGGTGCCCGTCATGGCGACGCCGAAGGCGGTATTGCCCGAGAGGACATTGCTGGCCGAAGACGTGGCGCCGCCGATCACATTCGAGGAAGTGCCCCCGACCATCCAGACCCCGATCGCGTTGGGAAGCGCGGCGTCCCCGACGGCATTGAGGCCGATCACGTTGCCGATCACGTTGTGATTCCTGGTCCCCTCACCCGCCAGCCGAACGCCTGCCCTGACATTGCCCGAGATGAGGTTCCCTTCGCCACTCAGATCACCACCCACCACGGCATCCGTGGCGGCTCCAGAAATGGCAACACCATCCAAGCCATTGGGAATCGCCGCGGCCCCTGCCAGATTCGCGCCAATCGTGTTCCCCAGAATACGGGCGGCTTCCGAACCCACGACCTGGATCCCATACCGGGAGTTTCCCGAAATGACGTTGCGGACCGCCGACGCACTCCCCCCTACCGTGTTGCGATCGGCCAGGATTTGTACGCCATCCAGCAAGTTGGCTGCGGCCGACATCCCCGTGGCATCCGTACCAATGAAACAGCGTTCCACCAGGTTATCGTCCGAATCCAATACCAGTCCGCTTCGCTGAAAACGATTGATCACCAGTCCACGAATCAACGAATTGCCGCCTGCCACCCTCAGCCCATCGGAGGATCCCGCTGAGGAACCGTTGATCTCAATCAAGGGGTCGGTCAGGAAACCCGGCTGGGTGGTGCCGTCGATCTCCACGGCCTCCGTCAGCGTGGGCAAGGCCGCGCTGGGAGTGATCGTCTGAATCCCGCCACCCGGAATATTGAATTCAATCACATCGGGCCCTGCCATCGTGTTGGCCATGGTGATCGCATCTCGCAGCGACCCGGCACCCATATCATCGGTGTTGGTGACCGTGAAGGTCGCCAGCAAGTCCCGCGTCTCCAGCAGTTCGGGGCCCCAGGGCCTTCGCAGGATTGCTCGACGACGGCGCTTGCGATTTGCCAGCGCCCTGTGATTTGCCGACGGCCGGGTCGAATAACGAGTTTCCATGCGATCCCCTAGCGTTTCATACCCCTGGTGAAAACACCATTAGAACATGACGCACTGTGCGGGCAATCTCCCTCCTGCCATTTTCCGGTCGCTTGCCCGGCGCAATCATGGGGCGTGTCTCGATGGTTGTCGCCAGTCCCTGCTCCCCGTTCCATGGGAATGAAGGTTACGATACCTGGGCTTCGGGCCGAAGTTTGGGACTCCGGCAGTGCCCGTGCGCCAGGGCGGTCCACGGGTGACCCACTTTTTTGGGTTCCGGATTGAGGCGCCAAGGCTCGTTGAAAACGCGGAGTTACATCGACGGACCCAGGTGGTCCGGTGCGGGCCGGGCCCGCTGGGGAGGAACGGGTGCCATGGCTGGAGTTTCACTCGCACAGATCCATAAGGTCTATGCCGGCAATATCCAGGCCGTTCGCAACGTGTCCCTCGACATCCAGGATCAAGACTTTGTCGTTCTCGTCGGCCCCTCCGGTTGCGGTAAGACCACGACGCTGCGAATGGTGGCTGGTCTGGAGGACCCTACGTCGGGGACCATTCGCATTGGTGATCGGATTGTCAACGACGTGGCACCCAAGGATCGGGACATCGCCATGGTCTTCCAGAGTTACGCGCTCTACCCGCACATGACGGTTTACCAGAATCTGGCCTTTGCCTTGAAGCTTCGGCGGATGTCAGGAACCGAAATTGAACGGCGAGTCCTGTGGGCAGCCGACCTGCTGGGGCTCCGCGAATTGCTCGATCGCCGCCCCAAGGCCCTCTCGGGCGGTCAGCGCCAGCGCGTCGCGCTCGGCCGCGCCATTGTCCGCCAACCCAAAGTGTTTTTGTTCGATGAACCCCTTTCGAACCTGGATGCCAAACTGCGCGTGACCACGCGCGCCGAACTCAAACGATTGCAGCAGGAACTCAAGACGACCACGATTTATGTGACGCACGATCAAGAAGAGGCCATGACCCTGGGAGACCAGGTCGTGGTGATGCATCAGGGACAGGTTCAACAGGTCGGCACCCCTTGGGAGGTCTACCGCCATCCAGTCAATCGTTTCGTGGCGGGGTTCGTGGGGATGCCCCCCATGAACCTGCTAGACGGGGTCCTGGAAGCAGGGAGCAGTGGCCCCGTATTCAAGACCCGCGGCGTGGAGCTGAGCCTGTCCCCGCAGCGGTTCGGAAAACTCGTGCCGGCCGCTCCCCAGCCGCTTGCCCTGGGCGTTCGCCCCGAAGCCCTGCGCTTGTCACACGGTCCCGATCGCAGTCCCCTCGGCTTCGACGCCGTCGTCGAGGTCGTGGAAGTGCTCGGGCCCTCCATCGATGTCTACGCTCGCCTCCCATCGGGCGATCGCCTGATCGCGCGCCTGGAAACCCGGGAGGTCCGGACGGGGCAATCGGTGCGGCTGGAGTTTCCCGAGGAGCACGTCCACCTGTTCGACGCCGACAGGCCGGATGAGCAATTCCCGGAGATCATCCGCTCGGGTCGGGAACTGACGCACACGGTTTAGATAGGCGGGATCGGCGCCCCTCGCGACTCAGTCGCGCTGTTTGGCACGGCGGGCAGATTTCCAGTGGAAGACGCCCCGTGGCTCGCGGTCTTTCGTTGCCGCGGGGGGAGTGTCCTCCTGGGATTTCAATCGACCGAGAATGGTGGTATTCGTGCTGTGCGGCTTGCGTTGGGTTCGTTCGGAAGGGCCCGACTCGCCGGGGGTGAAATCGGCCAGTCGGCCAAACACGGCATCCCACGCCGCGCGGGCCACCGCCCCCTCCGACTCGGGCGGAACGGCCACCTGCGGTGGCGTGGGGGGCGCTAGTACCGCAACCGGTGATTCCTGTTCCGCCAAGAAAGAAGTTAGCCCGACTTCACCCTCCCTCTGGGAGGGTCGAGCCGAAGGCTCGGGGAGGGTGCTGTAGAACCGGGCCGACTTTCGCTCCCGTGGATCCGAACTTGCCGTTTGCGGCACTAAGGGTTCCCCCACAAGCGCGAGGGGGTCCCCCACAAGTTCCATGGGCTCCGGCGCCGCTGGGACCGCACCGGTCAGGGGCTCTGGGGCAGGCAATTCGAGCGCCGCTTTGGCGATGGTCTTGGAACCTGTCCTTTTGGCGGGGTGCCGGGGACGCATGACGTCCTCGGGCGGGGGAGGCAGTTCCAATTCATGCTCGGCGATGTAGCGCTCCGCGAAATCAAGAACCGGCGTCGCGGGCGATGGAAAAGGGTGCGGAGTTTCCAAGGGGCGCGTTGCAACCGGCTGAGGCTGCGGCAGCGTCGACGCCAGCTCGCGTGGCGCGTTGGATTCGACTTCCGACGTCGGAGCCAGCTCTGTCGGTTTGGCCCGGACCTCCCCGCAAATCCGCGCCGGTATCACCGGGTCGTCCATCGAGATCCTGGGGGCATGCTTGACGACCGGCCGCGTTACCGTCCATTGCGAACACCCTACCAGGTTGCAGACAGCCATCAGTCCCCACAGGACGTCTTGCCAGCGTTGTGGGAAGCCGACGCGAGCAGAATACGGCGGTGTCGAGGAACGTCGCAACGGCATCCGCGCCCCGTCTCAAGTGCACCTGTTGAGGAAGAGAACGATCGATGAGCCACGAAAGGATAAGAATCGCCTCTGGGGACGTAAAGGCCAATTCCGCTATCACAGGCAAGGCGTCAGGAACCCTTGCTCAGCCGGAGAGGCATCCCGCCCGACCGAGGTAACACTTGCCCCCGAGATCACCACCGCTGGCTGTCATCGTTGGTCGCTCCCTCCATGGAGTTCAAATTCCATCCGTTTCCGGCCGAAATCCATCATTCGCTCCGCACATGGCGTAGATGACCTTCCAATCGGTGGCTCGACCCAGCCATGCCACATGTCCGTCCGCCAGCGAAATGGCAACTGCGGCCGGGTGGGCGGAGCTGAAACCGAGCCAGGACGTTTGTCGCACGTTGCCAAGAAGCGTGTCATGACCACTGGGCGCCGTCCGCCACGGCACATCGGCACGGCCTCGCGCCAACCCACCCACAAACCAGCTTTGTACGATCGAGCGTACACCCCCATCAATGCCGCCCAAAGCTTCGCCGAGGAGGATCGTATTGCTGCAACCGTCACGAGCTTGCAGAAGGCGTACCAGAGCTCGGCTGCTCATCAGACCCGTGAATCGACGGAGTTCGACTTCGCGCGCGTCACCTCCGGAATGTGCCCCAAGACATCCGACGTAGTTTGTCATGCCGACGGGCATCGTAAGGTGCTCCAACACATTAACCCAAGCAATGGAATCGATTTGATTTGGGCCATCCGTTACCGGCTGCAACGCGCCCATCTGGTAGGGAATCGACTGCCAACTCGGATCATCTGACGGACAGCGAAGGAGCGCTGGCTGTTGCGTTGCATTTTCGCGAAACCCCGGAACGTCTCCAAACCAGCGGAACTTCGCCGCACTTCCGGGTGCCGAGGAGACAGTTGCCAGCGTTTGCATCACATCCGTGGTGACAGGGTGGCATTGGGCGGTCAGCTTCGCCTCTTGCCAAAAATCGGCCGACAGCACCAGCCATGAACTGTACTGACAACGCTTCCAGAATCTCGAACTATCCTCATTGAAGTAGTTCCCTTCAAACGGAAACGGCTCCGCCACTCCTAGGATTCCTGGCGGCAAGTATCGACGTGCACTCTCGTACTGCAGCACCGCTGTTGTCAGTTGCTGAAGGCGCGTGCAACAATCGGATGCACGCGCTACTTCGCGAGAGGATTGAACGGCCGGCAGTACAATCGCTAGCAGAAGGCCGATGATCGCGACCACGACCAAGGCTTCCATGAGGGAAAGTCCGCTGCGGCGGAAGATTATCGAACGTCGTTCATTCGACGCACGGGGACCTTTGTGCCCACTGGCATCATCTCCACCTCCAAGAAACAAGCTGCCGAACGCCAGAGATGACAAGAAGACCGCTTCCGCGACTGTCGACATGGAGACGTGGCGAAGACTATACCCGAAACACCCGCAGGGGATCACGCGACCACGCAAGAGTGCGATGCTTTGAGCGGCTGCAAAAGCCAGAAACATTACACCTGCTAAGTACAGAGCGCCCCTTGTTGCGCAATGAAAAATCAGCGCGACCCCGGTGAACAATTGCACGAACGGCAGGTAAGCTGCGACGAGTGCCGTCGCCCGTTGTGACAACAGGCCATAACCGGCAATGGCTGCGGCAAACGCATACTGATTGCCGAGGTGCTGCAAGCCAGCGACGACGCAGACAGTGCCGACAGCAATTCGTAGCACGGCCGAAATGGCGGAACATGCCCGTATTCTCCTTTCGCTGCGCCAGATCGCCAGAGGATTCGCCATCGTTTGTTTCAGCGGCCGTGCGATCTGCCGTCTCACACGGTTACATATCGGCTCCGCTGGGCATCTCCTTCGTCGGCGTTTTGACCCATCCTCGCCATCCCGGAGTAAAGACGCGAACATCCTCATAGCCATGCATGCGAAGGCGTGCTGCCACAATGAGGTCCCATTCACATTCTCCCCCTTGGCAGTAGACGACAATTCTCTTGCCATGGGGAATCCGCCGCAGTGCATCGTCGAGCTCACCCAAGCTGGCGTCCACGGGCAGATTGACCGACCCTGGAATGCATCCCCCGAGAAGCATCCGAGGCGGGCGGGCGTCGACCACCGAAACTGCGTTGCAAGAAATCCAGTGCGTCAACATCTTCAAACTCACTTCGGGCGCCGGTGCAGCGGTCAACGGTCCGCCAATAGCCTCGCTCAGCGCGCGCCAATTCCTTCCAAATCCGACTGAGGACGCGTAATGGACCACATGGCCACACGCTGCGGCCGCGCCCAAGATCAAGAGCACTTGGGCGATTGTGCCCGATATGGTGGGAGAACCCAATTTTGGTGTCGGCAACAACTGCGAGGTACTCCGAAACACTATTACCAGGGCGAGAGGTGGCACCAAGCAGGATATCAGCCATTGGACCGATGCCAGCGAGTCAATGAGGTCATGGCCCCTTTCCTCAGCGCGAGTAATCCTTATCGCAGTGCCGTCCCAAAGGGCCAGCAAGTCCGAATAGGCAACGTCTTCCACGTGTCTTGGGGGATCAAAGATCCGCGCCCGACCATCCGCATCTCCCAAATACACCACCCAGTGGTTCGTCCTCTCGGCGCGTCGGCTGCCGCGAAGCAGCATGAGAATCGGATCAGGGCTCAGTCGCAACCAAGGGATATTGCCTTGCACATATCCGACGGCTCGAGCACCCACGCTTTCGGCAGCGCTTCGGAGTTCCGCTGCGCTACTCCCGGCGCGAGAACCAACATAGCGACCGTCAAGTAGCTCGCCCCAGTTGACCGACACCTCGAGCGCCCTAAGTGCTCCGATCAAGGCGTAGATGCCACAGTGGGCGCCATTGGAGCTTGAACGAAGATAGTGTGATGGCTGGGCGCCAACTTTCCACGGATCGGGCTGGACCCGCGGATCCCCATGACCGTTATCCCGTCTTGTCGCTCCGACAACGGGTACCTTGATGGAGCAACGGGGGCTGGAAGTCTTGACGACTGAGACCGCCGCCAAAATCGGGCCCTGGGCCTGTAGGACCTGCGACTTACATGCCACAATACATAACCAAATAACGGCGACCCGCATTTACCGCTCCCATGCGCCGGCACAGATGTGGTTCAAGAACTCGCAGTACGTCGAGTACGGATGACAAGTGTCGCCAGGACGATCAGCCCCGTCACTGCGACCAAAGAGAGCCACAGCAGCCCTCCTCGAGCTCCGGAGGTGGACTGAAAATGAACCTCCTTCAGCGCCTCGATCGCGCCGGTGTCGACAAGTTTCACAATCGTTCCATCGCGGTACGCGTAATTAATGTACTGATCCTCCCTCTTGGCGTTAACGGGAATCCCATTGGGTATATCCATACCTGGCACAACCAATGAGTCGGGTACCGGCGCCGCCGATTGCAGGTCAATCAATTTCGTCGTTGCACGATAGATCGCATTCTTGCCGACTTCGTGAGCACCATCGACCCATGAAGAAACAACATAGGTCCCCTTGTGTCGTCGATATACGATCGAATCCGACCATGCTTCCCAACCGGGCGGCATCGCGTCTTCGGTGTCAACGGGCGCACCAATCGGCCGAATGTTATGCACCCGTCTCGGAAATAGGAACTTCTCGGGATCAAGTCGTATGGTATAAGTGCCACATCGGGGATGTATGCACGTCAAGATTGCGTATCGCTTGCCCGTGCTGTTGTCCCAGCGCACGCGACAACGGCCCTGACGAATTTTGCGGAACAGCGGTTCTGCGTCAAACGCGACGCCGACCGCGGTTCCTGTTACGATGCGAGCAATGTCATCTCGCAAACCCGCAGTCACAATGAACTGCGCGTTCGGGTTATCGCCGTACGGATATCGCTGCACAGCGAACGACCTTTGCCGCACGCGGTCAATGCGCGTATACCGAAATACGTCGTTAGAGGTACTTTCGAACACCGTGTTCTCAATCGTCGAGCCGCTGGCCGTTACGTTGAGGAGAGAATTCTGGGTTTCGTTGGAACCATGCGTGATGCGATAGAGAAGCCGGCATCCATCCGCGGCATGGCTCCAACGCTCCAAGGCCTGGATGCACTGACCAAGCGACGGAGTCTCGTCCTGCGACCATGTGCAGCGACTCGAAACAACCGCCACGATCAACACCATGGAGAGGCATTCTGCAAATCGCGCGTAGTAAGCCTGCATGATCCGACCACTAAAGAATGCCCAAATCGGCCCCATTGGTGCTCGCGTTCGCACACACTTCAGCGTGCGGCGCTTTGCTCCTCCGCAGGAATACGAACTTGGATCGGCGCATCCTTTCGGCCAAGACCCAGTTGCGATTGCGACTAATCGGGATCCGGTGGGCCGCCGCCCCCTCCGCAATTGACTTGGCCAGTGACCCAGGCGGTGATCATTTCACAAGATGGGGATGCATTGCACGGATCGTCGTGAGTTCCTGGGTTGCCGTCTTCATAATCGATCGTGAAATTGTATCGATTGGGATTGACATTGGGGTCGTCGTAGTACCAATTGTACTGAGCGTTACATAATTGGATCGGGCCGGGACAAAATGGGTGAGTTTGAATATCTCCCTGACAAGAGCCGCCCACTGCTGCCGCAAACGAGTAGTCATGCATCCTTCGCGGTGCAACGAGCACGACGCAAGCAAGTAGGACCGTCAGACCGACCTTGTTCATGGCGATTCTTCCAAATCGCGGCAAAGCACATTCAAAATCCCGACGAAGGTGCTAGATACAGGCCTCCGCTAACAGTGCATTGTACCCCCCCCCACGGCGTCAAGACAACAGCGAGCGAAACCAGGCCCATGCGGTGGCTCGCTTCTCTTGGGGGGAAAAAGGCCTTAGGCAGGTGCCACGAGCCAATCGACATGAGAGCCGGTAAAGTGTCCCGCTCGAGATAGGCTCGATACTTCACCTCAGCGACTGGTCAATCTCGTCGCAAAGTGCCACGGACATGCCGCGGTGGGAACTGGACAGCACCGATGGATTGTGTACATTAATTCACCAATGTGTACATCAGTAACCTTTACTCGGAGATACCCCTCGGCCGAACATGCTTTCCCGCTAGTGTGTTCCGGCTGATGGTTTTCAAACAAAGCCTGGCTGGATCCAGAGTTCATGGACGACGGATTCTCAACGGCCTTCGTTGACCCAGGGAGTTCTTCTGATACGATCGAGTGGCAACACCACACCAGAATAAGGAGGGCGGTATGAGTTCCTGGAATGTGAAGCAGTTCTCTTGCCGTTGCATCCTGCTAATGTGCTGCCTTTTCCCTGGATCGATCCGGGGGCAACTGCAACTCTCGGAGGTCATGTACAACTCGGTCAATGAGGGGTCCTGGGAATGGATCGAGGTCCGCAATCCGACGGGCGTGGCCATCGACTTGGACGGATCGGTTCTCGATGACGACGATAACAACGCCCTGACGGCACCCAACATTGTCAGCACCGGCAGTGGTGGCATGGCCACATCCACGATCGTCCCAGCGAACGGCGTGGCGGTCCTCTACAACGGTACCTCCCTCGGTTTTGACAACCAGCGCTTTCGTAACGCCTGGCAACTGGGCGCGGGGATTCCGCTGATCGCCGTGGCGAGTCCGCCGGACCTGTCCAACACAGCCGATCACTTTGGACTGTGGACCAGCCTGGCGAATTACAATCTGGACCTGGCCAACATCGACGCCGATCCCGACCTCGAAGTCGCCCAGTTCACGAATTCGACAGTGAATCTCGGCTATGGGACGGGGACGGGCTTTCCCAGCGGCACGGATCGCTCCATCTATTGGAACGGAGCGGGTTCATCCGATGACGGGGCGAACTGGTTTGCAAGTGCTGACGGGGTGGATGGTGCCACGACGAGCATCGCCACGTTTCTCAGCGGCGCTCAGGCCAACGACACGCGTGACGTCGCCAATCCGGGGGTGATTGCCAGCGGGTCCGTTCCCAGCGGCCTCGTCATCAGTGAGATCATGTACAACCCCCGTTCGAGCGAACCCGGCTGGGAATGGGTCGAACTCGTCAATAATAGCGGGTCGACGATCGATTTTGCCGCGACACCCTACACGTTCGATGAAGGAACCAACAATCCAGCCTTGACGGCGCCGAACATTACATCGGGGTCCATTCCCCAAGGTGGGATCGCCATCTTGTTCAATGGTTCCGCCATCACGCAGCAAAACATGCGAGATGCCTGGGGGGCCGGCTTGAACTACATTCCTGTGGCCAACTGGTCCCAAACGACGCTCAACAATGACAATTACGACACCGTGGCCCTCTGGGATGACTTCGCCGAATATGAGCTGGATAATCAGGCCGGACCTGGCGTCTTCGCCAATGCGGTGGTCTCTGTGACGTACAACGGAAGCGCTGCCAACGGTTTCCCGGCCGACGACGGAAATGGATCGATCCATCGGAGTCCCATCGATGCCGATCCCACCCTGGGCACCAGCTGGCAGTTGTCCTTTGCCGGCGACACGCTGTCGTTCAACGCCAGCCCCGCGCTCGATACCTTGCCTGATCACTCCGGAGGAGATCAGGGGAGTCCGGGACATTTTGGAACGTCGACGGGCGTCGACGCCGACTTCAATGACGACGGCAACTACGATTGTGCCGATATCGACTCCCTGGTGGCCGCTATTGTGGGGGGCGCCAATCCCGCATTGTTCGATTTGACAGGGGATGGACAGGTCAACCTGGCGGATCGCGACGCGTGGCTGTCGGAGGCCGGCAACCAGGTCTTGGGCGCGGGGCGCGCGTACCTGTTGGGCGATGCCAATCTCAACGGCGCTGTGGATGGTTCCGACTTCGGAATCTGGAATGCCAACAAGTTCACGGCCTCGGCCGCCTGGTGCCTGGCGGACTTTAACGCCAGCGGTGCCGTGGATGGATCCGACTTTGGTATCTGGAACGCCAACAAGTTCCAGTCGTCCGACGCTGCCGCCGCGGTGCCGGAACCGGCTGGGTTGCTGCTGGGGTTTGTCACCCTGATCCTGGGCGCGTCAGGATGGCGGAAAAACTCCTGGGAGAATGCCCGCTGATTTCTGGAGAGGCCGTGATCGAACGAATCCACAATACCAAGGCGTTGACAGCAGGACTGTTCGTTGCGGTATTGGCCTTTGGCGCCTTTATTGCCGTGGGTGCGGCGCTCTTCAATCACGACCTTCGTAAGGCACTGGTGGTGGCCGGCTGTACGCTGGCGTTTCTGGCCTTGTGGCTGTCGACCGTTCGCCGCGCTTCGGGTCGGGCGCCAACGGAGCAATCTGCCACCAGTTCAGTGACCGGGTTTGGATCGATCGATCTTCTGGCTTGCATCAGCGTGGTCACGGCTTGGGGCCTGGCTCTCTGGGGAAGGTTCTACTCTCCAACGTCGGCCGGTGTCGCCTTATCACTGGTCGGTGCGGCAGGCCTCTTGAGCTTGCTGGGGTTCGTGGCCTCCCTGGTTCGCATCAGTGATCCCGTCTCTACACCCGGCAAGAAACTTGCACTGCTGTCGCTCCTGTTGACGCTGGCACTCTGGGGATGGGCCATAGGGCAGCTGCTGGTGCCCCGCATCGGATCGGTCGCCCTGGCGGCTCGCCGCGCCATCCCAGAACACGCCTCAATTACAGTGACACAGAAGATAACCGGGTTCATGGCGAGACGGGCGAAGTGTTGTGCCGGTTACCGCCATCCAGACTTGCTCGAGCACGGGCCTTTCTCATCCCCGAATTCATCCCTCTTCTTGGAGTCCCCTGGATTCGTACGTGTTCAGCCTGTCGGCAGTTTCCGAGGCGGGATGTTAAACCGGCGCAGCCGCGTGGGCTGCGAGAGGATGGTCCATTCGGTGCCGGGGCGGTGCCGGGGGGTGCCGGGGACACAGCTTCTCTGGCAGGCTGGATTACCAGGATCGCCCTGACCTCCCAATTCCTGTCGCTGCGTACTCAAACATGCAGTGTCCCCAACAGCTTCCCCAACAGCCCGTTGCCAGCGGCCGAGCCGCACGGGATCCAATCGGGCGCGCGTCGCCGAGGCCGCCATCGTGTGATGGTAGCCACCGGCTCTTGAGCGCACGTTGATTTCGGCCTCGGCGGCCGCGAACCCATGGCTCGTCGCTCGCTCGGCCGATGGAGGAGACCGCCATGGGCGGTTAGGTGAAGGGCGGAACGATCTCCCAACGGACGTTGGGAGCGTTCGAAGACTCCGTTGTGCGAGGGCCTCCGACCCCGCACAACAAGTTGACCGGAGGTCTCCCACGTTGGACGTGTCGGCGTGTCGGAGGAGTCCTGCGGTCGCAAGGTCGGCGAAGTCGGAGACCGGCGCCGAACGGGGAGCCGGAGTCGCATGAGTCGGTCCAGGTTCAGTCTCGCACTCGTGGTGCTTCACCACAGGCTTCCGAACCGGCATCACTTGGAGACGTCGCCATCGGGATCAAGCAGCCACTGTGACCAGCCCTTCGTCAGCGCATCGGTAGGGGAGATGCGGAACTGGTCTCGCTTCTTCTCGATCTGGCGATTGAGCCTGGCAGCCAGCTCCTGGTTCTTGTCCGCAAGGAGTCGATCCAGCAGGTGCTCGAGGCCGTCCCCCAGCTCACGAACGATGGGACCTTCGGCCTTGCCGACGCGAGTCAACTTGAAGGAGGGCATGCGGATTTCTGCCGATTCGACGACGGGATCGAGGACCAGGTCGGCGGGGATTTTGCTGGAATCCAGATACCCCTGTACGTGCACCGTCATTCGCAGTTCGAGATCGGCCAGCGCCTCTGCTCCGATGCCGACCAAGCGGATACCGCGCTGCCACTCTTGCAGTTCTCCCCAGGCGTGGACCCGGGTATGGACCAGGACGGCAGCGCGCGTTCGGCCGGGCCCCGTCGCCTGCAATTCGTCCAATCGGACCCGTAGATTCTGCGCGGGGTCGAGCATGGTGATGCGATATCGCTTCCAAGTCCCGTGCTCAACCCGTTTCCACTTTCGTTTCGTCGAGATCTTCAGGCCATCGGCCTTGGTGTGCCAGCCGTCAAAGACTTCCTTGGTTGTCCCCCATTTTTTTGTGTCCTCGTAGTTGGTTGGCAGTGCCTCGTATAGGATATGTTCCAAGAGCCACTTCCCGAGAGCCGGTTCATCCATTGCAGGCGGGCGGGCGGGCGCCCCAGGGGCGGCCGGAGTAGCGACCGGCGCAGAGGGTTCAGGGGCGACGGGCAGCTGGCACATCGCTGCCTCGGCGACCGCAGCCACGACGGCCACGGCCAACCATCCGATCCGGTCCAAGCGCAGGTTGCTTGCACGAAGTTGCAGGCTCATATTGGCATCGGTCGCGGATGTCATTCCTGCTACGCTATCAAGGCTGGCGCTGCTGGTGGGGACCATGCTGTTGATTATCGACAACTACGACTCCTTTACGTACAACCTCGTGCAGCGGTTTGGCGAAATCGATCCTGCCATCGCCATGCGGGTCGTACGGAATGACCGGATCACACTGGACGACATTGCCGCCGATCCCCCGACGGCCATGGTCATTTCGCCTGGACCATGTACCCCCAGCGAAGCTGGGATCTCCGTTTCGGCCGTCCGCCGTTTTGCGGGGGATTTCCCCATCTTGGGAGTCTGCTTGGGGCACCAATCGATCGGGCAAGCGTTTGGCGCGAGGATTGTGAGGGCCAGGCAGCTCATGCACGGCAAGACAGACCAGATTCACCACGATGGGCTGGGACTGTTTCACGGACTTCCCAATCCATTCGTGGCCACGCGATATCACAGTTTGGCCATTGAGCCCGAGTCGTTACCACGGGACTTCGAGGTTTCCGCCTGGGCCGAAGGCCCCACCGGAGACCGGGAGATCATGGCGATTCGCCATCGCCGATGGCCGTTATTGGGAGTGCAGTTTCATCCCGAGAGTTTCCTGACGGCTGAAGGACCCCGGCTGCTTCGGCGATACTTGGAACTTTCCGGCGTCCTCGTACCTGTGTGAGTTCCTGACGATGCTCTCCGTGGAAGCCGCTCTTGAACGTGTCCATGAGTCGATCCTGGCACCCACGCCGTGCATCCTGGCTGCCCGGGATGCCGTGGGCCAGATCCTGGCGGAATCGATCGCCAGCGAGGCGGACTCACCGCCATTCGACAAGTCGCTCATGGACGGAATCGCGGTTCGGAGCCAAGACCTGAATCGCGCGGGATGCCGCGTATCGATCGTCGGGACGATTCCTGCAGGCCAAGTCGCCGATCGACCGCTCGGTACCGGTGAGGCCATGTGGATCATGACCGGTGCACCGATTCCGACGGGTGCAGACGCAGTGGTACCTCGGGAACAGCTGAAGGGCGGCCAAGAGGTCTCGGTGCATAGTCCACCTCGCCCTGGCGACCATATCCTGCGGCGTGGTGAACAGATGCAGAAGGGTGAAAGCGTCTTGCAGGCCGGCGAGCGGCTGACGCCGGCCCGATTGGCGCTCCTGCTGGAAATGGGCCGGACGAAAGTCTCCGTCTATCGCTCCATACGAGCTGCGGTACTGGCCAGTGGCAGCGAACTCGTCGATCCCAACACGAACCCTGGTCCCGGCTGCATTCGCAACACGAATGGACCCATGTTGCGCAGCTTGTTTCAGCAGTCCCAATGTCACGTCGATGACCTGGGTATCGGTGCCGATCGGGAGGATGCCTTGCGAGAGAAAATCTGCCAGGGGCTACACGCGGACATCCTGGTGGTGAGTGGCGGTGTCTCTGTGGGTGATTTCGACTTGGTTCCCAAGGTCCTCGACGAACTTCTGGTCCGCAATGTTTTTCACGGAGTCGCGATGCGTCCGGGCAAGCCCATCTGGTTCGGCATCGCGCCCGGGGGGTGCCTGGTCTTTGGATTGCCTGGCAATCCGTTGAGTGTGGTTGTGGGATTCGAGCTGTTCGTGCGTTCCGCACTGAGACAGCTCAAGGGGCACCCCCGAAGCGCCTTGCCATTCGTCCGCTTGTCGCTGGATTCCGAGTTTCGGTTTCAGGGTGGCCGAGAAACATTTTGGCCAGCCCGGGCGTCCGGGGAGTGTTCCGGTGCGCAGGTCGAGCTCCTGCCGTGGAAGGGGTCCGGGGACTTGCGGGCATTTGCGCGTGCCACGGGACTGGTACGCCTGGTGGCTGGTGACTACGTGCTTCCGGCGGGTAGCGGGGTCGAATTCCTTCCGTTGGAGGGGGATTGAGAGCAACGATGCTAGCATCCAAGGTTCTGGCTCCCAGGCTGCGTGGTTGCCAGCCAGCGGTCCCCACGTCACCTGGCCCTGTCCGGCAGGACCTCGCTGCGCGGGTGGGTGACGTCGTCGAGTGCCAACGAGCGCTTCTGTTGGGTGGTCTCGGCGGTATCCTGCTGTGGTCCGCCTTTCCACCCCTGGGCTGGTCGCTCGTGGCCTGGCTGGCACCCGTTCCCTGGCTGCTCTTGGTCCGCCGCCGTGAACTATCGGGACGTCGTCCCTACGGACAGCTCTATGGGATTGGCGTCCTGGTCTGGATGGCACAGATCCAGTGGATGCGGCTGCCACATTGGGCGGGCTACTTTGGGTGGCTCGCCCTCTCCATCTACCTGGGGGTCTATCTCCCCTTGTTTGTGGCAATGACCCGAGTGCTGGTGCATCGCTATTCCCTTTCCCTGATGCTTGCGGCGCCCGTGGTCTGGACGGGGCTGGAATTTGCTCGGGCCCACGTGCTGACGGGGTTTTCCATGTTGCTGCTGAGTCATTCGCAAGTGCGATGGCCGGCGGCCCTTCAAGTGGCGGACCTGGCGGGTGCCTCGGGCTTGAGTTTCGTGATGATGTTGGTCGCGGCGTGCCTGGCCGATGCATACAGCCGGGGTTTGCGATGGGGCGCATGGCGCCCGGCGCTCGTGGCCCTGCTGGCCATCACGGTCCTGGTGGCGTATGGCCTCTGGCGAATCCCGGCAGGTAACCAGGTCGCGGGCAACATGCTTCAAATCGGGCTGATTCAGGGGTCGATCGACACGACGTTCGACGAGCGGACGGGCCATCCTCGCGAGGCCCACGCCCGTTATCTGGCGCTGTCGCGGTCGGCCCTGGAAGAGAACCCGGATCTCGACGTAGTGATCTGGCCGGAATCGATGTACTGGCAATTCGATGAGCCCTTGCCGGCCAGCGCGGGACCACCGTGGAAGATCACGAGTGAAGACCAGTTTCTCCGCGCCGTCTCGAACGCGGGGGCGCAGACGGCGAGTTCTATCTCGCGACAACTGGGCGTGGCCTTGCTGCTGGGGAGCGCCGAGTTCGACGTGGTTGAGGATCAGCTCTTGCGTTTCAACAGCGTCTTGTCCGTCGGCAGGGATGGCCGCGTCGCGGGGCGCTATGACAAGATGCACCCGGTCATGTTTGGCGAGTACATTCCGCTCGGCAAGATCTTCCCCTGGCTGTACCGGCTGTCCCCCATGGGAGAAGGGCTGACCGCCGGTCGCGAGCCGCAGTGTTTCGACGTCGGAGGCGTCCGGTTCTGCCCCAGTATCTGCTTCGAGAACACCGTCCCTCATTTGATTCGGCGGCAGGTTCGCCAATTGCGTGCCGCAGGACATCCGCCCGATGTACTGGTGACCGTGACGAACGACGGCTGGTTTTGGGGATCGAGTCTCCTGGACCACCATTTGGCCTGTGGGGTGTTTCGTGCGGTGGAAATGCGCCGGCCCATGCTGATCGCGGCGAACACCGGATTCTCCGCCTGGATCGATGCCTGGGGTCGCATCCGAGCTCAGGGACCGCGTCGCGCCGAAGGGCTGGTCACGGCGGACGTAGGGAAAAACTCCCTGGCGGACAGTCCCTACCTCCGGATGGGGGACTGTTTCCCGGCGGGGTGTCTCATCGGGTCTCTGCTCGCCTGTGGAGGCCTTATGATCGCTCGGATCCGACCTGGCTGAACGACCGCGCCAAGTGGCCCAAGCGGGCTGCAGTTCGCGAGTCAAAATTTGACACTTTTTTCGGGCCCTACGTATACTAAGAAAAGTCATGGCAAGCTGCTGTGACCCTGTCTGGACCTGAACGAGGTTTCCCGACCATGACACTGATCGGCAAGATTCTTGTCGTCTTGATCTTTATCATGAGCATCGTGTTCATGACCTTTACCGTGGCGGTGTACAGTACGCACCGGAACTGGAAAACGCTGGTGGAAGACCCGAACAATGGACTGCGGGTGCGGTTTTCGCGTGCTCAGGAACAGCTGGAGCAGCGTCGCAACGAACTGGAGGAATTGCAGAATCGGCTGGCATTCGAGCGGGCGGCCCGTGCCGAGGCCCTGGCGGCCTTGGAGTCGCGGGCCAGTGTGCTCGGCGAAGAGGTCAAGCAGGCGGAAGTACGACTCAATCAGCTGTCGGCCGACACGCGAGAGGCCCTGGAAGGGCTGAAGCAAGCGCAAAATGAAATGCAGAGGCTGAAGGACGAGGTCGACTCAGTCCGCGAGGAGATCCGAACGACCCGCCTGGACCGCGACAGTCAGTTGTCGCGTGCAGTCGAGCTGACCGATCGTCTCAACCAGGGGGAAGGGGAACTCCGGCGGCTCAAGGAACGCAATCAGGAGCTGGTCAATCAACTGTCCCAGGCGCAGCTGGTGCTCGATCGGAATGAACTGAGTATCCACACGCCGGTGGACGGGCAGCCTCCCAAGGTCGAAGGCGTGGTGACGGCGATTCGGGACAACAACCTGGTGGAAGTCTCCGTGGGCGAGGACGAAGGACTGCGTCGCGGACATACGCTGGACGTGTATCGGGACTCGGGTGGCTACCTGGGCCGGCTTATGGTGCTGGAGACGAATCCAGACCGTGCAGTAACGAAAATTGTGCCGGAATTTCGGCAAGGTGTAATCAGGAAGGGTGACCGTGTCGCCACCAAGCTACTCTAAGAGCGGCATATCGCTCGAAAAACCGCGCAGTGACATTTACACGGTGATGTTGATCATCGCCCTCGTGGCGTTGCTGATCGCCTGTCTGCTGCTGTGGCTGGAAGGGAGTTCCTACGGCGCGTTTCCTTGGTGGAAGGTGCCCACCATCTAGTGGCCCGTTAGGCGGCCGCCCGAATGGCGGCCGAGGCCTGTCGTCTGGCCGCAGGATCGACCGGCCACGTGCCCACCCTTTCGTGAAGCGTCTCGCCAGGTCGGGGCGCGGCCCGGGTATGTCGCGCGATGCGTATCCGCGCAACAAAAAACCCGCTGGGGCTGGCTATCCCCAACGGGTCCTTGTTTGACGCGTTTGGCAGTGTGCCGGTTCTTGCGAGCCGGCCGATCTCTTTGCTGATCCTAGATGGTGTCCACGTGGTGCTGACCGGGTCGCCCCGGGCAGCGGACATATTCCTTAGAAAGGAGGTGATCCAGCCGCAGGTTCCCCTACGGCTACCTTGTTACGACTTAGTCCCAATCGCGGAGTTTATCTTCGGCGCTTGGCCCCTTGCGGTTACCTCAGCGACTTCGGATACCCCCCACTTTCGTGGCTTGACGGGCGGTGTGTACAAGGCTCAGGAACACATTCACCGCGGTATGCTGACCCGCGATTACTAGCGATTCCGGCTTCATGCAGGCGAATTGCAGCCTGCAATCCGTACTGGGCGACGTTTTTTGGGATTTGCTTGCTCTCGCGAGTTCGCTTCCCTTTGTGCGCCGCATTGTAGGACGTGTGCAGCCCTGGTCATAAAGGCCATGAGGACTTGACGTCATCCCCACCTTCCTCCGGTTTAACACCGGCAGTCTCCTTAGAGTCCCCGGCATGACCCGCTGGCAACTAAGGACAAGGGTTTCGCTCGTTAAGCGACTTAACGCGACATCTCACGACACGAGCTGACGACAGCCATGCAGCACCTGTGCAAGAGCTCCCGAAGGCACTCCACCCTTTCAGGCGGATTCTCAAGCATGTCAAGACCAGGATAAGGTTCTTCGCGTAGCCTCGAATTGAGCCACATCCTCCACCGCTTGTGTGAGCCCCCGTCAATTCCTTTGAGTTTCAGCCTTGCGACCATACTCCCCAGGCGGAGCACTTAACACTTTCGCTTCGACCGAGAGGGTGTGGAAGCCCCCTCAATCAAGTGCTCATCGTTTACAGCCAGGACTACCGGGGTATCTAATCCCGTTCGCTACCCTGGCTTTCGTACCTCAGCGTCAGAAGAGGTCCAGTGAGCCGCCTTCGCCACTGGTGTTCCTGATGATATCAACGCATTTCACCGCTCCACCATCAGTTCCGCTCACCCCTACCTCCCTCAAGCCCGGTGGTTTGAAGCGCCATTCCACGGTTAAGCCGTGGGATTTCACACCTCACCTTCCAGGCCGCCTACGCACTCTTTAAGCCCAGTAATTCCGAATAACGTTTGTCCGGTTCGTCTTACCGCGGCTGCTGGCACGAACTTAGCCCGGACTTCCTCCAAGGATCACTCAAGCCTGGGGGAGAACCCCCAAGCATTTGCTCCCCTTCGACAGCGGTTTACAACCCGAAGGCCTTCATCCCGCACGCGGCGTCGCTCCGTCAGGCTTTCGCCCATTGCGGAAGATTCTCGACTGCAGCCACCCGTAGGTGTCTGGGCAGTATCTCAGTCCCAGTGAGACGGGCCACGCTCTCACGCCCGCTACCCATCGTCGCCTTGGTGAGCCATTACCCCACCAACTAGCTAATAGGACGCGGACCCATCCCAGGGCGGAATCACACCTTTGGTCCGAAGACATTATTCAGTATTACTCCGCCTTTCGGCGGACTATCCTAAACCCCGGGGTAGGTATCCACGCGTTACTCTCCCTTTCGCCGCTTTCATGGTTCAATGCGAGCACCAAACCAATCGCGCACGACTTGCATGCCTAATCCACGCCGCCAACGTTCATTCTGAGCCAGGATCAAACCCTTCAATTGTTGTTGCTTCCGCTCCCAGGAACACGCCGAAGCGCCCCCCGGGAACGGTCAATTAGCCAATCGAAGTCTTTCCGTAGCCACCCCATGGATTGCTCCCTGGGCCGACCACGGACCTAGCACATTCTAAGGTCAGCTACGCTGTTCAAAAGAACAACGAAAAGAGATCACTACCAAATTGTCAAAGAACACTTCCCACTGCCCCAGGCCAAGGCCCAGAACAATTGGGAAGCAGGCAATGATACCAGTTCGGCAAGTCTCGTCAACCGCCTGAAAGCAAATTTCTTGGCGGCCAATCTGGCAATTTGGGAAGGTTCTGACTGGTTGATGCCAAATCGGGTAAAAACAACACGGCCGATGCGCCGATTACCGGGATCCTCCGTACGTTCGGTTCCGCCGGCCGAGCTTGGCCAATCGGCGCGCCCCTTACCCCAGGGACGCGAGGAAGTCCTCGAGCACCCGGACCTCGTGGGGGTCCTCGAACAGTACCGAGGCCCGTTCTGCAATCTGGCGCCCGATTTGGCCGCGGTAATTTGCGTCGATTGCCAGGCGGACCGAACGGGCCACCAATTCATCGGGGGAAGGAACCACCAGGTCCTGGAGGTCCATCTTGCGATAGAGGGCTGCGGTGATGCGGCTGCGGAGAAACTCACCGGGCAGCGTCACCAGGGGCGCACCCATGGCCAGGGCCTCATAGCTGGAATTGCCGCCGCCGAAATGCATGGGGTCGATCACCACATCGGCCATCTCCAGCAGGGCCAGGAAGTCATCACGCGGCTGGGCTGGCAGGAACCGAAACCGGCCTCGAGCGTTTGGAATGGAACGCGCCAGTCGCTGTTCCAGTCGCAAAGTCCAGGCCGGTACGCGTCCTTCCAACAGGACCACATCCCCTTCCGGATCGGTTCGCAGTATTCCCTCGAGGACCGCATCGAATTCGGGATGGAGCTTGAACAAGGTCTGGGGGCACAAATAGACACGCCGCTCCGCCGATAGCCCGAAAAACGAACGATCCCGCGCAGGCCCCATCCGCCTGGGCCGCTCATAGTACGTGGCCAAGAGAGGCAAACGGACCAGCTGTTCGGTGTAATGGGAATCCGCATCGTCCGTTTCGAGCAACTGACTGGAAAGGAAATAGTCCATCGTGGGGCTGCCGGTCGTGTCGGGATGTCCCCACGTCACACACTGGATCGGCGCCATGCGAGAGTACGCCAACGTGGAGGTGAGCGCATCCATGCCCACGTCGGCGAAGATGAGGATATCGAGGTCCAATTCCTGGAGTTTCCGTCGCGCGGCCGCCATATCGCGCGGCAGGTCCACACGTCGCTCCGCAGCGGCCCGAAAACGATCCGCCAGCGGGTCATCGGCCTTCGAAGCGAACGCCACCGAAACGTCGAACCGCTGGCGATCGAGCCGCTCGATCCGGCCAATATTCAATCGGCCGATGGTGTGATCGCGAAAATAGGCCGACAGGAAGCCAACGCGGATTCGCCGTTGGGAAACGCTCCGACGTGTGGAGTTGCCGGCGGGCACCTCGCCATCGGCGGCACCCCGAATCACACGCCCCCGCAGTTCCATCAAGGGCCGGTCATTCTGCCCTTGATAGGCCAGGAAAAAGCAGGTCGGCACCAGCTGTCGCCGGGCATCCACCACGGCGCCGTCGTCGACCATGGACTGCAGTCGCGATTGCACGCGCTCACGCCAGCGGGCCACATCGGGCTCGGAATCATAGACCACGGGCAGCACGGCAGTGGCCAGGAGTCGATTCATGGGACTGGGATCGAGTTCCAGCAGTTGTTCGTATTCCAGGGCAGCCGCCTCCGGCTCTCCGCGATTGAACAGCAGGTATCCCAGATTCTGCCGGGCAGCCACGCACTTGGGATCAACCTTCACGGCCTGGCGATAGCTCTCGAGCGCCGCTTCCTGGTTCCCCTGTTCCTGCTGCAGGTTCCCCAAGTCGACCCAGAGTGCGGCGGGATGATCGGACCGCGCCAGGGCTTGCTGGAAGCAGGCCTCTGCCTCCTGAGAAAGTCCCTTCTGCCACAATTGGGCGGCTTGCCGCACGAGCTCGGGGCCAGCAGGCGGGGCGACCGGATCGGCTTCTCGCTCCCGCGAGTTTCTGGCATACACGGGCATCGCTGCCCGAACGTCCGGACGCGGTGCGTCCTCCGGCGGAACGATCCAGATGTCCCGCTCTTGCGATGCAACGAGCGATCCCGCCAACATGGGGTTCCGAATGCCGGGCAGCACCTCGACAGCAAAGATCTCTTCCACCCCGCTGTGAAACTGGAATACGGAGACGCAGCGACCCGCCACCAGATCGATCACCGCCAAACCACACCGCAGCACGTCGTACTTCTCGGCCACGGGCAGTCCGCCGAAAATGGCCGTTTCCCGAATCTTCGACAGGCCCACGAAGGCGAACTGACCCGCAAACGCCAGGCCGCGAGTATAGCCCGGTACTTCCTCAACCGTCTCGAAACGGCTCGACGACGTATCCACGATGCCGATGCGACCGTTGCCCGAATCGAGCACCCACAGCCGTCCCTGGTGGACCCTGGGGGAATGCGGCATGGCGAACCCGCGGGCCACAACCTGTCCGCTGGCCACGTCCAGGACACAGCCGCTGTGCGCCTTGGTGGGCCGCCAGCCGGCCGGTTCATCCGATTCCGCCAGGACCGTCACGTACCGGGGCTTGCCGTCCTGTAGCGCCAACCCGTTCAAGTGGCAGCGATCCTGATCGATCAGCTGCGAGATGAAAGGGGGCCGCCAGCGTGGGACAAAGTTGTAGTCCCCATGCAACGTGCAAAGGGAAGAGAACAACGTATTGACGACCCAGAGCCCTTCACTCCCCCATGCCAGGTCGTGGCCATGAATATTGCCCGTATAGAAACTGGTCCGCGGCACGAAGCAGCCATCGTACGATCCCGCGGGCTCCAGTCGCGGCGAAAGTTCATGCGCCGGGACATAAAAGTGGATCTGGCGTCGCGCACCAATGGCGATCCGGTCCGATTCCACCGCCAGGCCCATGGCCTGCTCAAAGTCGCTAAAGGCGATCGTCAGTTTCCCGGCATGAGCACCCAAGATCAGCAACTTGCCGGCCTGGTAGGTGGTCACGAGCAGCGATGCCTTGAGGTGCTGCAGGATCTCCGGAAGGTTGGGGGTGTACTCGTAGCGGACTTCCCGATACTTGGGGCTTTCGAGTTCCGCCGACTTCTCATTCGACATGGGTGGGTACTCCACGGAACGTGCCGTTTCATCACGGGTAACCGAAGCCGCCGGTTCCTCATGCGAGTCGCACTCGCGTGCAGCGTGTGCCACGTCGCTTTCTCCCGACGCATACGACGAAACAACCGCTTCGAATATGCCAGACGCGCCCTAGTATAGTTGACGCCGACATGGCCAATAAGCCAAAGCGAAAACCGGGGGCCCGGTACATTGCGGCGCTGTCGGTCCGATTCCGCGGGGACCTTGATCCGTTAGCGACTCAGGGCATCGAGCCATGTCACGACGACGGCCACAAGCGCCGTACCCGTGATCATTCCCGCCCCAATCGACGGCCGCTGTCGCACGAGCAGCCAGTGGAGGACCTGGCCCTGCCGTGGCCATAAACGGGCCCCGACCCAAAACACGAAGGCGCCGCCAAACATGGCGAAACTCATGTCAAATGGGATCAAGAAGGCCAGCCCCACCGCCAGTGGCTGCGGCCACCATCCATTCCGGGCGCGGGCCCGAACGAGCTCGAGTCCGATCCCCATAGCAAACCCGACGGCCCCGGCAACCTGGACACTCGCAGGCAATGCCCTCGCCCCGCTGGTCATGAGTTGACCAAAGGCCATCCATACCACCACCGCGGGAAACGGGTGCTGCTGGCTGATAAGCCCGGCCGGATTGCCCTGAAGGTAGAGATGATGGAAAAGTGTCGCGCCGGTGAGGGCCCCTGCCAGAGTGCCCAGCAAGTGCGCCCAAATCTGCAGTCGCGGACGAGCTCCCAGCAGATAACCAGGCGTCAGTTGTTGTAACAGCGTGGCCGATTGCAGTGCCCCTTCCGCATGGATTCCCGAAGCCACCACGTTGGTCGCCAGACTGTGAGGCACCCACAGGCCGAATGCCAGTTGGTTGATGCGGCCAAGCGCCCCCGTCGGCGTGATCGATGTCAGGGCCGTGCTCGAAATCCCGATCAGCGCGGTCAGCCATGCCAACGGCAAGGCCGCCACGGAAGCCCATATCACAACGCCAAACCATCGGTGGCTAAGCCAGATCAGTGCCAGGACAACCATCGGGAACCCTGCCACCCCGAGCCACGGTGGGACTTCGATTCCCCGCAAGGGATCGTCTCTCACCGACTCGCCCATCGCCCCCCCCGCGTGACGTGCCCGGATCATGGGTCCCATCTGCTTCACGAGCCCCGTTAAGGCCGCCGCCGTGATCATCGCCACGCCACACCAAAGCGACCACGCGGCAATGTCACGAAACCCTACGTGCAAGGCTCCATCGTCTCCGGCGACCGGCACAATGTCACCACGCCGGATCATCCAGGGGACGAGCAGCAAGTAGTTGACGATAGCTCCCAGCAACAGGGAAGCGCACGTGCCGATCCCCATCAATCCTCCGAGCCCGATCATGGCCAGTTCGCATGTGGGCCGAACGGTCAACTCCCGCAGCGGCACACCCGCCAGACTTGGGATCCACCAGCCCAGGCGACCGGCCAGCCGATAGTACCAGTCATCCCAGAATTCCGGAATTCCTAGAAATCCAAGTCGCAGCCTGGAAAGCAGCCAGGTCGATTGCAGGATGCGAGCCAATCCGGCCAACAAGGCGGAAATCAGGAGGACACGACCGGTGTGTACATTCCCTTGGTCGCCCCTTGCGTCGGATCGTCCACGCAACGGCGTAGCGTCGATCGCATCCCGTGGACCAACACCGTGGAGCGACTCGAGCAGGCACGCGCAGGCACGCCCCTCGGGAAACGTAGGCTGTTCCTGGTCATTGATCAGCATGCGTTTGAAGGGGATGGCAAGTGTTACTCCCAGCAGGCCCAGGACCATCAACCACGCCCACAGCCATACGAGCGGGATCGTGGCGTTCGTGATCACCATCTGAGCGGCAAGGACTCCACAGAGCGGACTGACGATGTAACCGGCGGACCCCGCCATCGTCTGGACAATATTCGCTTCCAGAATGTGATACCCGCGACCCAGCCGCGTGGTCCGCAGAGGCTGAAACGCCAGATACGCCAGGACAATGGCCGTCACCGAGACATCGAGGGTGATGCCTACCTTGGCACCGACATACAGGTTGCTGACCGATAGGAGGCCGCCCAGCGCAAAGCCCGCTACGATCGCCCGCGGCGTGAACTGGGGGGCCGAACCCTGATAGACACTGGCCAGCCAGTGGCGGTCCCGGTCGGCTCGACGCGGAGTATCCGCGGCGGACTCGCTGTGCGTGATTCCGGGCACGCCTGACCTCCCATGTCGCCAGACCCGGCATTCGGTTATGGAGCAACGTCTCGAACTACGGCAGATCGTATCGCATCACGGCAACGGTCGGCATGGGCGGATAGCGCATTGCGAGCCGAAATCCGTGGAAGTCCGGCAGGGACCAGCCGACCGCTCCCAAGACGGCCGCAATCATCCGCGAATAATGAGGCAGCTCGGGTGTCACGAGGTCGGGTGGGGCGGCCCCTAAGTCGGCAATCTGCTCTGGGAGAGGCAACAAGCCCAGCGCACGCCCCCCCTGAGGATACGAAGGAACGACGGGCAGCTGGCTGTATAACAAGGCGGACGGCCGCAAGGCATGCGTCAGGTCACGATGCACCAGCAGATCGTGCAGCAGCAGCTCCGCTGGCGTGTACAAACGCGCATTGTGCTCGCCCACCGTATCTCCCACGGTGCGCAGGCGACGCACGAATCGCTTTCCATGAACGGCCACGATGCACGTGGTGGCAGCCGACTTGCCCACCGGACCCTCGACCAATTGATATCGAAGCAACCCATCCGCTGTCGTCTCGACGCGAATCGCCGGGGGCGGATCGGAACAGAAGTCGCCCAGCAGGGGGGCCTGGTCCGGTCCCGCAAATCGCGAATCGATCGCACGCAGAGGCCCGACCGGGATCAATTCCCCCGCGTCGTCCGCTTTGCGGGCCGATGCCATCGTCCAGATCACGTCCCCCCGCAGTCTGCGGAAATCGACCAATCCGCTCAGCCAGACCAAATCCGCCCATTCCGGGTCGTCACTGGGTGCGACGATATGCACGCTCAACTGAAGGCGGGCCTGGACCCCCCAAATCGCACTGTTCCCGCGAAACGACTGCTTGCGCAAGGCCTCCATGCGCTGCAGGTCTTTCCCTCCCGTGCCCCCCCCCACCATCAGCCCCAAGGTGTCACGATCCCCCGAGTGCAAATCGATCATCTGTTCAAATTCCGCCAGGGCGTTCTTAGCCGACGTAATCGCGTCGGCCGGCGCTCCGAAGGAATGCATCGTGTGTAAGAAGATCTTCAATCCCTCGCGCCCCGGCATCATGGCGACCGCGGCACCACTCTCCTTCTCCCGAATCACTCGCGAGATCTTCCAGGCCAGGTTCTTGTTCAATCCCAACCGACGTGAGACGTCTTGCGGCCGCATCGGATCCGCGCCGACCGCCGTGAGAAGCTCGGCAAACGTCCCCCGAACGCGTTGCAACACCTCCTTGACCTGGTCATCAATGGGTGGCATGGCGGCCCCTTTCGGGGACGGTGGTGGTGAGGTACGAGTCATGGTTACGGATTCCTGCGGCCGTTGTCGGCGCCAATTGCCCGGGCGACCAGCTTGGATCGAACGAGCTGCCGCACTTCCTACCATCCTACCAAAGAATTTCCCCAGAAACTATTGCAGGGAATTTGCAGCCTGCATAGGATGGTGGGGAACCGCGGGCGCTTGGGCGCCCGCGCACGCGGGACGCTCCGTCCCAGGCTGGGTAAAGCACGACCGGCGGGATTGGGCGGAATGCCACTGGGGAGACTGGCATTCCGCGTCCCAAGGCCTTGCGCTTCGCGCCAAGCACGCTCCATCTCACGAGGATGGACGAGGGCGGAATGCCTGGCTGCCGTCTGAAAAGGAACCCGGGGGAGCGGCATGTAACATTCTCTCGATCCGTCCGCTGATCATGGGTGGCGGCCTGCGCTGCCACAACCTTTGGATCGGGAGAACAGCACATGGCAAACTGGGTACGGGCTCGTCATCGGGGATCCCATTCACGTGGCACGAGGCGCCGAGGACTGGCCTTCTCGCTGGAAGCCATGGAGGACCGCTGCCTGCTGGCAGTCGGGGAAATCCTATTCAATCAATCCTCGGGCGTTGTCACGATCGAGGGGGCCAACAGCTACGCGGACGTGGCCCAAGTCACCGTCGCCACCCAGAACACATCATCGATTTCGGACGATATCGTGCGGGTGGAACTGCGAAACACCGGGAGTCCGCTGGTCCGCGAATTCGCGCTGGCCCCCTTCTCCTGGACGGCCGGGACCCATGTGATCGGTTTCTACGTGGGCGTGCTGCCACTGGACCATCCGGGCGTGAACGGCATCACCTTCAACGGATACGGTGGGAATGACACGGTCGATAATCTGACCTCGATCCGGCTGCGGGCCTACGGGGGTTCGGGCAGCGATATCCTGCTCGGTGGCTGGAACGACGATGTCTTCCTGGGTGGTCCTGGCAACGATTACATCGACGGACGATTGGGCGGGGACATGATCTGGGGAGAGACCGGATCGGACGCGCTCTTTGGCGACGATGGCATCGACCTGATCCTGGGGGGCGACGACAACGATTACCTGTTCGGTGGCAACGGTGACGATTCCCTGTATGGCGAAGGAGGCAACGACTGGCTCTTCGGCGGTGCCGGACTGGATGGACTGCAAGGCAACGCGGGCCAGAATACGCTGAAGGCGGACTTCGGCGCAAGCAATGTCCATGTCAACGGGTACGAAACGTGGGACTGGTTCGATCGGAACTTGCAAAACTACGCCGTCCGTTCGCTCGCACGAGTCCGCTACATCGACCGGGCCTTCCAGCGCACGGATCTGCTGGAAATCTACGCATCCATCTCGCAGAACGACTATGTCAGCACCTACGAGTTCAACGATCTCAAGGACCTGACGAATACCTATCTGACGATGTGGGACAGCTACCGCAATCTGTCGAAAAAGGTCGCCAATGGCGATCGTGCCAATCAATGGTACCAGGGAGGCACGCTGGGCAACCTGGTGGCCGGTGACACGGGCCAGCGGCTGAACCGTCTGGTCGACAAGTGGTTCCGCGGCGGCGACTTGCCGTCCGTGGCCGGTGTGGATGATCCGCTGTACTGGTCGTATGTCCAAGGCAGCCTGTACCGCAGTGGCATCACGTATACCGACGTGGACCAGGGCCGCGACGCCAAAGACTGCTACTTCCTCGCCGCCCTGGCCGACCTGGCCCAGCAGGAACCTTCCGAAATCCTGAACATGATCTATGACAACGGCGACGGCACGTACACCGTCCGCTTCTTCCACGGCAGCACGGCGGAATACGTGACCGTCAACCGCCTGTTCCCCACGGACTACTACGGCAACGCGCATTTCGCCGGCTGGGGAGACAACCCCGCCAGTTCGAGCAACAACGAACTGTGGGTCGCCCTGCTGGAAAAGGCCTACATGCAGATCAACGAATCGGGCTGGATCAATCAGGACGGCACCAACAGCTACACCGGCATCCAGTTCGGACATCCCTCCGATGCCTTCCGGCACATGCTCGGCCGCTCGGCGTCCAACAGCTCTCTTTCCAATTCCATGACCGCCGCGGTCAATGCCTACCACGCCGGAAAGGCCATCACCTTTTCCTCCAAGGATTCCGGCGTGGACAGCTATATCAATGACAACCACGTCTATTCCCTGGTCAGCTACAACCCGTCGACCCAGAGATTTACCCTGTTCGAACCGCACAATACGGATGGCAACTATCCCGACCACGTGGAACTGACCTGGAGCCAGATCCGGCACAACTTCTCGCAATGGACATCGATCGCAGTGTGAACCCTGGTCTAGGACAGGCTTCGCAGTCCGCCGCTTGAACGTGCTGAGAGGTCCGTACGTGGGTCGCGGTTCGCGCCGCGAACCGGGCTAGATCGCGGGACGGTCCACCAACATCCTCACCCCGCGCCGGGTCAGCTGCCCTCGTTCCGGCAGCGAGGGCAGTTCGCCCGCCGTCCCGCGAAACACGCGCCTCGGGCGAAAGGGCCAGACAGAGGGCTCTCAGCCATCCGTTAGGCCCCTATTTTGGCCGCCCATCCAGGCGCCCTTGAAACAAACCGTCTGGACGGTATGCTTATGATATGGTCAAGAAACCGCTGGAACATCACGAGGCACTGCTCGACGCGACCGAATCGGTCGTCGCGCAACGCGGGGTCTCCAGTCTGACCCTGGATGCCGTCGCCCGTAACGCGGGAATCAGCAAAGGGGGCCTGCTGCACCATTTTCCCACCAAGGAATGCCTGATTGATGCCCTCATCGACCGAACCGTGGGACGCTGGCGGCAATCTTTAGAGGAGGCGATCGAAGCGGAAGACCCGGGACCAGGTCGCACGGCACGAGCCCTCGTGAAACTCTGTCTTGCCGACGTTTCCACGTGTGCCCGGCCATGCCGCAACAGTTCGGCGGCGATGCTGGCGGTGCTCATGCAACCAGGGGATCGCCGGACCCGCTTGCACCAATTCTACGAAGAGCTGACCTGCGCGGTCCGCGGCGAGGGATTGTCGTCGGGGTTGGGAGATGTGGTCCTCGCTTGTGTCGATGGGCTTTGGCTTCACTGGACCACCGGACTGGTTCCCACGGGGGCCACGGACATTGACCGATTGCGGGAGTGCCTCCACCAGATGCTCAGGCGGGTCCGTTCGGAGACGGAGAACGGGTCGGAAGATTCAACCGTCTGCCATCCTGTGGAGACTTCTTCATGATGCGCCGGATCGCAGTTTGGGTCGGTTCGCTTGCCCTCATCCTGGCTACGGTCGGGATCCTGGCCGGTTTGGGGGTCTACAAGTATCGCACGATTCAGGCGGCGGCTTCGGCCCCCCCTCCACCCGAAATGCCGATCGCGGTGATGGTTGCGCCGGTGGAGATGCAGAGTTACCGTCAGAATGCCACGATGATCGGAACGATCCTCGCACCGCGGTCAATCACGGTCAGCAATGAGCTTCCAGGGACGGTCGCGGAACTGGCACTGACGTCGGGCGCGGTCGTGGAGGCTGACCAGGTCTTGGTGCGACTGGACACCAGCGTGGAAGCGGCGCAGCTCGCGGCGGCCCGCGCACGTCTGAAACTGGCAGAATCGACGCTCCAGCGATTGAAGTCGACGGCGTCTGCGATTTCCAAGCTGGAGCTCGACGAAGCGGTTGCCCACTACAGCGAAGCGGTCGCGGCTGAGGCGGAGCTCACCGCGCGGATTGGCAAGCAGACGATCCGAGCCCCCTTTCGTGCCCGCGCGGGGTTGTCCGACACGCATCTGGGACAGTACCTCCCCGCGGGGACACCCATCACGACGTTGCAAAGCCTGGACGGGTATCTGCACGTTGATTTCATGTTGCCTCAACAGGTCGCGGATGCGATGAACGTCGGCGACTTGATCCGGCTGGACACGCCGCGTGACCAATTGCCGGCCACGATTGTCGCCTTTGACGCCATTGCGGACCGCGGCTCACGCAATTTGAAAGCTCGAGCCCGGATCGATGACCCGCCGGTCTTTTTACAGCCAGGCGACTCGGTCCGCGTGCTCGCAGATTTCGGCCCGACCATTCAGACACCGGTGATTCCCGCCCAGGCCTTGCGGCGGTCACCGGAGGGGGCCTTGGTTTTTGTCGTTCAGCCGGATGCCTCGGGCCAGAGCCGTGCACGGGCACGCGTTGTTCAAGCTGGTCCGACACAAGGAAACCGCGTCCGGATCCTGGCGGGATTGAAGGCCGACGATCGCGTGGTGGCCGACGGCTCATTCAAGGTCCGTGACGGAGCGCTGATCTCGGACACCTCCTCGGCAACCGCCAGCCACGCTGCTGGCAACTGAGCATTCCATTCCTTCCCTGGGACGAAGTGACCTCCGGTGCGAACGATCACGGACACATTTATCCGGCATCCGGTTTTGGCCTTGGTGACGAACCTGGTCATCCTGCTGCTCGGAATCCGCGCCATTTATCTCCTCCCCATTCAGCAGTATCCCAAGCTGGAAAGCACCTCGATCGTCATCAATACGGTCTATATCGGCGCCAGCGCGGAGACGGTCCGGGGGTTCCTTACGACGCCGATTGAACAGGCCGTGTCCAGCATCGCGGGTGTGGACTTTATCGAGTCCAATTCGACCGCGGGACTGAGCAACATCACGATTCGACTCAAGTTGAATCATGACAGCACGCAGGCACTGGCGGAAGTCAACGCCCGACTCCAGCAGGTCCGGCGGCAGCTGCCCGTCGAAGCCGAGCCACCCGTCATCGAACTGCAGCGCGCGGACCGGCCCTACGCATCCTTCTACATCAGCTTTACCTCGGATGAACTCTCCTTATCACGTTTGACGGATTGGCTGATCCGCCACATCCAACCCCAGTTGGCGACCATCGACGGGGTGCAGCGCGTTGGCATCGAGGCCGGCCAGATGCCCGCCATGCGCATCTGGATCTCGCCGAATCAGCTGAGCGAACTGAATTTGACACCTGGGGATGTGTACAACGCGCTGCGGCGCAACAACTACGTGGCGGCGATCGGCCGCGTGAAGAGCGAAGAGGTTCAGATTGATCTGCTGACGAATACCGATCTGCGCACGGTGGACGAGTTCAAGAACCTGATCGTCTCCCAGCATGACGGCGCGATCATTCGGCTGTCCGATGTCGCACGCGTGGAACTTGGCTCCGAGGAGCCCATGGCCACTGCCATGTACGGCGGCAAGGAATCGGTTTATGTGTCGGTCTGGCCCCTGCCGGGGAGCAATGAGATCGAAGTAGCCCACCGCCTTCGCGCCGCGCTCGCACGGCTCCAGCCCACCTTGCCCACGCGCATCCACATGGACCTGGCCTTCGATGCCACCAAGTTCATGGAGGACGCACTTCGGGAAATCACTCAGACGCTGATCGAGACGATCCTGATCGTCGGGCTGGTGATCTTCCTGTTCCTTGGCTCGCTGCGCACCGCCATCGTGCCGCTGATCGCCATGCCGGTCTCGCTGGTGGGGGCCATGATCGTCATGCTGCTCCTCGGCTTCTCCTTGAATCTGCTGACGATTCTCGCCATTGTCCTTTCCGTCGGTCTGGTCGTCGATGATGCGATCGTCGTTGTCGAGAACATCCAGCGGCACGTCCAGAATGGACTCAGCCGGTATCAGGCGGCGATCGTCGGTTCGCGGGAACTGGTGGGCCCGATCGTCGCCATGACGATTACACTGGCCGTCGTCTATGCCCCCATTGGTTTTCAAGGCGGGCTCACGGGCATGCTCTTCCGGGAATTTGCCTTCACCTTGGCCGCCGCGGTCCTGGTGAGCGGCCTGGTCGCGATTACGTTGTCACCCGTGATGAGCGCGTCGCTGCTCCACCCTTCCGGAAAGGAAGGTTGGCTGACCCGCTTTGTCAATCGGCGATTTGACACCCTGCGGCGCGGGTACGGCTGGATGTTGCGGGGTGCGCTGCAGCTCCGCTGGGCCATCGTGATCTGCACCATGCTCATCGGTGCCGCCGCCTTCCCGCTCTACACCTTCAGTGGCAAGGAACTCGCGCCCGTGGAGGATCAAAGCGCGATCGCCGTATTCATGTCGGCAGCACCGGATGCCACCCTGGAAATCACCACCCGCTGGGCGAAGGAGCTGGCAGCCACCCTCACGCGCATGCCGGAAGCGAAGTATATGTGGGCGCTGGTAACACCCGGCACTGGCTTCGGTGGCATCGTGACGAAGGACTTCGACGAACGGGCCCGAAGTACACTCGAAATGTACCCCGAGGTCTTCGGGATCGTCTCGCAGATTCCCGGCATCGAGCCCTTCCCCATCTTGATTGCCCCCTTGCCGGGCGCCGGCCAGTATGACGTGGAACTTGTGATCAAGAGCGACCTCCCTCCCGTCGCCATGGCGGAGCAGGCGGCGGGCATCGTGGACCAGGGAAAAAAGACCGGAATGTTCATGTTCGTCGACACCGATCTGAAACTCGATTTGCCCCAAGCCCGCGTCAACGTTGATCGTGAACGTGTGGCTGACCTCGGATTGGACCTGGCGATGGTTGCGCAGGAACTGGGAGTGCTCTTGGGTGGTGGCTACGTCAATCGCTTTAACTTCTTCAATCAAAGCTACCAGGTCATTCCGCAGCTGGCGGATGCCGATCGGGCATCGGTCGGGTCCCTATTGGACCTAAAGATCCGGTCCCCTCGTGGCGAATTGATCCCGGTCTCGTCGTTTGTCACCATTGAGGCCGATACCGCGCCGCGCAAGCTGACGCGATTTCAGCAGCAAAGCGCCATGCGAATCTTTGCGGGAGTTGTACCCGGTGTCACGAAAGAACAGGGGCTCTCGCGACTGGAAGCCCTTGCCCGTGAGGTGATCGGTAAATCGGTCAATCTGGACTATGCCGGGGAATCGCGGCAGATTCGCCAAGAAGGATCGGCGCTGGCCATGACCCTCGGGTTCGCGCTGATTTTGATCTATCTGATTCTGTCGGCCCAGTTTCATTCCTTTCGCGATCCTTTGATCATCCTCCTGGGATCGGTTCCGCTTGCCATAGCGGGGGCCTTGTCTCTGACGTTTCTTGGATTGACGACGATTAATATCTACTCTCAAGTCGGCCTCATTACGCTGGTTGGCCTGGTTGCCAAGAACGGGATCCTCATCGTCGAGTTCGCGAACCATTTGCAGCAACGCGGGCGCGAGAAATGGGATGCGATCGTGGAGGCATCTCAGACCCGGCTGCGCCCCATCCTCATGACCTCGGCCGCTACCATCTGTGGCCATTTCCCGCTCGTCCTGGTCACCGGACCCGGGGCCGAGGCACGGAACAGTATCGGCATTGTGCTCGTGGCAGGGATGGCCATCGGTACGGTGTTTACGCTGTTTGTCGTGCCCGCCCTCTACTTGCTCATCGCGGCCCGCCACCGTGAAGACGCCCACGCCTCCGAAGCGATGGACGTGGTTCCCGACGACCAGCGATCACCTTCCCTGCCTCTGTCGCCCGCCGAGGCCGATCTCTTAACCGCTTGATCTCGTACGCTGGGTCATCCTGAGCGTTCGCGGTACCGAGAAGGACTGGCCCGACGACGAGCGCGAGTCGCACACACGTGGAGCGTGTGCCACGTCGTGTTTTCCAGACTCTAACGACGACAAAACCGCTACGGATATGCGCGAGGCGCTCTAGGATCGTTGCAAGAGTCGCGCCACCGCTGGGGCAAAGTAGGTCAAGATGGCATCCGCCCCCGCGCGCCGGAATGCCAGCAGGCTCTCCAGCATGGCGTGGTCGGCATGCAGCCATCCGCGTTCGGCGGCCGCCATCAGCATGGAATACTCGCCACTGACCTGATAGGCAAACGTCGGTACACCAAACTGCTGCTTCACACGCGCGATGATATCGAGGTACGGCAGACCCGGCTTGACCATGACCATGTCCGCCCCTTCCTGCAGGTCCAGGGCCACTTCACGGAGGGCCTCATCCGTATTGGCAGGGTCCATCTGGTAGGTCTTCTTGTCGCCGCCAGCCAGGTTGCTGGCGGAGCCCACCGCGTCGCGAAATGGACCATAGAAGGCCGAGGCGTACTTGGCCGCATAGGCAAGGATGGCGACGTGCGAATACCCAGCGCGATCGAGGGCCATGCGGATCGCCCCTACCCGACCGTCCATCATGTCCGAGGGGGCGATCACATCGCAGCCAGCTTCCGCCTGGACCAACGCTTGCCGCTGCAACACCTCAAGGGTTTCATCATTGGCGACGTAGTCATCCCGTAGCAGTCCGTCGTGACCATGCGAGGTGTAGGGATCGAGCGCCACGTCGCATAGGACTCCTATCCTGTCGGCGAAGGTCTCTTTGACTTGTCGAATCGCTCGGCAGACCAAATTGTCCGGCCGCAGGGCCTCCTCACCCCCCGGTGTCTTTTTCTCCTGTGGCGTGACGGGAAAGATCGCAATGGCCGGGATTCCCAGATCGGCGGCCTGACCCACGGCGCTGGAAAGCCGATCCAGGGTGAGTCGCTCGACACCGGGCATCGACGCCACAGGAGTTCGTGCCGATGTCCCTTCCTGGACAAAAACCGGCCAGATCAGGTCATCCACGCTGAGCCGATTTTCACGCACGAGCCGACGGGACCAGTCCCAACGGCGATTGCGCCGTAAGCGCGTGGCTGGATATCTGCCGGTCATGGCTGCAATCCCTGGTCGTGCGAAGTTCGCGAACGATCAGTGTACCCTTCCGCTTCCGAGCTTTCGATGACGGGTCGCAGGCGGTATCGTACGTACACCCGGTTCGTTCCACGGCCCCTAAGGGTCCTCGCGTTGTTCCATGACCTCATCACCGCCCACACTGCGCCTTGGACCGTTCTTGCTTTCGGCCTGTTCGGCTCGACTGGTCGAATCGCGGAACGTCGAGGATTGGGTCGGCCCCCTGCAATTCGCGCTGTGGTGTCAACGGGCGAGTCCTTGGTGGATTGGTGATCTGCTGAATGCTGGAGATGCGGAGTTTGGCGAGTCCTTTTCGCAGGCGTGCGAAGGCAGGATCTCTGGCGAGATGCTGCAACGGTATGAGTCGGTGGCCCGCCGAGTGCCCCCCGAGAACCGGCGTCCCGACCTTTCCTGGTCCTCCCATGCCATGGTCGCGCGATTGCCGTCGGCCGATCAGTGCAGAATGCTTCGCCTGGCGGAGGAGAATGGCTGGACCAGCGAAGCGTTGCGCCGGCACGTGCAGCAATTCCTGGCCACCAAAGATCCTTGACCGACGGCCATGGCACGTCTTTCCCGGCAAGGCCACATCCCCGGCCACAGTGCCATGGACCCCAGCGCACACCCGTCTTACGATGGACACATTGGACGGCCGTGCGCCGTGATGCCTGGTCCCAGCCTTGTTACCCATCGTGGTCATGAATTTCCTGGTGCATCTGGATATCTATCGCGGACCGCTGGACCTCTTATGGTACCTGATCCGCAAGAATGAACTGGAAATCTCGAACATCCAGATTGCCAAGATCACGGAACAATACTTCGAGCACCTTCAGGTCCTCGAGCAGCTCGACGTCAACCTGGCAGGTGAATTCATCGATATCGCCAGCCAGCTGATCGAAATGAAATCCCGTTGGGCCCTGCCGAACCTGGATGAAACCGCGGCGGAGGAGGTCCTGGCCGAACCGAGTGAGCCCCTGGTGGCTCAGCTGCTGGAATACAAACGATATCGGGACGTAGCCAGTCTGCTGGACGAGCGGGCCCGAGATTGGCAGCTCACCTATCCGCGGCTCAGCGACGATCTGCCACCACGGACCGTGGCACCGGACCAGCAGCCGCTTCGCGAGGTTGAACTGTGGGACCTGGTGAGTGCCTTGGGACGCGTCATGCGGGAACGGGAACTGCAACGGGAGGCCAATATCGTCTACGATGAGACCCCCATCCAGACTTATATCCAGGCCATTCACGCACGATTGCGGGAGCAGGATCAGGTCGCCATTACCGATATTTTGAAGAGCGGCATGAGCAAGTCGGCGGTGATCGGGCTCTTTTTGGCTGTCCTCGAGCTCGTGCGGCACCACCGAGTCGAGGCGGAACAGGAGGAGGGGAGCGTTGAGATCTGGGTTCGACCTGGCCCCCAGTTCGCCGAAACGCTGGATCTGTCCGTGTCCTAGTCCGGTGGATGCGACCCTAAGCGAATTGATCACACCCTATGGAATTGCGGGCCGGGCCCGCGGCCGGTGACGTGCCAGCGGGTTGGCAAGGGTCGCTCCCGTTGGTCGCTACCAAGAGGGTGCGACCCTAAGCGAATTGATGACTCCCTATGGAATTGCGGGCCGGGCCCGCTGTCAGACATGCTGCCCAATCTGCCCATCCGCTCGCACGTACACAACGGCCTGACGATCGAAGGTTACTCCCGTGCCGCCGTTCAATCCTACTGGCGGATCCCCGAAATGCGGCTCGGCTTCGATCTTGGAGGCCAGCCCTGGGACTTCATGGGAACGCCCGTCTGGTTCGTTTCTCACACGCACCTTGATCACATCGCCGCTCTCCCCGTTTATGTGGCGCGTCGGCGCATGATGAAGATGGAACCACCCACCATCTACCTCCCCGATTATTGCCTGGCTCACGTTCAGGCCCTGCTGCGGTCCGTCAGTCGACTGGATCGCGGCCGGCTACCCTGTCAACTTGTTCCCGTCTCGCCCGGCGACGAGATCCAGCTCTCACGAGAACTGGTGGTGACCGCGCATCGGACGAAGCACACGGTCCCGTCCCTGGGCTTTGTCGTCTGGGACCGCCGACGAAAGCTCCGCCCCGAGTACCAGCAGCTGCGGGGTGAACAGATTCGCGATCTGCGGTTAAGCGGCGTGGACGTTACGGACGAATTGAGGACACCCAAGGTGGCCTACCTGGGGGATAGTACGCCGGAGGGGCTCGATGACTGCCCAGCCATGTACCAGGCCGAGATCCTGATCCTGGAAATGACCTTCCTGGCCCCCCGGCACCGAAAGGAACGGATCCACAAGATGGGGCATATCCACGTCGACGATATCGTTCAGCGGCGAGATAGGTTCCACAACCAGCTGGTGATCGCCGCACATTTCAGCACTCGCTATCACGACCGCCAGATCGAGCGGCTCGTGCAGCGAGCCCTGCCGGAAATGCTCGGCGGGCGCCTCTTGCTGTGGTATTGAGGTCCTGGTCAATACTTTCCGCCCGACGGGAGGGACGGAAGCCGCTGTAGGAACGCTTGAATGGCCTGGTTTGCCGCACCAGGGTTTTCCAGGGGTGCCATGTGCGCCGAATCCGGGATCGGCACCAACGTGGCCTGCGGCATTGTCCGCGCCAGTTCTTCCATTTCCGTCAGTGGGGTAATCCCATCGTTGACGCCGCACAGCAGCAACACGGGCAGGTGCAAGGCGGCGGCCAAGGTTCGCAAATCGCGGCGCTGGGCCATCCCCCGCAGGGCGGCGGCAATGCCCTGCCGCGAACTGGTCTCCATGACCCGTTTCGTCGACTTCACCCATTCGCGCTGCGACGCAATCGCCGATTCGTGGAAGAGCTTCGGCACCATGGACTGAACCAGTTGCTCCGGACCATCGGCCAGGACGCGGTCGGCCAGCAGTTGCCGACCGCGCGCGGTTTCTGGTGTATCCGCTGCGGCTCGAGTGTCGCAAAGGATCATGGCCGCCAGTCGCTGCCGATGGCGATCCGCCATCTCCCACCCGACGTAGCCCCCCATGGACAATCCGCAGTAAACTACGGGACCATCGACTCCCATGGCATCCAGCAGCGCAGCCAGGTCGTCTGCGTACTGGGCCATGGTGACGAGACCGGACGACACCTGGCTGGCACCGAAACCTCGCAGGTCCGGTACGATCCAACGCACCCCCGAGATCGAGCTGGAGTACTGTCCTTGCCACATGGAGTGGTCGAGCGGGAATCCGTGCACACAGAGCACGGGGAGCCCTTCGCCGTATTCGGCATAGAATAATTCGACCGTTCCAGCCTGGATCTTTGGCATGGGACTTATTCGCGCGAGTGACCACGGGGCGATGGCTTGGTGGAACGTGGCCAAGGGGCCTGCTCAATGGCCCAGCGGCGACTCTTCAAGGGCACCCCGAGGATTTGCGGCAGTTTCCAGGAGTCGTAGGTCCCCTTGCGCAGGGCGTCTAAGGCGGCCAGCAGCGATTGCACCTCGCGCTCCGCAACCGAATTGATCGCACGAAAGAGATGCGCCAAAGAAGTATGGGGGGGTGAGCCGCTGCGGACCATGTACTTGCTGGTTCGCAGCCAGGCCGCCAGGCCGAGCGCCGTACCGATCTCCGTAGGGAGCGGCTGACATGCTCGCTGCGGAAATCGATTGTCCAGAAAATAGACCGCGTCGTGGGAATCGACAGGCAACAAGACGGCGGTCAGGTCCGCTTCCGACTCCAGCATGGCCCGCAACTCGAAATACTGATAGGCCGACCAGGCCTGGGAAAAGCCTTCCAGCCGCCGTCCCGCGAGCAGGAGTCGTGCCCGCCGGGCCAGTTGCCCGATCCGTTTGACCTGCGTCTGCACCTGCCCCGTTTGCCGATGGAGTCGCTGCAGTTCGCGGACCATCTGCCGGATGACCACGCGCATGGCCTCGGCCTTGCTCCACAAGCCGGCCGCCTCCGCCAGTTTCAGTTCGGCCTCGGCCGACGACTTCTTGTATTCCCCAAGTGCCTTGATGTAGTCGTTGTAGACCTTCAGACGATTGGTCCAGTCCTCGAACGACGGAGGCTCGATTGCGCGTTTCTTCACAGCCACGCTCGCGGAAAGTGAGGAGCGTGAAGCAGGATATCGCGATCGACCCAGTCACGCAATCCGCGGGTTGCATGATGGCATGGTCGCTGCCAGGATGTGGGGAGATCTGGTACGATCGCGTCGCGGGACAAGTAGCCGTCACGGTCCCCGTGACGGCAGTGCCGCGCGGATCCGTCCTCGCGGCCGAGTGTCACGATTCCAACAGCCGTCGCGGTCCCCTGATGGCAGGATAACCATGACCATTCTGTCGGAGCTCCGTGTTCGATTTTGCAAGGCCCTGGCAGGATGGGTCGACGACCCAGACGCGTATCTGTCGCTGATCCAGCCGGCCTCCAATCCCCAGTTCGGTGACTACCAGGCGAACTGCGCAATGCCACTCGGCAAGAAGCTGGGGCGCAGCCCGCGGGAACTGGCGGCTGAGCTCATTTCCCGTCTGGACCTCACCGGCCTGTGCGAGCCCCCCGACATTGCGGGTCCCGGTTTCATCAATTTGCGGCTTCGCCAGGAGACAATCCAACTCGCGCTGAAGGCGATGGCCACGTCGGACCAGCTGGGGGTTTCCCGAGCGGCCGTGCCGCGGTCATTCGTCATCGATTTTTCCTCGCCCAATGTGGCCAAACCGATGCACGTCGGGCACATCCGGTCGACCGTGCTGGGCGACTCCTTGGCGCGGACGCTGCGGTTTGCAGGTCACCAGGTGATTACGGACAACCATCTGGGCGACTGGGGCACTCAGTTCGGGATGATCATTTACGGTTACAAACATTTCGTGGACCCAGCTGCCTTTGCGGCCCGGCCGATCGAGGAGTTGGGGCGCCTGTACCGGTTCGTGCGAAAACTGATGGACTCGCTCGACGCCGAGGACCAAGGGAACCGCATCGGCGCCAGGGTCCAAGACGCAGAGCGAGCGCTGGCCGAATGGACCGTCGGCGAGCATCCTGACAAGTCAGCAAAGAAAGAGCGAGCACGGTTGCAAGCTAACCTGGAGACCGTCCAGCGGGAGGCGCGGGAGCTCGAGGCGCGCCTGGCGGACCAGCAAGCCGACAAGGACCTGCAGCTCCTGCTGAAGACGCACCGTGGCATCCGCGAGTCCGTACTGCAAGAGACGGCACTGCTGCATGCGGGCAATGAAGGCAACCTTCAACTCTGGCGACTCTTTCTCCCCAGCTGCCGGCAGGATATCCAGCGGATCTACTCCCGCCTTGGGATCACGTTCGATCATGAACTGGGCGAGAGCTTCTACCACGATCAGCTGGCCAGGGTGGTGGAATCGCTTGCCAGCCACGGCCTGACGTCCCAGAGTGAGGGGGCCGTCTGCTTGTTCCTGGATGGATTTGACACCCCGATGATCGTGCAAAAGCGTGACGGGGCGTACCTCTATTCGACCAGCGACCTCGCCACGATTGTGTACCGGGTTCGCCAGTGGAATCCTGACACCATCTTGTACGTCGTGGACTTCCGGCAGTCGGAACATTTTGCCAAGCTTTTCGCCGCGGCCAGGCGGTGGGGCTACGATCAAGTGGAGCTCCGGCACATTGCCTTCGGCACGGTACTCGGTTCGGACCAGCGACCGTTTCAAACGCGGTCGGGCGACACCGTGGGCCTGGAGGGGCTGCTGGACGAAGCCGAGCGCCGGGCCTACGACGTGGTCCACGAAAACAATCAGGCCAAACCGTCCGGGGATCGACTGGACGAGGCCCGCTGCCGCGAAATCGCCCGAGTCGTGGGGATTGCGGCCATCAAGTATGCCGATTTATCCCAGAACCGTACCAGCGACTACGTCTTCAGCTATGACAAAATGTTGTCACTCACGGGCAATACGGCGGCCTACCTGCAATATTCCTACGCCCGCGTGCAGGGGATTCTCCAGCGAGGCCAGATCGCACGGGATGCGTTCCATGGTCAGGACCCGTGTATCGAGCTGCGAGAACCCGCGGAGCGCGCCCTGGCACTGCAACTGCTGCGGTTCGGCGACGCCATCGACGAAGTCCTGGTCGATTACCGCCCCAATCTGTTGACGTCCTACCTCTACGAGCTGGCTCGAAGTTTCTCATCCTTTTACGAAACGTGTCCGGTCCTGGCAGCGGAACGACCCGAGCTCCAGCGGAGCCGCCTGGCACTCTGCCAATTGACCGCCCGTACGATCAAGCAAGGCCTGGAGCTGTTGGGTATCGAGGTGGTGGAGCAGATGTAGCCGCTGCCCTTCAGGCCCCGACGCGGCGGCCCGCGTCGGGGCCCCACGCCTGTCAGCGAGCCGGTCCGATCAGTCGGCCGGGTGGGTGCCCCAGCGCGACGGCGCACATGCCGCCTCGCTGCGCGATGTTCACGACCTGTTTCTGGGACGCGCGCGCCAGAATGGCAACTCCGTACTTGCTGGGCGCGAAGCCCAGAACCACATGGAAGGGCTCCATGCTGACGGCGCCTCGGTCATCCAGGATAGGAAACTCCTGTACGGGGATGCTCACCAGTTGCTGGACGACCCAGCGATTCTCGTCCACGAGCGCCGCCTGCACCGCCTGCTCCCAAGCGGCAGGCTCGGTGGCCAGACCGATCAAGACACCTTGTCCGCCAAACGATCGGTTGGGCTTGAGCACCAGGATTTCCCGTTCGTCGGTGACGAATTCCAGTAAGTCTCCCTGAGTTCCGTCCGGGAGTGCCGTCTCGCGTGGGGCGAGGATTCGGGTCCAGGGGACATGCCGGCGAAAGACGTGCCGCTGTTCCGAGGTGAAATAGCGGTGAAACTTGGGATCGGTGAAGACCTCCCAGCAACTCTTCTGGTCCAGCTCCGCGGCGATGGACGAAACCATGCGATTCTCGCGGAACAGACGGCGCATCGGTTCCACGTCGTGCCCTTCTCGCTGCAAGGCCAGGACATCGGCGACGGAGTAGTCCCGGTAGGCAAGATCCACGACGGTTCCCTGGAACTGGACGTCGTTCCCCGCCACGGAGAGTTCCGTCGGGTCCGCGTGCAGGACAATGATCCCGTGCCGCTCGCGATAGAATCGCGCCAGATCCACCTGTTCGTCGATGCCTGAGGTGGCAAATCTCGGTTCCACGAAGCAGACCGTTCGGCCACCGCGACCTATGGCCTCCAGATGGTCGAGCATTTCCTGCATCAGGAGTTCGCGGATGTCGTGGCTCATTTCGAGTTTCAGGTCCTGGTCACGATCCCTCAGCAGGGGAAATACCAGCTCCGCCACGATTTGCTCGCACGTTGGCGCCAAGTGCAGACCGCCAATACCGCTCATGTTCGGTTCCACGAACCGAAGTGAGTCCTTCCACATGGGACTGCTGAAATCGGCCACGGCATCGAGCCGCCCAAAGACGGGATTGTTCTCTTGCTGGCCAGCCCCCCAGCATTCGCGCAGCCAGCTTTCTTCGTCCGGCGGCAGGCACAGGGCTTCCCGGACGGCCGGGTCGGACAGGTAGAGATCGGGCAGCTGCTTGAGCGTGTTGTGCAGGACAAGACAGACGTAGTGGACGTAGGCGAGCTGGTCGGGCAGCAGGGTTACGGGACACGGGAGCAAGTGCACCGTATCGGCCTGACCATCCCGCATGTAGACCACGTGACGGCGGAGGCACTCTTCATGAATGCGCGAGAAAAGTTGCGATACCGTGCGGGGGTCGAGCCGCTGAAACGAGGTTCGCACCCGCCCATTCAGGCTCATGCCGCTCAGTCCAAGTTCCTCGGCGGGCGTCAGCATGACGAGTTCGCAGGTAACCGGAAGATCGCCACTCCATCCAGGACCTTCATAGTGTAAAGTTGAAGGTCTCCGCGGCCTAGGCTTCCAACCAGTGATTCCTCTGGAAAGAACGGCCGCCGGATGCCCGAGCCGCCATTTCACAAGTTCGCGACTTCGCTACCTGGCACGTTGATGACTCCACACGCCGCTTACGACGAACTCGTGGCCCGATCCCGCCAAAGGAGCCTGCTTTCGGGCTGCATTGAGCTGTTGGGATGGGACGAGCTGACTCAGATGCCCTCGGGAGGCGTGGAGAGTCGCGGTCAGCAGCTGGCATATCTCAAAGGACTTTTGCACGAAGCCTGGACGGAACCACGGCTCGGGGGACTGCTGGGCATCGTGGGCCAGTCCCCCCTGGTTCAGGACGTGGACCAGCCCGCGGCGGTAAATATTCGACATTGGCGGCGCGAGCACGATCGGCTGACGCGGCTGCCTCGGCGGCTGATCGAAGAGCTGGCACACGTGACCACCTTGGCCCAGCAGCACTGGGCCCAGGCGCGGCGAGCGAACGACTATGGCCTGTTTCAGCCCTGGCTGGCGCGGATCGTCCGGCTGAAACGAGACGAAGCGAAATGCGTGGGGGACGGCGACAACCCGTACGATGCCCTCTTGCACGAATTTGAGCCCGACGCCACGACAACGGATTTGGAGGTCCTCTTCGCTGCGCTGCGAACTCACTTGGGACCGATGGTCGCCTCGTTGCACGAGCAACCGAACCGTGGCGGCTCGACGAATTTGCGACAAGAGTTCCCGGTCACCGCCCAGAGAGCCCTTCTGGAAACGGTGGCAACGCAATTGGGCTACGACTTCCAACGGGGCCGGCTCGATACCACCACCCACCCGTTCTTCAGTGCCGTCGGACAAGGTGATTGCCGCATCACAACGCGGTTCAATCCATGCGATTTTCGCGAGGCACTCTTCGCCATGCTGCATGAAATGGGGCACGCGCTCTATGAGCAGGGGCTGGATCCATCACATGCGGGGACACCGTTCGGGGAGAGCCTTCCCTTAAGTCTCCACGAATCGCAGGCCCGGCTGTGGGAGGTCTTCCTCGGTACGAGTCGCCCCTTCTGGCAGTACTTTTTCCCACAGACCCAACGCCTGTTTCCCGAGACATTGGCCTCCGTCCAGCTCGGGGAGTTTCACGCAGCCGTCAATCGCTTGCAGCCAGGTGCGAATCGTGTACGTGCCGACGCCGTCCGGTACGACCTGCACATCATGATTCGCTTCGAATTGGAAACGGCCTTGGTAGCGGGTGACTTGCACGTCGAAGACGTTCCTTCGGCCTGGAACGACAAGTATCGCGAATACCTGCACGTCGAGGTGGTCTCGGACGCCGAGGGATGTCTGCAAGACAGCCATTGGAGTGCCGGCTCGCTGGGGTATTTCCCCTTCTACACCGTGGGGAATATTTACGCGGCCCAGATCTTTGCCACGATCCATCGCGAGATTCCAGAACTGGAGCAGCTGATGGCGCGCGGAGAGTATCAGCCGCTGCTCGCCTGGCTGCGGGAGAATATCTACCGTCATGGCCAGCAGTTTACCGCGGCCGATCTGCTGCGGCGAGTTACGGGACACGCCTGCGATCATCAACCCTTGGTGTCGTTCCTGTCGGCCAAATGCGAGAATGCCTGAGTGTCTGCCGAAGGTGCGGAAAGTGATGGCTTGACCTGCCACGTGGTGCTCGGCCCGCAGGGGCTCGTCGCTCGGCGTCTCACTTCGTTCGAGCAGCGCCCCGAGCAGCTGAAGATGGCCCTGGCGGTGGAATCGGCGATCGAATCGAAGGCGCATCTCATGGTCGAGGCCGGCACCGGCGTGGGCAAGAGCTTCGCCTACCTGGTCCCGGCCATCCTGGCCGCCACGGATCCAAAGCAGGACGGCGATCCACGCCATGGCCGACTGGTTATCTCCACGCATACGATCAGCCTGCAGGAGCAGATCCTGTACAAGGACATCCCCTTCCTGAACAGCATCCTGCCTCGCGAGTTTTCGACCTGCCTGGTCAAAGGGAGGCGAAACTACCTCAGCCGCCGGCGGTTGGACTACGCCCGTACGCGGGCGGGATCCCTCTTCCCCACCGACGATCAGGGTCGACAGTTGATGGAAATCGCCCGTTGGACCTCCGAGCCCCACGATGGTTCACTAAGCGACCTGACACAGCAGCCCGATTCGGTGGTGTGGGACGAGGTGGCCAGCGACTCGGGCAACTGCATGGGGCGCGATTGTCCCACCTACGAATCATGCTACTACTACCGTGCCCGCCGCCGGATGCAGCACGCCCAGATCCTGGTGGTCAATCATGCCCTGTTCTTCAGCGACCTGGCCCTGCGGGCCGAAGGAGTCGGGCTGTTACCCCCCTACGATGCGGTGGTATTCGACGAGGCACACACCCTCAATGCGGTCGCCTCGGAACACCTGGGACTCAAGGTCACGTCCCGCCAGGTGGACTACATCCTGTCGAGGCTGTTCAACGATCGCACGCAAAAAGGCCTCCTGGCAGGGCAATCCTGGCGGGCCCTGCAGGCGCAGGTCCAGCGCTGCCGAATTGTGGCCGAAAGCTTTTTTGATGACTTGCGACATGGACTGGCCGCGGGCAACGAAACGGCTGTCCGCGTTCGGACCCCTCCCGGTCCCGCCATGCGACCTTGCGACGCGTTGCGTCACCTCTCCCTGCAGCTCAGAGAGCGGCTGCGCGGGATTCCCGACGAATCAGAGCGACAGAATTTTGTGGCAGCGGCCAACCGCCTGGAGGGACTCTCGCTGACGATCGACACCTGGATCGAGCAGCGGGACGGGCTTCGGGTGTACTGGCTGGAGCAGGGTTCGACCCGTCGTTCCCAGCCTTGGGTCTCCCTCCACGCGGCACCGCTGGACGTGGGGCCCGCGCTGCGGGCGCTCCTCTTTGACAAAGTCCCAACAGTAATCCTCACCAGCGCCACGCTGTCCACGGGACGCGAGGCTGGCTGGGACTACATGAAGTCGCAGGTGGGACTGACTCGCTGCCGTGGCCTCAAGCTCGGAAGCCCGTTCGACTTCCGCAACCATGCACAATTGGTGCTTCTGGCCGATATGCCCGATCCCGCCGGAGATCCCCACGGATTCGCGCAGGCCTGCGGGCGCATGATCCGGCGATTCGTGGCCCGCACGGAAGGACACGCCTTCGTCCTCTTCACGAGCTACCAGATGCTGAGGTCCTCCGCCGATCAACTGGCCGATTGGTTCTCGCAGCGGAACTTGGCCCTTTACGTCCAGGGGAGGGATCTGACTCGGCACCAATTGATCGAGCGATTCAAGGCGCAGCCCCAAGGGGCCCTATTCGGCACGGACAGCTTCTGGCAGGGAGTCGATGTGCCCGGCGACGCGCTGCAGACCGTCATTATCACGCGCCTGCCATTCACCGTGCCGGATCGGCCGCTGACCGAAGCGCGTGCGGAGGCACTCCGAGCCACGGGTGGCAATCCGTTCCTGCGACAGCAGCTTCCGGAGGCCATCATCAAACTGAGACAGGGATTCGGCCGCTTGATCCGCAGTCAGCAAGATCGAGGTTCCGTCGTCATTCTTGATCCACGAATCCGGACGAAATTCTACGGACGTGCGTTTCTGGAAGCCTTGCCAGATTGCCAGGTGGTGGAAGAATCGGCTCACGACCGTGACGACTGACCGGCAGGCTCGGCCCAAGGAAAACGGCGCGACGGCTGGCCAGGGCCAGGCGGCCACATGAAGCACACTCCACCTCAGACCCGCTGGATCGGGAACTCCCCACCACGCCAGGTCACTCCGATCGAAAGTCAAAGACCAGGACCTGATCGACGTGGGGAAGCGCCACCTGCACGAAGGCGTCGTGTGCCGGATGCTTCAGGTAGCGGTCCCGATCCGACTCATCGTCAAAGGAGACCAGAAAGCAGTGGGTGTAACCCTGCGCGCGATTCTCGACGCTGACGTCGGTACCGCATTCGAACGCGCGAATCAAATCGATCTTGCGGGGAAGCGACTGAAACGCCTGCACGACCCCCTCCACGTCTTGCGCACTGGCTTGTTCCTTGAACTTGAAGAGAACCACGTGCCGGAGAGGGCCCAGAACCGGCATCGTGAGCCCCAGGGCATCCAGCATGCGTGCCGCCACCAGCCGATTCCCCTTGGAATTCAGGTGGACGCCGTCGGTGGTCAGGACCTTACTTTCCGCCTGGGAGGTGTTCTCCTGCTTCAGATGCTCCAGGAAGGCCTGCCGCAAGTCAATGAGCTGCACTTGCGAGCGGACTGCCACGTCGCGGACCATCTCGCAGTAAGAATCGAGCATCCCATCCAGCGGATTCTTCCCGTCGTTTCGTTCGCCAATGACACTGGGGGTGCAAAGCAGGACTCGGGCACCTGAGTTTTGGACTTTTTGAACGAGCTTTTCGAGGCCTTGCGCGAACTCTTCCTTGGGGGTCCCCTTCCCTTGCTGGGAATGCCATACATCGTTGATCCCGATATAGACCACGACAACTTGCGGCTTGCGGGTCAGTACGTCCGCATCCAAACGGGCCAGCAGATCGGGGACCCGATTGCCGCTGACCCCTTCTCCGATCACCTCGATCTCAAGTTCCGGGCGCGCCCTGGCAATCGCTTCCTTGACCAAGGCCACATAACCGCCCGGTTGTGCTCCCGCTTCCGTGATGGAATCGCCCAGGAAGAGAACGCGGCTCCCCCGTTCGAGATCCGCGGCGCGACTCGGTCCAGACAGAACGGTCGCCAGGCACAAAAGGCTCAAGACAATGGGATAACTCAGGAAAGTCGAATGGTCCGCATGCATCATGTCCGTCTCCAAGGGTATGGTTCCAGTCTGCACGCCGGTGCGCTATCAAGTCCTGGAATTCGAGTACACATGGCTGGTGGCCGCAACTGAGTCCTCGACGCCCCAGATTCCTGCCAGTTACGCCTCCATTACGGGCGTCTGGGATTTCGAAGACTCCATGCCAGCGCTACCGGACGACTCAAGTGTGACAAAGTACGAAGCCTCCATCAAGCGCCGGTTGATGGATGGGTGGCCATTCACGGGTATCACGATTGGAATAGGTGAATTGATAAGTTAAGGGCCAAGAAGAGCCTATTCGAATAGTGAACCAAAGTCGTTTGAGCTCGTCGTAGCGCGAGAAGGAACGGCCTTCGCTTGATGCTCGGAGGTGCCCCTGGTTCGAGGACGGGAGCCCCAGACTGGCCACCTGCCCCGTGAGCCCACGCTACGAACCCTCCCTGATCCCCATCGCTTGCCGATGGGAGCCTCAGGCTGGCCACCTACGCCGCGTGCCCACGCTGCGAACCCTCCCCGATCCCCATCGCTTGCCGATGGGAGCCTCAGGCTGGACCCCTACGCCGGCCGTCTCGACCAGCCCTCGAGATAAGCACGAGTCTGCCCGCTCACGAGATCACCCACGGTCCCGATATACGCGCCGGGCTTCCAAATCCTCGGATTCCCAGTCCGTATCATCAACGACGAAAACTCCTGAACCATCAATTCCTGGGAAGAATTCAAAAGCTCGGTCACCAGGGCCGCTGGCACGATCGCCGGGTGTGTCCGAATCGCCAAGTGCACATGATCCGGCAGAAACGAAACCTTGATCAGCCGAACCCGATCGCAAGATACGCGAGATTCCCAAGCACGAACGACCTCTCCGGCCGCCTGTTGCGTAAATGTCCCCTTCCGATCCCAGGTAGAAAACACAAAATGCCAGCGCACATCGGTCGCCGTATGGTGGGCCTGGCGTACGGCGGCACTCCGATCGTCGGGCCACGCGCGAATAAGGACAGGTGCGTTCACCTGCCGATCATAGCCGTGGTGAGCTGCCTGCGTATCCAGGTAGCGATCAAGCTCTTGAGAAGTTCTCTTCCCCACCGTGCAGGCGAAGTATCCGTCACCGGCAGTCTTCTCCCTGCCTGCATCCTCTTCGAGTTTCCGAGTCAACTGACATACGGCGCCTTTGATCTTGCTCGCGCCCACCGATACGGAGCACCCAGGGTGGAGACTCGCGAGGAGCGCGACTTCCGTTGGTTTCACCTTGAGATTCAGGATTCGGACGTCTGGGCGTTCGGATTCGAGCTGAGCCGGAGTGATCTGCATCATGCCGGGGTGAGGAAGTCGGCAATACGTGTGCCAGCGGTAATACACGTGGATGCAATAAGCGAACTTCAGCTCTTCGAGCTGGTAGGGTGGCACGAACATCGTTTTCGGATAGCCTGGGCTGTTTGCAATGATAGTGTACATACGTTCGATGCGTTGCCAAGGGGGCCTGGAAGGGGGGGCGTTGGCCTTGCCTATAGGGGGCCAGCCTGAGACTCCCATCGGCCAGCGATGGGGATCGAGGAGAGACCGTTGTGGGAAGTCCCCGCGACTGGAGGCCCTGGACCTGCATGGAACGCGCAGTCGCGTTACCCGTGTAAACGGGGCGCTCTCGGAATGAAGTCTCCCAGCCCCAGAATCTAGCGGAGGGCTTCCAGCGGCTTGAGCCGGATGGCTCGCATCATGGCGGGAAGCAGGCCACCCAAAAAGCCCATGGCCAGGCTCAACAACATTCCCACTGCCAAAATCGTGGCGTCCACCCGCAGGTGCAATACGACCGATTTACCCCCCGGACCGCTGCTGACAATGCTGGTCGCGGTCCAGCCGTGGACCAGGCTCCCCAAGGCACAGCCCAAGGCACCACCCAGGACGGCGATCATGACCGATTCGACCAGAAAGGAAACCAAGATCCGCCAGCGGGCGAAGCCCAACAGGCGTAATACCCCAATGTCCTTGGTGCGCTGGCTGACCGCGGCGAACATCGTATTCATCACCCCCATCACACCCCCCACCGCCATGATGACCGTGACCACGATGATGCCGAACAGAAACTGCCGGTTGGTTTGGCTCAACGAAGCAAAATACTCGGGTTCTGTGAAGGCCTCCAGTTGCGCTTTCGTGTAGTCATTCGCGAAATATTGCTTGAGCCGTTTGGCCGATGCTTCGTCGGCCGTTCGCAGCACCACGGACGAATACGTGTCCTTGCCAAAGAGGGGTCCCACGATCGCCCGCTTCGCCCACACTTCCGAATCATGGACCGTGCCGGAACTGCGCATGACCCCCACCACAAGCCACTGCCGCTCCGCCAATGAAAACGAGTCTCCCATATCGAGCCTTGCGGATCGATGGTCGCGAAGCTTGGGATGGTCCATGGCGAGCTCGCGCGCGATCCCTTCTCCCAGGACGACTTCGATCGCCGGAGCGGCCTGGTCGGCCGACTGCGCCAGTTCCTGGACACCGGCGGCGGAAAACCAGCGGCCCCCTGGGTACAGCTGCAAGGCGTGCACCTTGGCAGAACTCGCCGGATCATCCACGCCACGGATCTGTAGGAACCGCCGACTGGGGCGGCCGGCCGCGGGATTCTCGATCGGCTGATTGATCGACAGGTAGACTTCCCGGCTGGTCAATGGCTCGCCTTCCTCTCGGACGATGCCCGATTGCGTCTCAATATCCCCCAAATCGGCGAATCCCAGGTTACTGAAGGCCTCGTCGGTTGCGCCCTCGGACAGCACCAACACGTTGGCTGGCTGCCCGCTCGATTCGGTGAGTGCGTACATGCCATTCACAAAGGCGAGCATGACGGTCAACAAGCCAATCACCAAGGAAAAAGCCAAGGCTGTCAGCAATGTCGTCCACCAGCGCACCTTCAAGTTCCGGAAGTTGTACTTCAAGGGAACCTTTGCCCAGAAAGCCAGGCCCAAGAGCAGCCCGCACAGTACCAGAGGTGCGGCAATGACGGTCCAGGGGGATTGGAAAAGTGGGCTGATCATGCGACTTTGGCGAAGACCTCCGCCACGCGTACTGAGCGAGTCGACCAGGCGGGTGCAAAACTGCCGGCCAAGGCCGCCAGGCCACCCACCACAGGACCCCACCACAGGGCCGCACGCGGAATATAGAAGGCGGAAAAGAAAGCAATGGGGAACTTGATGCCCCCCAGGAGGTAGTTCACGACGTAATACGTTGTGGCGGAGCTGAGGAAGCCCGAAACGGCACCCAGCAGCAGTGCCTCTCCCAAGACAATCAACATCAAGTAGGTCGGTCCGAACCCGAGTACCTTCATGACAGCCATCTCCTTGCGGCGCTCACGGGCGCTGATGCTGATGGCATTGGAAATGACCAGCGCCAGAGTCACCAGGATGGCAGGTGCCAGCAGCCACCGCATTCCCCAGATCAAGTCTCGATACGACGCCAGGAACGTCGAAACGGCCGACGTGGCCACTTCGAATTTGACAGCCGGACTGCGAAACTCGGGCGATGAGGCAATCTGTTGACTCAGGCGGTCAAACGCCTCCTGGTTCGAGACCCGCAGCCACACCAGGTTCAAGCACTTATCCGACATGGGGTGCTTTCGTCCGTTATGAGTGCCCGGGTACGCGTCCAGGGCCGCGTTCAGGTAATCGCGGTTGAAAAACGCGCTGGAGTCATATCGTCCTTCCGGCACGACATCCACGATTTCGAATTCCAGGTTGATGTCGCGGTAGTTGATACCGTACAGCGTGATCCGGTCCCCCACCCGTCGCCCAATCCTCTCCAGAATGATCCTTCCCAGGACCAGTCCCTGCCGATTGGCGTTCAGGCGGCCGATCGCACGATCCAGTTCGACCATCTGGTCGGGCGGCAGGGAATCGAGGTCATCCATCATCGTCTTCATCTTGTTGGGCTCCATGCCAAAGGCGAAGATCGCGTTGTTGGGGGACCGATCCTCGGGATCCAAACGGCCACCGAAAAACTGCCAGGTCATGGAGTCCTCGGGGCGAACATCTCCCTCGTGGCGGGCTGCTCCTTCCGTCAACGATTGGGCATAGGCAAATGGCATCTGGCTGGGAACGCGCCAGCGTTCGGTAACAATCCCTTTGAAATTGGCGGCCCGGGCTGTCGTGGCCTGGTCCAGGAAGGTGAGAATGGACCAAATCAGCGTGACGACGAGCACCAGAAACATGATGCCAAAGGAGGTCAACACGGAACGGACGAGGTTCCGTCGCAGATTCTTGGCGATCAGGAGGAGCAGCTTGAACACGCGGGCAGTCCCTTAGGCGGTCTCGGTGAGGGCCGAGGATTGCTCCACCAGTTGCCCCTTATCCAAATGCAGGACTCGGTCCGCCCGTTCCGCGGCTCGCGGGTCATGAGTCACCAGCAGAATGGTCTTGTGCATCGACCGCCGCAGTTCGTCCAGCAAGTCCAGGATCTCTTTGGCGGAACGCGCGTCCAAGTCACCGGTGGGCTCATCCGCCACCACCAGCGTCGGATCGGTAACGATGGCCCTGGCAATCCCCACACGCTGCTGTTGGCCACCCGAGAGTTGCCCTGGCAGATGCCGATCGCGATCCGACAGGCCCACCAGGTCCAGGGCCGTTTTCACTTGTTGGCGCCGCTCGGCAGCCGACAAAGGCAACAGCAGCAGCGGCAGTTCGACATTTTCAAATGCCGACAGGACAGGGAGCAGGTGGTAGAACTGAAATACGAATCCCACGTGGCGAGTCCGCCATTTCGCCAGCCTGGCTTCGCTCATGGCGGAAACCTGATCCTTGCCAACCCAGATTTCTCCTTCATCGGGGCGATCGAGTCCGGCGATCAGGTTGAGTAATGTAGTCTTCCCCGAGCCGCTGGGGCCCATCAGCCCCAGGTACTCACCTGGGGCCACATCCAAGGTGAGCCCGTTCAGCACCTCGACGACTTCACTGCCGCGGCGAAAATGACGAACGACGTGGCGTACGCGAACAAGAGGTTCGATTTGAGTCACATGCGCTTCCTTTGCTCGTCAGGCCGGACCATCCTCGCCAAAGAACGCGACCAAGGCGGTCATTTCGGGCTTCAGGAATTGCCCTTCTTCCCCAGGCGGGACATCAATCTTGACACGCACTGGAATGGCTCCCTTGGCGCGGTCGGCAATGGGCATCAGGCGAGATACCGTGCCCTGGTAGGTGCGATCGGGAAAGGCATCGGTACGAATCGTACACGACTGCCCGGGAAAGACACGCGCAATATCTCGTTCTTGGATGTTCAATTCCACTTCCAGGTCCGACAGGTCCGCGATTTCGCAGATACTGAACGATCCGTTGAAGGCGATGGGGTTGACGAGATTCCCTTCTTCGGCGTTCTTTCGCAAGATGGTACCGTCGATGGGGGCTCGGATCTGGCAGTTTCCCAGGCGCCACTGGGCCTTTTTCAGTTCGGCCTCGGCCTGTTTCACTTGGGCCCGCGCCACGGCAATTCGCTCCTGGCGTGGACCATCTCGCATCATCTTGAGCAGGTACCGCAGCTGTTCGGCGCGGCGTGTCTGGGAGCGAAAGGCGCTTTCGGCCAGATCCAGTTCCGCCTGGGACGTCGCGCGGGACTGCCGGAGTTTGCGAAGGCGATCGTATTCCGCTTCGCGTTGGGGCAATTGGGCTTCCGCCTCGAACAAGGAGGCCTCCGCTTGCGCAATTTCCTCCGGTCGGTTTCCGTGTTCGAGTTCCAGCAGGTGGTTCTCGGCCAGTGCGAGCGCGCCTTCCGCGCGGGCCACATCCGCTTCGTATTCCGTGGGCTCGACGATAGCCAGCACCTGGCCCTTCTGGACCTTCATCCCCTCTTCCAGATCCAAATGGGTCAGACGACCGCTGACTTGTGGGCTCACCAGCACTTGGTGGCGAGCCACGATGTTTCCCTTCGACTCCAGCACCAGGGCGCGCTGGTCGTCCAGGGCCGTCCCCGCGCTGGCAGCAGGGATGGTCGAAGCAGGTCGAACGGGCCCTTGGGATTCCGCCACGGCCTTACGCGTCTCCATCATCGGCTCCGAACCCGCCGCCGGGGTTGACGGAAGCGGATTCGCCGGGCGGGGTTGCCGAATCAACAAGAGCGCCAGGACGACACAAAGAGACGAGGTCATGCCAACCAGCGTCCAGGGAAGGCGAGAGGAGCTTGGCCGACTTCTGGCAGATTCTGGCAGCCGCAGGGCGCGCACGCGCGTCGTAAGATCGTCCGACTCGGACACGACGGCACGGGCTTGCGGTTGTGTCGACATGGGGGAACCGACTCTGTCGACGTGCGGTTCCCCGCGCCGGCGACCTGCCAACGAAAACTCGATGCAGCGGCTATCTGCCCATTATAGCAGGCCCGAAGCTCCCACGGGGGACTGCTACGAACTTGGAACCCCCAGAGCGCGTCTCGCATCACCGTAGCGGTTTTTTCGCCGTTTGCGTTGGGTACGACGCTGGATGTTCTGGGGCGGATGGACAATTACTGGGGAAGTCGACCCTCCGCGATTTCCTGCTCCCATTCATCCATCAAGGGCCAGTCGATCGCGCAGGTGCCAAAGTCGGCCATGTGCAGATACCCTTCCAGCCGTTCGATCGTGCGCGATAACAGCGCGTTGTCCTTGCGAAAGATCGGGCCATGGCTGGGCAGCAGCCACTCGACATCACTTGTCCGTATCCGCTTGAGACTTTCGATGAAGTCCGGCAGGTTGCTTCCGTGATGCGCGTCGATTGCGCCCACGCAGCCGTCGCGGTAGATGTTGTCGGCACTGAAAAGCAGCTTCCCCAAACGAAAGGCCAGATGTCCCGACGTATGGCCCGGGGTGTTCCAGACTTCCAGATCCAGGGAACCAACCTTGACCTGATCGCCTTCCTGGATGTGGTGTTCCACCTGGACGGGGGGCATTTCCATGTGGATGCCTTGCGCATCGATCTCGGCGAACGTCACGATGCGATCGCCCCGCTCCAGAACTTCGGCGGCCAGCGGATGGGCCGTAACGGTCGTTTTGAGGAGCTGCTTGGCCTTTGCCAGTCCCTGGCTGTGGTCCACATCGGCGTGCGTCGCCAGCAGGGTGCGGCAGCGCGAAAGGGGGAAATCCAGCTGCCGAATCAGCTCCACGATCTCTACCACGGTGTCCTGATACCCGATATCGATCAGGATCCACTCCTCCTGGTCAAACACGAGATAGACATTGCAGCCCAGCAATTGCCCGGCCTGCATGTTCATTTCGATGACATGAGGAAAGACCAATTTGCGCTTCAGCATGTCGCCGATTCTAAGTGCCCCCCCGCGGATCTACAACGGCACCCGATGAAGACCGAGCGATCGCAGCCAATCCCGATGCACACGTGGGATAGGCGCATCGAAAACCCAGGTTGTGACGGATCCGGTCGCTGCAAATGCGTTTGTCGCCAAGACCACGTGGCCTGTGGCGAGCCGCGTTCGAAATCCGGGTGTCACGCAAGCCCGGCGGATTGCCGAAGTACTGGAGGACAAGGTGCCGCAATTCCAGGCGACTCACCGGGTGATTGTCCGAAACGGTATAGCAGCCGGTGGGCTTCTCCTGATCCAGGGCCAGGCAGACCGCTGTCGCCGCGTCTTCCACATGGATCAGATTGATGCATCGTTCATCCGCACCTTCCCTGGAATCGATCACGCGAGGGATCCGGCCCGGGCCGTACAGACCCGCCAGGCGCAGGATGACGACGCGGTCCGCGAGCGGCCCCGCAAGAAGTTCCCTTTCTGCCTGCAGCAGGACTTGACCCGATTCCGTCTGAGGGTGGCAGGGCGAATCCTCATCCACGAGGGCTCCCTGACAATCCCCGTAGACACTGGTCGAGCTCACGAACAGGAACTTCTGGGGCGGAATGGGGACCGCGGCCAAGAAATCACGCAGCCCCTGCCCGTGCAGTCGGGACCGGGCATAGGGCGCACTGGAATCGAACCCGACGGCATATACAATGCGAGTGGCGTGGGGCAGCCCCGACAGCGTCTCTGGCTGGGTGACATCGGCTACGATCGGAACGATTCCCAATCGTCGCAACTGCTCGGCCTTCGCGGGGCTGCGTGTCGTTCCCGCGACATGGTGCCGGGGCGACAGCAGGCGACCCGCGACGCGGCGCCCCAGATAACCGCAACCAACAATAAAGGTGTCACAGGCCGAAGGGCTCATTTTCACGTTGTGGATGACCATCCCCCCGAGGTCAGCGTATAATCAAGGCTCCGGTCGAGGAACGGCAGCCGAGTCCTCCCACCGGGATGCGCGTGCCGCCGGCGACTGTGGTAGCAAGGGACGGGAGAACACGAGCACCATGCCCGAAATGTGTTGCATTGGGAAGCCCACCGGCCCCTCCTTCGATCGTCGCTCCTGGCTGCCGGGCCTGCTGGTATTGGGAATTCTGGTGCCCGCCGGTTGGTCGGAATCGCTGCCGATCGAGCCCAAATCGCTGGGGCCCATCTTGGCAGGCGAGTCCCCCAAGACCCCGGATGACTTGCGGGCCATGCAAGCGCATTTTCAGCGATTGGCCCAACGTGTCCAGCCGGCGGTCGTTCACTTGAGGATTGGCGCATCGCATGGCAGCGGTGTCGTGGTCTCTCCGGATGGATACGTGGTCACGGCGGCCCACGTGGTGGGCGCACCCAAGACGAAGGTTCAGGTGCGGTTCCCTGACGGTCGCCAGGTCAAGGGAGATACGCTCGGCATCAATCTGGAACACGACTTGTCATTGATCCGACTCGAGGGTGCCGGTCCCTGGCCCTACGTGGGGATCAGCCAGGCGGACCGTTTGAAACCGGGGCAATGGTGCGCTGCCGTGGGGCATTCGATGGGCTTCGATGCCGAACGGGGGCCCGTGTTCCGTATTGGTCGCATCCTGGACAGCCGGGGGCTGGTTCGCAGCGACTGTCAGCTGATTGGAGGCGATTCCGGGGGCCCGCTGTTCGACATGCACGGCGACGTGATCGGCATCCACAGCCGAATTGGCACGAGCCTGGCAAATAACCTGCACATCCGCGGCAACCTGATTCGCGAACATTGGGATGAGCTGGCCAGTGGGGAGGTACACCGCGGAGACTCCTACATCGGCGTCCGCGGTAATGCCTCCGAATTCAAGTGCGAAGTGGCCTCCGTTTCCGACGATTCACCGGCCGACCGCGCCGGCATCCGCACGGGTGACGTGGTGACCCACTTTTCCGGTCAGCGGGTCTGGAAGTTTTCAGACCTGGTCATGTTGGTGCAAATGAGGCGGCCCGGCGAGTCGGTGCCGATTCGCGTCAAACGCGGGGAACGCGCCATGGAACTGGAACTCAAAATCGGCAGAAGGCCTCAGGAGAAATAGCCGCTATGAAGTTCCGCGCTGTGGTGCTGATTGCCGTGCTGCTGGGGTCGACGGCCGGGTTCCTGTCGAGTCAGCTGCTGTTCCGCGATGCCGTGTCACCCCTGGCGAGGCCGGTCGACCTCAGCGAAGGGGGCCGGACGCACTTTCTGTTTCGCCGGTCCCATTCCGAATCGGCCTACCATGTCGGCAAGAATCACGAGCGCGTCAAGGCTCCCTTTCGAGATCTCGTGGCGAAGGCGAATGAAGGCACCGTGAGGCTCCGGACCAAGGGACGACAAATTGCCTTGGGGACGGTCGTCTCTCCCAGCGGCCTGGTGCTGACCAAGGGCAGCGAATTGGCCGAACCGCTCGTCTGCGCCATTCCCGGCGGGCAGGAGTACGATGCCCGAGTCGTCGCCTCGGCACCCGAAGTCGATCTGGCCCTGGTTCAAGTGGATCACACGGGCCTTACGCCAGCTCCCTTCGTGGATGGAGTCCCCGCCACCGGAAGCTGGGTCGCCATCCCTGACGGGAAGAGCGCCCTGCCAATCGTGATTGGAGTCGTCAGTGCGGCGGTTCGGCCCATCGCGGAAGAGCGCGCGATCCTCGGTGTGATCCTGGATGAATCCGCCGCCGGACCGGTCGTCAACCATGTCCTGGAAAACAGCATTGCCAGAGAAATCGGTCTTAGCAAAGGGGACGTCATCTCAGCCATCAATGCCAACGCACTGAAAACCAGTCGCGACCTGATCGAGTTTGTTTCCGGGCTGCGGCCGGGCGATCGAGTGACGCTCCAGATTCAACGTGATGGTTCGTCTCGGACCAAACGGGCACGCTTGCACGGGATCAGCGAATTGATGTTTGAGGATCATGAACTTGACTGGGACGTCGACGATGCGCTCAGTATTCGCCGCAGCGGCTTCCCGCGCGTGATTCAGCATGACTGCGTGTTGAAACCTTCCCAATGCGGCGGACCCCTCGTCAATTTGGATGGGAAGGTCATTGGGATCAATATCGCCCGGTCCGGCCGCGTCTCCTCATTCTCCCTGCCAACCTCGGTGGTCAAGCAAGTACTGGCCGATCTGCTGCGGAAGGCCCAACTACCCGCCATGCAGCTCACAGCAGGAAAATAACCGGGATGGTCCGGGAGCAGGCTGCTCCCATTCCTGGCAAGGCCACACTACAATCGGTGGCAGAATCCCGCCTCCATTCGCCTGGGAGTCCGCCATGCCACGGCCAACGTCTCGCATCTCCCGCCGTCGGTTCCTCAGCCAGTCCGCCAAGGTCAGTGCGGTCTTCGCCATTCCCACCATCGTTCCTGGAAGGGCACTCGGACTGGACGGAGCCGTTCCACCCAGTGAACGCGTCAACTTGGCCGGCCTGGGAATTGGCCCCCGAGGCACCTATGTGCTGGGATGCTTCATGGAACAGCCGATCGTGCAGTTCGTGGCCATCGCCGACGTACGACGGGACCGCCGTGAAGCGGCCAAACAGACAGCCGAGGCCAAATACGGCACCGGCTTTCAGATGTACCGCGACTTTCGCGAAATGCTCGCCCGTGACGATATCGATGCCGTGCTAATTGCCACGGGAGACCGCTGGCACACGCCCGCAGCCATCGCTGCCGCCCGAGCCGGCAAAGATGTCTACTGCGAAAAGCCCTGTTCCATGACCATCGCCGAAAGCCAGGCACTGGCCGACGCCTTTCGCACCTACGGCCGAGTCTACCAGGCCGGGACCCAGCGGCGGAGTGTCGCCAATTTCATCGTTGCCAAAGAACTGTGTGATGCCGGAAAGTTGGGAAAACTGACCGCCGTTCACGCCAATACCCTGCATCCGGCCACCAGCCACGATTGGCTCGAAGGACAACCAGAACCCCCCCGAGATGAAGTGGACTGGGACCTCTGGCTTGGACCAACCCCCTGGCGGCCCTACCACCGCCAGTACGTCGACGGCGGCTGGCGGGGCTATTTTGATTTTCATGGCGGCGGCATCTTGGAATGGGGCGCTCACACCGTTGACCTGTGCAACTGGGTAGGGACCAACGACCAAAAGATGCCCGTACTCTACGAACCCACGGAAGGGGGATGCCTCTGCACCTACGACGATGGCCTCAAGCTCGTCATGCGAGAACAGGGCTGGATGGGCCTCGGCACCTGCAGCGTGCGCTATGAAGGGGACGAGGGCGCCGTGGAGACTGGCGACACCGGCCGCCTGGAATTCTCCGCAGGTCGGCTGCAGGCTGAGCAGCGTCAATTCGAGGAACTGGGGACGTCCGCCGTGAGCCACGTTCAGAACTTCCTCGATTCCCTGCAGACGCGACAGCCGGCGCATTCCAACGCCGACGTCGTCGCCCGCAGCCATATCATCTGCCACGCCGCGTATATTGCCTGGCAGCTGGGACGGCCCTTGCGGCTGGATACCGAAGCCATTGAGTTCGTCAACGATGCCGAGGCCAATCGCATGAGGTCCCGGGCCTTGCGCGATCCTTGGGTCTTGTGAGATTTGAGATTTGAGATTTGAGATTTGAGATCTGAGATTTGGGATTGGGATTGGGATTGGGATTGGGATTGGGGTCATCGAAGGGCTCCTGTGAAGTCATGAACGGTTTGGTGCCTGATTTCGTTCACATCGGACGGCCCTCCTGGGGGTCCCTGTCGATCGTTCTGCTCATCGCGATCCAGTGCAGTGCCTGGCCGCAGGCCGGTTCCCAGCAGATCCTGGAGCGGGATGCCGCCGGACTGGTGGCCATGCTGAAGGACCCGCAGGCCACGACATTTGACAAGGCCAAAGCCTGCCAGCGGCTGGCGGTGGTCGGTTCGCCAGAAGCCATTCCGGCCATTGCCGCCCTCTTGGCAGATGAACAACTCAATGTCTACGCCCGAACCGCACTGGAGAACATCCCCGACCCTGCCGCGGACCAAGCGCTTCTGCGGGCCGCGAAGGAACTCCGCGGCCGGCCGCTCGTTGGTGTTATCGATTCCATCGGCCAGCGCGGAAACGATCAGGCGGTACCCCTGCTGGTGGAACTGCTCGGCAGCCGTGACGCCGATGTCTCCTCTGCGGCAGCCAGCTCGTTGGGAAAGATCGGCAGCAAGGCGGCGGCCGAACAACTGATGACGGCGTTCCGTCAGGGTGGTGCCGCGAAGGCCCGGCTGGCGGATGCCTGTCTGATCTGCGCCGACGAGCTCACCTCGCGTGGTCGGGGCGGGGATGCCATTCCCTTGTGTCAGATGGTGTCCGAGTCCGACGTGCCACCCCATCTGCGGATCGCGGCGCTGCGGAACTTACTCCGGATCCAAGGTAGCGCCGCCCACGAACTGCTCTTGGCGCAGCTCCGCTCGCCGGACCAGTCCTTCTTCGACCTGGGACTGGCGGCCGCGGGAGAGATCCCAGGGCGAGAACTGACCGAGCGACTGTCCCAGGCGGTCCAGGAACTGCCACCGGACCGGCGCTCGGTCTTGATCCGTGTGCTCGGAGAACGCGACGACGCACCTTCGCTCGACCAGCTCCGGACCTGGTCTCGGGACGCGCCCTCCGAAGTGCAGAAATCGGTCCTGGCAGCCCTTGTCGGACTGACCGATCCGGGCGCGGGAAAGATGCTGCTCGAAGCCGCGCTGAAGGACGACGCCCATGCCGACTGGGCTCGCCAAGGGCTGAAGTCGCGGCCCGGCCACGATGTGGACGAACTGCTCGTAGCGGAGATGGCCCATGCCCAAGGAAATCCGAAGAAAGTGCTGCTGGAACTGGTCGGTGCGCGTCGGATTGCTGCCGCCCTGCCGGCCGTACGGGCCGCCGTTCGAGACGACGACAAAGAGGTGCGACTCGTGGCCTATTACGCACTCGGTCAATTGGCCACGCTGGAGGACCTTTCCGGGCTGATCGCACTGACGCGTCAGGGCAACGGCCCCGTCGAAACCCGTTCGGCGCAGAGCGCGCTGGGGGCGGCCGCCTTGCGGATGACCGACCGCGAGGCGTGTGCCCGGATCCTGTCGGAGGGGCTCCAAGGCGCGTCCGCGAACGACAGCCACGCGATCCTGGACCTTTTGGGTCAACTCGGCGGTACCACGGCCCTTTCGGCCGTCGCCACTCTGGCGCGAAACGACGCGGAAAGGAAGGACGCGGCCACTCGGCTCCTGGGCCGCTGGCCTCATGCCGAAGCGGCCCAGCCCCTGCTCGACATTGCACGAGAAGAGAGCGACCCCAAGTACCAGGTCCGTGCGCTTCGCGGCTATCTGCGCATTGCACGCCAGCTTCAGCTTTCGGATGACGAGCGGCTCGCCATGTTTCGCCAGGCGATGGAACTGGCGCGGCGGGACGATGAGCGCCGCTTGGCGGTGGATGTCCTGGCACGCGTTCCTTCCCCGGCCAGCCTGGAACTGGCGACTTCGCTGCTGGGCCAGAAGGAACTGGCGGCAGCCGCTGCCGAGGCGGCCCTGTCGATCGCCCCCAAGGTCCGCATCGCAAGCCCCGAAGCCGCGGTCCAGGCACTCCAGCAGGTCGCCGATGCCGACGTGTCGCCGGAACTGAAAGAACGGGCCCAACAACAGCTGCGCACGATCCGAGGAAGCTGAATGTCCAATGCCATACGTCGCCGTCACTTCCTGAAGCAATCCGTCCTGGCCGCGGGGGCCGTCGTCTCGGCGTCCACTTTCCGCCGTGCTGCCGCATCACCCAACGCGAAGCTGAACCTGGCGGCAATTGCCAGCATGCAGCGCAATGCCGAGAACATCGCGGAATGCGCCAAGACCGACCACATCGTGGCCCTCTGCGACGTGGATGCCGGCCTGCTGGAACAGGCCTCGGCCCGCTACCCGCAGGCTCGAAAATACCGCGACTTTCGCCAGATGTTGGCCGACGAAGCGGACCGGATCGATGGCGTCATCGTCGGCACGCCGGATCACTGCCACGCACCCGCCGCCGCCATGGCCTTGCGACTGAAGAAACACGTCTACTGCGAAAAGCCCTTGTCCCATACCGTAAAGGAGGCCCGCGTCCTGGCCAACCTCGCCCGGGAGAATCACTGTGTCACGCAGATGGGTACCCAGATCCATGCCGGAGACAACTATCGTCGGGTGGTGGAACGGATCCAGGCGGGTGCCATTGGCCAGGTGGCGGAAGTCCACGTCTGGGTCGATGCCTCGTATTGCGGGGCCACCTTCACCACCGATACGCCTGCCCCCGCATCGCTCGATTGGGACCTCTGGCTGGGCCCCAATGCCGAGCGTCCGTACAGTGAAGGGGTCCATCCTTTCCATTGGCGCCGTTTCTGGGAGTTCGGGAATGGCGCGCTGGGAGACTTCGGCTGCCACTACCTCGACCTGGTCCACTGGGCCCTGGAACTGCGCCATCCCCAGACCATCTCGGCTCGCGGATCGGCCGTCGATCCGGTCAGCTGCCCGGACTGGTGCATTGTCGACTACCAGTACCCGGCTCGCACGAGTGCCACGCGCGGCCCCCTGCCCCCCGTCCACGTCACCTGGTACGACAGCGGCAAGCGGCCAGAGATCGCCGGATCCCTGAAAGATCACCAGGGGCATCCGCTGGATTGGTCGAGTGCTCAGCTGTTCATCGGCGACCAGGGGATGATCCTTTCCAATTACGACCAGCACCACCTGTTGCCAGCTGACAAGTTTCTGTCATTCACGCGACCTGCGCAGGTCATTCCGCCGTCGATTGGCCATCACCAGGAGTGGTTGCAGGCCATCAAGCAGGGAGGGCCCACCACCTGCAATTTCGATTACTCGGGGGCCCTGACCGAGGCGGTCTTGCTCGGCACGGTCGCTTTCCGGAGTGGTCAAACCTTGCAGTTTGACGCGAATGCCGTCGCGATTTCCAACCACCCAGACCTGCAATCGATGCTGCACAAGGAATATCGGTCTGGTTGGTCGCTGTAGAGAAATCCTTCAGGCGGGGCGACGGCGAATGGCAAGATACCTTCCTAGGCTGCACCCTTCGCCGCCACGATGAAGATCTGATTCCAAGTCGCACCATCCCGTGTGACCGGGCGAACGTAGGCGACGTGCCGACCGTCGGGCGAAAACACACAAGCCTCCGGTCGGGGGGGGCACGCGGCTTCGGATCGAGCCGTCAGTCGCCGCGAAATCTGGGTCCCCATGTCGGTCACAAATACGCTGCCGTCGGCGATGTAGGCCATCTCGCTACCGTCCGGGCTCCAGCTGAAGGTGGAGTCGATCCCAAACGGATGTCGCGTCACCTGAACCACGTCCCCCCCATTGGGCGAGACGGTCCAGAGTTGCACCACCCCCTGGTCGTCACGCATGAACAGAGCGATGCGTGAACCGTCGGGTGAACTGCGAAGCCAATGCCGGGGACCTTGCAAGCCGGGGAATTTGCGATCGGCCGTGTGAGTGAGTCGTTTCTGCCGAGCGCCTAGAGGTGGCGCCGGCCGCTTCGTTTCCGTTCCCTGCAGAGGGCCAGTTCCCGCCAACGTCACGTCCTGGGGAAGGTCGACGAGAAAGGCCTCGTGGATGAGCTGTCCCGCGGACGTGGTCACCTCCCCCTGAAATGCCAGTGCCCGATACTGTCGCTTCCCGTCGGCCCGCACGTATCCATCCCGACCCACCCAGGCCTCTTCAAAGGCTCGCGATATCTCGTCCGAGCCTGCCCTCGGGTGATTCACCGTCTGGGTCACGACGACCGAGAACATGGAACCATCGTGATTCCGTAGATGGTCTGCGGAGACTTGCACCGGGCCGACCGGGACACTCACTGCCACATTCCGCTGGTTGATATCGTGCGCGGGATCCGAAGATACGCCGAGCTGCGCCAAGACGTGGTCCTCGTACGTATAGCTGACCCACTGGCCGTCGCCGCTGAAGACGTGCACATGCGATCCACCTCGCAGCGCACCCGGAGTAAATGGGGGTGTGATGTCCCGAGCGTCCATGGACCAGGATTCTCCCGGGCGGTTCAGGTCCACGAGGGTCCCCTGGCGATGGAAGGGTGAGTATTGCCAGTCGGCGGACGGATGCTCGGGACCCGTAATGAACACCACGCGGTCCTGCGTGGGACTGAACGTGGCCACACCGCAATGGCTGCCACGGCCGGCTCGGTACAGTTCCCGTACCTCGCGCGTCACGACATGGACGATCTCAATCGTAAGGCCGTCAAAGGTCTCGCCCGCCGCATCCGATCGGGTGTCGTAGACCAGCCATTGGCTGTCGCGGGACCAAACGCCAATGTTCGTCAGGATGTGCCCACCTGGCCGGTCGGTAATCTGCGTTTCCGTCATGGCATTCGTTGCCACTGCCACCTCACGTGGTGCTGCATCCGACGACGCTACGGCCTGACAGCCTGCGATCCACAGCATCGACCAGAATAGCGAACGGCAGACGCTGCGCCTCACCTCGACCCCCTGCTTCGTGGCCCGCACCCATGGGCGTTATTCAACTCGAAACATTCCATGGGCCATGGAATCATGAGCCGGGACGGTTACCGACTGGGCTCCCGCCGCTCCCCCTGACCCTTTGGCTCTGACGGGGCCAATAGGTGCCGATCAAACCAATCGGCAAAGCGGGCCATATCCTTGTCCATGTGGTCCCAGCCATGACCCGCGCCCTTCTTGACACCCAGCTCGTGGGGTACTCCCTCGGCTTCCAGTCGCTTGTCCAGCAGCTCGGCCTGTTGTATCGGGACCAGCGTATCGGCATCTCCATGGATGATGAGTGTCGGCGGGTCATCCGGTGAGACATGGTTGATGGGGGAAATCTCCTTGCCGATCTCCACGATTCGTGGTTCATCGAGGATGGCAACATAGGCGTTCTGTTTGGGATCCCATTCATGAAAGTCGAAGGGTGCCTTGAATCCGGCCAGAACGCCCCGGCCCAGGGCATTTTCGCCGGGCTTCCCGTAGTTCAGGAAGTCGGTTGGCGGAAACAGGCAGGCCACGGCCTGCACTCGGCTGGAACAGCGCTCGACCGGGTCGGCGGACGACGGATCACCTGGCATTCCGGCAAGACCCTGCATCAGCGACAAGTGCCCCCCCGCGGATCCCCCGAAGATGCCGATCCGCTCCGGGTCGATGTGATGCGTGGCCGCCTGGTGGCGGATGAATCGAATCGATCGGTGCATGTCCTGCAGGATCTCGGGAATGGTGAACTTGGGCTGACTGCCGTGAACGACGGCGAAGACCGTGTAGCCGCGCGAAGTAAACGGTTCGGTAAACGCCGTGTTGATACCATCGTGGGCCGAAAACCAACCGCCGCTCACGACCCAGACCAGGCCCAGGCCGTTGCTCCCCTGCCGCGGAGTAAAGACATCCATCGTCAGTGCGGTTCCATGCTTTCGGCCGAAGATCACATCCTCTTGCCGGAGAAATCCTGGCTCGTCTGATGTTGCCTTCCAAGGGGAAAGCAAGACCACCAGGGCCCATCCGAGAGTGACGACCCGGCAACCGAACGAAACCTTGTGCAATCGTGGATTCCGCATTCCGTTCCCTCGCTGCTACGCTATCGATTCGACGTGGTGGGCATGGTCCTCTCGAGGCCCATGGCTCAATCATTCGCGATGACCTTCGGCCTTCTCGGTGTTTCGACGTTTCCCATCACTTCGCCGACCCAGCAGGAGCCAGATTCCCAAGCCGCCGACGATCGGAAGAACCGGTTCAGGGACCGCTGGTACCCCGTCGGAGGCGGTGAACTTGTGACCGTTCCAGATATTGAAATCGGAGCCATCCACGACGCCGTCGGCGTTGAAATCTGCCGCCGACCAGGCTGCCAGGTTGGTGAATTTGCGGCTGTTCCAGATACCAAAATCCGAGCCATCCACCTGGCCATCCAGATTGGCGTCTCCGGGCAGGTACGGGTTGCCCGACGCCAGGTTGGCCGCCCCTCCCAACGTCAACCATTGCTCAAGATCGACGCTGTCGACCTGGGCATCCCCCGTCAGATCGTAGTACAGGTTCTCAATGGAGGCGGCTACCTGGGCCACGAGGGCATCCACGTCCGCCGCATCGAGGTCGCCGTCGGCATCGAAGTCGCCCGCCGCCACGTGCACCCCCTGGTTGCGGCTGAGAATCATGACATTGGCCAGTTCGTCGACCAGGCCCAGGTCCAGGTCACCGTCGTTATCGAAATCGAACAGCAGCGTGCAGGACGCGGCGGTTGGTGCGTTGAGCTCCGCGAAGAACTGAAACTGTCCCGCACCGTCATTGCGGAGAGTGAGGAACTCACCATTGAAACTGGCCGTGATCCAATCGAGATCGCCATCGCCGTCGAGGTCTCCCAGATCGGTCGCCAGCGGAAACTCGTTGGAACCCGTGCCCATGTCCGCCAGGTTGTACGTCGTCGCTGCCTGCAGTGTCCCGTCACCGTTCCCCAGCAGAATAGCGCCGTTATTGTTCTGTGCGTTGGCTGACGAAACATCGAGCATCCCATCGCCATTGACATCGCCCAGAGTGATCATCCAGCTGCGACCACCCGTGGCGCGCAATGCCTGTGGGGTGAACGTGCCGTTGCCGTTACCCGTCAGGACCTGGATTTGCGACGAGGTACCGGAGGCCACCACGATGTCCAGAAATCCATCGTTGTTCATATCCCCCGACGCCAACGACCATTCGCCGTTCAACCCGGAATTCAACGTGGTGGCGGTGCCAAAGACTCCATTTCCATCGTTGAGATGCAGCGACAAGTTGTTGGATCCCAGGTTGGAATTCACGATATCCCCATCTCCATCGCCATCGACATCCAGCACGGCGATCCCTCGAGGGGTCGTCCCGACTCCGATCGTCTGTTGTGGCGCATAGCTTCCGTTACCGTTGCCCAGCAGGACCGAAATCGTGTTGTCGTTGATATTCGCCACCGTGATATCGGTATTCCCATCGCCGTTGAAGTCGGCGGGTTCGGACGGGCTCGCGCGGTTGCCCACGGCATACGTCGGCTGCGTGTACGGGGCGAAGGCGCCCGTACCGTCTGCCTGATTCATGAATACCCGCAGGTCTGCACTGTCCTCGTTGACCATCGTGACATCGAGCCAGCCGTCATTGTCCAGGTCGGTCGCTACCCCTCCATAGGGGCGGCTGGGCGATCCCGTGGTCATGGTGGAAAGCTGGTGATAGGTCAGATTTGAGACCCGCCGTGATGCGGTCCAAAACTGGCTGCTGTAGCCACCCGGCCGCAGGGGCGAGCTATCGGCCGCCCGCAGCGATTCCGAGAGCACCACGGTGACGATCTCGCCCGCAGTGAAGGGATCGTCCGGCTGGAACAGGATCGTCTGATTGCCATTGGCGAATTGAAATTGGCCCGTGGCCGATCCGCTCCATCGACCAAAGGTGGATATCGACTGGCTGGTGACGCTGGCAGGGTCGATGGGCCGGTCAAAGTCGATGCGGAGTGGAGCGGTGACCGGAACGGCCAGTCGATTGGCCGAGGGACTTATTCCAGAGACCGACAGCTGACCCCACGCGGGCGTACTCCACGGAGTCGCAAGGACGAGGGTTGCCAGCAGCCGAATCGCGTGCGATTTCAGAAAGTCCACTGGATCGATCTCCGTGCTGGATACCAAACCGACATGGCCGCCATCCGCAGCCAGCACTCTATTCTCGCGCGCGGAGTGTTTCAAGCGACTCATTTTGCGGCGGCCGCGCTTTGGCACATGCAGGGGGAATCGATCTGGAGATCGGCACCGCTCCAAACCTCCAGAAACTCAGCTTGGATGGGTGCGGCTTCGGCCTGTTTCCCCTGCAGTTCCAGGCTGCGGGCCAATCCAAACAGCGCCCAGCCGTTGTGCGGCAATCGGCGAAGGTCCTCGCGAAAGACCGACTCTGCCTCTGCGGCCCGCTTTTCCGTCAGCAGGGTCGCTCCCAGGGCATGGCGGACCGGGTTGATCCAGTCGGGTGGTTCGTCGTAGGCCAATTCGTCCTCGAGCGCGACGGCGGTCCGCAACGCATCGAGCGCTTGCTCCACCTTTCCTTGACGGTAGAGGATTTCGCCGGCGAGCAGTTGCTCGGCCACGGCGAGGATCGCGTGTGCCTTGTTATTGCCGACCTTGGCATCCTCGGCGACACCGTCCTTCGCGGCGAGAAACTCCGCTTGCTCGCGCAGCGCCCCTTCCACGTTTCGCTGCGCGGCCAGGGCAACACCCCGTGCGCTGTGCCGCAGGCAGCGGGAGAAGGGGAGGTATTCTGGCGGTTCCGGAATGGCCAGGATCTCCTTCCAGCGACCAAATCGCATGAGGACCTCCAGCGGAATGGCGGAGAATCCATCGGCCAGGGCCGCATTCTCTTTAACCCAGTCGCTTGGCATGGCGCGAACCATCTCCGATATGGTGTCGATCGCCAGCTCGCTTTGCCCCACCATCATGGCGGCATACGTCATCATGTGTCGATTGTGGGACATGTAGATGCGATAGAAGTCCTGTGTGGGCGACTTGCGCCGGTACTCGTCGTCCGCTTGAACGGCCTTTTGATTGGTCGCGATGGCCTGTTTCCAGTGGCCCAGACGTACATCGATGTGCGAGGGCATGTGCAGCAAGTGACCCAGCCCAGGTTGCAGGTCGCGCAGGCGATCTGCCGATTCAGAAGCCCACTCGGGATGTTGCGATCCCTCGATCCCATGCACGGTCAGGTGCAGTGCGAGCGGGTGGTCGGGATGAAGCTCCCGGACCCGTTCGAGTGTGGACAAGATCTCGAGCGTCCCCGGATGGGGCCGACCGTCAGGCCCCCACAGGTCCCAAGGCCTGAGGTCCATCAGGGCTTCGGCAAAGAGCGCTCCGACATCGGGGTCCTGGGGATGCTGATACCAGACCTTCCGCATGGCATCGGCATAGTTCCGATCCAGTACGGCTCGATCTTCCGGCGGCGGCCAGGCATACCGGCTGTCCAGCGCGCGAATGAGGTCCCGTTCGACAGGTTGAGTCCCTTCCACGTGCCGCTTGGCCTGCTGGATGGCCTGCCAGGCTGCCTTCGACCGTTCGCGTGTCATCATGGGATTATTGATATGAGGCCCATTCGCCAGCGCCATCCCCCACAGAGCCATGGCGCAGCTGGGGTCATGGCGAATCACCATCCCGAACGAGCGAATGGCCTCGTCATGGTTGAAGGCATACAGAAAGCACAGCCCCTGATTGAAGTAGTCTTGCGCATCGGGCGAGACCGTGGTGACCGCGCGGTGAAAATTCCCCAGTCCCGAATAGAGCGGAGTCGCATTCTCGGCCCGGTCGGACGAGTCCGTCTGTGCGGACGATCGGCTGCCTGCAAACCAGCCCGACTGGAGTGCGGCCACGAAACAGGCGATGATCACAAGCGGCCTGGTCATGATGGGGTCCTCCCGGAGTTACTTTGCGGTGACCCCGCATGATACGCTGTTTCTCGGGCGAACTCAAAGAACCCCGCACGAGCGCGGTTCCAAGGCAAGGGCCGAGCAAAGGAATTTCGTATGCAATTTGTGGCCGGCGGCATCGCCTGGCTCATCATCAGTCAGGTGGCCTCCCAGCCTGCGCAGCCATCCTCGCAGGAGCTGGCGGCGATCGTTCGACGCGCGTTTCTGGAAACGCATGATGGCTGGAGCACCGACGAGGTGCTCCTTCAGGATCGGTTGAACCAGGCCTTTCTGGCCGCCTGCTGGCGTGACCATCCCGAACTTGGCGCCAGTGAACTCAATTGGCGGCTTCTTAACCTTCGCAAGGCGGGCGAGCTGCCTGCCAAGGCATCGCGACGGTCCGCGAGACCCACGGCAGACTGTGAGTATGCCGCCGAGATAGCAGCCCGATTTGTCCAGGATAAGCATCGCGTCGCGACCGATCGCATATTCTGTGATCCCGCTCTGCGCAAGGAATTCAATGACGTGGCGCGGCAGGTCCTGCCAGACATGGACTCGTACGAGGTCCGCCGATCCGCGTTCGCCTTGCGCAAAGCCCGCCAATTGCGCCCCGAACTGGTGCTCCGCGTGGCCGATTGGAACCGAGAGGTATCGAGCCATGCGCTGGCCGACCTGGTGGACCGCCCGCAGGATATCCCCGCGCTGCCTGGCGTCTACCTCTTTCGCGATGGCACGGGATACCTCTATATCGGCGAGGCCTCCAATTTGCGGGCGCGGCTGGCGCAGCACCTGGATCACTCCGACCGGGCGTCCCTGGCCAACTATCTGCAGCGGCAAGGCAGCCAGCGCGCGGCCATGGTGGTGGAGATCCACGCATTTCCCGCCGATTCGCGTGCCCGGGAAACCAGGATTCGCCGCGCCTACGAGTCCGAGTTGATCGCCAGCCGACGACCCCGATTTAACGTCCGGCCGTGATCCACGGCTTCGATGCAAAGAACTCGGCAATCCGACCGACGACAGTCGACTGTTCCCTTTCGGTGAGCGTCGGAAACATGGGAAGGCTCAGCACTTCGTCTGCCGCGAGCTCCGCGTGTGGGAAATCGCCGCGCCCGTAACCGAGGCCCTGAAAACATGACTGCAAATGGAGCGGCAACGGATAATAGACCTCGGTGCCAATCCCGCATTCGCTGAGAAACGACCGCAGGGCGTCGCGTCGGCCATGATGCACTCGGATGGTGAACTGGTTCCAGGCGTGCTGACCTATGGGCGTTTCGCTGGGAACGGTCAGCATGGTGGACAAGCCACGCGCGTCGAATAGCTCTCGGTAGCGTCGAGCGCGCGCGGTTCTCGCCGCGTTCCATCCGGCCAGGTGCGCGAGCTTGACCCGCAGCACCGCAGCCTGCAAGGAATCCAACCGACTGTTGATCCCCACCTCCTGGTGGAAATAGCGTGGCTCCATCCCGTGGGCACGCAGTCGGCGAAGCCGGCGGGCAAGTTGCTCGTCCGACGTGGTGATCAACCCGCCGTCTCCGCAACCGCCCAAATTCTTTGTGGGATAAAAACTGAAACAGCCCAAGCGGCCCACCGAACCGACGGGCCGATTCCCGCACGTGGCGCCCAAGGCCTGGGCACAGTCCTCGACAATCGCCAGGTCCCGCGCGGCGGATAGATCGTGCAAAGGGTCCAGCGGCACCGGGTGCCCAAAGAGGTGTACCGGAAGAATGGCCTTCGTACGCATGGTAACGGCGCGCGCCGCGGCGCCCGTGTCCAGATTGAAGGAGGCAGGGTCGATGTCCACGAAAACGGGTCTGGCCCCCAGGCGAACCACCGCACTGGCCGTGGCAAAAAAGGTAAACGTCGGCAGGATGACTTCATCCCCTGCCCCCACGTCACACGCCATCAAGGCCAACAGCAATGCGTCACTGCCCGATGCACACCCCACGGCATAGGGGACCTGGCAGACTCGTGCAAAGGCCTCTTCAAACCTTTCACAGGCAGGCCCCAGGATAAATCGGCCACTCTGCATGACCTCGGCCATCGCAGCTGCAAGCTCATTCGCCAGGGGAACGAGCTCACGCGAGACGTCAAGGAGCGGGACCCCGGTTCCGCCAGACGAAGTAGGCCTTTCAGGCCAGGTAAGACAGGTATCCGTCACCGAGGGACCCGTCAACGGCAGATTGGTCGAGGAAACAGCCATGGCGATCCAGTCGTCCTCCGCGGCGTCGTACAAGGGTGGGCAGACTAGAAGGGGAACTGGGTCAGGGTCAAGGTCAGCCGGTCGATGTATTGCCTTGGCCCGATCAGGGGCTAAGATTAGCATCGTTGCGCATGCTATCAGCATCTGTCCTGTGCGCCCCGAAATAAGGATCAGCCAAGATGAACCGCAATCGATGGTGGCTGTCACTCAGCATTGCCTCGCTTCTCGCTGCACGGCTCTTCAGCCAAGAATCACCGGGCCCCCTTGAGCCGATTCCATTGCCGCAGCTCGAAGCGGTCCCTGGTGCGCCCGCGGCGTCCGGCAGTTCCGTCAGCGGACCGCTCACCCTGAGCCCAAGTTTTCTCGAACCGGCGACCGAGGCGTCATCCGTGCAGGTACCGTCTCCTGGAATGGCAGACCAACGTCCCTCATTGCCGCTCGTCACGCCTCAGGTGGTGGCACCCGACAGCTCCTGGCAGGCCGTGCCGTCCGCCACGTTCGTAACGCCCGGTTGCAGTTTGCGCCAGACGGTGATTCGACCCGTGTCGCTCGTAACCGTATCACCGACGGTCGGCGTGGTGGCAGTCCCAGCCCCGGTTGCCGTGCAGGTGGCACCCCGCACCGTGGTCTATCGGGCAAGGACTCAAGTCGCGGTCGTGCCGGGACCGAACGGCTTGCCGCTGGCGGTCGAAAGCGTCCAGTTACGGCCCTACTTTGTCCCCGGGCAGCCCCTCCGGAACGCGTGGCGCCGGCACATGCCCTGGTAGCCGTTTGGGTCGGCGCTGCTTCCCCGAGCGTCGTCCGGCTGCTCGCCAACCGCGTCACGCTGGGCTGATCTGCGATCAATAGCCTTCGCCCGGCCGCGCTGCGCCGCTGACGATCGCTTCGGAAGCGCTGGTGCCCAGACGGGTGGCACCCAGCTCCCTCATCCGCGCGGCACTCTGGAAGTCGCGGATCCCTCCGGCGGCCTTCACTTGGACATGGTCCGGACAGGCAGCCCTCATCAGACGAACATCTGGTTCGGTCGCACCCCGGTATCCATAACCGCCATCCGACATTTTTACGAAGCCGAATCCGGTGGAGGTCTTCACAAAGTCAACACCCAGGTCACTGCACACCTTGCAGAGCTGCCGTTTATCATCGTCGCTAGTGAGAAAGTCCATTTCGAAGATGACTTTCAGCAAGGCGTTGTGCTTGCGCGCGACACGCAGCACCCCTTCGATATCTTGCCGCACGTAGTTCCAATCTCCGCTGAGGACCTTGCCTACATTGACCACCATATCGAGTTCGGTAGCGCCCTCCTGACAAGCCAACACCGCTTCGGCCACCTTGATTTTCGTGGCATGGGTTCCATGGGGAAAACCAACCACGGTTCCGACCTTGACCGTCGATCCTCGCAACAGCTCAGCTGCCAGCGGAACCGAGCAAGGTTTGACGCAGACGCTGGCGACCCCCAGCGATCGAGCCAACTGGCAGCCGGCCTGGATTTCGTCGTCGGTCAGGGTGGGGTGCAACAGGGAGTGATCGATGAGTCTTGCAATGCTGTCCATGGTCCTGCACGTTTCTATTTCAATACGACCGATTCCATGAACCTCGGCGTCACATGCCGCGGCCCTTAACGGCGGGCGCCCGTTGGTCCCCATGACACATTCGCCGCGGCGGCGTCCCTCGTTCATTCCGAGCGGACGCGTGGGCGACGTCATCCATCCTGCAGCGTAGCCACCCACACTACATGGGCTTGGGGACAGCGGCCGGTCCGACATTGGCCGCCTGTGCCTGTGCGGTGGCCGGTTCGGGGGCATCGGGCGTTGCGGCCTTCACTTGTACCGTCTCTCCTTGATCGGCGACAAGGTAGCCTGCCCAGAAGAAGGGATGATCGGCCGACAGCGGTACGTCCGGGGCCGTGTGATTCAGGCGAGGTTCCCACTCGGGGTCCAGTTCGGAGTCCCTCACGATCCACGTACCGCGTTGCCACGCGCGGGCAGGACTCAGGTGATCGGCTTCCTGCAGATACTCGCGGCAAAGGTCATGACAGGTCTGTCCACCGGTCCGCCATCGCGAAATGATGACCGAACGTGTCCCTGCGGACATGAGATTCAAGATGGCGAGGGCGAGCTCGTGGCCATCGGAACTGCCCGACGCGGCCGTTTCCGCGGCCGATCGGAATCCGGGCAAGATCACTTCGCGGGGAGCGCCCCAGGGTAAGTGAAGCCAGCGGGCCATGGAACCATCAGGTCGGTTGGCGTCCACACGACCAGGCGACCATTCCAACGGCCGACCGATCGCGTCCGAGATCTCGTCCAGGACGACCAGTCGATCCCAAAGGCAGCGTCCGAGTCCGGTGGGAGCCAAGGGCTTCTGCGGCATGGCAACCACATCGTCCACCACGTCACGAAGCTCGGTCAAACGGTCCTCCAAGGTCTCGGCCTCGTCACGGGGAAACAACTTCCCTTTCACGACGATGGTCTTGGGGAACCGCGCGCGGGGACCGTCGGGAAGTGAAATCAGACCGGCGGCCGCGGCATAGCGGATGCGGGTATTCTGCAGCATTTCCTGTTGCCGCGTGGCGGGATTCGAGAGCAGTACCTCAAATGGCAGGTACCAGAGAAAGTCGTCGGGCACCACCACCAACTCGTCGAATCGCCTCCAGAACCCGTATTGCGTGCGATCCACGACCCCCTGCAGCACCTGGGACGCCAATTGCGGCCACTCCTGATTCTCCAGCACCTTCTCGGAAACCGACCCGTTCTCCTGCGTCAGGCCGATCGACCGGAGCAAGTTCGAGACCTGTTGCCGCAGCGCCACGGGATTCTGGATCCGCCAGTAGAACAAACCGTCGTTCGCGACGAGAAAGACATGAATACCGCGGCTGGTGGAAGTGAAAAGGATCGCCGCACTGGATGGTCCGAGCGAATGCTGCAGCGATTCCGTCGAGACCATGGGAGGAAAGACGTGAGGGACCGCCTCGCGGCGCAGGGCCAATTCCCCGAGCATCAATTCCTGCTGCTCTGAAACTCGCTGCAGCTCCACGAGCGGACGCTGGTACTTGCGAACGGCCGCCTGCTCTTGCGTATCCTCCGATTGCCGATCATAAGCCCAGGGAGCATCCTCGAGCAGGGTTTTCAGTTCCGCCGCGCGACGGGACGCTTTGGCATATTCTGGGAATCGACGCAGCATGTCTTGGCGTCGCTGCCAGGCATCCGGGGGCAGAAGTTCCTGGGGCGCTTCCATCAACCATCGAAGCGATAACAGACGCCCCCCCATGGGCAACGTGGTGTAGTATCGATGCTGCCTCAGAAGTTCGGCGATATGGAAGGCCTTTTCGGTTTCACCGCGCTCCAGGGCGACCTCGAGCCAGTTCTCATACGCGGCCGACTGCGGCGTCAGGTGCACGGCCAGCGTATCCAACGTGTTGCGAATCCAGTCATCGGCCGTGGGCTCTCGCAACAGCTCGTCAAAAAGGTCCGCCGCCGTGCGCGAGGAGATATTCTCGGCGCGGTTCAGATACCATTGGCTGGCGAGCCCGATCTGGAAAATCCAGGGTGATGCGCTTTGCTGCAGCTGGATGGCGGAGGACAGGGCGGCATTGGCCACGGGGAGCTGTCTCGCATGGAAGGCCATCAGGGCGGCCTGGTGATCGAGCCGTGCCCCCAACTGGATCGAAAGTCCCGAGCGCCGGGTTCTGGCCTTACGGGCCTCGTTCACCAAGGTGGCTGCGTCGTCGATCCGACCCACGGCCGCCAGGTTTTCCGCCGTGGCGACAAGCAGCCCGGCAGTCAGGTGCCGAGCCCCTTCGCGGCGCGCCCATTCCGTGGCGACGGGCAGCGCCACCAGGGGCTGAGCGTTGTCCAGGAACACATGCATGGCGGTGGCCTGCGCAAAACACTCTTCCACCAACATGTACTGCCGGTACTCGGCTGCGGCCACCGACGCGTCCAAGAAGTACTTCCGCGCTTCCTGATATCGCTGTTCCGCCGCCATCAGCCTCCCCAGTTCAAAGAGCGCAATGCCCGACGACGGGTGCGTGTAGGTACCTCCGATCAGGACCGAGCGCTCGAGTGTGGCCGCTGCTTCCCCACGACGGCCCATCCCCGCCAGCGCCAAGCCGCGCTGCACGTCGAGCCACGGTTGGGACCAACGCGTTCCCGTTCCCGGCACTCCTTCCAGGGCATTCAAGACCGCCGTCGAAATCTGGTCTTGCGGACATAGAGGTCCGAGCAATTCAATCCGCCTCCGAAGGGCCACACCAATGCAGCGAACCACTTCTCCCACATTCAGCGACGAGTACTGCGGTGGAGCGATGACGCCACTACGCCGGTCCGCGTCACTGTTGTCCAACCGGCCCACCAGCACCTGCATCGAGTCCGAAAAGTCGCCCATCACGGAGGTCCGCCCCGGGGGAGTCCACGGGATCTCGGTGCGCGGCCCGGCCGCCAAGGGACCGACCGTTACGGGAAATTGAATACGCTCAAACCAGTCGGGACTGGCGACCAGTATCGAAAGCGCATTGTTGTATTGATCCAGTGCCTGGGACAGATTCCCCAGGGAGTAGAAGCACTCACCCATCATGGCGTGGTAGCAGATGGCGTCATACCAGCGACCGTCGACCGTTCGCGTTCCCGCACGGCCGGCAGACCGGATCAGCTCCATGGCGTCCCCGAAGTTGCCTTCGTAAAGGAGGCCAATCCCCTTGTAGTATCCGATCGAGGGCTGACCGCCAAAATTGATCTGCCCACGTGCGAGCGATGCAATGCCAGTTCCAAGAAGCAATGCCAGCACGACACGCGGAAAGGTGCCGGCGAATGATTGCGGCATGACGGAAAGTCCTTGCGGGAACCAATGCCCGGATTCCGTGGCGGTCCATCGTCGATTATACCGCCAAGCATCGATTTCGCCTGGAATGGGACCGGGGCGCAGTGGCCCCAAACCGGCTCGATTCGGCCGCCGCCCCTGTTCGCCCCTGGAGCCGCAGTTTGGCTAAACCTTGCGGATCGTGCGGCCGATACTGATTTTGCGGGTCGTTCCAGGTCGCCGGAGGGTTCTATGGTCATGCAACGAGACACTTGGTTTCGCGTCCGGGCGATCTTCCTCGGACTCTTGACCGTCGCCTGCCTGGGAGCCATGGGCTGTCAGGTCGATATGGCGGGGATGACCCTGCCAAGCCCCTATTATCTGACGGACGACGTCCAGTACTTCCCGGCGGGCCCCGAATTCCAGCTGACAAACGAAGCCGCTGCCATGAAGGCCTACGCGGCCGAAGACGAGCTCGCCAAACCTTGATCGGCTGCGACACGAATTCTGCGCTCCGCGCGGGGACGAAGGCCCGCGTCTTGTACGTTCGCCCGTCGGCTCATTTGACGCTGCGCATCCTGTGGGCGACGTGGGATGGAGCCCACGAGGACGTTCGTTGCGATGGGAGAATTCAGACGGGAGAATTCAGACGTGGGCTAAAGCCCACGCCACAACTCAAGCCCACGCCACAACTCAAGCCCACATCACAACTCAACCCCACGCCACTGCTCGAACCCGCACCACCGCCGTAGCGTGGGCTTCTTGGTTGTAGCGTGGGCTTTAGCCCACGTGCGTTGCGTAGGCTTCAGCCCACGTCACAGATTGCCTTCGAATCTCCAGCCCAGGGCTTCCCAAACGGGGTTGACCCACAAGGGGACCGAGCCGGCAGGCAGGTGCGCCTTCCTGGGATTGCCGCCAATGTACTGAAGTACTCGCCACAGGTGTTCCTCATCGCGAATGATGCGATCGAAACTCTCACGCTGCCACAGCGTTCCGGTCTGGCCGAGTCTTCGGTTGATTTCGTACGCAGAGCGTCCTTTCCAAATCTGCAGGATGTCTTCCAGATCACTGTCGCAGGTCACCTGCGGGCAAACGATCCCATGGACATGATTGGGCATCACGACATAGCATCCCAGTTCGTACTTACACCCGTCGTCGTCTCGCATGACCGAGACCACTCGCTCCGATACCTCCGCCCGGCGGAGCACGCACTGACCCAGACCCTGATCGAGCCATTCCTCGATGCGACGGGTCAAGTCCCGCCCCAACTCGTCCTGGATCCGCGGAAGACGAGGCAGCGGGTAGTTGCGCAGCGATTGTTCCTTGATGCCGCGAAGTTCGCGAAGCCTGGTTTCGGGCAGGGAGTCATCGAGTCGGAACGTGACGAAGTACGTAGCTCCGGCCTGTCGCCAGTGTGGCAAGAGTTGCTCGTAAATCCGCAACGGCAAATCGTCGCGCAGCCCTTGGAAGCCAGGAGGTGGCTGTAAGTTCCACATCCGTCGTGGGAACATACTTTAGGTAGTAGCGTGGGCTTTAGCCCACGTGCGTTGCTCTTTGCAATTGGGTATCCCGCACGTGGACTAAGGCCCACGCTACCATGTCTTCCTTGTCGTGGCCATGGCCACGTCGCGGCGTGGGACCCTTGCGTGGCACATTCGTATTCGACCAGTACACGACCTGGACTTCCCGCTCAGCCTGCAGGCATAACATGGCGACGCCCGCTATTCACCGGTCTTCGGGGACGGTGCGGCAGTGACTGGCGACGCGCTGCTGAGCGTTCGCCAATGGGCGGCCTCCTCCGGCCGGTCCCAGTCGTCGTACAGCTGTGCGAGTCGGCTGGCAGCGCGAATCGTCTGCGCATGCTGGGAACCTAATTGCTCATCGAGGATCTGGTGAGCGTCCTTCAGCTCTTGTTCCGCAGTCGCGTAGCGTTTTGTGACACGGAGCAGTTCTCCGAAGCCGCTGCGATACACCCCCAGGCTGTAATGATGGGTGGGGAGGTGGGTTTTGGCGAGTTCAATACTGCGCTGGAACAGCCGATCGGATTCATCGTACTCCCCGAGTTCTCGCAGCAAGTCCGCATGGTTGTAGATACCGCCAATCGTATTGGGATGTTTCTCGCCCAGAACCCGCTGGTGCGACTCCATGTTCTCGAGGGACAATCGCCGGGCGACTTCGGCATTGCCGGCCTTCCTGGCCGCGACAGCCAGATTGTTACGCACCGTCATGGTATAGGGATGATCGTGGCCAAATTCTCGTTCACGTAATTCGAATGCCTGTTTCAGGATGGCTGTGGCCTGGTCGAACTGGTTATCCTGTAAGAGCCATGCGCCATAGTTCACCAGCGCCAGGGCGCGAGCGGGGTGATCCTTCAAGATCGGAAGATCGATCATGGACATGGCGGCCTTGAGGTGTTTCTCGGCCGCGACGCGATCTCCCATCTGGCTATACAATTGACCCAAGGAGGCTTGCAGCATGGCCACCTCGCCGTCGTTCGGGGGGGACACCGTCCGGGCATCCTTGAGGGCGATCTCCATTTGCTGGATCGATTCCTGGACCTTGCCCAGAGAAAAGTAGGTGTCGGCCAGCCGCATACGGACAGCGATGGCCGCTTCGGGATCGTCTGCCAGTTTCTCCTGGACCTTGGCTGCTGCCAGGTCCAGGGCCTGCGCGACAGTGACATCCTTCTGGCCAACGTAGGGTGAGCCCGCGGCAAAGACGTCTTGCAGAAAACCGCCGATGGCGGTTTGTGCCGTAACGGCCTTTTCTGCGGCTTGCCGTGCCGTCTCCGCTTCTGCCCGCGATTGCTCCGCCTGCTCCCGCGCCTGGATTGCCAAGTCACGCTGGTGCTTCCACTGCACTGCCAGAAACGACATGCCGACCGCAGCGAACGTGATGAGCGCCACCATGCTCAGCGCGCTCCCCACGAGCAAGGCGTTTCGACGCGCGAACTTTCTTAGCTGATAAATGACACTGGGCGGCCGAGCAGAAATTGGTTCATCATTCAGGAAGCGCTGAATGTCGTCGGCCAGGGCCTGAGCAGATTGATAACGGCGCTCTGGCTCCTTTTCCAAGGCCTTGCCAAGGATTGTCTCCAGATCGCCTTTCAAGCGTGGCATGATCCGCGAGAGCGGGACAGGGGACTCTTCCACCACCACGCGCACCGCGTCATGGACCATCCGCTCTCCCAGTTCGTAGGGCAATTGTCCACTCAGCAACTGGTACGCCACGACACCCAGGGCATACACGTCGGATCGTGTATCCAGACGCCGAGAGTCCCCGGTGGCCTGCTCGGGACTCATGTAGGCGATGGTCCCGATCAATTCGCCAATATGGGTTTGCAGGGCAGGCGCCTTGACATCTGCTTCCGTAAGACGGGCAACTCCAAAATCCAGGACTTTCAGTTGGTCCCCGGTCTTGACAAGGATGTTTGCCGGCTTGAGATCGCGGTGGATGACCCCTTTTTGATGGGCATGGTGGACGGCCTGGCAGAGTTGCATCATCAGTCCCAGGCGTGCACTGGAATCCAGGTGGTGGGATGTTGCGTAATCCAGCAGGGATTCGCCTTCGACATACTCCATGGCGAAATAGGGGGGGGCACCGTCTGTCTGGTCAGCCGTGCCGGTCTCGTAAATCTGGGCGATGCCTGGATGTTGCAGTCGCGCGAGGACCTCCGCTTCCAAAGCGAATCTCGCCAGGGATTGCGGGGCGACGACCCTGGGTGCCAATACCTTCAGGGCGACTCGCCGGGGAGGTGAGACTTGTTCGGCCAGGTATACGCGTCCCATCCCCCCACGCCCCAGCAATCCCAGGATCTGGTACTTTCCAATCTGTTGCGGCAATTCCATACGTTCGGAACCAGGCAGCAGGCCTGGATGGGCCCCGGCAGGCTGGTCCAGGAACGAGGATTCGGATGCGGCCAGGGAGAGCAGGCGTTCGACCTGTTCGCGGAGCGCCGAGTCAGAACCACAGGCCGAGTCCAGGAACGGGGCCCGTTGGTCGGAAGGCAGGTCACAGGCCTGCTGAAAGACGGCATACAGCGATTGCGGAGTGTGGCTGCTCATGGTGGTTCCCCGTGATCCATGCGATCGCGGAGCCAGGCCCGTGCGAACCGCCAATCCTCCTTGACGGTTCGCGGTGATATCTCGAGCACATCGGCGGTTTCCTCGACCGACAAGCCCGCGAAGAACCTCAGCTCAACGACCCGAGCGGCGCGTGCAAAATGGACCTCCAACGCGCCCAGTGCTTCATTCAGTTGCATCACGTCCAACAAGGATTGGTCAGGGGGGCGCAGGGCCATACTGTCGTGCAGGGTGACTCGGCAGGCCCCGCCACCCCGTTTGGCTGCATTCTGTGCACGGGCATGATCCACGAGCGCCCGCCGGATCATGCGAGCCGCCAGGGCAAAAAAATGGGACCGCCCCCGCCATTCCGTGCGCGTCTGGCCAACCAGTCTCATGTAGGCTTCGTGTACCAGTTCCGTGGCCTGCAATGCGTAGCCTGGCCGTTGTTGTCTCAACAGGTACTCTGCCAACCGACGGAGTTCCTCGTAAACC
>WPCK01063088.1_pt1 | contig 120914 bp, 96 predicted proteins | sample 5399851 | NCBI WGS metagenome assembly WPCK01 (sample SAMN12869471, study PRJNA574797) | sludge metagenome | isolation source: wastewater treatment of pH11 | place: China:Beijing | collected 2019-05-20 | reverse complement strand
GCCGCCGCTTTCAAGGAGCGCCCGGGCGATGTAGTTGGTGAGGTTGCGGAAGCCGAGGGCGGAGCCGCGGAGGTGTTCGAGTCGGCCGTTGATGGCTTCGGTGGGGCCGTTGCTGGTGCCGGGCCAGTCGAAGTAGGCCAGCACGTCGGTGGCTCGCCTGGTCATGGTGCGCCCGAGTCTTCGGAGTTCCTTGAGCGCGGTGGGAACGCCGTGGCTAATGGAGGTGATCACGGCCTGCATCGCGGCCCGGCCGCGGCGCCCGTAGAGCTCCTGCTGCACTCGTCGTCGGCACTCGTCCAGCGCATCGCCGGCCAGGCGGACGACGTGAAACGGATCGAGCACCGGGATCGCGTCGGGCAGTTCCTCGTTGGCTGCCGATTTGTAGCCGCTGAAGCCGTCCATGGCGACGACCTCGATCGCGTCGCGCCAGGGGGCGGGGCGTGCGGCGAGCCATGTCTTGAACGCGTGTTTCGTGCGGCCCTCGACCATGTCCAACAGCCTGGCGGGACCGGTGCCAGCATGCGGCCCGGTGAGGTCGATGATCACGGTGACGTACTTGTCACCGCGACGAGTGTGCCGCCAGACATGCTCGTCGACGCCGATGACGCGCACCCCGTCGAACCGGGCCGAGTCATCGATCAGGACGCGTTGGCCTTCCGCGAGCACGGCGGTGTTCGCGGTGTGCCAAGACACGGCCAACGCCTCCGCGACCCGAGCGACGGTCAGGTGCTGGGTGACCAGCCCGACCAGCGCCCATCGCAGCGCCCGGCGCGAGAGCTTCGCGCGCGGCCCGGCGCCCTGGCTGGTGTCTTGCCGCCACACGTGCCCGCACTCCCCACACCGGTAGCGGCGCACCCGGATCAGCAGCACGGTCGGCAGCCAGCCGAACGGTTCGTGCGCGAGCCGACGCGTCACCGTGTCACGGGGCCTGCCCTCGCTGCCACACCGCCGGCACCACTGATCCGGTTCGGTCACGCGGCACTCCAGCACCGACCGGTCCGGTTCGATGGACTGCCGGATCACCTCCAGTCCGAGCTCGTCGAGACGGCAGAACTTGGTCACGTCAGGGGCAACAAAGGTAGCGTGGGGCACGTCGAGGTCTTTCGAATGGGCAGTGTGAGAACTTCCATCCTCGGAAGGCCTCGACTCCTACCCACGCAGCGACGCGCCAACGAACCTCACACCACGACTACACCCTCAATTCCGAAGAGCCGGTAAACGCCCGGTCCACTTTGACAAAACCTGGCCACAACTGGCGTGGCCCGCTTGACCGGCTGCGCAGCCGGGAAAACGGAACTTACTTTTTGACGCGGGCGCTGTTCTTGGAGCGCCGCAGCCCGGAAGTGTCGACTGCTTCGAAGGCCGAAGCCGGGATGGTCTTGAGTTCCCGGATCAACTCAGCCTCCCAACGCGGATCGGCCTCGCCTTGGAAGAACCAGGGTGAACCGTTATCTGCCAGGACCAGACCGTACTTCTTCATCGCTTTGATCACGACCTTGGTGTCCTTGGAATACCCCTTGGCTTTGAATCCCTTCTTCAGACGAAAGCGGGCACCCATTGGCGGCCGAGACTTCGCGGAGCCGACTCCCGCGCTATGACGCGCTGGCCAGATATGGCGGGCAGCGGTTCGAGGAGCAGTGAAGCGAATGGCATGGTCGACTCGTCCCGCTTTGACCTCGTTATAACGCAACAGCCCCGGCAGGATCGGCAATCCTGCGGCGTCGGCCGACGTCCACGTGTCGGGGCGTAGTCTGTTGCTGTTCAACGACCAGGTCGCTCCTGACCCCGCGGTCCACTTCTTGCCGTTCTTGCGCAGATCGTACAGTTCATACAGCTGGCAATTCTCAGCGTTCACAACGATGGCGTGCCGGTCGCCCGTAGACTTCTTGCCGCCTTCGATCTTGGTCTTTTTATTCAGCGGATACTTGACCTTGTCGCTCTCCGCGCCGTAGTAGAACTTCACCTTCACGCCGGCCTTCTTTCCCGGCACCACGGTGATGGGTATGCCGTAAGGAACCTTGCCCTTACCCGCCGAACCGAAATCAGGGTGGAGGTTGCGCGATCCGATAGCCGCCTTCCAGTTCTTGTTATTTCGGTGCACTGGAAGTTTCGATATATCGGTGTTCCAGTAGTTGTCGTCCGGGAACACCTGGCAGTCGGTGCCAGCTACCGGCACTCGTTTTGACGCCTTGGATTCCGCGATTGCTCGCGGTGGCTGCGGCGTGGCAACGGTTCGTTCCGGGGCTGCGGCGAGAGCCTGCGGCGCAAGAAGCCCCAGTACCGCGACAAACGACCAGAGTGACATGATGACAGTTTTGCGTCGTTGCATGGAATGCCCTCTCAAGCGGCGATGCCTCATTATGTCCTGTGGAGTCTCAATGGACTCGACCAGGCCCAGCCAACTATTGCCTGTCGTCCTCGGCGCTCTCGCCTGATTCGGACGTGCGTACCGCAACTGGTTGAGTATGGCGCGGGTCATGCAGCAGATCCGATTCGATCAATTCGTGGCGGCGCAGATAGGTAGACAGCGCAGCCTGGATCACTGCAGCGATCGGCAGACCTAGGAACGCGCCTATCGGCCCGAAGACCGACCCGAATCCGATCACGACGATGAATGCCACCGCCGGATTCATCTCCAGCGCCTTCGCGGAGATCTTTGGCTGCAGCCACAGGTTCTCGACCTGCTGGTACGCCACGATGAAGATCAAGATGGCGAGAGCCTGCGGCCAGCCCTGGCCCGCGAGCGCCACCACCACCGGCAGCGCGCCACCGATATAGGTACCGATGGTCGGCACGAACTGTGAGATCAGACCGGTGAACAACGCCAGCGGGACCGAATAAGGGGTCTTGAGGATCGTCAAGAAAGCGAAGGTGGCCAGCGACGATACCAACGCCAGGATCAGACGCGAACTGATGAAGCCCGAAACCTTGTCCTGCGTGATCTCCCACACCCGAAGCATCTCCGCCTGATGTTCCGGCGACAAGAACGCGCAGATCGTAGCCCGGAACTTAGGCCCGGCAGCCAGCAGGTAGAAGGTGACCAGCAGAATCGTCAACGTCGCGAAAATCACCGAGACGATGCCGGATCCTACGGCCAGCGCGCCAGAGGTCACATCGTCGCCCCAGCGTTCCATGGCCTGCGCAATGAGGTCGTTGGTGGCGGGAATCTCAAAGTTGAACCGCTCGGTGACCATTTCACGCAGGTTCTCCCAATATGTCGGAGCCTGCTTCGCGAATTCAATGATCTGCTGGACCAGCAGCTGTCCAAAGAGGGCCATCACCACGATGGAGAAGATCAAGAACCCGATCAGCGCGACCGCGGCTGCCGCCCCGCGCTTCCATTTGCGTTTGACCAGGCGCAATACGATGGGTTCGAGCGCCAGCGACAAGAAGAACGACAGCAGCAAGTAGATGCCCAGCGTGGTCAACGATCCTAGTGCATTCCATGCGAAGATCGCGATGAACACCGTGATGACGCACATCAGCAGTGCCTTGGGCAACCACCGTGGCGGATGAGTCGAGTTTCCTGCACCGGGGCGTGGTGGCGGAACAACTGGGATCGGTTGCGTCATGGCATAACGCTAGCCCAAAACCCCTAAAGCCGTTGGAGAGTTTCACCGTATGTGGACAAATCTTCACCGAATCAACGAAGGCCTCTATGTTGGAGACTTGGAGGCGATCTACACCTCGATCAGTTGCGGAGCGCAGAGGCGGGAACACTATGGGCGAACAGTTAGACAGGGCGACCGCGCACTCGTCCCCGACGCCACTTATTCAAGACCGCGAACTCGGGACTGGAACCGTGACTTTGGTCGGTGCAGGCCCTGGCGATCCGGCCCTGATGACGGTCGCGGCACGCGACGCGCTCGCAAGCTCGACCATCGTGTTCTACGACCGGCTCGGCCCCACCGATGACCTGGCGTCATGGGCGCCGCAGGCGGAACTCATCGATGTTGGCAAACTCCCTGGATTCCACCGCGTGCCCCAGGAGGAGATCAATCGTCGGCTCGTCCTAGCCGCGCAACAAGGCCACCGGGTGCTCCGGCTCAAAGGCGGGGACCCGTACGTTTTCGGACGCGGGTATGAGGAACTTGTCGCATGTCGCACCGCGAATGTGCCGGTTCAGGTTATCCCCGGTATCACCAGCGCTATCGCCGTCCCCGGCGCTGCGGGAATCCCTGTCACCTTCCGTGAGTTGTCGCAGTCTTTTACCGTGGTGACAGGACACGATCCTTTTTCGGACGAGTTCTGTGCCGCGCTTGTCACCCTCGTCCGATCCGGTGGCACTGTGGTGATCTTGATGGGGATGCAGCGGCTCAGCGGGCACCTGCTTCAGTTGCGACAACACGGTCTGACGGCCGCGACCCCGGCAGCAGTCATCATGAACGGATGCACTGCGCACCAGCGCCTGGTCACCGCTGAGGTCGCACAACTGCCACATGCCGTGGCAGAACACGGGTTGAGTTCACCGGCCGTGATCGTGATCGGCGACGTGGTATCCCTCGCCCTGTGACCGTCCGACCGTCGGCCGACTACGCCGCAGCCTCTCTCGGGTCGCGAGTCCCATTGCTGACCCCGGTCAGACGAGTGTCCCCGGCTTGAACACGGCTCGCCACACGGTGGTGCGCGGCCCGGCGTTCTCGCCACTCGAACCAGCGTTCAACCCCGGCGGAAATCACCTGCCGCGCCCGACGAATCGGTTCAATCCCAATATCAGGAGCATGGGCCTTGATCTTCGCCAGATCGAAGAAAGTCACGCCAGCAAGGTCACCCACCGCCCGGTCGATATCGCGCGTCAGCGCCACATCGACAATGACCAACGGTCGAGGAGCGCTCGTGTCCCCGCCCTTGCGCGCCATTGAAGCCATTTCAAGGTCCAGCACCACGTCACCGCGCCCAGAGCAAGCCACCACGATGTCCGCATCGCGCAACTGCTTGACCAGATCCCCCGGCGCGACCGCGTCGAGGCCACGGGGTGCTGCGAATTTATCCGCACGTCCTGATGGGGAATACACCTTCACATTCGTGCAACCACGACGTCGAAGCGCCGCCACTGCTGCGCCAGCATATTTGCCACTGCCGACCAGCAATGCCGAGACCTGATCCCACGGTTCCACGTGCGCAGCGGCAAGATCAAGGCCCACCGAGAGCACGGACTGACCGTGGCTGCCCAAACTGGTATGGCGTTCGACCTCGCGCGACACCCTGATTGCGTCCTGGAAAACCCGTTCCAATAATGGCCCTGTGGTTTTAGCCTCGCGAGCCGCGTCAAGCGCACGCGATACCTGACCGACGATCTCTCGTTCCCCGACGACCATCGATTCCAGACCCGACGCAACAGCAAAAAGATGTTCGACGGCTTGTGGACCGTCACGGCGCACCAGTGCGGCCCGCACTGCCGCAGCGTTGATGTCACCCTCGCGCGCCAGCACCGAAATGACGGATTCCACCGCCTGGGCAGCCAGATTCGGCATCACTTCGAGGTACACCTCAAGGCGGTTGCAGGTCGCAAGCACCACTGCCGCTCGGGCAGCGCGACCTGCCACGACAGCCTGATCGAGTCCGCCTGCAGCACGGGCAAACTGCACAAGTAGATCTAGGTCGAGGTCGCGGTGAGATGCGCTGAGGGAGACAACTTTCACGACAGGGACATTGAACCAGACGATCCGGTGCCCGAAAAGTCCTGTTCGTCTGGCGGACACCACTCGGCTCCCGCGACCGTGTTCCTCACTTCGCCAGGTCACGAATGTGAGAATCCCGTTCGCTACGTGTTACGCCGCCCAACCCATCCGCGAAACATCGCGTTCCTATAGTCGAGTCTCAGCTGCGGCTCATAGCCGACAGTCCACACCGAACCTGACAGCCCGAACCCCGGAGAGCGATCGTGCCACACCGCATCACAACAACGAACGAGATCCTCGTCGTGGGCGCTGGCATGGTTGCGCACCGTTTTGTTGAGAGCCTCCTCAGTCGTGCTGACGACTCGGTCCATATCACGGTTCTAGGCGACGAGGGGCGGGCTCCTTACGATCGCGTCGGCTTGACCAGCTATTTCACCGGTGCCACCGCAGAGGATTTGACCCTCGAATCAAGCGTCTTCGATGATCGGCGGGTTCGACTCGCCCCTGCCGATAAAGCCGTCGCGATCGACAGGTCTGCGCGAATCGTCACCACCGACTCCGGCCGAGAACACCCCTATGACACGCTTGTACTCGCCACCGGGTCGTATGCCGCACGGATCGCCATCGACGGGGCGGATCTCAAAGGATGCTTCGTCTACCGGACACTGTCGGATGTGCAAGGACTACGAGAATTCGTCGAACAACGGCGCAAGACCCTTGGCCGTCCACTGACTGGTGCGGTCATCGGCGGCGGATTGCTCGGCCTGGAGGCCGCAGGTGCCCTGCAAGGTCTCGATGTTGCCTGCACTGTGGTGCAATCGTCGGATCGGTTGATGTCCGCGCAACTCGACTTCGCCGGTGGCGCGATGCTGGGCCGAATCATCGAAGCGCGTGGAATCGCCGTACGTACCGGGGCGCGCACGGCTCAGATCACGGCGGACGAGCATTCCCACGCGGCAGGACTCAGATTCACCGATGGCGATGCGCTCGACGCAGACATTGTCATCTTCACCGTTGGAGTACACCCACGTGACGAACTGGGCCGAGCCTCAGGGCTGATCACCGGATCGCGTGGCGGAATCGTCATCGACGAACAGTGCGTCACCAGCGACAGCGCCATCTACGCCATCGGTGAGGTCGCAAACTTCACGGACAAGACCGTCGGACTCGTCGCTCCCGGATATGCCATGGCGGAGGTCGCTGCGGCAAGCATCCTCGGCAGCGAAGCCGCTTTCACCGGATTCGACGATTCCACCAAACTCAAACTTTCCGGCGTAGACGTCGCCAGTTTCGGAGACGCATTCGCGACGACGCCGCAGGCCCTCGATGTCGTGTACTCCGATCCGACCGCGGGGGTCTACAAAAAACTCGTCCTGTCTGACGATGCACGGACCCTGCTGGGTGGAATCCTGGTCGGTGACGCCTCCGCCTACGGAAGCCTTCGACCACTGATCGGCACAGACCTGGGAGCCGATCCAGCCGTATTCCTCCTGCCCGAGGGCGGGGTCGAGGCGCCCTCGAGCGAATTGCCGGACGAGGCCATCGTCTGTTCGTGTTCCAACGTCACCGCAGGCAGAATCCGCAGTGCCGTCCATGAGGAAGGCTGCCGCGATGCGGCAGCGGTCAAGGGGTGCACGAAGGCGGGCGCGACCTGCGGATCATGCGTCCTGATGGTCAAGAAAGTCGTGGGCCAAGAGCTTTCCAAAATGGGCCAGACCCTCTCGACTGCACTTTGTGAGCACTTTGACATGTCGCGTCGGCAACTGTTCGACGCAGTGCGGGTCTCAGGACTGACCACGTTCAGCGCGATCATTGGACGCTTCGGCCGCGGCCGCGGTTGCGACATCTGCAAGCCTGCGCTCGCCAGCATCCTAGCGGTCCTGGTGGGCAAGCACGTCCTCGACGGCGAAAACGCCACCCTGCAGGACACCAACGATCATGTCATGGCGAATATGCAGAAGGATGGCACCTATTCGGTGGTCCCGCGCATGCCAGGTGGGGAGGTCACCCCAGAAGGCTTGGTCACCGTTGGCACCATCGCCAAAGACTTCGGACTGTATACGAAAATTACCGGTGGCCAACGCATTGATATGTTCGGCGCACGGCTCGAACAGCTGCCGTTGATCTGGCAACGACTCGTCGACGCTGGATTTGAATCTGGACATGCGTACGGCAAGTCGCTGCGCACTGTGAAATCATGCGTCGGATCGTCCTGGTGCCGCTACGGGGTGCTCGACTCCGTCGGCATGGCCGTCACCCTTGAACTGCGCTACCGCGGGTTGCGCGCGCCACACAAACTTAAAGTCGGCGTGTCCGGGTGCGCCCGTGAATGCGCCGAAGCACGCTCCAAAGACGTCGGTGTCATTGCCACCGAAACGGGATGGAACCTGTACGTCGGCGGCAACGGAGGATTTTCACCCAAGCATGCGCAACTCCTCGCGAGCGATCTCGACGACGACGCACTGGTCCAAGCCATTGACCGATTCTTCATGTACTACATTCGCACTGCCGACCGTCTCCAACGAACCGCTCCGTGGTGCGACGAACTCGAAGGCGGCCTTGAAGGACTCAAGGACGTCATCTTCAACGACAGCCTCGGAATCTGCGCGGACCTGGACGCGGCGATGGCTCGTCACGTCGATTCCTACGAGGACGAATGGGCTGCCACCCTACGCGATCCCACCAAATTGCAACGCTTCCACTCGTTTGTCAACGCAACCGACACGCCTGATCCCTCACTGGCCTACGTCGCCGAACGCGGTCAAGTGCGTCCGGCAACCACGCAGGAACGGCGTGAACAAGTACTCATCGCTGGAACCACACTGGAGGTACGACAATGACCATCACGATGACAGCACCGCTGGGCACGCGCGTATGCACGATCGATGATCTTGAGGTGGAGCGCGGGCGCGCAGCGCTCATCGCAGGCGTACAGGTGGCGCTGTTCCTGCTTGCGGACGGGGACATTTGCGCCGTCTCGAACCTCGACCCGTACAGCGGCGCGCACGTGATGTCACGAGGCATCGTGGGCACCCGCGAGGACACTCCGACGATCGCGTCGCCCATGTATAAACACGTGTTCGATCTGCGCACCGGCGCGTGCCTCGACACCCAGGGCAAGCCCTATCGCGCGCTGGACGTATGGCAGGTGTTTCGCCGCGGGGACGACGTGTACGTCCTGCCGCCGACCACAGGGATGGAGACCCCGGCGGCCACAGCGACGGAGTCGAAGGCAGCCGCATGACGGACCACTCCGCGCCGCAGCAACCAGTAGTGGAAGAATGACTAGGTGACGGCGAGCAGACTTTTAGACGCCGCCCTCGTGGGCTGCACGGTGGTCATTGCCGCGGATCGCAGAGCGGGCGATCTTGCCAGCGCGCTCATGCGTCACGGCGCCCAGACGTACCGTGCCCCTGCACTGAGCATCGTGCCCAATGCGGACGATGAGCAACTGCTTCACCGCACCCGGGAACTGATCGCGTCGCCTCCCGACATCGTCGTGGTGACCACCGGGGTCGGGTTTCGCGGCTGGATGGACGCGGCACACGAGAACGACGTCGAACAGGACCTTCACCAAGCGCTCTCCGGTGCCCAGTTCATCGCGCGAGGCCCCAAGGCACGTGGCGCGATCCAGCAGGCCGGATTCGTCGCTGACTGGGTAGCTGAATCCGAGACCGCCGCCGAGGTCAGCGCTTATCTCCTGGACACTCGGCTCGAAGGAAAACGTATCGCCATTCAGCATCACGGGGCCGGGGCCGACAACCTCGACTCCATCCTCGCGCGCGAAGGCGCCGACGTAGTCAGCCTGACCGTCTATCGCTGGGGTCCACCACCCGACATCGAGATCGTGAACAAATCCGTGGCTCAAGCGGCGGGCGGAGAAGTCGATGCCGTCCTCTTCACATCTGCTCCAGGAACCGAAGAATGGCTGCGTGCAGCGCAGCGATGCGGATCGATGGATGAGTTGCGGGCTCGCGCCCGCAGCGGGCGGCTGCTGTTGGCCGCTGTAGGACCGATCACTGCCGAGCCGCTACAGCGGCGCGACCTGACCATCACGATTGCAGAGCGCGGCCGGCTCGGCTCGCTGGTCCGTTGCGTGACAGGATACTTCGGTCCACACGGCGCAGCACCGACGCTTCCCACCGAATACGGTGCACTCAGCGTGCGCAGCGGCGGCATCGTGATCGGGGACGAGGTCATCTCTCTCTCGCGCGCCGGAGTGAGCGTGCTCGGAGCACTGTTCGATGCCCGCGGACGGGTACTCACACGCGAGGAATTAGCGCCGGTGCTACCGCGGGCGGGTCAGAACAACCACGCCGTTGAAGTGGCGGTGGCCCGCATCCGCGAAGCCCTGGGCGATAGGGGCATCGTCAAGACGGTCGTCAAACGTGGATACCGTCTCGCAGCGGAGGTTGAAGGATGACCGCGTTGATCGCCTGTTCACACGGCACGAACGACGAGGCCGGTCGCGATGCTATCCGGGCACTTGTCGATCAGGTGCGCTCGGGTCTTCCTGGTATCCAAGTCGAGCAGGCATTCGTCGATGTCGAGGAACCGGAGCTCCCCACTGTGCTTGACGCAACTACAGCCGCGGCAAGCGCCGTTGTGGTGCCGCTGCTGCTGTCGACCGGCTACCACACCAAAGTTGATATAGCCCGGGCCGTCAACGCGAACGATCGTGCCTGTGCGGCCAGCCCGCTTGGCACCCACCCTCTCGTAGCCGAGGTCGTCACCGATCGAGTGCGCGAAGCAATCCCGGGTGGTTTCCTGTCTGGTGATCACCTGGTGCTGGCTGCTGCCGGATCAAGCAACCCGGCAGCCATCGACGACGTGCGCATCGTTGCCGACCGGATCGCCGCGGTTGTTCCCGTTCCCGTGACCATCGGCTATGCATCGGCCTGTACCCCGCGTATTGCGGATGCCATTGCCGCCGCGCGAGCCGGTGGCGCGAGGCGAGTGATCGTGGCGAGTTACGTGCTGGCCCCTGGCTTCTTCGCGGATCTGGTCGCGGCCGCTGGCGGCGACGTTGTCACCGCTCCATTAGCGCCAGACGAGCGGCTCGCTGCGGTCATCATCGAACGATTCACAACCATGCTACGGCCCTAAGCGCACCACCCCAGCGCACCCTCACCGCCGACTGCCGCGGGCGTTACCTTCGACTTCACTACACAGCCCGACCACCACAGAAAAGTGCCCCCACCGCGTCCGGCAGGGGCACTCAGCACATGCAATCAACTGACTGGAACCGGCTCGCTCTCCCGTTCGTGGCCGGGTGCTTCCGCGACTGATTCACTGAACTGCGCCTCACTCGCAATCGCCGCCGCCTTCTTCGCAGCACGTCGCTTCGGCCCGTACGTGAAATACAGCGGGAGCCCGACAAATACTAGACCGCCCACCAAATTGCCAAGGACGGTAGGGATCTCATTCCAGAGCAGGTAATCCCACAACGTGAAGTCGGCGCCCAGCAGCAGACCAGACGGGAAAAGGAACATGTTGACGATCGAGTGCTCAAACCCCATGTAGAAGAAAAGCATGATGGGCAGCCACATGGCGACCAACTTGCTCAGCAGATTGTCCGACATGAAAGCCACCACGACACCGGTCGAAACCATCCAGTTGCACAGCACCGCACGAACAAAGAGTGTCAGCATTCCGCCCGCTCCGTGCTCCGCATAGCCGACTGTGCGACCATGACCGATCTCACTGATCGCGTGTCCTACCGCGCTGGGTTCAGTCGAGAAACCGTAGGTGAAATAGATGGCCATCAGCACCGCGACGGTAAACGCCCCAGCGAAGTTGCCGACGAACACCAGGCTCCAGTTGCGACCGAGCAATCGTGCCCCGTCGCTGCGTCTGCGCCCAAGCAACGCGAGCGGTCCCAGCGTGAAAACTCCAGTCAACAGGTCGTAGCCAAGCAGGTAGAGCAGGACGAAACCCACCGGGAACAGCATCGCCCCGAGGAGCGGCTGACCCGTGTGAGTCGACACTGTCACCGCGAACGCGGCCGCGAGAGTCAAGAGCGCACCGCCCATATAGGAACGGATCAAGGTGTCTTTGGTAGACAGTTCGAGTTTGTATGAGCCGGCATCGATCAGGCGGGTGACAAGATCGGCGGGTTTGACATAGAACATGGGCGACCTCCACAGATGTGATGCGCCAGCGCATTGCTGGTGATGCGTCTAGCGTCACAAACGGGCATTTCAGGCATGCACGCTATGTGTTACGCACCTGGAGCAATTCGCTCACTTTACGACTTGGGAAAAGTGAACCGTGTGGTCGGTTCACACGTTTGGTGCTCTCTGTCATAAATCTCTGGCAAGGTGGATGATGTGAGAAGTTTGCGTCTGCCCCTACGCATCGGGACGAGGTCGTCGGCGCTGGCCACCACCCAGACGTCGCTCGTCGCTGCCGCGCTGGCCGAACGCAATATCGGAACCGTCCTGGTTCCCATCATCACTGACGGAGACCGGTCACGGGCGCCGCTGCATCTGATCGGCGGCACCGGGGTCTTCGTGACCGCAGTGCGTGGGGCCCTGCTCGACAATAAATGCGATATCGCGGTGCATTCCCTCAAGGATCTGCCGGTCAATGACGCAGAAGGGCTTGTCGTAGCCGCCATACCCGCCCGTGCGGATGCCCGCGATGTGCTGTGTGCTCGTGACGGTCTCACCCTCGACACTTTGCCCCCTGGCTCCGTCATCGGCACCGGATCGCCGCGCCGCGCCGCCTATGTGCAACGCCAACGGCCTGACCTGAACGTGGTGGGACTGCGCGGCAACGTTGATTCCCGGCTGGCGAAAGTGACTTCCGGAGAACTCGATGCGGTAGTGCTCGCCGCGGCGGGTCTGGCACGGCTGGACCGACTGGATGCCGTCACCGAGTATTTCGAACCCCTCGATGCCCTCCCGGCACCGGGCCAAGGCGCGTTGGCAATCGAATGTCGCGCCGACGATGCCGAAGTGCTGGAAGTCCTTGCCGGGCTTGATCACTTGACCACCCGGTTGGAGGTCACCGCGGAGCGTGCCGTGCTCGGGGCACTTGACGCAGGCTGCACCGCACCGATAGGCGCCTACGCCAGCACCGTCGAAGGAGTGCTGTCATTGCGCGCGGGACTGTGGCGTGAAGCAGATATGCCACCGCTTGCGGCCGAAGGTACGATCACACTCGGCCATGCGGCAGCCAGCCCTGCAGCAACCGGCACTGTGACAACTGGCCCTGCTGTGACGAGCGATGATGTCCTGCCTGGCGAGTTGGTCGATCAGGCCGAGGTGTTGGGGGCTGCTGTGGCCGCCCAGCTGGGTGAGATCGGAGCCCACAGTTACCTCGCCGCCATCGACGCACTGCGCGAACGTGGCCGCCACGTTGGGGCGCCGCGCGCTGCCGATGGTTCACCACGTTGGCAACAGGCCATTGCCGCCGCCAATGCCACGCCTGTCGACATCGACTTGTTGCAGACCGTTCCGCCAGCTCACCCGGAGCGCGTCTTGGAACTCGTCCAAGAAATTCACGCAGGACACTACGACGCACTCGTACTCACCAGCGCCCGGACGGCCGCCGTACTCGCTGCCGCGGCAGCCAATCTGCCTGGCCTCGCCGCCGCACAGGCCGAACACGGGTTTTTCACCGCCTGCATCGGCCCTGCCACCACACAGGCCGCCCGCCGCATCGGGTTGCACGTGGACATCGCATTGGATTGCGATGCCACCACCACCGATTTAGCGGCGGCGATCATCCGCCATTTCGACACCTCGCCGTCTGCCCCGCCACGACGTCATGTGGCGCTACCGCAGTCCGAGTTGGCCGATCCGCTCCTTGCCGAACTGCTGCGCGACCGCGACTGTATCGTCGATGTGGTCGGTGCCTACACGGTACGAGCACACCCGTCCTTGGCCGACCAGATCAAGTCCGCAGAATTGGACACTGTGATCCTGGCCTCTCGCAGTAGCGTCCAAGCATGGCTGGCCTTGGACACGACGCGCCGGTCGGGAGTCTCCGTCGTGTGTGTTGGACGAGCGGCCAGCAGCGCTGCCCAGGCTGCTTCCCTTGCGGTGGCGGCGACCTCCCCAACCCCAGCGGCCACCGAGATTACCCGTGCGCTGCGCGCTGCCCATGGCGATCAAGATGGCGCCCACACCGATCCACCCGCTCCTGACGGCGAAGGAACCTGATATGCCCATCCACCGTCCCCGCCGATTGCGTCGCACCGGCGCACTGCGCCAACTCGTGACCGAAACTCGACTTCACCCGCGCGATCTGGTGCTGCCGGTCTTCGTCAAGGAAGGGCTGACTGAGCCGCAACCCATCCCATCCATGCCGGGGGTCAGTCAGCATTCGCTGTCGTCACTCAGTACGGTGGTCGCTCAGGCTGTCACCGCCGGAATCGGCGGCATCATGATCTTCGGAGTGCCCGCTGTGCGCGATGGCGTCGGAAGCGGAGCGCTCGATCCCGACGGCATCCTGGTGCGGGCAATTCGGCAGGCGGTCACGACAAGCGGCGGGGCGCTCGTCGTCATGTCCGACATTTGTTTGGACGAGTTCACCGACCACGGGCACTGTGGTGTGCTGGCTGCGGATGGTTCGGTGGACAATGATGCAACCTGCCAGCGGTATGCCGAGATGGCGGTGTTGCATGCCTCGGCTGGCGCTGATGTGGTCGGGCTGTCGGGGATGATGGACGGTCAAACCGGGGTGGTGCGCACGGCGCTGGATCTAGCGGGATACGATTCGACCTCGATCCTGGCGTACAGCGCGAAGTATGCGTCCGCGTTCTACGGCCCATTCCGTGATGCGGTCGAATCGACTTTGCAGGGTGATCGACGCACCTATCAGATGGATCCGGCGGGCCGCATAGAGGCACTACGGGAAGCAGAACTGGATGTGTCCGAGGGTGCTGACATAGTGATGGTGAAGCCTGCAGGGAGCTACCTGGATGTGCTGGCGGATGTGGCGGCCGCCGTGCCCGTTCCAGTGGCGGCCTATCAGGTCTCGGGCGAGTACGCCATGATTGAGGCGGCTGCGGCCAACGGGTGGATCGACCGGGAGGCTGCCATGTTGGAATCATTGGTGGCGATTCGGCGTGCCGGGGCGAACAATGTGTTGACCTATTACGCACTGGAGGCCGCAGCGCTGTTGCGGGGTGACATTGCGTCGGTTGAGCCTGTCGAAACCGCTCTGCACTCTGAACCTGTCGAAAGGCACCATTCCATACCTGTCGAAGGGCCGCACTCTCACGGGACGGCGCTGTGATGGCGACTGGGGGAACTCGTCCTGGGAACACGGGCAACCGGCGGAGGAGCGTCGCGGCCTTCGAGCAAGCCCAGCGGGTCCTGCCCGGTGGCGTGAACTCGCCAGTGCGCGCCTATGGCGCGGTCGGTGACACGCCGCGATTCATTGCTTCGGCACACGGCGCATGGGTCCGCGATATTGATGGCAACGAGTATGTCGATCTGGTCGGCGCATGGGGTCCTGCCCTGCTGGGGCACTCACATCCCGCGGTGGTGACCCCCGTTCAGGAAGCCGCCAGTCGCGGTTTGAGTTTCGGGGCACCGACAGTTGCCGAGACTCTACTCGCCGAGCGGGTACGTTCCCGAGTGCCGGTGATCGAACGCGTACGGTTCGTCTCCACTGGCACCGAGGCGACCATGACCGCCGTGCGGTTGGCTCGAGCCGCGACAGGCCGCGACCTGATCGTAAAATTCGCCGGCTGCTATCACGGGCACGTGGACGCGCTGCTTGCGTCAGCTGGTTCCGGAGTCGCAACGCTTGGTCTGCCCGATTCAGCTGGGGTGAGCCCTGCAGTCACTGCCAGCACCTTGGTATTGCCGTATAACGACCGTTCAGCCTTCACCCGCGCCTTTGACGAGCACGGCTCGCGGATTGCGGCGGTCATCGCTGAGGCCGCACCCGCCAATATGGGAGTCGTGGCACCTGGTACTGGGTTCAACCAGTTGCTGCGGGACGTGACCTCCCGGCACGGGGCCTTGTTGATTATGGACGAGGTGCTCACTGGTTTCCGGGTCTCCCCTGGCGGTTGGTGGGGGCTGGAGGGTGCGGCTGAAGGCTGGCGGCCGGATCTGTTCACCTTCGGCAAGGTGATCGGCGGTGGGCTGCCGTTGGCTGCCGTCGCCGGTTTCGGGGCGGTGATGGATCTGTTGGCACCGCTTGGCCCGGTGTACCAGGCAGGGACACTGTCGGGGAATCCGTTGGCCACGGCGGCTGGATCGGCAACATTGGATGCTGCTGATGCTCAGGTATACCAGCGGGTGGATGCGGCGGCTTCCCAGGTGGCTGCCGCGGTGACCGCCGCACTCGATGCCGAGGGCGTGAGCCACACGATTGGGCAGGCTGGGAATCTGTTCTCCGTCGCGTTCCGGGATACTGCCGCGCACAACTATGACGAGGCTCGTGACCAGGAACTATGGCGCTATCCAGCGTTCTTCCACGCCATGGCCGAACACGGGGTGCTGCTACCGCCGTCGGCACTGGAAGCCTGGTTTGTCTCCGCGGCACATGGCGAGGACGAGTTAGCCCGGATCACCGCTGCGCTGCCTCACGCTGCCCGGGCGGCTGCCGCCGCTCGTCCCACTCGGTAGCACCCCGAACTCGCCGCACAGTACACACATGCTTCGTAATGGGGTGCGTCCGATCCAACATGCCGGAACACACCACAGTGTGTCGTGATCTAGCGTCGCGGCTCGGCGATGTAGATATTGCTGCAGGTTTTCTTTCTTGTCGACGGGAAACAAACCGTCGACATGGCAGTTTCCCTGCGGCAATGGGTGAGGTGCGGCGCGCGCTAACAGTGGAGCGGGGACGAAGGGCGTTACGCGGCGACGAGGTGCGCGAGCACAGAGTGGAAGAACGCCAGGCCGTCGGTGCCGGTTTGGGAGCCTGTCAGTTCTGGACCGAAACCAACTTCCACAGCATGCTCGGGGTGCGGCATCAGGCCGACGACGTTGCCGCGCTCATTGCAGATGCCTGCGATGTCATTGCGAGAGCCGTTCGGGTTGCCACCTGAGTAGCGGAACACCACTCGTCCTTCGGCCTCTAACTCGTCCAAAGTGCGCTGATCGGCGACGAACTGACCGTCTTGGTTCTTCAGCGGAACCGTGATGGTCTGACCCTGTTCGTACTGGTTGGTCCAGGCGGTCTGGTTGTTCTCAACGATCAGGTTCTGCTCGCGGCAGATGAAATGCAGGTGGTTGTTCTTGATCATCGAACCCGGCAGCAGGTGGGTCTCGGTGAGGATCTGGAACCCGTTACAGATGCCCAGCACCGGTAGCCCGCCCTTGGCGGCGTCCACGACGGCGGACATGGCCGGTGCGAACCGGCTGATCGCACCCGCACGCAGGTAGTCGCCATACGAGAAACCGCCTGGGACGACAACGGCGTCAACACCCTGTAGGTCGGTGTCGGCGTGCCAGAGTGAGACGGCTTCGGCGCCAGCGATGCGCACTGCACGAGCCGCGTCGCGGTCATCGAGCGTGCCGGGGAAGGTGATGACTCCGATGCGCGCTGACTTGAGGTCGCTCACTTATCGGCTCCCTCTTCGGCGACGGTCACCGAAACGACGTCTTCGATGATCGGATTCGACAGCACCGACTCGGCGGCTTCGCGCGCCGCAGCAAGGATTTCCTCGGTGACTTCACCCTCTACCTCAAGTTCGAAACGCTTGCCCTGGCGGACCGAAGCGAACTGGGTGAATCCAAGACGCGGCAGGGCGCCGTTGACGGCCTTACCTTGCGGGTCGAGGATCTCGGGCTTCGGCATCACATCAACAATTACGCGCGCCACTGAAGGGACTCCTTAAGCGTTTGGGGAACTACCGTCCTATGGTACCCGGTTCGCAGGTTGGGACCGAGGCGTCCGCCCACACCGCGAGATTCCTTCGCTGTCGCGGCTCCCGACGCCCGCCCTGGCTGCAGTCCACGCGAACACGCCAGTTGTGGCCTGATTCAGTAAAAGTGGCCCAGGCGTTTACCGGACACTTTTACAAAACTCGTCCACTTTTGCGGGAGGTACGCGGTCAGGATCCGAAGGCGGAGCCAGTGAGCCGCTCGTAGGCTTCGACGTAGCGGGTGCGCGTGCGCTCAACCACCTCAGTTGGCAACGCCGGAGGCGGACCGTCCGCAGATCGATCCCATCCCGAAGCAGACGACGCCAGCCAGTCGCGCACATACTGTTTGTCGAAGCTGGGCTGGCTTTGCCCCGGCTGCCACTGATCCGCTGGCCAAAATCGCGATGAGTCCGGGGTGAGTACCTCGTCGCCCAGGATGATGGCGCCGGTGGCCGGGTCCAGCCCGAACTCGAGTTTGGTGTCAGCGAGGATGATGCCGCGCTCGCGCGCGATCGATTCCGCCCGCGAGTACACCGCCAGCGTCAGGTCGCGCAGCGCCGCGGCGTGTTCTGCTCCAATGAGGTTCACCACGTAATCGAAGGAGACGTTCTCGTCGTGGTCACCCAATTCTGCTTTGGTCGCCGGGGTGAAGATCGCCTCGGGCAAACGTGATCCATCCTCTAGCCCATCGGGCAGTACGACACCGCATACGGATCCGGGCTTGCCCTCAGCCAGAGCCGCACGGTATTCCACCAGACCCGATCCGGTCAGGTATCCGCGCACCACACATTCGACGGGAAACATGCCGAGTCGCTTGCAGATCATGGCACGTCCCGCGACTGCGGCCGGAACCAGTCCATCTTCGATGGTCACACTGACATCGGTAGAGACAACATGGTTGTCCACCAGATCAGCGATCTGCTCAAACCACCACAGACTGATGCCGGTCAGTACTGCACCCTTGTCCGGGATCGCAGGACTGAGCACATGGTCGAAGGCGCTGACACGGTCGGAGGCGACGACCAGCACCACATCACCAAGCGGGTGACCACCGGTGTAGGCAGCCTCGTCCGGAACGTAAAGGTCGCGAACCTTGCCCGAATAGGTGTGCGTCCAGCCTGGCAAGACCGGGGCAGGAGGTATCGTGGCAGGCGTGTTCGGGTTGCTTGGTGTGATCACCCCTCTAGTGTGGTCCATGGCGGCGGTATCGGGATAATCGAGTTCATCACGACCGTCCGACATAGGGGGCTGAATGTCTGACGAAGTTGAATTTGAGGACGAGTGGACGGCACTTGCCGACGATTCCACCGCGGGGCAAAGGCATTGGTGGTGGCTGGTTCTTGCCGCGGTCGTGGTGCTGATCATCGCAATAGTGTGGCTGTGGCCACGTGGTTCCGGTCAGCCTCGCGACCCTGCGTCACAGGATCCTGCTTCACTATCGCTTGGGCTGCTCGCCGCGCCAGGCCCCAGTGATGCACTCGCGGCCTTCGCGTCCGATCTGGGCATCACTGAGGTGAGCCGACTGCTGCTGACCTCCGAACAGATTCAGGCGACTGGCCGGACCGCCGAGGACGATGCCGCCTGGCAGGACATGCTGTTCGTCGAAGAACGCGCGATCGAGTTGGGTGACGCGCTGCTTGATCCGGCTGAGTCTGAAGCCTTCGAGTTAGCGACGGTTGATGGACGAGTGCTCTCTGACCTCATCGCTCAAACCCTGTCCGGCGCCGGTGACGATGCCCGCATCACCCAGGTGCTGGTGCGGCGCGACCCGCTTGCCTCTGGGAACCCGGTTCTGGTCGAGGTGTATTGGCAGGACGCTTCCGGCCTGCACGTGACTCGCGCTGACCTGGATGGCACAGTGATCCCATAGCCGACTCGCCGATTTTTCGACTGTTATTGCAGTCATTAAGTAACATTTATACATTAATGAGTGTGAATACACTCATTCCTGATGATGTAGAGCGACGGATAGGTGTCGCCGTGCGGCAGTGGCGCATCGACACAGGCTATTCACAGGACGAGTTGGCCGCCCGCGCCGGACTCTCCCGTTCAGCGGTGCAGAACCTAGAACTGGGCAAAGGGTCGCGCACCATCTCGTTAATCCGTGTACTGCGCGCTTTGAATCGCCTCGACGCGCTCGAAGCCCTCACCCCCCGCACGGGCCCTTCACCTATGGAACAACTTGCCGCACAGCGACGCGCCGCGAGCCAGACACCCATCACGGCCAGGCGTGTCGGCAAGAATAGGGGCAGCTGATGACATTCGACCACGCTCAGCTCATCGAAGTTCGTCTCCACGGTCAAACAGCGGGTGCCGTCGCCCCGTCGGTCAACGGCACCCAGTTCCAGTTCGACCCGTCCTGGTTGCGCACCGGAGTTCGCGCGGCGCGCTGAGGTTCCGGCAGGGCAAATCGATGCCGTTGCCGCGGCGCACCAGACTCTGGGACGAGGGCGGTCAATCGAGTAGCCGTACCCTTACCGACCGCAGTTGTGGCCAGGTTTCGTAAGGGTGTCCGGGAAACCCCGGTCCACTTTGACAAAAGCCAGCCACATTCGAGGGAACGGTGGTTAACCCAGGGCAGCGCGCAGCGCAATGTCGCTGCGGTGATGCGACCCTTCGATCTCGATCCGGGCGACGCCTTCATACGCCGCCACGCGCGCCTGCGTCAGGTCACGGCCAACTCCCACGACTGAGAGCACTCGTCCCCCACTGGTAACCAACTGACCCGCGTCATCACGCGCCGTCCCCGCGTGCAGCACGTGCACGCCTGGCACCGAAGCAGCGGCATCCACGCCATCGATCTCGTCCCCGGACCGCACCTGCGCAGGGTAGCCGTGCGCGGCGACGACCACGGTCACGGCGGACTCGTCACGCCACTGCAACCGGGGCAGTTCAGCCAACGAACGGGTGGCGGAGGCCATCAGCAACGCCGACAGCGGTGTGAGCAGACGAGCCAGCACCACCTGGGTTTCCGGGTCCCCAAAGCGCGCATTGAACTCCACAACCCGCAGACCGCGGCTCGTCAGCGCGAGACCGACGTAAAGCACACCGGCGAAGGGCGTGCCTCGCTGCGCCATGGCAGTAATGGTGGGACGGGCTACTCGTTCCAGGACCTCTTCGGTCAGATCAGCCGGTGCCCAGGGCAGCGGACTGTAGGCACCCATGCCACCGGTGTTCGGACCCTTGTCATCGTCGTAGGCCCGTTTGAAGTCCTGCGCGGCCGCCAAGGGGACAACATCGATGCCGTCGCTGATGCAGAACAGTGAGACCTCAGGGCCGTCCAGGTACTCCTCGATGACGACCTTGCCCTCGGTGCCACGTGCGGCTAGCGCCGTCCGCGCATGTGCGAGCGCCGCATCGCGATCCTCAGTGACGACAACGCCTTTGCCGGCGGCTAATCCGTCATCCTTCACCACGTATGGCGCACCGAAAGCGTCGAGCGCATCGGCTACCTGGTCGATGTTGGTGCACACATGCGCCATCGCGGTGGGCACCCCGGCAGCGGCCATCACTTCCTTGGCGAATGCCTTGGAACCCTCAAGCTGGGCAGCTTCGGCGCTCGGCCCGAAGACCGGAACACCGGCTTCACGGACCGCATCCGCGACACCGGCCACCAGCGGCGCCTCCGGCCCGATCACCACCAGGTCAGGTTTGAGTTCCTGGACGAGCGCCACCACAGCGAAGGGATCATCAGCCTTGATAGCGTGCAACGCGGCGCGTTCCGCAATGCCCGGGTTTCCCGGGGCTACGTGGATTTCGTGGTTCGCCGATTCCTCGGCTAGCGCGTGGACGATGGCGTGTTCACGGGCACCTGAGCCCAAGACGAGGATCTTCACGGTTTCCCAGTGTAGTGGGCATGCGCACTTGGCAGTGGTTCATCACCATTGCTCTAGAGCACTTCGAGTTTTAGGGATAATGTAGGCAAAAGGCACAAAGCGCCTATGGATACACACCAGTTAGCCATGCAACTTACATCCTGATTCTGCATACGCAATGGCTTGACCTATCGGTTTCAACCACATCCCTATTCATGTCTTCGTCAAGGAGTTCATCATGAGAAGTACCTCTCGCCGCGTCAGCGTGGCTCGTGTTGGCGTTGCCGCCATCACGGCTCTAGCACTCGCTGTCACACCGCTCATTGCCACCACGGCAACCGCTGCACCAGGCACCGGGCAGACCTCGACCATCTCCGGCGTAGTGAAAAAGGTCGACGGCACACTGGTTGCCGGTGTCAACGTTGAATACGACAACCTCGTATGCGGAAGCCTCGATGACATCGACGGCGCAAGCGACGACTCAGACACCATCACCACCACAGCAGCAGGAACGTTCAGTTTCCCGGCATATGCAGGTCAGTGCTACTCCCTGGGCACACCCGCCGGGGTGGTTGTTGGAAGTAGTGTCTCGGAAACACTCATCATCCGTGCTGGAACAACGAATGTCACTGTCACCCCAGTCGAACCGATCGACCTTAACCTCACTATCGCAGGCGTTGGTGTCGGGACACCCGTTATTCTCTATGCGAGTTTTGACATGTTCGGAGTACGCGGTTGGGCACCCGTGAGTTCGGGAACAACTGACGCGACGAGCAAGGTCGTGCTGAATCCGTTCCGCGGCACCCGCTACACGCTGCGCATCGGGCAATCCGGTGACTACTACACCCAGTACGTAGGCAGTGGCATCAAATCACCAGGCCTCAACGGCGGCCCCGGCAACTTCATCGCGCCTAAGGCCGGGGCATCGTTCAACCAGTCGGTGTCAGTGCGCAAGTCGAGTCCGCTTCAGGTGTCTTTGAGCGGCGTTGAGGCTGGTGCAACCGTATCGGCAATAGGCTTCGACAGCTTAGCCGGGCTCAGCTCGATCAGTGGAACCACCGTCACGGCCAACTCCATCACCCTTCGCGGTCTGACTCCGGGAAATAATCTCATCAGCGTCAGCGGTGTCAATGGCGCTGACGATGTTTCTGCGGAACAGCACAACGTCGTCATCGCTGACAACACCAACGCACCGAAATCGATCTCGTTGAACGCTTCGGTGCGCGGAGATGCCTTGACGAGCACCAGCAATCTCATCGTGACGAGCACTGGATCACTGCAAATCGGCAAGAAATTGACCGCCAGCACTACTTTCACCGGGCCAGCGGCTCCGTTCGCCGCCGCACCAGGAACGTCGATCAAGTACTACTGGTATGGCAGTCGCGGCCTCTACTCGTTCGACAGTCTCGACCTGCTGGCCGAGGGGCCCCAGTTCACTCTGACCCCCGCACTGAACAGCTACAACATGCTTCTGACGATTGCGGTCGTCTCCGCGCCAGGACAGCAGTCAGGCATGGGCATCGGTTATGGCTGGGTGAACCCCGCAATGCTCACGCTGATAGGCGGCTTCCCGTTCCCGGTCTCGACTGAACTGATCGCTGGTGAATCGCCATTCCCCCAGACGCTGCCGGCGGTCAGCGGACAAGCGCGTGTCGGCAGTGTGTTGCGGGCCGCGCCAGGACGCTGGTCGCAATCGCCCAGCAGCTTCAAGTACCAGTGGAACCGGGCTGGCAAGGCAATCCCCGGGGCCACTGCGGCCACCTATCGTCCAGGTACCGCTGACGTTGGCAAACAACTCAGTGTGACCGTGACACCGGTCAAAGCCGGACATCTCGTAGTACCGATGACGAGCGCACCGACGGCCAAGGTCGCTAAGGCCACTGCCAAGGTAACCGCTAAGGCAAAGAAGAAGATCAAGGCAGGCAAACGAGCGAAAGTCACCGTCACTGTCAAGGCACCGGGTGTGACACCAACCGGCAAAGTGACCGTCGCATTCGGCAAGAAGAAGGTCACCAAGAAACTGAACAAGAAGGGCAAGGCGACTATCAAGTCATCGAAGCTCAAGCGCGGCAAGTACAAGGTTGCTGTCAATTACAAAGGTTCTGCAGCTGTGAACAAGGCAAAGGTGTCCAAGAAGAAGGCCAAGAAGCTGACTATCACGGTCAGGTAGGACAGGTCTGACTTCGGCGAATCGGATCTGCCACACGATCCGCTACGCAACTGACCTGTTCGAAGGGTCGGACACCAATGCGGTGCCCGACCCTTCGACTTGCTATCTTTAGTGCGCATCGGCACTTTTCGTCTGATATCCACAACGTCCATGATCACGGGAGGCAACTGAAGATGGAGCGCGTAGCAACGGCCACTCCCGAGTCAGATACGACAGTGCAGCCGGAAACACCGCCCACTCCAACTGTGGGCAACATTCGCCAACGCGTCGATCATTGGGTCGAAAGTTCAGCAGTTCAACGGTTCGTAGTCGTAGTCATCCTCGCCAACGCAGTGATCCTGGGCCTGGAGACCACTACTTGGGGGCACGAGACAGCCGGGACCTGGCTGTCGTGGCTCGACAAAGCGTGCCTGGTTGTCTTCGTGGTCGAGATCACGGCGAAACTGATTGGCAAGGGATTCAGTTTCTTTAGGTCGGGCTGGAACGTGTTCGACCTGCTTGTGGTCGCGATCGCGCTGGTTCCAAGCACTGGCGGCTTCGCGGTGTTGCGCACGCTGCGCGTGCTGCGGTTGGTCTCGTTGGTCAAACGCCTGCGATTTGTCGTTGAGGCACTGGTCGGAGCAGTTTCTGGCATCATGTCGATCGGTGCCCTACTGGTACTGATCTTCTATGTCGGTTCCGTCATGGCGACGTCGTTGTTCTCAGAGACTTTCCCCGAGTGGTTCGGCAGTATTGCGTCGTCGGCCTACAGCCTGTTCCAGATCATGACGCTCGAAAGCTGGTCGATGGGCATTGTCAGGCCGGTGATGGAAGTGCACCCTTGGGCGTGGGCGTTCTTCGTCCCGTTTATCGTTCTGTCGGCGTTCGCCGTGCTGAACCTGTTCGTGGCCGTCATCGTCGATTCGATGCAGAATCTGCGCGAGAACCCTGAAGCGTGGTCAGATAGGCCAGAGGGCGAAAAAGAGTCGCAGGACGAGATCGCCGCGCTCCGCGCGCAGGTCAGCAGCTTGCAACGCGACATGTCCGAGACTCTCGCGTTGCTCCGCAAGAAGTAAGGACGAGCGCTCCCTGACGAGCGCCCGTCACTGCACACGACGTGAACGCCCCGGCAACGGTTGGGGGCACGATAATCGTGTCGGGCACGCCAAATATCGGGTGCCGAACACGATTATCGTGCCCTCTCAAGTCGCGGCGGGGTCGAACCGTAGAACGAGAGCTGCTCAGTCCAGCAGGTCGTGACGCTGCAAGGTGGCTTCTCGTCCCGGACCCACGCCAATGGACGAGATGCGAGTGCCCGACAGTTCCTCGAGCGCCACGACATAGTCCTGCGCGTTGCGCGGCAGATCCTCGAACCGGCGCACCTGGGAAAGGTCCTCAGTCCAGCCCGGGAACAATTCGTAGATGGGCTTGGCATGGTGGAATGCTGTCTGGTCAGTCGGCAACTCGTCGACACGCTTGCCGTCTACCTCGTAGGCGACGCAGACCGGAATCTGCTCAATACCCGTGAGCACGTCCAACTTGGTCAGCACGAAGTCAGTCAGGCCATTGACCCGGCTCGCGTAGCGAGCGATCACCGAGTCATACCACCCACAACGGCGCGGGCGACCGGTCGTGGTGCCGAACTCGCCGCCGACGTCACGCAGTCGCTCACCCCACTGATCGAACAGTTCCGTGGGGAATGGGCCTTCGCCCACACGTGTGGTGTATGCCTTGACGATGCCGACCACCCGGTCGATGCGGGTCGGACCGACGCCCGACCCAGTGCATGCGCCACCGGCAGTTGCCGAGGACGAGGTCACGAACGGGTAAGTTCCGTGGTCGATATCCAGCATGGTGGCCTGGCCAGCCTCGAACAGCACCGTCTCACCGCGATCGAGCGCCTGGTTCAGCACTACTGAGGTATCGGTCACCATGGGGCGCAACCGCTCCGCGTAGCCAAGCAGCTCGTCAACGACCTCGTCGACAAGCGCCGCGCGCCGGTTGTAAACCTTCACCAGCAACTGGTTCTTCTGCTCCAGCGATCCCTCGATCTTGGCGCGCAGGATTTTCTCGTCGAAGAGGTCCCACGCCCGGATACCCACTCGGTTGATCTTGTCCGCGTATGCCGGGCCGATACCGCGGCCCGTGGTGCCGATGCGGCGTTTGCCGAGGAAGCGTTCGGTGACCTTGTCCAGGGTCCGGTGGTAGGAAGCGATGATATGCGCGCCTCCGGAGATCAGCAGCTTCGAAGTGTCGACGCCGCGTGCGGATATGCCCTCAAGTTCTTCAAACAGCACGTCAAGGTCGACAACAACGCCATTACCGATCACCGGGGTCACATTCGGGGTCAAGATCCCCGATGGCAGCAGGTGCAGCGCATACTTCTCGCCGTCGATCACCACCGTGTGACCGGCGTTGTTTCCACCGTTGAACTTGACCACGTAGTCAACGCGGGAGCCGAGTTGGTCAGTCGCCTTACCTTTGCCCTCGTCACCCCATTGAGCACCCACGACCACAATCGCCGGCATGATGTTTCCCACCTTCGTGCTGTCCGTAAGTCATACGGAATGACGTGACGAGATACGCGACGCCAGGATCAGGCGACAGCAGCCAGACCCCACGACAGTCTACCGATCCCCTGCGACACCGTCCGAAAATAGTGCAGATCGAATCGTTTACTTCGTGGATGCGGTCGATGACTATGCCCGCGCGACTGGGACAAACCACACAATTCTCGTCGAATCATCCGCTGTGTGAACAGTCACATCGCGGCGGATAAAACGCGCGAGGCCCGCCCGCGGGCGATAAAGTCGTAACCATGCTTGAGATTGCCACCTCGCCTACAACTGCGACCCTGGTGATCTCCGGCGACCTTGATTTATCCAAGCGGGAGCAGTTTCCCGAGGTCACCGCACGGATCGTCGGGCTACGTCGCCCGCTGCTCGTCATCGACATGTGCCGAGTTTCTTTCATGGACTCCACCGGAGCTGCATTCTTGATTTCATTGGCCGACGCAGGGTTGAAACGCGGTGCGAAAACCCTGTTACGCGGCTGCGCTGAACGACACCTGTTCGTCCTTGAAGTGTGTGGAGCGCTTGAGATGTTCCGCATCGACGAGGACCACCAATGTCCATCAGTGCCCTCTGAGACCACGCTCAGCGTCGTACCAGAACGACACTGAGCAATTTCGCTCGATACGCTCGCTCCTCGCCACTCGACCACCGGATGACACGCACACCACACAACCCCCGACGCACACCGGTCGAGACCGCCTAGTCGCGCATCCGCGCCCACACCACTTTGCCCTGCGGGGTTGGCTCCCACCCCCATGTGGCCAACCGGTCCACGATGCGCATTCCGAAGCCACCGGACCGATTAGCATGACCTTCAGTCAAAACAGGGGCTGCCGGATTGCCGTCTTCGACCTCGATGCGGAGTCGACCACCCTCGTCCGAAACGCGCAACCTCAGGTGTCGCCAACCGTGGATAACCGCATTGGCCACCAGTTCCGAAACCACCAGCTCCGCGTCAGACAGTTGCGGCATGCCCCATTGTGTTCCAGCCTGGACGACCGCGTGCCGCGCACGCGCGATGGAGGCCGATTCACTCGGCAACGACCATCTTCTGACCCGTGGCGCATTGGCTGCCGCGATCCCGTCGGCCTCCGGGTCCGGCACCCGCACCACGACCAGTGCCACGTCGTCTTCTTGATCCACGACAAAACTTGCCAACAATTCTTCACCAATTCCAGCGGCATCGAGACCGGAAAGTCCCGCAACCAAAGTGGACAGCGCTTCCATTCCCTCCGCGAGTGACCTACTCCGGCGCTCAATAAGTCCATCGGTATAAAGCACGAGCACATCGCCGGGTTGGAGCAGCATTCGACTTGAGTGTCGTCGGCTTTTGCCGTATCCCAGTAGCAAGCCACCGTTCTCACGCAGTTGTGTGACCTGTCCGGTACGTACCAGCAGCGGCGGTAAATGACCGGCACGCGAGTATTCGAGCTCCCAGCCACAATCGGTACCAACCAACGTCCCATAGACGGCACTCGCCTGCCGCGGCAGGCGCATTCCCGAAGCAAGTCGGTCGGTACGGGCAAGGACCAGCGCCGGATCGACGAGTTCAAACGCGTACGAGCGGATCACCGAACGCAACTGGCCCATGGTCGCTGCTGCCTCGATGTCGTGACCGACCACATCGCCGATAACGAAACCCGCCACATTCTCTGCCAGCGGCAGCACGTCGTACCAGTCGCCCCCCACCTGGGCGTGCCCGGAAGCCGGAGCGTAGAAGCTCCAAACATCCAGCCCCGGGATATCGACTTGTTCCGGAAGCATCGAACGCTGCAATGCCTCGGCCACGGCATGTTCGCGCCGGTGCAGTTGGTTGTTCTCCAGCACCATCCCAACGCGGCGCGCCACGAGGTCGAGCACCGTCTGACCGCCGTCGACGGCGACGTCCCAGACATCGGAACGGTTGACTCGTTCCGATAGCCCCAGAATCGTGGTCTCTTCGCCAACCGCAGGCATGGCAGCCGCCAGCACTCCTAACGGTCCTCTCCGCCCTGGCAGCGGGTACAGCAGAACTGAGCCGAATTGGCGCGAGTGCGCCGCAAGCCGAGCGCTCAGGTCATGGGCAAAGGTCCGTGACATGGTTCGTGGCAAGTAAGCGCCCTGAATGATGAAGTCCACCGGTTCGGTGATCTTCCCGCTCATAATCGCCGCCACCGGGTCCTGGATCTCAGTGATCTCCGGCCCGTCGATGACCGTGGTGCCCATGCCCGGCACACGTGAATCGCCCAGAGCGTCAATGCCCAGTTCTTCGCGTACCGCTTGGGTTCGAGTATTGCCACGTCCGGCACCGTCGAAGGACTCCGAATACTGCAGATCGCACTCTGATGGCAGATAGAAGCCAAACCAGCCGCCCATGGCCCCGGCCATCGTGTCGGCAATCTCACGAAGGACCGCCGGGCGATCCGGATCGACGAGGCAATCCGAGATCCGTGAGATCACTGACAGTGCTTTGCGTGCGTGCTGCTCCGCAATCGCCCGTTCGACGTTCTTGTCGTGCTCGGCCTGCAAGGTGGTCTGGTCGATCATGTGCAGCCACCACAGTTCACCGCCGCGCACCGTGCGCCCTGCCATCGGCGTCAAAGTGCCCTGCCAGGTGAACTCGGCCTCCGGTCCGCCTCCTGCGGCGTAGCGAACCGTGACATCGGTGGTGACGGGGCGGCGCTGTGCTAGCGCCTGTTCGCCTTCCCACACCCCGGTCACGAGGGCACAGTTCTGTGCCAGGTCTGCCAAAGAACAACCGAGGATCTGGTCTGCAGGTCGGCTCGTCATGGCTTCGAATGCGCGGTTAGCCCAGACCAGCGTTAACCGTCCGATCAAGGGTGGCAACACCGATGGCGGCTCGGGGCTCTGATCTGCAATGGAATCTCGCTGGAACTCCAGCAGCAGTTCGGGCGTGGGCAGGGCTGCGAGGCCTGCGATGAGTACCTGTTCGAGCCCGTGACGCAACTGGTCCGCAGACAGGTCTGTGGCAGTGCCACCGAGACCAGTGGTCTCAGTGGCTGCGGTGGTATCGCGCATTTCGCCGTGCTGAGAGGCTGCCGGATTCGTTTGCGTCGAGCCCATCAGATCGTCATGATGCGACGTCATACCGGCCACACCTTTGCGTTCCACATGGTGGCATCGTCTCATGACAGCGTGTGTCTCATCTACGCATTGTTAACAAAGAAATTCACCAAGGCACTTTCAACTATGCGCTTGATAGTGGATTATTGACTTGAGTGACTTGGAAGGATTTCTCATGCCTAACGCTGCGATCGACACCACATCTGGTTCTGGCGCGCTGCATATCATCGTGCAGTCAGACGAGATTCGTGTCGTCCTCACTGGTGAAATTGATGCCAACCTGGCCTCTGAGTTCAGCACAGCCTTGGAGACGATCAACTCCGAAGCGCTGCCTGTCACCTTCGATACCCGTCATGTGACGTTCATGGACTCGTTCGGCGTCGCGTTCGTTTCACAGGTTGCGATGGCGCGACCTGGGCAGACCCGGGTCATTCATGTTCCGCCGACGGTGAAGTTCCTCTTCGAGGTCACCAGCACGGCTGACCTGGTCGAGGTCGTCGAGTAGTCTGGCACGTTTCGACGGCGCGCTCACCACTATTGCTGCAGGTTTTCTTCCCTGTTGCAGGAAAACAAACCGTCGACACGAAAGAGAAGCTGCGGCAATAGGCGGCGGGGCCTCTAACCCAAAAGCGGGGCCAGCCGGTTTCCCGACTGACCCCACCGTTGAGCGAGTGACGCTAGATCAGCGCTTGTTACCAGCTGATCCGAGTTGCTGCGAAGCCTCGACGATACGAGCGGCCATGCCTGCCTCAGCAAGCTTGCCCCACACGCGTGGGTCGTAGGTCTTCTTGTTGCCGACATCGCCGTCAACCTTGAGCACGCCGTCATAGTTGGCGAACATGTGGCCAGCGACCGGGCGGGTGAAGGCGTACTGGGTGTCGGTGTCGATGTTCATCTTGATGACACCGTTGGCGACAGCCTCAGCGATCTCTTCTGCGGTTGAGCCAGATCCACCGTGGAAGACCAGGTCGAACGGGTTCTCCTTGCCGTACTTGGCGGCGACGCCATCCTGGATCTCCTTGAGGAGTTCCGGGCGCAGTTTGACTGCACCCGGCTTGTACACGCCGTGCACGTTTCCGAAGGTCAGCGCGGTCATGTAGCGACCCTTTTCGCCGACTCCCAGAGCAGCCGCGGTCTGCAGGCCGTCTTCAACGGTGGTGTAGAGCTTCTCGTTGATCTCAGCCTCGTGGCCGTCCTCTTCACCGCCGACGACGCCGACCTCGATCTCGAGGATGGTCTTAGCCTGCTGCGACAACTCGAGCAGTTCGGCAGCAATGACCAGGTTGCGGTCGAGCGGCACAGTCGAGCCGTCGAACATGTGCGACTGGAATGTCGGGTTCTTACCGGCCTTGACCTCTTCGATCTCGAGGGCGAGCAGCGGGCGTACCCAGGAGTCGAGGTTCGCTTCGGTGCAGTGGTCGGTGTGCAGGGCAATGGTGACGGGGTAGTTCTTGGCAACTTCTGCCGCGTAGGCAGCAAGCGCACGGGTACCGGCAACACGGTCGTTGATGGTCGAGCCGGAGGCGTACTCGGCGCCGCCAACGGAAACCTGAATGATGCCGTCAGACTCTGCCTCGGCGAATCCGCGCAGAGCAGCGGTCAGCGTCTGGGACGAGGTCACGTTCACAGCCGGGTAGGCAAACTTGCCATTCCGGGCACGGTCGAGAAGTTCGTTGTAGACCTCGGGGGTTGCAATAGCCATCAGTGGCGCTCCTGTAGAGATTGATGATCAAGGGATCATCTCTTATTGTCGCAGATTCTTTGACCGGCTGAGGTGGGCCGTTCGGCCCCGGTTATCTCGCCTCTCGACGTTGGGTGGGTGTTCTGGGTGTTGCGCGTTAGTTCTGCGCTGACCGAGCCTGCCGGAGATCACGCCCCACGAGGATGAAGGACGAGCGCTCCCTCGCGCTCCTCGAAGCCGCACCCGCCGTCGTCCCAATCGTGAACCGTCGCTATTTTCGTGACATTGCCTAGTACACGAGCACGGTTTAGGAATTTCGCGACGGTCCATCGGAAGTGGCGGCGCGTAAGCGCCAGTGGTACATGGCGATCGCAGCGGCGGCTCCCGCATTGATCGATCGTGTCGAACCGAATTGCGAGATATGCCGGATCGTCGATGACGCAGCGCGAGCCTCATCACTTAAACCGGCAGATTCCTCACCGAAAACGAACAGCGCACGAGCAGGCGGCTGCCAGTCCTCTATCGCCTCGGATCCAGGAACATTGTCGATTCCCACGATGGCAAGGGAGCACTCGTCGGCGAAAGACACCAACGAGGCCACGTCGTCGTGATGGTGCACATGGAGATAACGGTCGGTGACCATTGCCCCGCGCTTGTTCCAGCGACGGCGTCCGACGATGTGCACCCGGCGCACGCCCATGGCATTCGCGGTGCGAACCACCGAGCCGATGTTGAAGTCGTGGCCCCAGTTCTCAATCGCGATCTGCAACTCCACGCCGTCCGTGGTGGCGACCGCCGCAGCGCGCGCGTCCAACTCGTCCCTGATCGCCTCAACCGTCCAGAACCGGAACTCGTCAATGACGTTACGCTCGTCCCCACCTGCCAGTAATTCAGGATCAAACCGCGAGTCAAGCGAATCAGGAGCGTCGGCTACGTCGTCATGCACATGCCCATGGTGCCATGTTCGCGCGTCAGAGTTGCGGGCGCATTGCCCAGGACCTTCACCAAATATTCAACTGACTTTCAGCGATGGTCGGATTCACCGCCTACGCTGGAACAGTGAACTTTGCTCTGCTGTCAGGCGTCAGTCCTGAGATGGTTGCTCTCGGGCCGGACTGGCTTGACGCACAGAACCTCATCGAATCCTTCGGATCGTATGCGCTGATCGGCATCGTGCTGATCGTGTTCATCGAGACCGGTCTACTGTTCCCCTTCCTACCGGGTGATTCGCTGCTTTTCACCGCTGGGATGCTGGTTGCGCAGTCCTATTTGGACTTCGATCTGTGGCTGCTATGCGTGCTGCTAGTCGCTTCCGCATTTGCCGGTGACCAAGTTGCCTACTTCATCGGCAAGAAAGTCGGCCCGAAGCTGTTCAACAAACCGGATTCGCGGTTCTTCAAACGCGAACACATCGACAAGACTCACGCCTATTTCGAGAAGTACGGCGGTCGCACCATCATCCTGGCGCGATTCGTACCCTTCGTACGCACCTACGCCCCGGTTGCCGCAGGTACCGCGCAGATGCACTATCGCTGGTTCGTCGCCTATAACGCCGTCGGGGCTGTGCTCTGGGGGGCGGGCGTGACCATTCTCGGCTACTTCCTGGGGCAGCTGACCTGGGTCGCCGAGAATATCGAACTCGTCCTTGTGATCATCGTTCTCATCTCGCTGATGCCCATGTTCATCGAGGGATTCCAGCGCTACCGTGAGAATCGGGCAGCGAAAGCCGCTACTGCCGCTGAGGCAAACGACTCCCCTGCCGCACAGGCAGACCCGACTGACCAAAGGATCACCAGTGACTCGTCAGATTGAATCGTGGCTCACCGACATGGACGGCGTGCTCGTCCACGAGAACAACGCACTGCCCGGCGCCGCAGACTTCATCAATCAACTGCGCGAAAAAGACCGCCCGTTCTTGGTGTTGACCAATAACTCGATCTTCACTCCGCGCGATCTATCGGCACGGTTAGCGGCTTCCGGTATCGACGTGCCCGAGGACTCGATTTGGACCTCGGCGTTGGCCACCGCGAGTTTCCTGGCTGATCAGTCGCCGCGCGGCAGCGCCTACGTGATCGGCGAGGCGGGCCTGACCACCGCACTGTACGAGGCCGGTTACGTCATGACCGAGAGTCGCCCGGACTTCGTGGTGCTCGGCGAGACTCGCACCTATTCCTTCGAGGCGATCACCAAGGCAATTCGTGCCATCCAAAATGGCGCGCGATTCATCGCCACCAACCCGGATGTCACTGGTCCGAGCCCCGAAGGACCGCTGCCCGCCACCGGAGCAGTCGCAGCGATGATCACGGCGGCCACCGGACGCAAGCCGTACTTCGTCGGCAAGCCGAACCCGATGATGTTCCGCTCCGCACTCAATCGGATCGACGCGCATTCCGAGTCGACAGCGATGATTGGCGACCGGATGGACACCGACGTGGTCGCCGGAATTGAGGCGGGTCTGCAGACCTTCTTGGTGCTGACCGGGTCCACCAAGGAATCCGATCTGGTGAAGTACCCGTTCAGGCCGTCACAGGTCTACCCGTCGATTGAATCGTTGATCGAACTGGTCTAGGCGGGCGGGGTGGTACTGGCGCGTTGAGGGTGCCATATTCGGGTTCTCCCACTCTTATATGGATGGGACAAGCCGAATATCGCACCCGGAACCGCAGGCTTCGCGCCTTATGGCAGGACGAGTCACGCCAGGCCGAGGTCGTCTAGCCCGTACAGGTACAGGTATTCCAGCCCTTCAGCCTCAATGCGCTCCTTCGCGCCGGTAGCACGGTCAACGATCACGGCCACTGCCACAACCTCCGCACCGGCTTCACGCAGCGCTTCGACGGCGGTCAGCACCGATCCTCCCGTGGTGGAGGTGTCTTCGACCGCGATGACCTTGCGGCCCGCGACGTCCGGGCCTTCAATACGCCGCTGCAGACCGTGCGACTTGCCTTCCTTGCGCACCACGAAGGCGTCGAGGTCCTGGCCACGCGACGCGGCAGCGTGCAGCAACGCCAGCGCGACCGGGTCGGCTCCCATGGTCAAGCCGCCAACGGCGTCAACATCCGCCGTCGAGTAGCCGGACTCTTCCAGGTGATCCAACAACACATGCCCGATCAGTGGTGCGGCGCGGTGGTGAAGGGTCACCCGGCGCAGGTCCACGTAGTAGTCGGCTTCCTTGCCAGAAGCCAATGTCACCTTGCCGTGGACAACCGCCAGGTCCTTGATCAGGTCGCGAAGTTGTTCACGCGGGGTCGGGGAGAAAGTATCTGCAGTCACCGGGCCAGCCTACCGGTTTCGTGCCTTAACGACACGACACAGCCCTGGCGCTCCAGGTCGCTTAGGGCGATACTTGGGAAAAGGACGGTGATGTCATGAACCTGAAAGATCTCGCAGACCACCACCTCCACCAGGCACGAGCCGCCGCGCACGGCCGTAGCGCGGAATTGATCGTGCACGATGGGCCATTGCGGCAATCCGTCTTGGCGCTCAGCGAGGGTACGGAACTAGCCGAGCACAACACGCCCACCGCAGCGTCGCTCCATGTGATCCAGGGGACGGTAGAAGTGCGATACGAGTCATCGGCCGTCACTCTCAATAGCGGGGACTTGCACACTCTGCTCCACGAGCGGCACGCAGTCGTAGCGCTCGTCGACTCCGTCACCTTACTGACCGCGGTCAGCGCGCCTTCATAGTCGGCGTTATCCGCCGTACCGCGGCCGCGTTGGCAGATAAAGGCTAACGACGAGTCGCGACAACGCCGGTGGCACCGAGTTTGCGTACCAGCCAGCGCGGTGCGAGACGCAGCAATCCCGTCGCGACCTGGTAGCGCACCGACGGCGTGACCAGCACCTGGCCGCGACGCGCGCCATCGAGGGCATGCGCGACGACGGTGATGGGTGACAGCCAGGAAAAACCAGGGAAGGCTGAGTCGTCGATTTTGGCTCGTTCATGAAACTCGGTGCGAGTGAGCCCCGGCAATACGGCTGACGCCACCACGCCGGTGCCTTCGAGGTCATTGGACAGCGCTTCGGTAAAGACTCGCACCCACGCCTTATGCGCGGAATAAGTGGAACCGGCCAGGTATGAGGCGACCGAGGAAACGTTGATGATGGCGCCTCGTCCTCGTGATGTCATCTGATGCGCTGCCGCGTAGGACAGTTCCATCACCGCTGTGACCATGACATCGAGCGCCTGCTTCGAGGCGGTGACGTCGTCGTCCAGGAAGGCGGTCTCCAAACCGTAGCCAGCATTGTTGACGAGCAATCCAATGGGAGCCGGATCGTCGGGACCTGGTTGGGTCGGCTCGTCATCAATCTCCAGTGTGCCGACACACAGTCGCTCGACAACGCGAGCGCGGTCCTCGGCGACTGAGAGATCGGCGGGAAGCACCTCGACCTTGACGCCCGCGATCTGGCGTAGCGCGTCGGCGAGTTTGTCCAGTCGTGCCTCAGAACGCGCCACCAGAACCAGGTTGTGTTTTGCGGTGGCGAGTTGCCACGCGAATTCTGTGCCGAGTCCTGAACTCGCCCCGGTGATCAGTGCAGTGCCCATGGGTATAAGCCTACTTCGATAGCAGGCGGCACACATGACCGGGGTCCCGATTGAGAGAAACAAACTGGGGCCGTTCGTCCCATAAATTCTGTGGCCTGTCGGAGGATCGTGGAAGAGGAAGCGACAGTGGCGTCGCGACTTAGCGGCGCATCAGCCAGAGAAGGGATGAGCGCAGATGTCTCAGCACAAACTCGCCGAACCATTCGAGTTCAAAAACAAAGTAACGATCCCCAATCGCCTCGTCATGGCACCAATGGTGGCACGGGCTTCTGAAGAAGACGGTTACGTCAGCGACGACGACCTTAAATACTTCGCGCTACGCAGTGAAGTGGCAGGCATGATCATCACCGGTGCCGCCTACGTGATCGACCACGGCAAGGGCTTCGGCCGGCAGCTTTCGATTGCGCACAACGACAACGTCCCGGGTCTGACCAGGCTCTCCAATGCGATAAAGAAGGACGGCGCCAAAGCAATCGTGCAGTTGTACCACGGTGGCCGCGAGTCACACCCTGCGGCCCATCAGATGGGATACGGACTGGGGCCATCGGCAGTGAAGTTCGACTGGCTGCCCTATGACGTCAAGGAGATGACGCTCGACCAGATTGACGAGACCATCGCGGCCTTCGCCGCGGCGACCCGACGTGCTATTGATGCCGGGTTTGACGGTGTCGAGGTACATGGTGCTAACCACTATCTGCTGCAGCAGTTCTTTTCTGTCTACTCCAACCACCGCGATGACGAATGGGGCGGCGACCTGGCCCGGCGCATGGCCTTCCCCCTCGCAGTGCTCGACGCCGTGATGGAGGTGGCTAAGGACGCAGACCGACCGTTCATTGTCGGATATCGCATCAGCCCCGAGGAAGTTCACGGCGACAACGTCGGCTACAACATGACTGAATCGCTGGCACTGATCGACGCCGTCGCGAATCGCGGTGTCGACTACGTGCACGTGTCATTGTGGGAAGGGTTCGACGGCACGCCGATGGAGGGCGACAAGCCCATCGGAAAGATGGTCAAAGACACTGTGGCCGGCCGGTGCCCGGTCATCGTCGTCTCCAATGTCTTCAATCAGTCCGACGCGCAGCGGGCGCTCGAATACGGCGATCTGGTTGCGATTGGTCGCGCGGCGCTCATCGACCCGCAGTTCGGCAAGAAGGTCATCACGGGTCGCGGCGATGAGATTGAGACGAGTGTTGCCGGACGAGTCGACCAACTGGCCTACACCGAGGACTTGGTGGAATGGTTCACCGGCAGCGGTAAGGGTCTGTTGCCGCCGTTGAAGGGCCTCGAATAAGGCAACCAACCGACGCCCCGAGAAGCTCTGTGACAGGGTTGTCGATTCGGTAGGGTTGAGGCCATGCGCATCGCCACCTGGAACATCAACTCGGTTCGCTCCCGCATCGACCGCGCCATCGACCTGTTGGACCGCGAGAACCTCGACGTACTCGCACTGCAAGAAACCAAAGTCAAAGACGCTGCGTTTCCCCTGGCGCCGTTCCGCGAGGCAGGTTACGAGGTGGCCTTCACCGGCCTGAATCAGTGGAACGGCGTGGCCATCGTGTCGCGCGTCGGCCTGGACGACATCACTGTCGGATTCCCCGGCCAGCCCACCTTCGGCGATCCCGCAGTGGTCGAATCGCGTGCCATCGGCGCCACCTGCGGCGGCGTGCAGGTATGGAGCCTGTACATCCCCAATGGCCGCGAAGTCGATCACCCGCATTACACGTACAAACTCGCCTGGTTCGAGGCCTTGCGCGATGCGGCGGCCTCCTGGCTCGTCAGGGAAGCCAACTCGAAGATAGCGCTCGTCGGCGATTGGAATGTCGCCCCACTGGACACCGATGTGTGGGACCCGGCCTTCTTCGAAGGCAAAACTCACCTGACCCCCGCCGAACGCGAAGCCTTCGCGGCCCTGGAGCAGACGGGATTCGTCGAGGTTTCCCGCCGGTTCATTCCGGACGAGCACACCTACACCTATTGGGACTACCAACAACTGCGATTCCCTCGCAATGAGGGCATGCGCATCGATTTCGCCTATGCCTCACCCGCTCTCGCTGACGCGACCGCCGGGGTGACGATTCTGCGCAACGAGCGCAAGGGCAAAGGCGCCTCCGATCACGTCCCCGTGATCTTGGACATCGCCGACTAAACTCCTCACGCGGCCGCTTTCGCCCCGCGCCGCAGGCGCGCCCATCACCGCTTTTGCGCATCAACTACTGATGCCCGACAAAAGCCACCAACGCTACGCTTTCACGACGGCATGCCTATGCAGTTCATTGCGCATGCCCAGAAAATCAGCATCACAGAGCACGATCTAGCGCAGCGGAGGCGAGAACACACGGTGGCAGCATCACATCACGGCACGACTCACCGCGTGACGACTGCCCTGGCGGCGCTCGTCCTGGCGGCAACGGTCAGCGGCTGTTCCGTCCTGCCGTGGTGGAATGACGACCCAGGCGAGAAAATCTCGGTATTCGACCTCGAAGTCGGCGACTGCACCATCACACCACAGGACGTCACCGTCGAAGTCACCGACCTCACCCGGGTAGATTGCAGCGTCGAACACCAGCAAGAGGTCTTCGCCGTACTGCCCTACGTCGACCCAGCCACCGATGAGCGACCGAGCACTCGTCCCGATGAAGACGCCCTGAACGCCTTCGCGGACGGCGCCTGCGCGGCCGCATTCGAGGACTACGTCGGCGTCGACTACCGCGACTCTGACCTGTTCTTCACCTACCTCCTGCCGTCCACCCGCGGCTGGGAGCAAAACGACGACAACAACGTCGTCTGTTTCATCACCACCACCGGCGCCATGCTCACGCAGTCCGCCAAAAGCACCAACTGGTAAACCAACACTGAGAGCCAATCACCGAAGGAGGCGAACCGTGCCAGGTATCAACGTCACTATGGGCGCGACCCTCGTATGTCCGTTTGGCATCGCCCCATCAAACCTCACGCCGTTGCCGACCCCACGGGTGTTCATCGAAGGCAAACCCGCGGCAACGATCACGGACCAGATCCCGATGGCGAATATCCCGCCCTTCGGCATGTGCAATTCACTGGGCAACCCCACCGTGGCCGCCGCCACCGCGGCAGCGCTCGGGGTGCTGACACCGATGCCGTGCGTGCCAACTCCGGCCGGCCCTTGGGTGGGCGGTGCGAACACCACCATCGTCGGAGGCAAACCTGCCCTGACCACAGGTGCTACCTGCCAATGCGCCTTCGGCGGGACCATCCAGATCGTCAACCCCGGTGCAGTGCGCACTCAATCGAAGTGACCGCCAGACCACGATGACGCCGTCACAACACCTCCGCACCGCCGCAGGCCGCCTCATCCTGGCGTGCGAGCGGCGCATCGAAGCAGGCTGGCAGGCCCCGGCAGACACCGCGACAGCGCTTCAGATCTTGGCAGCCGATGTCACCCACGATGATTTCGCCGCAGTGGATGCCCGGTTCAAGTCCATTGCGGCCGCGCTTGAGCTGTCCGATCAGGAAATCCGTATCGTCGCGGCAACCGCCCTGGCCGAGGTGCACCTTGGGGCGGCAACCATCATGGGCACCCTCGGCGGCAGCCAAGAAGCGGATACGCCAACGATGGCGCTGGTGCTCGAACTCGCCGGACTGCCATCGACCTCGGAACAAGGCTGGGATCTGCTCGCACCGACCAGCCATCTGGTACGCACCAAGATCGTCCAGTTGGTCTCTAGCGGCATCCTACTGGCGCGTCGGGCGCGCATCCACCCGACGATCACACGCCGAATCCATGGGGACGAGTCCATCAGCGCCGCGCTGCAAGGACTATTGACCAGGCTGTATCCCGTGGTCGACGAACCAGAAATCACCCGGTGCGCCACGGCCATCCGCAACGACATCCCCTTGATCTGGATTCACAGCCCGGTCGGTGCCGCTGGTGCCGGATGGGCCGGCGGGATTTGTAGCGAATTAGGCGCCATCCCCCTCGCTGTCGATCTGAGCCGAATCGCCAGCGGCAGTCAGGACGCGATCAACAACGTAGCAACCGATTTGATGCCATCGCATGACGAGTCGCCCCTATCGCCGGCGCAAGCCCGGGATGTCGTGGATGAACTCGTCCTCGAAGCGCGCCTTGACCGCTCTGCCTTAGTCGTCTTGAGTGCCGGACGGGTCGCGAGCGCTATGGACGCACTGGTTGCGGCACCCATTCCGGTCATTGCCGTCGCAGGTGTCCCCTGGAATCCCCATTGGCACGCCGAAGTCCCGCTGGCAGTGACGGCCCGCCGGTTGACCACCGCGCAGCGTCAGTCGAGTTGGCAGGCTGCACTTGGCGCCTACGAACTCGACCGGCAGATCACGGTGCTGCGGATGACGCCGGAACAGATCGGCACTGTTGGACGAGCAGCAGACCGCATTACGCGCGCTACCGGCGAACCGGTCACTGCCAGCATGGTCACCCGTATCGCGCATTCCCTGAGCACCAAGGCGCCGTCCGTTCCGGCGGCTGGCCGCACCCCTGCGACCCTGTCGGATCTCGTCCTCCCGGATCATGCGCTCCAGGAGATTGAACGCCTGATCGGATGGGGGCGCTATCGCGACGACGTGCTGGCTTCTTCCCAGTTGCAAGGTAAGGGCGGCAAGGGCACCGGGATCGCAGCGCTGTTCTCTGGCAGCCCGGGAACGGGCAAGACACTCGCTGCGCACGTTGTCGCAGACGCACTGGGCATGGAACTGATGCAGGTTGACCTGTCGTCAATCGTGGACAAATACATCGGCGAGACGGAGAAGAACCTCGAGAAGGTCTTCAGCGCAGCCGAGTCGATGAACTGCGTGCTGTTCTTCGACGAGGCCGACTCGCTGTTCGGCTCCCGGTCCGCGGTCAACGACTCACGTGACCGCTACGCGAATCAGGAAGTCGCCTACCTGTTGCAACGGATCGAGGCCTTCGACGGCATCACCGTGATGGCGACCAACCTGCGCGGCAATATCGACACCGCTTTCGCACGGCGGCTGCACTTCATGATCCATTTCCCAGACCCGGACGAGCCCACCCGGTTGCGTCTGTGGCAGCACCACCTTGACCAGGTCGATCTATTGAGCGAAACCGACCCGCCACAGCCAGACATGCTGGCCAGCGCATTGGAAATCGCTGGCGGTGACATTCGGAACATCGTCCTTGCCGGTGCCTACGACGCCGTATCCACAGCCGAACCGCTGAGTATGTCTCATCTGGTGACCGCAGCGAGCCGCGAGTTCACCAAGCTGGGCCGCCGGGTCCCCGCCGAGGCCTTGGCTGCCCCTCGGGCACCGCACAAATAGGTATCAATTGCCGTATTCACAAGGGTCCCGATCTGGGCAAGATGATCGTGGCGGGTTGTGACCGCAGATCGAGAGGAAGGGACGATCATGAGCGAGACTCAGGTGGCATCGACACGTACCCATGCCGATGCAGACGCCGCGCATGCGTTGCGTGCACCCGAAGCAAGTCACGAGCCTGTTGCCCCGGTTGCCGCCGCGGGACTGCTCGTCGGTGATGCCGATGATCTAGCCGAACGCCGCGCTGATGACATGGCTGAGCGGGCGTTGAAGCGGTTGTCCGGCCAATCTGCGACGGACGGCGGAGCCGAACAGCATCAGCACGGGGCCGGCTGCGGGCACGTACGACGCGCCAGCGCACCAGCACCAGCCGCCGCGACTATCGGTGCCGCTGGCGGACAGTTGGACTCCGAATCAACCGCTCAGATCAACGCGATGCGCGGTGGCGGACGACCACTCGAAGGCGGTTTGCGCGCCGAAATGGAAACTGCTTTTGGCACGTCGCTCGGCGGTGTACGCATCCACGACGACGCTCGTGCCGCGCAGTTGTCCAGTTCGATGTCAGCGCACGCCTTCACCACCGGTAAGGATATTTTCTTCGGCGCGGGACAGTTCAGTCCCGATACGCCTGGCGGTCGTCAGGTTCTGGCGCACGAGCTCGCCCACGTGATCTCTGAGCCGGTTGCGCCCGTACGGCGCGGGCTGTTCGGCAAGTTCAAGGCGTTCGTCAAAGGCGAGGACTACGTCCCGACAAAGTCGGAAGAATCCAAGCAACTGCGCAAAGACGAGAAGAAGAAGCTCAAGCAGGAACGCGAAGAAGGCATTGCTGGACGCAAGGATCTGCAGGACAAGATCCAAAATGGTGGCGAGCCCTTAGAGGGGTCGACTCCGGCTGAGCGCTTTGCTCACCTGTCACGGCTATTGGCGGCCGGTATCGAACAAGAGAACAAGCGCCTTGAGATGTTGACCGACGTCTACCTCAAGAACGGCAAGTGGATCGACGGCTGGGATGACGATCGCGCCGCCGACGATGCTTTCGCCTTCGTATACATCAACGGGCCAGAGGCCAAGATTCTCAAGCATGTCGCGCCGCCGCGTCGCAACGCTCAAGAGCGGCTCGTATCGCAGGTCCGCAAACTGCGCACCAGCGCCAATGTGCGGGTGTCGATGAACCAGATCGAGACCGGCAAGAACGTCGCGTCGGACGATGTCAATGCGTTCTACGATTCGGTGGCCGCTGAAGTGCGCAAACGCGCTGACCAGGCAGTCAACAGTGTTACCCGCGATGTCGCCAAAGCCAAGAAGGCCGGGAAGAAGACCCCCGACGAGGCCAAACTCAAGTCTGATGCGTTCCGCACGGCGATGAAGGACAAGGTCGTCCCGACCGCCCGTGTGTTCCGCGCGGCGGCGACTCCGGAACTTCAGGCGAAATTGCCGCCAAACGGATCCAAGCTCGAACTGCGGTACGTCGATGCGGCCTTCCAGCGTTACTCGATTCGTGGTGGCGGCCCGAAGGTGGTGAAGGAGTCTGATTCGCTGGACGACTTCATCGAGAAGTGGGACACCTACGGCGGTTACGGCGAGCTGGGTGGCAGCGGTGCTTCGGGTATCGCAAGCGGTGTCGGCTCAGTGATCGACTTCTTCGATGACGGGGAAACGGAATACACCGAAGGCCTCACGGTGAGCGATGGCCCCTCGCTGCTCAAGAGCACACCGATTATCGGCGAGTTCTCCTCGTCGGTGGCCAGTGCCAGTGACCGCAAGAAGAAACAGAAGACAGCATTGCCCGGCGAGGATTACAGCCAGGACGACAACCTGCGCGAAGAGGTGGCCACCACGTCCGACCGGGTCACCTCGGGCATCGGCACGGCATTCTCCATTCTGACGAGCCTCAAAGATGCCGTTTCCAATGCGATGAAGACGCTTTCGACCATTAAGAAGGCGCTGAAATCCAACGAGCCACGCAAAGCGCTCGAAGCGATCAAGTCGGGTACGGATGGGCTGTCGTCGCTGGTGGGTGCGGCTAAATCCAGTGCCGAGCTCGCCGAGAAGATCAACCCGAATGTGAAGGCCGCAGTGGCCAAGGTCATTCCGGGATTCGACATTGCCTCGGCTGCCCTGGCTATTACCGGTAACGCGGCAGAGATGGCCGATGCCGGGATGTACATGCACGACACCAACGTGGCTATCCAGTCGGCTCGGATCAGGGGGATCGACAACAAGGCCGGCGGGAAACGAGTGGACGTGATGGTCTACCCGTTGACCAAGGTCGCCCAGAGCCACACCATCCAACTCGAGCAAAAGACCTGGGCAACCGGGAAGTCAGTGTCTGATCTGGCCACCTCTATTGCTTCGGTGGCCTCCGGGGGCGGATTCGGTATTCCGAAGGCTGTCGAAGCCGGTGTATCACTGCTCGACACCCTGCACTCGTTCGGGCACACGGTGGCCAAGGAGATCTTGACTGCGGCAGCAAAGCTCTCCGAGAAGGAATCCAAGCTGAGTCTCGAAGGAAGCGCCGAGAATGCCCTGGAGAAGAACCCGGCAATGGCCGTCGAAGGCATCATCGTACGAGCAGCCCTGCACGACGACCCCATCGCCATCAGTTTCTTGTCCAACTATCGAGTCGACGGCGAACCCGTCACTGATTACCTCGACAAGATCAAAACCTCGATGGATCCACAATCGACTGGCACGGACGAGAACGCCCTCTTCGAGGTGCGCGACGCGGTGCTCGCCTCAATGGGCGACGATGCCGACCCCAAGCAGATATGGGAGGCGTACAAGCCTTTCGCGGCCAAGTGGAAAGACCTGGGTCAATTGCGCAAACAACGCAATGAGATGGAACCAGACAAGGACGGCAAGAAGGCCAAGAGCCGCGGTTTCTTCTGGCAGGTCAAGATGATGCTGCGTTCCGACGAGAAACACTCTCAGTCCAAGTTCAAGACCTCAGCGAACTACGAAGAATGGCAGGAGTCGCAGCCAAAAGATCCCGGTGCGTCGGGTCCAGACATCTCCGGCCCGTTCAAGGTGAAGATGATCTGTGGCGATCAGGTCCTTCCAGTCGGAGCCACCGACGAACAGGCTCAGAAGTTCTCTGAGGCGGTGGAAAAGATGTCGCTGACCGAATACCGCCAGGCCCTCAACGATCCGTTGAACGACGAAGACGCCCGCGCTCAACTACGGCATCTGATCGCTGTCAGACTCAGTGAACAGATCGGGGCGAAGAAATCAGCATGAGCGAGACATTCGACGAAGTCGACGCGGCGCTGAACGAGGTCGTGGGCACCCCGAGTATGCTATTGGGCCGCGTGATCGCAGCGATCGAGTCCCTCGGCATCACTGCACAGGTTGACTGGGAGGCGGAAACCTTCGAGATCACCGATATGCCCGGAACGGACGGAATCACCACCGGGATCGTGATGCAACGTTCGCAAGCCGTGGTCTTCCACCGCGTTCATGGCGAGTATCTGGACGAGGACGCCAAGAACCGGATCATCCCTGCCTTGGCACGGGCCAATGCCGCCCTCGACGTTTCAGCGGTTGAGCTCAATGAGACATTGGGCATTCTCTCGGTGCGCAATGCCGTGGAGATCGGCAACCTCAACGTGGGACGAGCCGTACTCGCTTCCTTGTTCGTCGCAGCCATCCAACGCGTCGCCAAAGATGCCGAACTCGTCCTGCCTGCCCTGCTCAAAGTGGCGTCGGGACAGGCGACGGTACGCGAGGCTGCAGCCGAGTGGAAACCTCACCTGTAACCGCGGGGTATCGCTGCGAACAGCACTGATGCCTATGAATACGTAGTGATTACCGATGCTACGGATGGCACCGCTGAACTAGCGTTGATTCGTCCTCAGGCGCACCCCAGTTGATCGTATGGCGCGATCTGCTGCGAGGACGTCTCACCTGCATGCGATCGACGCTCGGGAGATGGGTGCCGAATGTCATGCAAGGGAGGGGCTGAGCGTGTTAATTCCAGCGGTAGATGTTGGGCTCGAGCGGTTGCTGCGCGCCACATTGCCGTTGACCCCACAACAGGGCGATATTTCCTTCGAAGCACCCTCCGCGACGTGGTCAGCTCAGGTTAACCGGTTGACCGTCAATCTGTTCCTGTATGACGTTTGTCGTTCGAATCAGCCACATCGCGCCACACCGCCACGCCAACTCGAATCTGGTGTCACGCAGTCGCGGTACCCGTTGCCCATGGTGCAGCTGACCTACCTCGTCTCCGCGTGGGCAGGAACTGAGCGAGATGCCCATGCGCTCCTGGGCGATGTTCTGTTGCGGTTCCTCTCGAATCAGATCCTGCCACCTGAGCACCTGCCCGTGGACCTCTCGTCCAACGTGCAGTTGGCGGTGGCGACAGACTCCCAGAACAAACCACGTGAAGTGTGGACCGCATTGAACGGGCCTCTGCGTGCCTCGTTCACACTGCATGCCATCGTTGCCGGTGACGCCTATGACTGGCAGGACGACGCGACCAGCATCGAGGAGGTGTCCGCGGCAGTTGTGCCGACCTGGCGAGCTGAGGCGGACACACCATGAAACTACGCTGTCCCGTCACCGCCATAGATATTGCACCCGGCGACTCTCTCGTCATTCCCATCGAAGTCATCAACACATCTGACGTCATTGAATCGGCGTCAGTTCGCATCATCGGAATCGACGCAGCGACCCTGTCTTCGGCGCCGACCGAACTTCCTCTCTTCCCCGAAGCCGTCGGACAGATGGAAGTCACCCTAGAGCTACCGGAGATATTCCCCGCTGGAACCTACCCCCTCACGCTGGTTGTCGCCGGGGTCACACCCGGCAGTCGAAGTGCGCACCACAACCTTGAACTGACTGTGCCGCGACGACCCAGCCTAAGGCTTTCCGCTTCACCATCAGTGGTGCGCGCCCGTCGTAAGGCGTCATTCCCCGTTGTCATCCACAACGAGGGCAATGTGCCGCTTGAGACCGCATTACGAGCAACCGACACCGATCGCCGCTTACGCACCACCTTGCTACCACCTGCTGTGACCATCCCAGCCGGAAGCAGCGCCCAGGCGACTGTGGTGGTCAAAGGACCGAGGCAACTCGTCGGAACGGATCGGGACCGCCCCGTAACCCTCCAGGCCCACAGCGTGGGAACCGAAGCAGACCTGGTGCTGACCCTGCAGCAGCGCTCTACCTTCTCTCGTGGCTTCATCACGGCGCTGATTCTGCTGGCGATCGTCGCACTGTGGGTATTGGCTTTTCTTTTTGGCATTCGTTATGTGCTCGGCACAGATCCGTACACCAAGATCGCACCCGCTTCGTTCTTCGCGGGGATGGTGACCGATGAGGCCGGAGCTCCTGAAGACTCGGGAGCGCCTGACGGGGCACTGCCCAAGACAGGGGCGGTATCCGCGTCAGTGGGGGCGACCATCTCCGGAGCAGTGACCTCAAGATGGGACGGCGACGGTGTCGCACGACTGACCGTCGACGTGCTGCGACAAACTCGCGAGGGGCTCGTCGTCGTATCGTCAACGGCAACCCAAGGTGACGGCTCCTATGAAGTCTCCGGACTCTTCCCCGGACGTTACCTCGTGCGGGTCAGCGCCGAAGGATATGAGCCTATCTGGTATCCGAATGCGCGCCGCGCTCGCTCAGCTCGAACAGTCGTGACGACCGCACAGCAAGAAACCGCGGATATCAACCTGCGGGTCACCGGAGATACCGCCACCCTCACCGGCAATGTCCTCGTCACCGATGCAACCGCTGATATTGCGGTCACGGTCACCGCCCAGCCGACCTGGTCCGGTGCGGATCCGGGTGACACCCAAACCACCACCATCGACGAGCAGGGCCGCTACAGTTTCAGCAACCTGCTGGCGCCGGCCCGCTATCAATTGACCTTCAGCGCTGAGGGTTTCCGCAGTACCACCAGCACGGAGCGCGTGCTCGGCGGACAGCATCGGTACGCGCTCGACGTCGCACTCGGTTCGGGTACCGGCAGCATCAGCGGCGTCGTGACCGATGGCACTGATCCAATAGGCGGAGTCACCATCACGACGACCGTCGCCGACGAGACCGTTTCGGTCGGAACTCCCACCGTGGGCATGGTCGGCCAGTTCACACTGAACAACCTGCCGACACCCGCCACGTACGTGCTGACCTTCACTAAGGACGGATTTACCACCCGCAGCACGGTCGTCGATCTGGGCGCCGGGCAGGTCGTCGGCGATCTCGAAGTGCAGTTGGCGGGCGGTGCCGGCACGATCACCGGCAAGATCGTCGACGAGGACAACAACGGTGTCGGCGGGGTCACGGTGACCGTCGGCGGTGCTGCGACAACGATCACCACCACGACCCTGACCGGTTCCAATGCGGGCAGCTACACGCTGACTGGGCTGACCATCCCCGGCCAATACACGCTGACCTTCACTGCTGAGGGATACACCGACGCGAGTGTGCCGGTGAACCTCAGCGTTGACGCTCCCTCAGCTACGCGCAACGCCACCTTGCGGCGCGGGATGGGCACCGTCCATGGACTCGTCACGTTGGACAACGCCGGCAAAGCAGGAATCACGGTACGCATCACCGACGGCAATGCGGTACGCGAAACCACGTCGACCGCCACCGGAGACTTAGGCCGAGGCACATACTCCTTCGACGCACTGCCACCGGGAAGCTACACCGTCACCGCGCTCAACGATGCGGGCCGGGTGGTCGCCACGGCGATCACCCGCGTGAACGCAGGCGGAACCAACCGGGCTGACCTGCCGATGCGGGAGGTGAGCTGAGATGTACTGCGATATCTCACCTCGCCACAGCGTGGTCGCCGCTGGCCAGCCAGCAGTCATCACACTCACCATCACCAACACCCGTCAGGTCATCGTCGGATGTTCCATTCGAGTCCTCGGTGCCGATGCTTCCTGGATCGCCATTGACGAGCCAGAACCGCGGCTGTTCCCCGACGAGACGATAACGGTGATCGTTCAGGTCACGATTCCAGCGGAACTCCCCGCTGGCGCCAGGACCTTGTCGATACAGGTGCAGGATCTTGCAGACCCGGCACATCTGTCTATCGAGGAAATAACGCTCGATGTGCCAAGTGACCCGCGGCTTCATGTCACCGTTGACCCGTCGCACATCACCGCGGGTAAACGGGCGCATTTCACCACGGTGGTCACCAACGCCGGCAATGCGGTCCAAGAGGTCACCATGGCGGCGACCGATCCGAAGGCGAAGACCACTTTCGACTTCCAGCCTGCCGCCTTCCGGCTCGACCCTGGCGCGTCGATGCCGGTCGTCCTACGGGTCAAAGCTCGTCGCCGCTTGTTGGGCGATGCCGTGTTGCGGCCGTTCCAAGTCGATGCCCACACCGAACCGGAACCCGAGACTCCCACCCCGCCAGCGACCGCCGTATTTGTCCAAAAATCGCTGTTCTCGCGGGGCGCGCTGTCCCTGGTGGGTCTGCTCCTGGCCGTCACGGTGTTCGCCATCGTCATCGTGATCGCACTGTCCTCAGTAGTGAATCGCTCCGCTGCCGACCGCAATCTCGCGCTGGCAGTCGCACAGGCGCGCGATAGCGCGCCCACCTCCGGTCAAGCCTCGATCACAGGTTCTGTCACCGACCTGATGACCGGCGCAGCGGTCTCGGGAGTCTCCGTTGCGGCATTCTCCTCCGATGACACCAATACCGCCGTAGCCAGCAACGCGACGAGTTCCGACGGCAACTTCACCATGAGCGGCATGCCTGCGGGCGATTACCTGGTGCGGGTGCAAGGCGCTGGCTACGACCCGGTGTGGTACCCGGCTGCGGCGAGCCCCGGGGATGCCAGCGAGGTCACGGTGACTGACGGTTCCGCCGTCACCGGACTGACGTTACTCGTCGGCGGAATCCCGGCCAGCCTCTCCGGCACTGTCACGGGAACTGACGTGTCTGGGGCGACGTTGACTTTGCAGTTGCCTTTGGACGAGGGCATCCTCGCCGATGCGGGGCTGCTGGATGAGACCGCGACCGGACCGATTCCGGCCGGGGCTGTCGTCACCAGCGTTCCCATCGCGTCAGATGGCGCATTCGAGATCAAATCATTGCCGGCCCCCGCGGTTTATGACCTGATCGTCACCAAAGAGGGCCTGGCTCCAACCGTGCAGCGTCTCGACGTGGCGGCCGGGGAAGACCGCAGCGATGTCGTGCTGTCGTTGCTCACCGGTGACGGGATCATCGAAGGTACCGTCACGGGCGCCGACGGTCCCATCGGTGAGGCCACGGTGGTGGCGACCTCACAAGATGTCACGGTCCGCACCGTCTCCCTCACCGAAGGCGAGATAGGCGACTTCGTGCTGCGCGGATTGCCCACACCCGGCACCTACACCATCACGGTGTCAGCCGACGGCTATTCGGACGCGACCTTGTCCCTGGCGCTGAGTGAGGGACAGCAGCTCACCGGCGTCTCCGCCGTGCTGGGGTCAGCGACAGGCAGTCTTGGCGGACGGGTCAGCGTTGATGTCGGTTCGGCTGGCGGCGTGGAGGTCACTATCAGCGACGGCTCCACGACCGTGCGCACTGTCACTCAGTCAACCAGGCCCGTTGGCCAGTGGCAGGTGACCGGTTTGCGCATCCCGAGCACGTATACGGTGACCTTTTCCCGGCAAGGTCTGACAAGTCAGGTGCTTTCAGTCCATCTTGACGGCTTCGGGCAGGTCACCCAAGGGGCGCCCAACGCCACCAGCGTCAACGCACGATTGAGTTCGGCCACCGCCTCCCTATCCGGGACAGTGCGCCAGGCCCGACCCGGCCAATCCGCGACACCGGTCGGCAATGTGACCATCACGCTGAGTTCAGGCGATACCCAACGCGTTGTGACATCAGCCTCCACCCCCGCCGGACAGGTGGGGTACTACGAGATCGACGATCTGCGTCCCGGCACCTACACCGTGACCTTCACCAGACCAGGCACCACAGCGAGCTCGACAATCATCACGCTGACTGCCGGTGAAGCCGCGACGCACAGTCCGACATTGGTCGCGCCAGCGTCAATTTCCGGAACCGTCACCCAAGCGATAACGAATGCCCCGGCACCGGGGCTGACAGTCAACCTCTATTTCGCATCCGAATACGGCACCGCGGCTGGACCGGTGGCAACCACCACCACCAGCAGCGACGGCAAGTACTCATTCATCGAGGTTGATGCACCGGAGCACTACATCGTAGAGATCCGCACAGCCCCCGGCGGCACCGTGGTGGCAACATCGCGACCAATCTCATTGGCCGCGTCCGACACGCACGTCTACGACGCCACCATCTAGTAAGTGATCAAGGAGCGCGATCATGTCTAACGAATCACAGCGCACTGACCCCCTGGCACCCACCGTCAGCGTGGAAGTCGCACCGCGCACGTCCACATCGGAGCCATCACTACTTCGAGTTCACGTCCGTAACGTCACTGACTCCGCCCAAGATTTCATCGTGCGATTGCGCGGTTTGGAGTCGAGCTGGGTTCCGGCACCAGCAGCCCTGCCAGGGGCTCCAACTGACGCCACCATCACTTTCGACCTGCCGATCACGCCACCTGCGGGAACTCCGCCTGGCGAGTACCCCTTCGTCGTTGAAGTGGAGGCTCGTACCAGCGACAACAACGCCACTGCGCGCATCGCGCGGTCAATCGTGACCTCGTCCTGGCGCGTCGACGCGCTCAGCGACCTCGTCCTCAGTGTCGAGCCTGCCGACGCCCGCGGTCTTCTCGGTCGCACCGTCAAAGTGCAGGTCGCCAATTCTGGAACTCAGCCGCGCGACATCGTGCTCGATACGGTCAGTGAGCATGGCCTATCGGTGCGGCTATCGGGCAAGCAAGTCTCTATCGCCCCACAACAGTCAGCCCACTTGAAGGCCCGCCTACGAGCCCGCAAGATGCAGTTGCTGCACAGCTCACCACGGCGATCTTTCACCATCATCGCAACCGGCAATCAGACTCCCACCCGTTTCCAGGGAACCTTCCAGTCACGAGCACTCCTGCCTTCAGGCGTGATGCGCGCCCTGTCCCTGATTCTGGTGATCGCACTGTGGGCGGGCGGCACAGTGATCGCGTTGCCGTGGTTGTCGCAACGGTTTAGCGCCGATCGTGTCGTCACTGAGACCGCGACAAGGACACAGAAGCCGGATCAGGACTCGTCCGATCCTGCCGCGCCCACCGACCCAGATACGGGTGACTCGGGTTCGGACAGTCCTGGCGGGTCCGGTTCCGAGGATGAACCCGACACCGCTGACGATGGCGATGAAGCCGAAGAGATCGAACAGGTGCGTATCGCCGGCGCCGTGACGGGGGTCTCTCCCGAAGGCGTGACCGTCAATATTCGTCCGGCCTCGGCCTTCGCCCCCGACCAAAGCGGCGCCAACTCGTCCGACACCACCACGGCGGCGGTACGAACCGCAACGCATCGGATCTCCCAATCCCCCGGCTTGCGGGCTGGCAAGACAGTCTGGCAACTCGTCACCGGTTCCGGCACCGCCTTCAACCCGATGTCTGCGGCGCTTCCGGCCGCTCCGACCCCTCCAGCCGGAAAGACCTGGCGGGAGGCACTGCCGGTCGAACGCGGCACATCCATACCACAAGCGCGCAGCACTGTGACGGATAACGACGGCACGTGGGCATTCGGCGGTATGGATCCGAATGCCCGCTACTTGGTGACGTTGAGCAAACCGGGCTTCCAGACCGCACGGTATTTCGTTACGGGTGCCGAGGCTGCCCAGGTGCCGCTCGAGGTCTCACTAGAGGCCGGACAAGGGAAGATTTCGGGACAGGTCACCGGCCCGAACGGTGCCGCCGGCGGGGTCGAGATCACTTTGACCGATGGTCTGACCACTTTGACGACACGTACTGCCACCAGCGGTGATGTCGGAAGTTGGTCTGTGACCGGCCTGTCAACGCCCAGCACCTATCTGGTCACGGCTGCTGGCGCGGGACTTGGGGTGAAATCGCGTCTGGTCGAACTGGCAGCCGATGGAACCCAAACCGTCGATATGTCGCTGCGGCGCGGCGTCGCCACCTTGCGCGGCACGATCTCCGGCCCGAATTCACGAGGCACTTTTGCGCCGCTGGGTTCGATGACGGTCGTCGCTCAGGGCGAGGGGATCTCTCGCACCGCGACCACGTCGACTGCTCAGACAAACACGGGCACCTTCATCCTTCCCGATCTGCCGGTTCCGGGTAAGTACACCGTGACGGTCAGCGGTGATGGCTACCTGACGCAGATCCGTGAGATCTCACTGAACACCCGCAAGGCATCCCGCGCGCTCAATCTGCAGTTGCAACGCTCCGGCGGAACGGTGGTGGGCACGGTCAAGGACGAGGACAGCATCGGGCTGGCTGGTGCTGGAATGATCCTGACCAGCGATGACAATACCTACAAGACCATGAGCGCCTCAGATGGCGAGGGTGGGTTCCGTTTCGACGGCATCACAGCGGGAACATACGTGCTTTCCGGCCAGATTTTCGGACACGAGACGGCCTTTGCGCAGGTCAAGGTCTTGGATGGACGAGTTCAAACCAGCGATCTCGTCCTGACCTCCATTGACGGAAACGGGCTGACCGCGACATCCAGGATTCGTGGCCGTGCGGTTGACGCCACCACCGGAGCCTCCATCACCTGCCCTCATATTCGTGCCGACGAGGTCTGCGCCGTGACCATCACCACCGACGTAACCGCGCGAGACGGCACCGTGAGCACCATCAGCACCACACAATTGCCGGACGCGCAGTACACCCTACCGACCGCTTCTGGACTATATCCCGGGCGGTACACTCTGACATTCCAGGCACCCGGCTATGAGCCGACCACCGTTGATGTCGAAGTGGCGATGAACACCGTAGTTGAAGCAGCGACGGCGGCGCTGTACCCCTCACCATCAATCAGCGGGAACATTCTGACTCGAGTCGGCTCACTGCCAGCAGGCACCTGCGTGGTGGCGACCACAGGTGATGCGCCCACCCCTACCGGTTACCCCTGTGTCCCCGCCCCGGATGCTGGCTGCACCGTGACCGGTGCAGTGGACACCTATTGCGCATTCGCAGACACCGCAACAATGGGCGGCTACTCGATTAACCGGCTTCCGTCTGGCACCTACCAGGTACGCACCTTCGTGCCGCCGAACACCGAATACCTCTCAGATGAAATCGGTGTGGCATTGTCGTTGCAGGGCGGCGACGCACGACGCTATGACGCGACCTTAGATCGCTTGGGACGTATTGCTCTGACCGCGCTGAAATCAACGGGCACTGGAAGCCTCATTGCGGGTGCTGATGCCTTCATTGAGGCAGTGAGCACAGGCAATGTCACGTTCATGACGAGTGGTGTCGCCAACGAAACGGGCTACCTGCTGCTGACCGGGCTGCCAGACAGCGTCTACACGATCACGGCTCGTGATGCGGTCAACCCGTCTTTGACCGGGCAGACAACCGGGGTGACATTGGGGCTGAACCAGGAGATCTCGGTACAACTGGTGATCACCTCGGGTGTGCTGACTCTCGAAAGCAGGGTTCTGACTCAGCTCGAAGCCACTGCCTCAGATCCGGTCCCTAACGCATCGGTCACCGTCACAGGAGTGGTGCGCTATTCCGGGGTGGTGCCAGTGCGTGAAACCGTCACGATTCCGGCAACCAATGCTGCCGGTGAGTTCACGATCTGCACCACCCTTCCCTGTTCGGGCGACCCGCACGTGGCCTACCTGCCGCTGATCGAAGAGAACGTGGACATTGAGGTCACCGCGACTAACTATGTCACTTTCACTCGCAACAATGTGCCGACCTCTGAGCTCGCGACCATCACACTGGAACCACGCGGCGTGCGTTTCAGTGGAACGCTGACGCTCAATGGTGCTACTGCCGTAGACTTGCCGACTCTGAACGAGGCAACGAGTTTCACCGTGATCTCGGCACCACCTGGCACTGGTGCGATGTCCCTGTCCGCGGATCAGAACGGTCGCGTACTCTGGTCCGATTCTCTGCAGCCCATCGATCCACAAGGAGGGCGGACGATCCGACCTGGCCGCTATGTGGTCCGTGCTTCCTTGCCCGGGTTCGATAGCCACGAGGTCAATTTCCAAGTTACCGTCGGGCAAACACTCGTCTCACCACAGTTCGTCTTGGCCAAGTATGGCGAATTGCGGGTCTTCGCCATGGCTCCAGGGACGTCGGGGCCGGTGGAGCAGGAAGCACCGACCATGGAGATCCGGTTGCGTGACGGCACAACACGGGTGGTCGATGCCCCTGGATCGCGCACCTACGTGGACTTCGGTTCACTGCCAAGCGGCAACTACCAGATCACCGCTTGGCTACCCGGCTTCGCGGAGACCACTCAGACGTTGACGCTGCAACCCGGCCAGCAGGTCTCGTCTACGCCAACTGCTGGGACCCAAATCGTGCTGACACCGCTCAGCGCGGTATCCGGCGTGGTCTATTCGCAATACGGTCCGGGCTGGATGACGCTGCTGTCTGGAGCCCGGGTCGATGCCACGCACGAGTCTTCCGCAATACCGTTCACTGCCACCACTGACGGCGACGGCAGTTACCGCATCACGGGAACCAAGACTCGCGAGGGTCTGCGCAACGGTGACTGGACGTTCGTGGCTACTGCGGCGGGACATGCCGCGACGAGCGGTCCCGGCATGTTGCCTTCAAGCCAGCAGATCGAACTCACAGCACCCGCGATTCCAACGGACACGTCGCTGGACGACGAGTTAGCGCTGGCTCCACTGCGCGGCTCCCTGCAGGTGACCGTGACCAACCCCGATACGAATGATCCGATCACACAGGGGATCACGTTGACCGTCGCCTACGACGACGGCATGCATTCTGTTGCCCCGGTGACGGCGCAGCGCTGCAATCCATCGGATCCAGACGATCCGTCGTTCTGTTTCACGAACCTGTTGCCGCTGACATATACCCTCACTGTCACCGGATCGGGATACGCACCGGTGACGACCTCGGTCACGATCAATCCGGGTGTCAATCATCTGGTGCGGCTGCCGATGACAAATCCTGGCGGTTCGGTGCAAGGCACTGTGACGTTGCAGGTCGGCAGTCAGATCACGGCTGTCGAGGATGCCGACGTGGAACTGGTCAGCACCACAAACCCTAATATCAGTGCTGATACGACGACGAACGCAAACGGAAACTACCTGTTCGATTCGGTCACGGCCGGTACCTACTCTCTGACTGCCACCTATCGAATCGACCCGAATGAACCCAGTTCTGAGTTGACCGCCACGCGCACGATTGTGGTCGGTATCGCGCAGTCGCTGTTCGTGGACCTGGTTCTGGTGCAGCCAACGGCCTCCATCACGGTGGAAGCCACGTCAGGGCAAGGATTCGATCTGACCGGCGCTTTGGTGTCATTGGCGGGCTCTTCCAATCTGGCGCCACAACCGCTGGCACGCAGTTCTAGCAGTCCGAACGTGTACACCACGACCTTCGCCCAGGTGCCCTACGGCACCTTCCACGCAAGACTCAGCGGGCCGACCGATCACCTCGGCACCCACACCTCAGGCAATGTCACGGTCAATAGCGGCAGTCCGAACGCGACCATCACCATGAACGTCAATGAGACCCGTGTTCAGTTGATCGGGGCAGCGGATTCGGCCGTGACAACGCCACCCAGCACGATCACCGCAACGATAGGCGATCTGCCGGAGATCACATTGCCGGTGGGCGACGATGTCGTCGTCTACGTGCCGCAGGGCACCGCGCGCACTATTTCAGGTACATCTGGAGCCTGGCGAATCGACGTTCCCGCTGGACAACAGACAGTCGCGTCCGGCGCCGTGACACACACAGCGACGTTGACAGTGCGCCGCCACGCGGTGTCGGTTACGCTGACCTCCCCCAACCCGAACCCGGTCACCATCGATTCGAACGTGACATGGAACTTCTCCATCTCGTCGCCCACAGCAACCACAGTCTCTGGTGGACAACTCACGTTACAACGGCAATCCGGAAGCAATTGGACCGACGTGACGACAGGCGTTGCAATACCCGGCTCGGGATCAGGCACGGTCGGCTACACAGCGGTGCTGCCAGCCGGTTCAGCCACTTTCAGGTTGGTATATTCTGGCGCGGCCGAATTCGAACCCGCCACTTCACCAACGAGTTCCATCACCATCAACCGGAGGTCAACGTCAATCACAGTGACGTCGCCGACACCGGGACGGGTCGTGGCGACGCTGTCTCCGGCGGAGGCTGCGGCTTCAATCAGCAGTGGCTTGTCGTCGCTGGTGATCGAGACAGGTTCCGGAACCAACTGGACGGAAGTTACCACCGGTTGTTCTCGATCGAATAACGTGTTGACGTGTAACGGGGTCACGGAGGGTGCCACTGCCAGGGCACGGTTTGTGATCAACGATGCCAACGGCAATAAGTGGCTGGCGTCCATGAGCGGCACCGTCACGGTGACGGTCACACCGCCGCCGCCTGGTCCCGGAGGTGGCGGCTAAGTCACCCCTGGTGGTCAGGCTCACGCCCGCTGTACAGCCTGTTGCTGCAGAAAAACTTCCGTGTCGCCGGGAAACAAACCGTCGACACGGAAGAAAACCTGCGGCAACAGGCTAAGCGGGCACGCGAGACGCCTACAGGAAGGTCATGGCGAGCGCAGTCAGCGTGATCGAAGCGCATGCCGTGAGCACAATGACCACCCACATCGGCCAGTGATTGCACTTGACCTCCTGACGCACCACGACCGGCTGCGGAGCAGGCGGCTCCGGCGCTGGCGGCGGAGTGGGCAACTGCATCAGCCCACCGCACCGCAGACAGGTGTGCGCCGCCGGGTCGTTGAGCTCCCTACAGTTTGGGCAGGCCACCGGCGCAAGATCACGGGCACCACCAATGCCAGGGGCTCGTCGCGTCGTATCCGAATCAGCGAGCGAGATGGCGCTCGTCACTTGCCCTTTGGCCCAGAACAACGGGTAATCACAGACCGCACAGAAGTCGGTGGCCGCACGGCTGCCCGCCGAAGTCGTCGCACGTGTGCCACATTCAGGGCACACGAGTTCAACCACGCTCATGATTCGTCTTCCGTCCTCACACTAGGCCCCAGGGCGAGAGGCTGCTGCGCCGCCCCATCTCGAATGCTGACCCGCTGCGGCACAGCCGACTGTCCAACAGGAGCGTCAGTGCCGCCATCCAGGTCAACACCGCCGGCATTCTCACCGCCTGGCGTCGCCCAGACTCGCTCATCGGCGATCCACAGCTCAACGTGCAGATGCGCCGGGATCTCGTCCCGAACCAAGTCGATCAACGAAGTCGGCCGCAGATTCCCCGCATTCGGAACTTTGATCCGGACCCAGCCCTGATCGAGCGGTGCCCGGCCCAGCCGGAAAACCCCGCCGGACTCCTCAATGGTCGCTTCCGCACCCGTGAAGGCCTCGACCATGATCCGCAAACCCGTCAGCGTGCCACGCACCCGCACCGCTCGCGCCGTCGCGCGCACCAGGGCTCGCAACTCTGCATCTGGCAGCGCCGCGTCGATGCCGGGCGTGCCGATCCATTGCGACATGTACCGCACCATCGTGGCAGGGGCGACCTGCACATCGGCCAGGTTCTCAATCGCATCCGCATGCTCTAGCAGGGTGTCGGCTTCAGCCTGGAACAGCGAGACAAAACGGATGAAGAAGTCCTCACTGAGCATCCCGGCCGGTAGCTGACGAATCAGCCAGTCCTGCGGTCTGCTCGCGGGAGTTCGGGCCGTCAGCACGCTCATGACACCACGACCCGTGAATCAGCCTCAAGGAAAAGCGACCGGTCAGCCAACGCCAGGGAGTCTCGTCCCTCCCCGACACGCTCGCGCGTGCGCAGGTCGTATTCAAACAACTGCAACTCGTCGACGGCCAGCACACCATCAACCGCCTCGATGACCTGCGCCAGAGCGACGGAGGTCAGCGTTCCACCGAAGTCCCACCCATCGCGGTCGATGCCGCCGCGCAGAGGGTGAACAAACGTCGCGATAGCTTCGAGCACTCGCTGGCGCACCACTTCAGAAGGACGCCCCGGCAAGGCCCTGACCAGTACGGCCACGCTGACACCCTGGTAGTACGGGGTCCCCACCTCAACAGCCACGCCCACCGGGCGCGCCTTATCGAGTTCACCGGCAACAGTCGTCCACAGGTCCTTGCCCAGTGCGAAATCGTCGATGCGATGCTGGCCCACTTCGCCGCGCACTTGAGGCACCACCAACACGACGACGGCGCCATGTCCCGAATCGGTGATCGGCAGGCAGCGCGCCCGCGCGACCTGGGTCGTGGCCTGCAAGGCGATCTGTTCATAGTCCCGGGCAGTGACCGCTCGTCCCGTCGTGCGCAATGCCAACGGTCCACGTGCCTTCGTCTCCTGCGCGGTCTCCCCGTCCACCCCGCCGGTAGCAGGCCCCGCATTCGACACGGACGCGACGAACGGCACGGACGAGCGCAAAGTCGTCAGAGTACGAGCTCCCACATTCCCCGCAGCGCCACCGGCCAGCCGGTATCCCGTGACACGGATTTGCGCGCCGTCACTCGGCACCGCCCCGTACTGCACCCGGGTTCCGTCGGCCTGTCTGATCAGCGGCCCGAAACTGATCTCACCGGTCGTGGAGTTCCACACCACGTGACGGTCTTGCGGACCAGACTGGGCGAAGTCACGCACCTCCTGCCACACGTGCTCTCCGGTGTGATCGATGACGATGACCTGTTCGGCTTCGTCGCGCGGCGCGACCGGTGCTTGGCTCACGGTGAAGCGCTGTCCGGGCACGCCAGTGGATCGTCCGACGTTCTCGCCAGGCAGACGTTGCGAATGCTCAGCCGGAACGGTGATGGCCACCGCCGCAACCGCGACTGTAGCGATCTTCGGAGACTGCTGGTAGGTCGGTTCACCGTCCGTGACCGGCAGCAGCCGCACCCGCAGCCAGTGGGCGGAGGTGCCGTCCAGCACCAAAGATTCATGCCGTTCAGGAATGGTCAGCACCATAGTGCCGTCCTTGTTGAGGCCTCCGGTCGTATCCGAGGTCACCGTGGCTGGAATCCAGGCAGTTCCACTCCATACCTCCCACGCCAGCGGCGGGTTGGCGGGGTCGATACCGACACCCTGCGCGAAGGCGCTGATGTCGAGTTGCACGCCCAGACCGGCCAGCGACTGTTCCATGCCCAGATACATCACATCGCCCGCACGCACCGGCGAGGACGAAAAGCACGTCACCATCGAGCCCGGCACAGTCAGGTCTTCCCAAACATCCGTGGTGCGCGAACCATCAACATGGCCGGTGCGAGCCGCGCTAAGACGCGGCGGCCGGACAATACCGGGACGCTTCGTGGCGAAGACAACCACTTCCTCGTCCGCGCCGGGCACCGTGGAGACCTGGGTGCCCTCCGGCACCACGATTTCCTGTTCGGCAGGGGCCGAGAGCCAGAAGGTCACATCCGTTTGAGCCACCGTAGGCGCGAATGGTTCGATTCCCACCAGGTTGAGGAACTCGGTGTAGAGCTTGTCAGGCACCTGATTGACCCGATACAAGACCATCTCCGCCATCCACGCGAAAAGTTCGATCAGAGCAACCCCGGGATCGGCCACATTGTGGTTGGTCCACTCCGGGGTGAAACGCGGGATCATGCGTTTCATCTCATCGACGATGTCCTGGAAACGTCTGTCATCCAGGTTCGGTGGCTGGAGCGCCATCAGTCTTCCTCTCGCGGAATCACATAGAAGGGATACACCAAATTGCGCCGGTCGTTGGTGGCACGCACCCGATATCGGATGGCGATGTTCACCGTGCCGGTGTCCTGATCGTCCTGGGTCGGTTCGACCTGTTCAACCTCGATGCGCGGCTCCCATTGCGCTAACGCCTCACGTACGGCTTGCGCGATCAGACCGAGCAGATTCGCTGTGATCGGTTCGAAGACCAGATCCCAGATACGGCAGCCGAACTGCGGTCGCATCAGCCGTTCACCGGGCGCAGTCATGAGCACCACGCGAATGGCGTCATCAAGGCCTTCTCGCTCATTGGTCATGGCGATCGCACCGGTGTGGTCAACGGTCATCGGCCAGGCAAAACCGGTTCCGACAAAATTCGCGGCGGGGTTCTCGTGGGGTTGCAGGCTCATCAGTTGATGTTCACCACCGCTCCCTTGACGACGGTCGGGCCGCTGCTTTCGATGTTGGTCGCTGAACTCTTGACCTTCGCCGCCCCGTTCGCACTCAGCTCTGCACTGCTTGATGCCGCGATTTTGACTGTGGTTCCCGAAATATCGACAGAGTTCTTCGCTTTGAGGATGATGTCGTTTCCCTCCAGAGTGATCTTGCCCTTTCCGTCGAGCACGATCTTCGCCGCTCCGGCGCTCACTTCAATCGGCACGCCGTCCGGCACAACAAACTCGGAAGCATCCTCACCGAGCCGGAGTCGGTGCTTCTCGCCTTTGAGGGAGATGCGCACATGGTGTTTCTTACCCTGCGGGTCAGCGCGCATCTCAAACCGATCACCGTTGCGGGTCACCAGAGACTGGATCACCACCGCACCGGAAGAGTCGACTAGTTCTTCGGGCAGATCGGGCAGGTCCCTGTCTGAGTAGACGCTGCCGATCACCAGTGGACGGCGCAGGTCGCCGTCCGCAAAACCGATCACCACCTGGTCGTTGACGTCGGGAAGCATCGTAAAGCCACGGCCCTTGCCCGCCCCCTGTTGCACCACAGTGGCCCAATGCGAGGCAACAGACCCATCAAGGGCCACGAACTTCACTCTGACGGCACCTGCGGGCTTGCCTTCTTGACCATTGCCTACTTCAGTGACGACAGCCACCGTCAATCGGTCGAAGCGGGTCTGCACCCTCGACGGCGTCGGCTGTGACCACGGGTCGGTCAGGTTCGGAGCGTCCCGGTCACCGGCGATGAACTCGGTCCACGCCCCGCCGCGACCAAAGTGGTGTTCGACTTCACGTACGTAGTACTTGCCACGCAGATCGCCGGCGTTGGTCACCGTCAGGGTTCCACCGGGGACGAGTGCTCCCAATACGATGGCGCGGCCGCGCGCCACCACTCGTCCTCCTGTCCCCGCGGTCGCCGCCGCAACCCGTGCGGCTTCTTCCTGATCCGCGACCAAGGCGTGACCGAGTACGTATTTACCGGGGTTCTTCACTCGTGCGGAACTGACGAAGGGGGATGTCGCGCGCTGCTCCGCGGCTTTGGCCTCTGCCTTGACTTCTTGCGCCTTGCGGTGATCCCAGCTGTGCACGGCGACGTCGCGCACCGCTGCGACTGAGTCACGCACCTGGAAGCTGAGCAGTTCCGCGCCCAGTTCGGCGGACACCTCGGCGGATTCGGGAGCGTTCGCCGTACTGGCGGGCCACAGTGCGAGGTTGTCGCCGGTCACCGTCCAGTGCCATCCTGCGAGCGCCGCGATCTCCTGGATGATCGCTAGCGGAGTGCGGGCATGCAGCGACCATTCCCGTACCTCGTCGGTCGGCGCGTTCAACCGCATGCCGTGTGCCGAGGCGATTTTCGCCAGCACATCGCGCTGGGTGGCGTTGAGGGTCGTCACTGTCATGGATGAGGCCGCCAGCTTCGCAGCAGCATCGTGGATGGTTACTGCGAAGTGTTGCCCGCCGGTGTCAACATCGGCTTCACGGGCCACGACCTCTCCGGTCAGTAGCGTGACGTCCCGGTTGGTCGCGTGGTTGCTTGAGACGATTTCAACCGTGGTACCGAAGGCGAATAATCCACTCTGGTTGCCGATCTTTGCCAGGCCTTCATCGCGGAACCTAAGTACTGCACGACCGATAGAGCACAGTCCGCGCTGGACGCGCACGTCGACCAGGTCGTGCTGCCATGCCGCTGACAGCGGCGTCCCGTCAACCTTGATTTTCACGTCGATCAGGTTGGGTCCGCCGCGTGGTGCCGGGCTCATTGTTCTAGCCTCGGTACCGACAGCAGGGTTCCGGGTCGGACCGCGAGCGGATCGCTGAGCCCGTTGGCGTTGGCCAGGGCCCGCCACCGCGTCGCGTCGCCGTAGTAGCGTGCGGCGATCCGGTCGAGTGTCTCACCCGATTGCACTCGGTGGGTACGTTGTGGTTCTGGGGTGCCGCTGGTGGGGTTCTGCGGGCCGAAAGCGTCGGATGGTTCGTATTGGCGCAGTTGCAGTTTCATCATGGCGCGCAGCGGCACACCGGTCGCTGAGAAGTAGGTGAAGGTCAACTCCAGTTCACTGACCACGGCCTTGAACGCATGCAGATCACCCCAGTGGAACGTGACGTAGGGCGGGCGAACCTGATGGCGGGTCTCGTCGGAGCCGGGAATGGATGGATCGACGTCCATCAGCGCCAGGATCTTCCCGGTGTGTTTGGTCACCGGTGAGCCGTCCGAGGTGGTGTCGAAGAACAGGTCGAGCGCCATCACACCTGATGAGGCACCGACATAGCGCAACTTCGGCACTCCGGTTCCCGGTAGCGAATCGCCTTGCCAACTGTTGGCCCGCGAAATGCGCAGTTGTGCCGGGTTGAACAGACAAGGGATGCGGTCGCCACCCTCGATTTCGAGAAAAGCCTTTTCGGTAGCCATATCTAGAACACCCCCGGGTCGCTGCGCCAGGCGCGGCGCTCTGTTTCTGCCTGGATCCGTTCGTCGACGATGCGTCGGACGCGCGATTCGAGGACGTCGTCCATATGTGCGTCCACCATGGGACCGACATAACGCGACACCACGGCCATCAGCGAGGCAGCGTCTGCGCCATCGCCTGTCGGGCTGGCTGCTCCAGATCCGAAGGCTCCACCTGCCTGCGCCGCGAAGTTCTGCTGCATGGCATCCAGTTGCCCCGATAGTTCGTTCGGGCTCATGTCGCCTCCCAGGTTGTGGTCGGTGGGTCGGTTGGCGTTCCACCTGCGCACAATGGGTGCGTACGGGTCGTGAACCGATGGGTTGCCGGTTGGACGAGCGTTCCCTCGCTGTCGATCCGCAGCTTGTGTCGTGGCTGCCGGTGACGATCCCGCAGTGGACCGACGGATCGGGCTAGAACTCGCAGCGCCCGGCGGGGTGGTTTGCGGACGTGCGGGAGGATCCTGCCTGATGATGGTGCGCGGCGGCGCCAACTGCCAGGGGGTGGGCACACTGATGTCATGCGATCCCGTCCGCGACGCACTGAGTCGACGCACGGGAGGATGCGCCACTGCGCTGTTCGCAGCATTGGCGGATGCAGCGTCTGACCCGCTGTGGGGTACCGGAGTGGCGGTGGCGGCGGAAGCCGGACTCGTCGCTGCACCGGCACCCGGTGCAGCGCTCGTTCCAAGAGCCCGATTCACTCCCGGAGCATCGCCGATACCGCTTGCCTGGTCTGCACGAGAGGGCTCAGCGAGATGGCGTCGCAACATAGCACTTCGCCCTCGGCCCAGGTTTCCTTGGAAGGCACGCGTCACTGTTGCTTGATCGCCGATTGCGGCAGCAGGCAGACCGGAGGCGACGTTGCCGGCAGCATTGCGTAGCCGTAGCACCGGATCAGCCGCAGGTGGAGCGACATCGTCAAAGTCTGCTGGCGCGTTGATCGGACGCGCATTGGGTCTGCCCTGATGCCGCGCACTGCTGCGCACTTCCGGTTGGGATGGGGCAGCCGCAGCGCTCACCTGCGGTTGGGTGGTTCGCGCTGCTACGGCTGCGAGTCCCGGGCTGACCGCACCGAGTACGACGCTGCGACGCACCGAGGCCTGTGGGTCGCTGAGCCAAGAGGTTCCGCCATGGACCCACGAGGCGTCCAGGCCGGGTTCGGCATGGACGAGCGACGAGCGCTGCCCGGCTGATGCGACCAGTGGTTTCGCTTCGCTCCTGGTCGCATGGGACCGGTGGTGTCCACCGCCTGGCAATCGCCCCGCACTGAAGCGACGCACCAGGGGACGTTGAGGTGGAGCTGGCTTCACTGCAGCCGCTGACGCCGACGCAGCCAAAACCGGCGGGGTGGCAGATGTCGTCGAGGCTGAGGCTGCCAAGGCAGGTGCTGTCCGCTCTGATGAACTTGCATTCGTTGTAGCGGCACGACGCTGGCCGACGGGAGATGGCATGGTCGCAGTGGTCTCGTTGCGCACAGTGGCAACCGCAGCGGTCGCAGTCGCATTGTCGAGCGGTGGCGTCGGCACTTGCGTGGCAGCGTTGGACGTTGCACTGGAACGCCGAATGGCTGCTGGTGTGGAACCTGCGACAGGCGCAGGAGTATGCACCGAATGCTCAGCCTGGGGCTTACTTCGCAGTGCCGCTGCCGGTGCATACCAGGGTGTGGCCGTAGCAGCGGCCGTTCTCGCCGTGTTCTGATGTGGTCGCGCGGTGGCCAATGGCAGCGGTGTGGGGGCTGAACCAGTGATCTCGACAGGCTGGATCAGCGAATTCTCGCGCCCCGTGTCCTGAGCCTGTCCAAGGGCTGAAACCCGCTGGGTTGAGCTTGCGCCGTCCTGAGCCTGTCGAAGGGTCGAAACCGCCGCACTAACTGATTGCTGCTCAACCGACTCAGGTCTCGACAGGATCGACCGGTGGGTCGAGCCGCTCGATCGACGGATAGGGGCATCCGAAGCGGTGGTGGCCTCTCGATGCCGCTGGGCTGAGTCCGCACTGTCCCCGGCCGGCTGATGGGTCGATTGTGCGGTGATCTCGACAGGCTCGATCAGCGAATTTTCGCGCCCCGTGCCCTGAGTCGGTCGAAGGGCCGAAACCCGCTGGGTTGAGCTTGCGCCGTCCTGAGCCTGTCGAAGGGTCGAAACCGCCGCACTAACTGATTGCTGCTCAACCGGCTCAGGTCTCGACGGGCTCGACCGGCGGATGGGGTCAGTCGACCGACGGATAGGGCCGCTCGACCGACGGGCAGGTGATTCCATGGTCGCGGCGGCGACGGCGCGGCCCGCCGCAATCTTGCGACGCAGCAGCCGTCCAGCTGGAGGCCCTGGTCGCGATGACGCCTTGGGTGCCGCTGAGCGCACACCCACAGCATCCACGGCTTGCGTCTGCGACGGCGCAACCGAGTTAGCAGGCGATGGAGAACTCGTCGATAGATCTTGGGGAGCAGGAACGTCCGATGCCAAAACACCGGACGTCGACGATGCTTGTCCGGCTCCCCGTGAGATCCCCTCGCTACTGTCCTTTCGCAGAACCCGACGCGGTGCGGTGTCAGCACCGGTCGTCAACTTGCCGACCGCAGCGACTTCGTGCGGCAACCGCATCGGAATGACCTTTGGCGCGGTCGTCACCCACGCACCCTGCGGGCGGGCATCACTGGGAGCAGGCATCGGCGTCACCACACGCGGCAGACCGCGACGTGCATCCTGCGAGGTCGCTGCCTCCTGGTCGGCGGCGCGCTCCTGCGCGAACACCGCCGACTCGCTCCACCACCGGGGGGGCTGAACCTGAGTTACACCTATCGCTGCACCAGTCGGCGCCTGCGCGACGGCCTGCCCGCTGGGACCAGCCAACATGCGGCGAACCATCACGGGCCTACCCATGCCACCGACGAATCTGGTCGCAGCCAACGCCACCGACCCGATCAGCGCCGGACGAGCTCGTCCCAACGGCGGACCCGGCCGACGCCAACGGCGCGCCACCGACTTACTGAGCGGTGTCGCCGGTTGGTCCTGTTCTCCGCTCATGGCGTCCTCGCTCGGAAACCATGATGAGCGACTTCAAGAGTCTCTTCCAGCATCTCGTCGGAGTCGACGTTGAGTTGCGGGCCGGTCCAGCGCACCGCGAAGACACCATCGAGCTGCCAAGTGCGCAGACGTTCCCCTTGCGAGTTGACCACCGTGACCGCACCGGTAGTGCGGGTCAACTTGTTGTCGTTGGCCGCGAAACCCTGTCCAGACGACTTGGAGACCCAGTCGAAGAGCGCGTCGGACTTGATCAAGCCGCGACGCATCACGATGTTGGGCCAGCTCATCCGTCCTGGGAAGTGATGAACGAAGCCGTTCTCACCGCCCTCGGCGAAATCTTCCACAGAGACCGTCAATTCCAGTCCCGTGACCTCTCTGAATACGCCGATGGTCACTCCGTCAACCTCGAAGATGAACTGCGACGCATTGCTCGGTTCACCACCGAGGACCTCGGTCTCAGCCATTGCTGCGCACCGCCTCCCATGCTCGTTCATTCATCGATGACACTGCTCGGACCATGCGCACTCGGTCGAGATGCTCAAGGTCCAGCAGGTCATCCAGCGGCCAGTGCAGGTGATACGCCAGATAAGCGATCTCCTGCCATAGCGCGTCGATCGGGTATCGCAACATGCCACTCAACGCGTTTCGCTCGGGATCTCCTCGATCGCCGACCGACCGGGCCGTGGTGCCGCCGCTTGCGCTGATGCCGGGTCACTCGAGCCGTCGGCCGGAGAGTCTTCTGATGGTGCCGCAGCGCCCGAAGACGATTGCTCCTGCAGATCCCCCTGCACAGCAGATTCGTCCCGAGCAGCTGCGGCACTCGATACCAAGTCGGCCGACTCGGCTCCTACGAACGCCTCATATTCAGCCTGCGTACCGAAGTTGATCACGCCGTAGAAGTCCTGCAAATACGCCAGATCCGCGGCAAACAGCGACTCGATCTCGCGGATGGTCACCAATTCAAGCGATCCCAGCGTCTCAACCACGCGGGCCAATACGATCACTGTCAAGCGAGGATCCTCTGGACCTGTGATCGTCGGGTCGCGTAGCGGTTCGAGCTCATCGCGAGCCGTTGCGAGTCGCATCACGCCGCGACGGTGTACCGCCCCGGAGTCATCGACGTACCCGCGCGGGAGGGTGAACTCGTACTTGGTCTGCAGACTCACTTGACCCTCTCAAGTCGCTCAATGGCGAGGGTGATGGTCTCCTTGACGACCTCGTTGGAGTCGACTGAGAGCTGGTCGGTGGCGATCTTCGATGGCCAGCCGTTGAAGAAGTTGAAGCGCGCCACTTCGCCGCGTGCCGAGTCGTACAGCACGATTGAGCCGTTCTTGCGCTTGGCACCACGGTCGGTTGCGACCAGGCCGCCACTGCGAACGTCCGAAAACCACTTCCACAGGTTGTCGTTCGTGATGTCGATCGGTGCGACACGGGTCAACTGCAGGTCGGCGGTCTCCACATTCTGGCCGAGCGCCTTGACCTGCTGCTTTTGTCCCTCTTTTCCAACCTGGGTGACTTTGGCGACGCCAACTTCGACGTCCAGTCCGGAAACCGAGATGAGTTGGCTGACGATCTCGCCGTCGATCTCAAGGAAGAAGTTCTGGGCGATGATCGGGTCAGTGGTGAAAAGTCCAGTGGACATGTTGTGCTCCTAGATGAAGGTAGTGGCTGGTGGGGCTCAGGAAGCGGTCTGCTTGTTCTGGCTGATACGGAAGATCACGAACTCTGCAGGCTTAACTGGGGCGAGGCCGACCTCGACGACGAGCTTGCCCTGGTCGATTGATTCCGGTGTGTTGGTGGTGGAGTCGCAACGCACGAAGAACGCCTGGTCAGCTGATGATCCGAACAGGGCGCCTGCTTGCCACAAGCCGTGCAGGTAGCCGGTGAGTGTACGAGTGACGCCTTCCCACAAGGTGACATTGTTGGGTTCGAAGACCGCCCACTGGGTGCCTTCCAAGATGGTCGATTCGACCATGTTGAACAGACGACGCACGTTCAGGTACTGCCAATCGGTGTCCGAGGACAGGGTGCGAGCACCCCAGATGCGGATACCACGGGCACCGAAGGGGCGGATGGCGTTGATACCCAGCGGGTTCAGCACTCCCTGTTCGGTCTGGGTGATGTTGCGTTCGACGTCGAGGACACCGCGAATCGTGTCATTCGCGGGTGCCTTCCATACCCCCCGTGCCTCGTCGGTACGAGCCCAGACACCGGCGACGTGACCTGACGGCGGGATCAGGACCTCTGCGTCTGCTCCTTGACCGATGGGGTTCTCAACCTTGATCCACGGGTAGTACATGGCCGCAAAGGCCGAATCGTACTGAGCGACATCGGTGCGCCATTCCTTGATCTGCTGCGGTGTCATTCCGGGAGGAGCGTCCAGGACTGCCACGCGGTTCGAGTGCTGTTCACAGTGTGCGATCAGGGAGGTTTGCACGGCCTTCCACAGCCCAAGGTCCAGGCTGCCGTCATCCTTGGTGGCCGCAGTCACCAAGTCCGGAACAGCCACGATCGTCACATCATCGGCGATGGCCAAACCGTTGATGCCGGAACGAGAAGACTCAGAACCAGCGAACTTACGTCCCGTGACGGGAACGGGCACTGGCGCCGCAGCGTTGAGTTGATATGAACCCGGCTTGAGCAGTTCAAGTTGACTCGAAAGATCGGTACCTTCGGCAACATCGAACTCGATCTTGACCTTGGTAGAGGTGGCGTTGACAGTCTTGACCGCATCGTTCTTGCCACCGACACTCAGACCCGTGAAGGACTCCACTACCTCGTCACCGTCAAGCACCGACAGGTTGAATGGCGCCGGGCCGTCCTCGTCCTCATCGGTGGGTTCGGCCGATTCGACGACGACGGTCAGCGGCGCGTCTGGCTCGACGGACTCGATTTTCAGCGGCGAACCGAGCGCTCGGTCCGCAGCGGGAATGGCTGCACGTGCAGGTTCACCCGCAGGTTCAGCGTTGGGAACTCGCACGATGTAGGCCTGAGTTCCACCGTTGAGGAAGTATCCGTAGACCGAAAGCGGCAGGACCGCCCCCGGAGCGAACCCACCGTAGAGCTTTTCGTACTGAGTCCAGCTCGTCACGAGCCGGGGAGCGAGACCCTGTGGGTCGTTGGGGTCATCCTGGGGAGCTTTCTCGGTGAAGCCAACGAAGGCAGCTACCGCAGTGGGAGCTGATGTGAGGACCTTCTGGGACGAAGGTACCTCTTCGACGTAAACACCTGGCGCAGTGTAGGTGGGCACTGGTCATCCTCTTTTCATAATCAATTGGGCGTTCGAGGTACGATCGCACGCCAATGAATCCGCAGGTCGAATGCAGTTTTGATGGTTACCGTATGCCTGGGCCTACACAATGAACATCAGTAATCACTACCGATGTTTCACAAGACCGGACATTTCTGGCAGTATGTAGGCCATAAGTCACCCCCCTTGCACCGGCTACGGACGCCGAAAGCCAGCGCATCCTGCGAACTTTTTACTGCGAATGGCCGTGAAAGATGACTATCACTGAAGAAGGAAATACTGACGCCAGTTCTTGGCGTTCCGTGGTTCGAGAAAATGATCCTCGCACGACGGGCACAGTCGTCACTGCGCCGCGCGAAGTTGAGCAGCAGCGGCTCCACGCCACCTTGCGCTCCACGAAATCCGCGGTTGTCATCGGCGATGCCGGAGTGGGCAAAACACAGCTCATTACGCGAACAGTCGAACAGCTTCACAAATCCATCCCATCTATTGTGATTTGTTCGATATACGTCGATGAAACCGATACGAGCCTTCTCGATCTCATTGGTGCCCCCACTGATTTGCCACGCACTAACGCGGCGATAATTCAGACACACCTGTTGGAATGGGTGGCTCAAAAAACTGATACAAACGCCGCAGCGATACTCCGTATCGAAGATGCTCACCTTCTTGATGAAGCAAGCACCCAGACATTGGCGACGCTGATTCAAGCGGACACCCTCACCTGCGTCATCTCGATGCGTTCCGCTGCCGCGCGCCACAAGCCCTGGTCCACTCTGCTGCACAACGGCTGCGCCGTGAGACTTGAACTCAAGCCCTTCAGCCGCCGTGAAACCGAGGCATTCCTTCAGAACGAACTGGGTGGACCGGTCACGGCCGACTCCGCCTGGCGGGTGTGGCGTCACACCGGGGGCAACCCCTATCACGTGGCGGAGTTGGTGCGCGATCAGATCTCACACCGCGCATTCTTCGAAATCGAGGGTGTCTGGATGTGGGATGGCAACCCGCAGCCGGACCCGCAACTACACGAGATCATCAGCGACGACATGGAGCGGTTCTCACCCGAAGCCCGCTCATTGGTTGAAACGCTGGCGTTTCTCGGCCCCATGCCCACCCATCTGCTGTACGACCTTGCGACAGATCAGGAGATCGCGGCTCTTGACCGTCGAGGCCTGCTGACCGTCCAGACACAGCAACAAGCCGACGGCACCCGGGAGCAAGTAACCGGGCTGATGCACGACTTGTATGCGAGCGCGGTGCGGACCAGGGTCTCACGCCGACGCCGCACCGAGATTCTGGCCTACATCTCGGGCGAGATCTCGACCATCGAGAGCTATCCAGCTTTGCGATCCCGGTTCGTCGAGCTCGCTGTGGAGTCAGATTTCGCGATCGAGCCGCAACTCGTCATCATGACAACGCGCTCGCTGCTCGCCGAATACAAGCCCCGAACGGTGATCAGGCTCGCATCTCGCGCGGATTCGCTCATGCCCACCACCGAGAACCTGATCAAATTGCTGACACTGCGCGCCGAGGCATGGCGACAGGTCGATAGCCCTGAGAACGCCAAACGCGACCTCGACCAGGTCTGCGAGTTGATCGACTCAATGCCGGATTCCGCATGGCCGGCAGCGGCAGCGATGGTCCTCAGTCATGCCCGCGTCGAGGCTGCCGTGCACCAGTACCACTATGACCAGCCCGAAGCCGCGATCGCGTACTTGCATCAGCGACGCGATTGGCTCGCCGGACGGCTTGACGCCGCTGAGGCCAAGCCCTGGCTCGACGCAATCGACGTGTCCATCCTCACTCACAGCGGATACGCCGGTAAGCACGACGAGGTCAACGCGGCAAGTATCGCTCTGCTCGTGCAAGGCAGTCACCCTGAACGGCTGGTTCCACTCGCCTGCCCTGCTGTGCTCGGTCTGGCGGATCAGGGCGATGTTCTCGGGGCCGTCGAACTGTCGCGGCGATATGTCGGGGTTGCGTACGCCCACCTGGATCAATATCAATGGGGACCAGCGGAGATCCTCGCGGCGCATAGCCTGATCCTCTATTGGGCCGGAGACATCGAGCCGTTGGTCACGCCTCATCCGACTGTCAGCACGGACTCGGACCCCGCACTGGTAGATCGAGTCTCCGACCACCTGGGGCGGGCGTTGATCGCTGTCGTCCAAGGGGCCTGGTCAACTGCAGCAACAGAGTTCCACGCCGCGAACGCCCGCTTCGCACACACGGATATGACTGGAATGGGGGCGTACGCGCTCTACGGCGAAGCGCTCGCTGCGGCAGCATCGGGTGCCTCAGCCAATGCCTGGGCGCTTCTCGAACGAGCTGATGCCACTCCCCGACGCACCATGAAGGTCGTCAATTCGGAGTTGGACATGCTGCGGATCGACACTTTGTGCTGGTTGCGCGATAAGTCAGCGATCACCGCCGCGCAGACCCTCGCTCAGCGCGCCAACGAGCAGGGCCTCGCCCGCGCTGAACTCGAGGCACTGCATCGTTTCGTGGTCCGATCCGTTGCCGCCGTCCCGGGCTACGGCCCGCAAGATACCCTTCCCCAGCCGATCGCGGACGCAATGGCGCGACTGCACGAACTGAGTTCAGTCGTCACCGGCAAACGTCCTGGACTGCTTGTCGAGCACGCCAAAGCGATGGCGGCTGGCGATACTGACCTGGCTTCGATCCGGGAACGAGACCTGGCCCGCTGCGGACTATGGCTCGCCCCGGTCAACGAGCCGGTGAATCTTACCCGCCGCGAACGTGAGATCGCCGCGCTGGCGGCCGGGGGCATGTCATCGAAAGCGATAGCGCAGCGCCTGGTGGTGTCGGTGCGCACTGTCGATTCACACCTGTCCCGGGTCTTCGCCAAGACCGGCGTTCATTCGCGTGAGGAACTCGCCCGCGTCCTGCGGTGATTTCGTCGACCTCATGCTCCGCTTTCGATCTACCTTGATATTTCCGGGGAGATCAGCGGTGGAACGGTAGATCAACGTCACCGGGTCCTAGGTGATCTAGGTCATACTGGAAACCATGAAACTTCCCGCTGCACTTTCTTGGACCACCCATGGCGACGGCAAAGTCATCGCCCCCGGCGCCGTCGTCGGCCCTGGCGAACGTCTCTCCTGGCCTCGCACCATCGGAATCGGAGCACAACACGTGCTCGCTATGGCCGGGGCCACCCTGCTCGTCCCCGCCATCACCGGCTTCCCGCCGGGCACCACGTTGCTTTTCTCCGGTATTGGAACGATGCTGTTCCTGCTGCTTACCCGGGGACGAGTGCCCAGTTACCTCGGCTCCAGCTTTGCCTTCATCTCACCGATTCTGGCGACCCAGCAGCAATACGGCATGGCAGGGGCGCTCGGCGGCATTGTCATCGCAGGTGTCGTCCTGTTCCTCATCGGCCTCATCGTGCAACGCTCCGGGACGCGGTGGATCGAAGTCCTGATGCCACCGGTGGTCACCGGAACTATCGTGGCGCTGATCGGTTTGAACTTGGCCCCGATCGCAGGGGCGAACTTCACCGCTGGCCCGGTCGAAGCCGTCGTCACCCTCGGCATCGTGCTTATCACCGCGGTCCTGTTCCGCGGCATCCTGGGTCGCCTCTCAATCCTCGCGGGTGTCGTCGCTGGCTATGTCGTAGGTGCGCTGCGCGGCCAGATCAATTACGAGAACCTCGGTGGCACGCAGTTCGGTGACTATGCATGGATCGGGCTGCCGGAATTCCACACCCCGACCTTCCACGTGGCCACCATCGGCATCTTCTTGCCGGTGGTACTCGTCCTGATCGCTGAAAACATCGGACACGTGAAGACCGTGGCTCAGATGACCGGCGAGAACCTGGACTCGTCTGCGGGCCGCGCACTGATGGCCGACGGTCTGGCCACCACCCTTGCCGGTTCGGCCGGTGGTTCTGGTACCACCACTTATGGCGAAAACATCGGTGTGATGGCTTCGACCAGGGTGTACTCCACCGCTGCATACTGGGTAGCTGGACTCACCGCCATGCTCCTGGCGTTCTCCCCCAAGGTCGGTGCAGTGATCACCGCCATCCCGATTGGCGTCTTGGGCGGTGCCGGAGTTGTCCTCTACGGCATGATCGGTGTTATCGGCACCCGCATCTGGATCGACAACAAGGTCAGCTTCGGCTCGTCCGCAAATCTGATGACTGCCGCCGTCGCTCTGGTGATCGCCATCGCGAACCTGACCTGGGCACCTGGAAACCTTGAATTCGGCGGTATCGCGCTGGGAACCGCAGCGGCACTCATCGTGTATCACGGCATGACAGCCATCGGTAAGTGGCGCGGCACCCTCGATGCCGCTGCTGTCGAGACAGCCGAGGGAGAGGTGCCGTTGAGCACTGCCATCGAATTGGGCGCACCCGACCAAATCGATGCGATGGTCGCGAAGAAGAAGCCGCAGCGGTAACGGGCTGCTCACCCAGCCGTCTGCCAACCAACGCTGGTAGCGTTGCCGTCAAGATTGAGCCGTCACGCGCTACGTTTCGAAGGGGGAACGTTGACCAATTCAGTTCTGACTGATGCTGAGCAGCGCTCAGAGCAGTTCACCTCGGTGGTCTCCGCTCTGCACGACGGTTTGACCAGTGTCATCACCGGTCATGGTGCGCTGATCGACACCACTATTGCTGTGTTGCTCGCCCAGGGGCACATCCTGATTGAGGATGTGCCCGGGGTGGGTAAGACAACTTTGGCCAAGGCCTTGGGTGCGCTGATCGACACCAAGATCGGACGCATCCAGTTCACCCCTGACCTGCTTCCTAGCGACGTCACCGGGGTTTCGATCATTCACGATGCCCAGACGCCCTCGTCCTTCAGGCCCGGACCGGTCTTCGCGAATATTGTCATCGCGGACGAGATCAACCGCGCATCGCCGAAGGCGCAGTCTGCGCTCCTCGAGTGCATGGCCGAACGCCAAGTCACCGTTGACGGACAGACTTACCAGCTTCCGAACCCGTTCTTGGTGATCGCGACCCAGAACCCCATCGAGATGGATGGCACCTACCCGTTGCCCGAGGCCCAGCGCGACAGGTTCATGGCGCGGCTCGATGTGGGCTATCCATCGGCCGACGCTGAACTGCTGATGTTGGAGCAGCGCGAACGTAACGACCCGTTGGATGTGCTGGTCCCGGTCACAGATGCCGCAACGATCACGGCCCTGGCACGCGAAGTGAAGGACGTCTTCCTGGCACCGGCACTGAAAACATATCTGGTGTCTCTGGTGGGTGCGACCCGGACGCATCAGATGGTGCGAGTGGGCGCTTCGCCGCGCGCCACCTTGCAGTTGGCACGCGCCGCACGTGCTCTTGCGGCAACGCGTGGCCGCCGCTTCGTGCTGCCGGACGATATTCAGCAGCTCGCTTCCCAGGTGCTTGCGCACCGACTGGTGATGACCGCGCAGTCACGTTCGGAAGGTGTCACCGCGGCCGATGTCATTGCCCAGATCATTCGGTCTGTTCCCGTGCCACCACCTGCGCACACGTGAGTGATCAGCAGGCGATCTCGGCGCGTTCCTGGCCGAGTGTACGAGGCTGGCTCATCGGAGTCAGCGCTGTCGCGCTGATCGCCGTTGGCTGGCTGACTGCATTGCACGCCGCTTTGACGGTTGGTCTGATGCTTCTTGCGGCGTTGGTCTACGCCATCGGCAACGCCGTATGGTTGCGGCGCGCATTACGACGAGCCGGGGTCCAGGCGATCCGCCGCCCAAACCCGCCGGAACCATCGTGGGGCACTCCCACCGTGATCACGGTGATAGCCACTGGAGCGCGACTGCCGCTAGCTCTGATCTGGCGCACTGACGCGCGGGTCCGCGACCGGGTTCATCCCAATGTTGCCTCGTATGAAGGCACCGTGAGTTTGGAACTGTCTCGTTCTGGGTGGCAGGCGAGTTATCGCGTCACCCCACTGGCACGGGGTCTGTGGCCACTTGGCCCACTCAAGTTTCGTTTCACCGACGTCATGGGTCTCATCACTACTCGAGTGATCCACCGGGAAGTCACCAATCTGGTGGTGCGGCCGCGCGTGATTCACCTGGAGCACACCGCACCGCGTTCAGCAGGCATCGCCTCTGATCGCATTACCGAACGTGCCATAGGCAGCCTGTTACCAGACAGCGACGACGCACTGCTACGCGAATACGTCCCCGGCGACGACGTGCGGCGAGTGCACTGGCCGACCACCGCCCGCCGCAGCACCTTGATGGTCAAAAACGAGGAGTCAATGCCAATGACTCCCATCACCCTCATCCTTGACGGATTGCTCGTTCCGAGCACAGATATAAGCGGCACGATCCGTCGCCCTGGTCAATCCGCGACGCGTGACGCGCGCGTCATCGCGGCACACTGGTCCGTTGACCTCGCGGCAACACTGGCCGCGAACCTCGCCCAGCACAATACCCGGGTGCAGCTGAACCTCACCGCGTCCGGACAGTATGAGCCTGCCATTGAATCGGCCGACATCCTCGACACTCTGACCGAACTGCCCGACCTGACCAAGATCTCCGATCCAGCACGGCTGGTCGAGCTAGTTGCCACGGCTGGCGAAGGGCTGCTTCTGGCCATCATGGCCCCCGCCCTTGAGGATGGTCGAGCGCAACTCGCACGCGCCGGGCAGGATCGCAGAGCCGGAACGTCAATCGCGGTGATCGTTTCAGACGAGAGCAACCAGAGCGAGGCAGCACTGACTCAGCAGGCGCTGACCGAACAGGGCTGGCGAGTGGTCGAGGCCCGGCTCCCCGATGCGGATGTCGCAGCCATCGTGCAGGCGGTGATCCAGCCGTGATGCGCTCGTCCTTGCACCTGACCCTCATCCGCACCCTCGCACTCACTGTTGTGCTGGCAGTGGCGGCGCAAGCGCTCACCGGCGTGGTCGAACGCGGTCCATGGCAGCAGGACATCATCGTCGCGCTGGTGTTCGTGGTCGGTACCGTCATGGCAACGCGAGCACTTGGTTTCACGCCGCTGCTGCGCGGACGGCTCGTGCTGAATGTGGTGCTGCCATGGCTCACCGGGCTGGCTGCACTCAGTGTGCTGTTGCTATGGCGTTACGGCGGGTCGTCTGGTGACCATGACATCGCAGCGCGGATCGACCCGAGTATCAGTGAGCAGATCGTCGCGCTCTTCGAACCCGTCACGGCGCGATTCGTGCATCTGGTCGACACCATTGCCCCGCTCGCCGACGAGGTCCGCAATCAAGCAGCGCCGATCGACGCCAGCGATGCGTTCACGGTCACAGCAGTCTTGGGCATCGGCCTGATTTACATCGTCTTCGACATGGTCATCGTGGGGCTGGGGGCGAAGTGGGCGATCCTGATTCCGGTGGCGGCGTTGTGGTCCGCCCCGCTGCTCCTACTGCGCGACATCCCTTGGCCCATCACCCTGGTCACGCTGACCGGTGTGCTGGTCATCGCGATGAGCGGCACTGCGCCACCAGCCATGGCGCGGCGTCGCCTATTGACGGTGGCGACCACTGGAGCAGTGATTCTTGCGGTTGCGTTCGGTGGCACGCTGGCTGTCCTCCAGGACCGGGAACCGACCTATCTGTCCTTGTTCGGATCGGGACCTGGTGCGCCCGTCCCGCAAGACGGTCCCATCCAGTTGACCACTGAGGTTTCAGTCGGGTCGTCACTGACCCAGCAATCAAGCCGGGTGGCGTACCGGTATCTCGATGAAGACCTGGACACGCTCAATCAGGAGCTCAGCGGTATCGACAGGTCCGCTTGGAATGCGATGGTCGCGGACGCGCGGCGCGCACCGATGCGAATTTCCACCTCGACCACATTCGACGGTCAAACATGGACGATTGAGCGACCGGCATCGACGAGCACCCCGGTGACATCCGAGGATCTGTTGATCAACCGAGACATTCGGGGCATCCAGAACCCGGCGCTTTTCGTGCGGCAGATCGAGTTGATGAACCTGACCGGATCGCTGATCCCGATGACGCTCGCGCCAGCACACGTGTCTGGGATACAGGCGTCCTACGATTTCGCCTACGACGAGCTATCTCGTCGCAGCCAGTCCACGTCCTATCGGATCGAATCGTATCTGGGGTCGCACGATGCCGACGAACTGCGGGAAGATTCGCGCGGCATCACCGATGTGGCCCTGTCACCGGCTTACACCGATGTGCCTGCCACCACCCACATTGATGAGATTACGGCGATGGCGCGTGAGATCACCGCCGATGCTGATACCCCGTATGACCAGTTGGTTGCTCTGCAGGAGTTCTTCCGTCACCCGAGCGAGTTCACCTACGACCTTGAGGTGGCTGAAACGATCGACGACGATCCCGTGTGGACGTTCTTACAGACTCGACGCGGCTATTGCGTGCAGTTCGCCACGACAATGACCGTGATGGCTCGGTCGCTGGGGATTCCGACCCGCTTTGCGCAGGGCTTTTTACCGGGTGATCGCCGGGCGAGCGGCGAGGTCGAAGTCACCGGACTACGTGCCCATGCTTGGCCAGAGTTCTTCTTCCCTTCTTATGGCTGGGTGCGTTTCGAGCCGACGCCCGCATCACAGACATCGCAGGCGCCGTCGTGGACCCGCGAGGCGAACGAGTCAGCCAACCCGCGCCCGACCCGGCCACCTCGTCCCACCCCCTCTCCAACTCGTACAGCACCAACCCCACGTCCCACGTCGCCACCGACTGCCACACCCGGTGGACCTGGGTCGCGCAATGCGTCATGGGTGCACAGCACGCCTGCTCGCATCGGCGTCATCGCAGCCGCCGGTGGTGCTGTGGCTGGGGCGCTGTGGCTGGTGTGGTGGCGGCGCCGGAACCGGTCGGCGCGGCCTATCGAACAGCAGTGGCGGCAAGTCGTGCGAGAGGCTGAACGCGTCGGGGTGATCTTGAGTTCCTCGATGACGCCGCGGCAGGTGGCGACTGCCATCGAAGCGCTGCTGGCCGAGGCGGACTCGCGCGACGGGGCGGCACGGCATCGCAACCCGACTCTGGCGCACAGCCGTGAAGCACTCGATGCCCTGGCGACTGCCGTCGAGGTGCAGCGTTATGACGAGCAGCCAGTGGCTGCGTCAGCAATTGACCGACCTGAGTCGTCGGGTAGTTCGCGCACCATGGACGAGTTGCCATCAGCTGGCGCGCCCGCGACCAGCGAGGATTTAGCGCGCAAACTTGAGCCGGCCACCGAGGTGATCCTCACCGCTCTCAAGAACGCCTCGCATCAGTAGGGCAGTGCCGCCGACGATCGAGTACGCGACAAAGGAGCGGTATCGAGATCAACCGGTCTCGATACGTTCGCAAGCTCACCACTCGACCACCGGAAGGTGGCGGCACTGCGCTACTCAACCATCAAGATTATGCGCGGGCGGAGTAGCGTTAGCACGTGTCACTTCTCACTGCACTTGAGTCATCGCCACTGCTAACTGTGTTCCTGGTGGTCGCGTTCGGCACGGCCCTCGGGTCGGTCCGGTTCGGCCCGTTGCGCTTCGGCGCCGCCGGCGCCCTGTTCATTGGACTCGTTTTCGGCGCCCTGAACCCGGCGCTCGGTGAAGGCTTATCGCTGCTCTCAACTCTTGGTCTCGCCCTGTTCGTCTACACCGTGGGACTGGCTGCTGGTGGCACATTCGTGCGCGATCTGCGGCGCCAATACCCGTTGATGCTGCTCGGGGTGGGTGTGCTCGTCCTTGCTGCTGGCGTTACTGCGCTCCTTGGACACGCCCTCGACCTCAACCCAGCCATGATCGCCGGTGCGTTCACCGGCGCGCAAACCTCGACTCCGGCACTGGCTGCGGCCGTTGAAGCGGCTGGAAACTCCGACCCGGCTGTGGCGTACTCGATCGCATACCCCGTCGGTGTCGTCCTTTCGATCCTGGTAGTGGCGAGGGCAGTGAGCCAGAAGTGGCCGAGTCGACGAGATCAAGGCGGCAACGCCGCCGACGGGTTGGACGCCATCACCGTATTTGTCACCCGCAGTGCGACGCTGCGCGACGTGCCGGGCTTCACCTCCCAGCAGGTTCGCCTCAGCTATCTCGAACGCGACAATGAAGTGCGGGTTGTGCGACCTGACGAGACTTTACACAATGGCGACCGGGTGCTCGTTGTCGGGCAACATGACGATATGGTCCGTGCCGCCGAATTCCTTGGATCGGGTTCAGAGGACCACCTGGCACATGACCGCACTTCGGTAGATTTCAGCCGCATTGTGGTCTCCAACCGTTCTGTCGTAGGCCGTACCGTTGCTGAACTCGACATTCCAGAACGCTTTGGCGGTGTGGTGACGCGCGTGCGCCGCGGTGACCTGGATCTGCTGGCGCGCGACGATCTGACCCTTGAATATGGCGACCGGGTTCTAGCCGTGATGCCGCGTGCAAAACTGCGTGCGGCACGGGAGTTCTTCGGTGACTCCGAACGCAAGATTTCCGAAGTTGATGCCCTCACGATGGGCGTCGGCATGGCCCTTGGGCTGGCCGCTGCGCTGATCAAGATTCCGCTACCTGGTGGCGCATCATTTGCGCTGGGCGCTGCCGCTGGACCGCTGATTGTCGGCATGGTTTTGGGTGCTTTGGAGCGCACCGGGCCGGTGGTTTGGGGAATGCCTCGAGCCGCCAACCTGACTGTGCGCCAACTTGGGTTGCTCTTCTTCTTAGCTGCGGTGGGTTTGAGTTCCGGCAGCGATTTTGCAGCCGCCGCATGGTCGATGACCGGTCTGCGCATTGCATTGCTAGCCGTTGCCGCCGTGGTGGTAACCGCTACTGCATTCCTGTTTGGTGGCCGCCTGCTGGGGTTGAGCGCTCCGCGGGTCACCGGTGCTTTTGCAGGGGTGATTGGGCAGCCCGCCATCCTCGACTTTGCCAATGCTCGCGTCGCCGACGACCGCATTGAGTCGAGTTATGCCGCGCTCTTTGCGTTGGGGATTCTGGTGAAGTTGGTGCTTGTGCAATTCCTAGTGGGGTTGTAGCTGGGCGTGTGGCCCAGGGTCTCGGCGAGTTCGACACGATCTAGATACGTTCGCAAGCTCACTACTCGATCCAACGTGCGGGCGCTCGACCGGCATCATCCCAGCGTGGCAACCACCTCAACGGTTGATCCGCTCACGCCAGCGGGCACACCCGCAGCCGGCTCCACGGCGACCCCATCAACCTCCAAAGACACAACCCCGCGGGAAACCCCATTCGGGTTGCGCACGGTGATGCGATACGTCACGTCACGCCAGCGACGCTGGACGGAGAACTCGTCCCAATCGCTTGGGATACAAGGGTCGACTCGCAGTACATCGAAGTCGGGGCGGATGCCCAGGATGTACTTGGTCGCCGCGGTGTACATCCACCCGGCTGTTCCGGTCAGCCACGGGTTCTGTGCCTTGCCGAACCACTGGTGGTCGCGCCCGTAGATGAATTGGCAGTATGCGTATGGCTCTGCACCGCGCACCTCGATGGCGTCATTGTGCTGATACGGCAGGATCGCATCGTAAAGCGCCACGGCGCGGTCACCTCGTCCCAGAACCGTCTCGGCGATGATCGGCCAGGCATTCGGATGCGAGAAGATCGCGGCGTTCTCCTTGATCCCCGGGTAGACGCGCGTGACGAAGCCGACCGCGTCATCGACCTCGGTGAAGGCGGGCCAGTTCAGGTGCGCGCCGAACTCGGAGCCGAGCAGCGAACCAACTGAGTCCATCGCAGACAATCCCTGTTCGCGTGATGCGATCCCGGCGATGATTGGCCACGCTTGGTGCTCCAGGAAGATCTTGCCCTCGGCATTGCTGGCCGATCCGACGGTCACGCCGTCGCGGGTCAGCCCGCGCAGCCACCACTTGCCGTCCCACAGCACGTCAGAGGCCACCGCCGTGAGCCGCTCGCGTTCGGCGGTGAACCGCGCCACGTCTTCCGCCAGCCCGCGCCGACGAGCCACATCGATCAATTCCCCCAGCGCCCAGGCGTGCAAGAAGCTCACTAGGGCGCTCTGCCCGCCGCCCAGATTCAGGCAGTCGTTCCAGTCCGCACGCAGTCCCAGCGCAACCCCGTTGTCGGCGACATACTTGCTGGTGAACTCCACGGCACGACGCAGATGCTCGTAGACCGTGGCCTCCCGGCCGTCATTGGAGGTCGCCCCCTCAGCAAACGGAATGACCTCGTCCAGGAAGGACTCGTCCCCGGTCTCCTTGACGTATTCGATGACCGACGGAACCAGCCACAGATGGTCATCGGAGCAGGTGTCCTCCAGGCCGTGGATCAGGTCGGCGCCGCTCTTCGTGGGCACGACCGTGGGACTGGGCACATCGGGCGGACCGACGAAGTCTGGATCAAATGCGTCTGGGTTAAAGAGGTGCAGCCCATAACCGGCCAGCGTCTGTGCGCGCAGCAACTGCACAATGCGCTGCCGCGACTTAGCGGGGTTGGAATGGATCACACTCATCACATCTTGGGCGGTGTCGCGGTAGCCAAGGCCAGCGCGGCCGCCGACCTCAACAAAGGACGCGAACCGCGACCACACGACACACGTTTCCGCCTGCAGCAGCGTCCAGGTGTTGATCATGGTGTTCATGCCCTGATGCAGGGTTTCAATGCGCAATGCATCCTGCTTCACCTGCCAGTACTCGCGCAGTCGCGCCCGCTCATCCGCCACAATCCCCGGGGCGGAATACTTAGCCCGGGCGGCTCGTCCCGCCTCGTCCCGTGACCCGTAACCAAGGACGAAAGCCAGCGATACCGACTCCCCCGGCTCCAGGCTAATTTTGTGGAATAACGCGCCGCAGTGGTTCTGCGTGGTGGCGGATTCGTTTGATCCGAAACCACGTTCCACGCTGATTGGGTTGGTTTCAGAGCGGTAGGGGCCGATGAAGTTGTCGCGCAGCGAATCGTAGGAGTCTGGTTCGCGTGTGGAGGTGAAGTAGTGGAAGGTCCACGGTTCGTAATAGGCGTCGTACTCGATGATGCCGTCGGCGTAACTGGAACCGGCCGAATACAGCGACATCTGCAGGTTCTGGTTGTCGATCTCGATGTTGTGGAAGGAGAACTCGACGTATCCGGCCACGGTCAGTTCGCGCGGGCGATCTGAGTTGTTGGTTATCTCGACATCCCAGACCTCAGCATCGTCGTCGAGTGGCACGAAGATCGTTTGACGAGCGGCAATGCCTCGGTAGTCGGACTCGAAGGTGGTGTAACCCAGGCCGTGACGAGTGGTGTAGCGGGCGGCCCAACCGGTATCCGCATCGCCTTCACGGCGGGCGAGCGATAGCGGCGAGGTGTCCTCGTCCTGCTCGTACCCACTCGGGACGACGAACGGCTTCGCAACCGGCTGCCAGGAAGCCGACCACACGTCGCCGTCTGCGTCATCGCGCAGATACACCCAGTGGCCGGGGCGGTCCAACGGCACCCCGTTCTGCCGGAATCGCGTCACGCGCCCGCCCTGCGACGACTTGTAATACGAGTACCCGCCGCCGTTGTGCCCGACGACGGTGCACCAGTTCTTGGTGCCCAGGTAGTTGGTCCAACTGACCGGAACGTCGGGGCGTTCGATGACGTATTCGTCGTGTTCGGTGTCGAAACGGCCGTAGTGCATGGCTAGTCCTTGAGTATGGTCCGTGCCGGAGCGGCAGAAGGAGGGTCAGGATCGGGGACGAGTTACGCCACCACAAATGATTGCAACCAATCGAGTAACTCGCGGGCTTTGTCATCCGTGTCAGCCTCGACGAACATGCGCAGCGCCGGTTCCGTGCCGGAGAACCGCAGTAGTGCCCAGTTGTCGTTTTCGAGGTACAGCTTGGTGCCGTCCAGGTGGGAGACGTGCGTCACAGGGTAGTCGCCGATGTGGGTGAGCGGTTCGGCGCGCAGACGGCGCGGCACTTCAACGCGCATATCGGGGGTGGCGGGTACTGACATGTCAAGTGCCGTGAGCTTGCCGGTGACCTCGTAAATGTCCAGAAGCAGTCGCGACATGGTCTTGCCGGTACGGGCCAACATTTCGGCAACCAGCGCACAGGCGAAGATGCCGTCTTTGCCGAGCAGCCAGCCGCGGATGGTCAAACCGCCGGACGATTCCCCGCCGAGCACCGCACCGATCTCCTCCATGCCCGCGATGACATGCTTGAAACCGACTTTGCATTCGCGGGCTTCCTCTCCGAAATGTTTGGCGAGTCGGTCGAGCAGATGCGTGGTCGCCAGGTTGCGCACCACACCGCCGCGTTCGCCGCGTACTTCATGCAGGTACCAATACAGCACGAGCAGTAGTTCATTGGTGGATACGTAGTTGCCGTGCTCGTCCACGATGCCGATGCGGTCGGAGTCGCCGTCCGTTGCCATCCCCAGGTCGTATCGGCCCGGGCTGGACGAGATCATCTCCATCAGCGTGCCCAGCCGCTGTAGATCGGGGGCTGGCGCGACGCCGCCGAAGAGCGGGTTGTGGGCGCCGTGGATGAATTCTGCTTGGACCCGCATGTCAGACAGCACAGTGCCGAGGGTGAGTTGACTCGTCCCGTACATGGGGTCGACCACGACGCGAAGGTCTTTACCGCGCACCGCCTCGACGTCGATGATTTCTTCGATCGCGTCTAGGTAAGGGCTGGTCAGATTGCGTCCGGTGACGACGCCCGCTGCCCGTGCCAACTCGATGTCGAGTGTGATGACGTCATCGATGTCGAGGGCGTTGGCCTCGTCCTGATACCGGTCGGTCTCGTCGTCGAGCGGTAGTGACCCGTCGCGGCGGAAGACTTTGATGCCGTTCCATTCGGGCGGGTTGTGGCTGGAGGTGACGATGATGCCGTAGGCCGCGCCGAGGTAGGGTGCGGCGAAGGTGACCAGCGGCGTGGGAACGTCGTCCGGCAGCAGGGTGACCTTGATGTTGTTGCCCGCGAAGACTTCGGCCGCTGCAATGGCTGCCTGATGTGACAGGAAGCGGCGGTCGCCTCCGATGACCACGCCGTCGGCTTCGCCGCCTTGCCGGGCGACCTCATTGGCGATGGCTTGGCTGAGTTTGCGCACATTGGCCAGCGTGAAGCCTTCTCCGATGATGGCGCGCCAGCCGCCGGTGCCGAACACGATGGAGGTGTCGGTGTTCTTCTTGGGCATGAACAGGCGTTTGACCACGATGTCCGCAGCGCGGCGTAGTTCCTCGTCCGTGTTGATGCCTTGGACCTCGTCGGTGTCGTAGATCTGGTAGGTCGTGGTTTTGTGGCCGGCTGCGATGACGCGACGGGCCAGTTCGGTCAGGCGGTATTCACCGACGGCGGCGGCATCGTCCAGCGTGTTCAGCAGTAGATCGGGGGTAGCGACGTAGGCGCCGACGTTGACTTCGTGGATTTCTTGTTGGGCGGGTGAACGATCGGGGGCCTCGATGATGGCGCTCACGTCGCCGTCGCGGGTACGTTCGATGCGTCCGTAGGAGTCGTCCGGGTTGTCTATGAATGCGGTCAGCAGGGATAGCCCAGCGCCTTTGAGCATGTGGCGTGTCAGTAGTCCGCGGTAGGTCTGGGAGCGCACGAGCGGAGTGTCGGCGTAGGTGACGAGGACGAGCGCTGCTGCGGCGTTGCGGCTGGTGTCGCTGATCTGGTGGGCCATCGTTGTGATGGCATCGCGGGCAGCGAGTACGGCATGGCCGGTGCCGCGTGGCTCTGGCTGTTCGACCACCGTGACGGCCGGGTCGATAAGGGATCGTACGGCCTCATCACCTGCGGCGACCACCACGATGGTGCGTTCGGCAGGGGTGAATTCGAGGACGTTGGCTAGTGACGTCTCGATCACTGTGCGCTGATCGAGTTCACTGGTCAGCAGTTCGCGCGAGGCCGGGTCGGCTCCGCCGGCGAGCATCACGGTGATGTGTGGTGGTTTGGGTGATGACAACTCGGACATCGCTCCGCCTTGAATTAGTCCATAGTCCTGACATATTCAACGATACGCGTCCAATGTGACTTCGGCAACAGCCTGCCCTGGGTCCGGTCGTGATGCACTGCTAGTCCCACCACACCACCCATCATCTCCGGTTGCCCTATATGCAAAGTCGTAGCGCAATATATTCGTCTACTACTTTGCACATCGGGCTACCTTTCCCGGGACCCACTCGCTTCGACAGGCGAACGACTTCACGCCGAAAGCCCACTCGTCCTGCCCTTCTGCCCCAAGTTACATAGACTGCAAACTGAGTCAGTGCATGCGATTGGGGGAACGAATGCAACGCAGAACACGGCTATGGGCGTTCACTTTGGCCGGATTGCTGACAACCACTCTGGCGGTCGCCGTACCGGTGGGGTCGGCGGCAGCCGCTGTCATAGCGCGGCACGCCAATCTGACAACGCGCGCGGTGGGTTACCCGACGACGAGTAACCCTGCGCAGCAGTTACAGTCGGCGGCTGTGCGCCAAGACCTGCAAAACAGTACGGTCTCCGGCACCTTCACCTTACGAGCGGCGCCTCCCACCAATGAATCCGAGTACGGCCAACACGGCTTTCTTTCCATTAGTTTCGGCAATAGCGATAACGGCACCTGCCAAGCCGATACCAGCTACGGCCAGTTTTCAGTATCACTCGCGGGCAACCTGAACGGCAGCGGATTCTCCCGATCCGGCCGGACCTACACACTCTCCAAGGCGGTCTCCGCTGCCGGTTGGGCGACCTGGGATTGCGCCTTCGCCCTGACGATGGACGAGGACATGGAGCCTGTCGATGCCTTGATCGGAACGTTGGGCCAAACCCAGGGGAAGCCAGCGCTGACAGTTAAATCAGTAAGGTTCTTGGGATCGACCAAGAAACCGCTGCGCCTCACACGCGGAGTGTGGACCACCATCGAGGTCGAGGTGGCGAACACTGGAACCTCCGATGCCGCCAATGTGGTGATCACCGGCAGCGGCAAGGGTCTGAAGGTCAAGAAGAAAAAGGTGGGGACTGTCTCGACAGTGACGAGCACAGTCACCGAAGTACGGGTCAAGCTCAAAGCGAAGCGGAAACGCAGCACGCTGAAACTCAAGGTCAAAGGTGACGGCGTAACAGCCAATCACAAAATCAAGGTGAAGCGGGTTACGCCCAAGAAGCCAGTGGCTGGGCGATACCGCGACAAAAAGCGCGGCATCACGTTCCGGGTTCGCAAGGGACGAGTGGTGCAGTTCAAGGGCAGGATCCAGCATCAATGCGGGGTATGGCCGCAGTACACCTACAACACCCAGCAGTGGCAATTCCCCAAGACCAAGATCGGCAAGGACGGCATCGTCGAACGAACGGTGCGCAAGAAAGACCGACGCTTGGACCTGCGGATGCGCATCGCGGGACGTAAAGCCACGCAGGGACGGTTCTACTACAGCAGCCCAGGCGGCCATTGCTTTGGCAGCACATTCTTCACCGCCAAGCGGGTCGGCAAGTAAGAACTCGTCGATCCGGCGCTTTTCTATCGGTTGCTCCCAAAGTTCTAGGAGCAGGCGATAGAAACCCCGCGAATCGATGGGGCCCGGACTCCCCAGAGATGTCAACCAACCCCGACCAACGGCGAGTATCTCGACCAGTTGGCAAGCGATTCGGTAAAGTCGAGGTGTGCAACGGCCCCACCACGATGACGAGGCAGCCAATTCGCTGTCGGTTGGGCAAGTGGACGACGAAACACCGCACATCGAGCACCTCATCACAGCATCGGACAACCAACACCCGGACAACCCCGGCAATCAGGTGCCTCGCTGGCGTATCACCCTACTCATCACCGTCGCCGCACTCATCGCCGCGACATTGGGCTGGTGGATCACCTTGCAGGTGTCGGCATCGGGCACGATCGTTCCACTACAGGTCACCCAGGCGACAAATGCGAGAGCCGGTCAGCTGCAGGTCGGGCACTGCCTCAAGACACTGCCAGCAGACGGCCGGATCTCCACAGTCATCGTCGTTCCCTGCGACACCAGCCACAAGGCCCAGGTCATCCGCATCGAGACATTGACCGACCCCAGTGAGAGTCGCCCTCGAGTACGCCACCTGACAGAGCAACTGAAGCCGATATGCGAGCAGGTGCCGCTGTTGCAGCACACCGCTGACTCGTCGATCACATTATGGCTGCCCACCCAGCGGTCTTGGCGTGAAGGCGACCGCACCGCTATGTGCCTGGTGGTCGCCACGAACCTCACGACTTCGCTACTAGAGGAAATAGAACCCACGAAGTGACGGAGTTCACAAAGCGGGTCTGACCTGCGGGTTTGGTATTTACTTGTCTGTCCTTGCCATAACCCTTGCCTGGCTTTACCAAAGTTCCCCACGAAATCCATCTCAGCGTTTTATGCTCATGGGCGTCGTGTTCCACGGCCACACTGGCCGGGACCTCGTCCGTAGACGCCGAGCGCTGCCACTACGGACGGGCCGTTACATGACTGTGGCAGCGACGGGGGACCCAAAACCGACAGCACCATGTCGGACGGGGTGAAGTCAGTAACAACTGACCGGGCAGACCTCGAGCCCGAACCCGACAGCTAACTTCGCAGGCGTCGAGAGGTTATTGAGTGAATATGAACGCCCCCGTGCGCGCGGCTGCGCGCACAACATCCGTTGTACCCACGAAGAAACTCCGTAAATCGGCCATCCTTACCGGTTCCGCGCTGAGCGTCCTGGCATTGTTCGCAACACTATGCGTTGCCCCCGCCGTTCAAGCTCAGCCCACATCCAGCCCGAGCAACGATGTGTTGCCCATCGCGGCAGCACCTGTTGCGGCAACCGCATCCAAGAGAGCCAAAGCGCTCAAGAAGAAAAAGAAGCGCACGACTAAGTTGATCGTGCGTCGCTCCGCTGCCCAGCAGGTGCACCGTACCAGCCAAGTCACGCTGCGCATTCGCGCCAAGGGAATCGGCAAGCGCGCGAAGGTGAAGGTTGAGAATCGCGGCAAGACGGTCGCCAAACGCACGCTCAAACCGCGAAGCACCCGGGTACGTCTGCCGAAGAAAATGAGTGTCGGCAAGCACCGTATCAAGGTCACCGTCACACCGACGAAGAAAGCCCGAAACAACGCGGCGAAGGCGAAATCGAAGCGAGTCACTGTTCGCGTCATCTCGCGCCGCGCCGCCGTGATCAAGGCCGCCAAGAAGCACGTTGGCGTCGCCTACCGCTCTGGCGGGAGCACTCCTCGCGGCTTCGACTGCTCCGGGTTTACCAGTTACGTCTACGACGATGCGCTCGACATCGATCTGCCGCGCTCGTCATCATCGCAGCGCCACGTCGGCAAACGAGTGTCGCGCTCGAAGGCAAAGCCAGGTGACATCATCTGGACCCCCGGACACGTGGCGATCTACCTCGGTGGCAATAAGCAGATCGATGCGCCGCGCCCTGGCAAACGAATTCACGTTCGCCCCATTTATCAGCGCAACCCAGTCTTCTTGTCAGTGGTCTAATTTCCACTGCGACCCGTTCCCGGGTCATCGACTGGTGCGATCGGCCTCGTCCTGAGTAACCCTCGGGACGAGGCCATCGCCGTTTCTTCACCCCGTGCCGATGTGGGAAAACATGCGATATGTACCGGTTTCTACACAATAGTGCAGGTCAGGCTCTAGGAATTTAGGGTTAAAACACCTGAATAAGCGTTATTGGAGTGGGTAATTCGACCCATTCAGGTCTAGTAAGGCCGCGAAACGCGCCTTAGCGTTAGGTGCGCGCTGAAGCCGTACGAAAAGCAGGTCGGCTTTGAGCGGATTCACCAAGATCACGGCGACGTGATCACTCCCACCTTACTATCACCCATCGTCGAGCCGACCCTCGACAAGAAATCAAGGACACACCATGAACAAGATCACCAAAGGGGCCATCGCTGGCGGCATCGGAGTCGCACTGCTGCTCGGAGGCGGTGGCACCCTGGCCTACTGGACCGACCAGGAGGACGTCGGCGCCAACGCCACCATCACCGCGGGCAACCTCGACATCGCTCCGGCTGCAACTCCGGCTCCCGCTTGGACCGTCTCAAACGGAAGCGTCACCAACGCCCCGGTGGCTAACATCGCGGCCTTCCGCATGGTGCCCGGCGATGTGCTGACCTACACCGCCACCTACACCGTCACGGCCACCGGCAACAACATCCGCGCACAGGCTTCGCTCGGGTCGCACTCCATCGCCGCGGCGTCAGGATCAGCTGCAGACACGGCACTGGCGGGTCGCCTGACCGACACGACGGTCATCACCGTCAATGGCGGTGCCCCCACCGTCACATTGTCCGCAGGCACCCACACAGTAGTCGTCACCGCGACGATCTCGTGGCCATTCGGCAACGCCACGAGCCCTACGGCGGACAACCCGGCCAAGCAAGGAGCCGTGAACCTGAGCAACTTCAACGTCGTCATCACCCAGGTACAGCCGTCATAGGCCCTGAGTCACGACAGCACGAGGGTCAGGCTTCCGGGTGGTGTCATCTCCGCCCCTTGATGACACCGCCCGGCACCGCCACCCAGATACACCATCGAATACCAGCCCGAGGAGGTGAGTATGTCCAGATCACGTCGCCTTGCAGCCCGTCACGCCGCACCGCGAGCACGACGTGTCGCTCGTCCCTCTCGACTGCTCAAAACCGCTGGGCTGTTGATGATCACCGTATTACTCGGGATGGTCGGTATCGGAGGCACCCTGGCGTATCTGCGTGATGCGGAAACAGTCTCCGGCGCCACCGTGACTGCGGGCACCTTGACGCTACAGATCAACGGCGCGCCGTCGACCAACCTCGGAGCATGGACTCCGACTCCGGCAACACCTTCCGCCAAGGCGTTCACAGTCACGAGCGCATCACATGCGCCTGCCACTGTCGCCGCGGCGATCAACGTCACCTCAACGGACCAGATCCGCAACTTCGCACAGCTACGAATTGTCGAGGTTCCTAACGCCGCAGCATGCACCAACGCGGTCACCGGCGGGGTCACCGGATCGCTGATGTCTTTTCCCGCATCGCAGCTGACGCACCTGACCGCCACCGAGACCCAGTGGCTATGCGCTGTCATCTCCTTGTCCAGCAGCACTTCGATCGACCGAGCCGGCGAATCCATCTCATTCAACATGGTGCTGACCGCCACCCAGGCGGTGAGTTGAGATGACGACACCGCACACGAAGCGGCGCCGGGTGGGGATCGTTGCGTTCATCACCGCCGTGCTGACTCTGCTTGGAGGCACTGCCACCTGGGCGTATTGGACTGCCACCGCGTCGGGAACCGGTACGGTCACCACCCGGACTGTGACGGTTTCTCAAAGCGGCTTCAACGCCATGTCCGCGGTTTTCCAGAACCACGCACTGACCGCGACGGCCAGTTTCACCGTGAGCAACACCGGGCAGACGGACGGGCAAGCGAGCATCGCGATCGTCGCATCGGGCACACTAGCCGCCAATCTTCCGCTGCGCGCCTGGCCGGTCAGCAATCCTGCAGCGTGTACCGCGGCGACGACCATGCCATCCAACGCAGCATCGGGCACCTGGGCAAATTTTGCCTTGAGCACTCCTGTCCCCCTGACCGCCGGGGCATCTGTGACCTACTGCGTCCGCACCACGGCTGTGTCACGACAGTCGATTGCTCACGCCAACGGCACTCAAAGCGCCTCACCACAACTCACCGTGACGTTCGATGACGTGGACGGCTGGCAGGGTGTGCGCACGCTGACCCCGACCACCTCACACAGCACCGAGCTGATCTATCCTTACCCACCTGTCGACTCCGTCAACTACGTGCAGACCAACCGATCGAACTGGTTCGTGATTGGCCGCAATGCCTCCTCTGGGCTCTGCCTGGACGTGTCGGGGAACGGCGGAGCGGGAACTCGATCGATTACCTGGGACTGTCACAACAACCCCAACCAGCGGTGGGAAATCGTCCCAGTCGGCAGTGCCGAACCCTCGTTGGTTCGAATCCGCCCCAAGCACGGCCCTGGTCTAGGCACTCGACTGAGCGCATCAACATCCCATGCGGTCACCATAGCCAACTATGACGCCAACGCCACGACTCAACTGTGGGAATTCCAGCGGATCTCGAATACGACCTTCCAGTTGGTCGCTCACGGCAGTGGCCGCTGTCTGGCGATGCACGGGGCATCAGAAGACGTACAGCTGGTCACCGAACCGTGCAGCACCGCCACGGCGGGACGCAACAATCAAGTGTTGCGATTGACGCGTGAACCGCTGACAGCGACCAACGGCACCAACGTCGTCTTCAGTTTCGGCACGACTACCGGTAGTGACTCCTACCGGCTGCAGCGCTGGACTGGTTCGGCCTGGACCGATCAAGGCAGCGCATCTGGAACGGGTGCGACGAGCGTACAGATAGCTCGTACCAGCATCCCCAATAACGCCACCAGTCAATGGCGCATCGTCATCAACGGCACCAGCACGGTGGTGTACGACAACATCACGCTGACTCGTTCCGGAACCACCGTGTCATCCTCGTCCGGGTTGAACTGATGGATCGCAGCGAGCACTCTCAGCGGCTGTGGCATCACCTTCGCCCCATTGTCTGGGTGTGGTCGATGGCAGCACTTTTCAGCATTGTCGTGGGCGGGCTCGTCCTATCTCCGATACCAGCGCAAGCCGGTGCCAAGTCGCTGCAACTGTCCCACGATGGCGTCAATTTCTCGCGCACGCTCGGGCAACCGATATTCGACACAGCCCTGCGCCGAGTGCCGGGCGAGCAGAGGACGACTGACCTTTGGGTTCGCAATTCCGGGCAGGACGAGGGCGTCTTGCGCATTGACGCCACTCGTGCGATCTCGACCAACGCTGACTTTGCCGCAGCGCTAGAACTGTCTGTCATATCCGTGGATGCCACCGGCACGGTGCATCCGCGCACCATTAATGAGATCGGCGAATGTGCCGTACTGCTTCGTGATGTCACAGTGATGCCGGGTCAAGCCGTGCGGCTGACAGTGCGGGCGACCGTGACTGATTTGTCAGAAAAGCACGGTCAAGACGGATCCGTCGGTTTCCAATTCCGCGCGGTATTACGCGACGCCTCCGCTCCTGCTCCCCAGAATCCTGCCGTGTGCACTCTCGCCACCGGGGGTGACATCGTCGATGTGCCAGGAACCGATGACCTCGGCACTGATCCCGGCACGGGAACCGATCCGGGCAAGGACAAGGACCGCGATGAGACCGGGTCGGATAAGCCCAAGGATTCGGGTTCGGACGACGGCCGCGACCCTGCCGATGGTTCCCTTGCCGTCACCGGTGCCGGACTCCTGGGCCAATTGTTGGCTTGGGGCAGCGGTGCACTGATCCTTGGCGGACTATTGCTGGCCGCAGTGACAAGGCGAAGGGAGGCGCGCCATGAGTGACGAGATCAGCAGCGAGGAGGCCTCGACTGAGCGCGAGGGACCGAAGCACCCGGTCTGGCATTTCATATCGGTGATGCTGAGCACCGCACTGCTCGTCCTGGTCGTCGCAGTGGCCTTTGCGGCGATCATCGTGCCGCGTGCAGCCGGAGGCACTGCCCTGACCGTACTGTCGTCGTCAATGGAGCCGAAGTACCCCATTGGCACCATGGTGGTCATTCGCCCCGCAGCCGCTGTTGACATCAATGTCGGCGATGTCATCACCTATCAGATCACCAGCGGCGACCCGACTGTGGCAACCCACCGTGTCATCGAGAAGGGCTTACGCCACGATGGCGAGATCCAGTTCATCACCCAAGGCGATAACAACTCGGTGCCCGACCCGGAACCAGTGCGCGAAGTGCAGGTTCGCGGCGCCGTCTGGTACTCCGTGCCTTACCTCGGCCATGTTGCCCATGGTCTGAACAATGGCGGCAGAGCGTGGTTGGTGCCTGTCGCGGCGATGGCGTTCCTGGGCTATGGCGGCTGGCTGATGCTGTCTGGGGTTCGCGACCGTAGGAAACGATCAGGCCACCGCACGCGATAGCCGTGTCATTGGTCACGGACCGCGTCTGTTTTTTACTGCGATACTGCTGTCAGTTTGACGGACAAGGCAGGGAAATAGATGCACGCCTTACAGGTACGAGACACTGAGCCACTGTCGCCTCGGGTGCTCAACAGGTACGCTCGCGGCTACTTTGCCGCGAGCCTGGGTTGCTACCTGGCCGTGTTCACCCCAGCCATGGTGGCCATGTCTTTCAAGGTTCGTCATATCGTTCCGCAGGATCAGGCCACCGCGACGCTGAGCATGATCTTGGCGTGCGGCGCGATCAGCGCACTGATCGCGAGCCCGCTGGCCGGGCGGCTCTCGGATCGCACGATGTCGAGGTTCGGACGACGGCGCCCCTGGATCCTCGGTGGCGCTCTGGTTGCACTGGTCAGTCTGGCTGTGGCCGGATGGACCTCGTCGGTTCTGGTGTTGACCATCGCCTGGATCACCACCCAGGCCGGGGTCAATGCTGCGTTCGCTGCCGCTAACGCCACGCTGGCGGATCAGGTACCCGGGGTGCAGCGCGGACGAGTAACCGGCATGGTGGGGATGACCAGTCCTCTCGCGATGCTCGGCGGTGCGCTGATCGTCAATGTCTTTGCCTCAGACATCGCACGTTTTGTTGTTCCAGGGCTTCTGGCACTAGGGCTCACGGGTTTCTTCGTCAGGCAGTTGAACGACCGGCCGCGCCGTGAGAGACCCGCTGGCCGCTTCAGCGTCAAGGACTTCTTGGGCACCTTCGTCTTCAATCCGCGTACGAATCGTGACTTCGGCTGGATGTGGCTCACCAGGTTCTGCGCGATGTTCGGCTATTACGGGATTGCCGCGTACGTTCCCTATTACCTGGCCGATGAGTTTCATTTGGACGAGGCCTCCGTCGCTTCAACCATCTTGAAAGCCAATCTGGCTGCCGGTGTCGCGATGCTCGTGTCCAGCCCGCTGGCGGGCATGCTCTCTGACAAGTTCCGGCGCCGACGGCCCTTCCTGCTGGTCGCAGGGCTGGTCATGGCCTCGGGGTTGACGCTGTTGGCCTTTGCACCGTCGGTGACATTCGTGGTGGCGGGCCAAGGCGTGATCGGGTTCGGGGTCGGGATGTACTTCGCGGTCGATCTGGCGTTGGCGACGCAGCTGCTGCCGAATGCTGCCGATGCCGCCAAGGACTTGGGAATGCTGAACGTGGCCGCCGTGCTGCCGCAGGTGGTCGCACCCGCGATCGGCACGACCATCCTGGCCGCTGGCGATACGACGTCATTGGGCGGTTACACGTTGTGGTTCTTGACGGGGACGGTCGCCTGCGTGGCTGCCGCCACCGTGGTGTGGCGCATCCGCGCCGTGAAGTAAGATCCAGAGCCCGGCTATCCGAGCAGTCATGCGTGCAGCGGTTAGTTGGCCAGAGTGACGGTCAGCCCTTCCAGACCATCGCCAGCACGATCCACCAGCACGGCGTCACCGTCGGCGATAACACCCGACAGGATCTCACGGGCCAACTTGTCGCCGATTTCGCGTTGCACCAGTCGGCGCAGCGGGCGGGCACCATAGGCCGGGTCGAAGCCTTCCAACGCCAGCCATTCGCGTGCCGCGTCCGTGACTTCCAGCGTGAGACGGCGGTCAGTCAGGCGCTTCGCCAGTTGTGCGACTTGAATGTCCACGATGCGGCCTAACTCGTCCAGCGTGAGCGGGTCGAACATGATGATGTCATCGAGCCGGTTCAAGAACTCCGGTTTGAAGGACGAGCGCACCGCGGTCATCACGGCATCGCGCTTCGCGGCGTCGTCCAACGTCGGATCCACCAGGAACTGCGACCCGGTATTCGACGTCAGGATCAGGATCGTGTTGCGGAAGTCGACCGTACGCCCCTGTCCGTCGGTGAGCCGACCATCGTCCAAGACCTGCAATAGCACGTCGAAGACATCCGGGTGTGCCTTTTCGACCTCGTCCAAGAGCACCACCGAATACGGGCGGCGGCGCACTGCCTCGGTCAGCTGACCGCCCGACTCGTATCCGACATAGCCGGGAGGAGCGCCCACGAGCCGTGCAACAGAGTGCTTCTCACCGTATTCGGACATGTCGATACGGACCATGGCGCGCTCGTCATCGAACAGGAAGTCCGCGAGCGCCTTGGCCAGCTCGGTCTTGCCGACACCCGTCGGGCCGAGGAACAGGAATGATCCGGTGGGCCGGTTCGGGTCGGAGATGCCAGCACGAGTGCGTCGCACCGCGTCGGAGACCGAGTGCACAGCGGCGCTTTGGCCGATCAGCCGCTCGCCGATGACCGATTCCATCGACAGCAGCTTCTCGGATTCTCCCTGCAGCATGCGACCGGCCGGGATACCGGTCCAGGCGGAGACGACCTCGGCAATCTCGTCCGCGGAGACCTTGTCCCCGACGAGCGGTTCTTCGGTCGAGATCTCACCGGCAGCCTCGCTGGCCTCTGCTTCAGCGATTTGCTTGTCGATTTCGGGAACCTCACCGTAGAGCAAGCGTCCGGCTTCTTCCAGATTGCCTTCGCGCTGCGCGCGTTCCGCGGCGGTCTTGAGCTCGTCCCGCTTCGCTTTGAGGTCACCGACACGGTTCAGTCCGGACTTCTCGCGCTCCCAGCGGGCGTTGAGCGCACCGAGTTGTTCGCGTTTGTCCGCAAGTTCCGCGTCCAGATGAGCAAGTCGCGCCCGTGAACCCTCGTCCTGCGAATCCTTCAGGACGGTCTTCTCCATCTCGAGGCGGGTTACCGCGCGTTGTAACTCGTCGATCTCAACCGGGGACGAGTCCATCTCCATCCGCAACCGGCTCGCCGCCTCATCGACGAGGTCGATGGCCTTATCGGGCAGTTGCCGTCCGGAGATGTAGCGGTGCGACAGGGTCGCTGCGGCGACCAACGCGGCGTCGTCGATGCGGACCCGGTGGTGTGCCTCGTACCGGTCTTTGAGGCCGCGCAGGATGGCGACGGTGTCTTCGACAGACGGCTCGCCGACGTAGACCTGCTGGAAACGGCGCTCCAGCGCGGGATCTTTTTCGATGTGCTCACGGTATTCGTCCAGCGTGGTTGCGCCGACGAGGCGCAGTTCACCGCGTGCGAGCATCGGCTTGAGCATATTGCCCGCGTCCATGGCGCCTTCACCGCCAGCACCCGCGCCGACGACAGTATGAAGCTCGTCGATGAAGGTGATGACCTCGCCGTCGGATTTCTTGATCTCTTCGAGAACCGCCTTGAGCCGTTCTTCGAATTCACCGCGGTACTTCGCACCAGCGACCATGGCTGCCAGGTCTAGTGAGACGAGTCGGCGATTGCGCAGTGACTCCGGCACATCACCCGCGACGATGCGCTGGGCGAGGCCTTCGACCACGGCCGTCTTGCCGACGCCCGGTTCGCCGATGAGCACAGGGTTGTTCTTGGTGCGCCGGGACAGCACTTGGACGACACGGCGGATTTCGGAGTCACGCCCGATGACCGGGTCGAGTTGTCCGTCACGCGCGGCGGCCGTGAGGTCGACACCATATTGTTCGAGGGCTTTGTAGGTGCCCTCGGGGTTGGCGGAGGTCACGGGACCGGAGGTACGGATCAGCGGTAGGGCATCGATGAGCTTTTTCGCTGTGGCACCGGCGTCATGCAGCGCTTTGGCGGCCGGGTCACTGCCCTGTGCGATGCCGATGAGAAGGACTTCACCAGAGATGTACTCGTCGCCGAGTTTGCTCGCCTGTGCCTGCGCCGCCTGCAAGGCGCGAGCCAGCGCGGGCGATCCCTTCGCTTCGGCAACGGACGAACCGCTGACCTGGGGCAACGCCATGACGGCGGCACGGGCGCCTCTTCCTACGGCCTGACGGTCGACGCCAGCCGCTTCGAGCAGCGCAGTGGGCATGCCCTCTTCTTCGAGTAGCGCCACAAGCAGGTGCGCCGGCTCGGCGTACGGGTTCTGGGCTGCACTGGCAGCCTGCAACGCACTGCTGATCGCGCCCTGCGAAAAGGTGGTGAAGTTTAGGTCCACGGCTTACTCCTTGCTGTCCTTGACCGATCTGGTGGCGGTTCGGACTCGACAGTGTTTATTTCAACAGCGATGATTCCAATACCGTCAACACGCACAAAGTTGAGTCTATTCCACTCAAGGTTGTGGGTCTAGGCCTCTCCCACTACTTCACCGAGGGCAATTCAGCACGAAACTTCTCGCAGTAGTCCGCGAGAATCTCCTCGGCCTTGCGCACGCCGGCCTTGCCGGCATATTCAGGGGTCGCGATCCGTTTGATCCGCACTGCGGCGCCACCCTCCGCAGTGGCAAACGTCTGGATGCGGCATTTGACATGGATATTGTGCGCGCCGGAGAACACCCCCAGCAGCACCATCATCGTGGTCGACCCTCGTTCGGCCACAGCCGAGAAATGTCCCTGTTCGGTCACCGTCCATCCTTCGGCGCGCAGCCGCTCGTATACGAGATCGCGCGCTACCGCCGGAACGGCGCTGGTGTGAATGTCTTCACTGAACATTTCAGGGCTCCTGTCGGTTACAAGCACTGCGAATGTACCCCATGATCACGCTAGTGTGTCCACAACACGACAATAAGGAAGGCGACGATGACTGCACAGCCGAACGCATCACACGAGACATCGTGGCAGCCGGATATCCTCGGCGATTCCTGGCAGCAACGCGAACTTCGGCTGACCCCAGACCTACCAGGCGACCCATCGCCCGTTGCGACGTTGATTCGCCACGTCACGGAGCGCTCGTCTGGGGCACCCCCATCCCCAAACCCAGCGCCTGAGCGCGCTGTGCTCTACCTGCACGGCTATAACGACTATTTCTTCCAGCGCCACGTCGGGGAACACTTCGCCTCCCACGGCTACGACTTCTATGCTCTTGACCTGCGGCGTTGCGGCCGATCCTGGAGAGTGGGCCAATCGCCGCACTATGTCACCGAGATGTCCTCCTACTTCGAGGAGATCACCGCGGCCATGCGGATTCTGCGCGAAGAGTCCGGGTACAGCGAGGTCATCCTCCATGGGCACTCCACCGGTGGGTTGACCAGCGTGTTGTGGTGCGCGGATATAAGAACCAAGGACGAGTTCGCCCAGTTGCTCCCCGACGCAATGGTTTTGAACAGCCCTTGGATCGCGTTGCAGGGTGACCTGTGGTGGCGTATTGGCGCGCGCATCGCTGCCTACTCGTTGGCTCCCTTCGCACCCCAGGCATCGCTAGGCGGACTGTCGGAGCACTACGGCCAGGCCATGCACCAATCCGGTACCGGCGAGTGGGACTACGACCTGGAGATGAAACCGCACTCGGGATTGCCCGCTCGGGCCGCGTGGCTGCGGGCCGTCATGCGTGGTCACCACAGGGTGCACCGTGGTCTCGATCTGCCCATGCCGATCTTGGTGTGCACTTCAGCGCAGTCGGGGAACCGATACAAGGCTCACGATGCGCTACTGACCACGGATTCAGTGCTGACGGCCAAGAATATTCGCAAAGCCGCGCCGCGCCTCGGCCCTCATGTCACCCAACACCAATTCGCTGGTGCGCATGATTTAGCGCTCTCTCCGCGACCGGTTCGGGACGACTACCTGAACTACGTCACGCAGTGGCTGGACATCACCGTTTAGCGCGCGCCGCCAGTTGTATGCACACCGGCAGTTGTATGCACGTCGCCACAAAGCGCCCGGATGACCGAGGCGCGCCGACCAACGAAGTGCACTCAGACGAGTCGACCACAGTGCCCAGCACGGTCAGCGTCCGGGCACCCGCACGGTGGCGTGGATCAGGGCGTGATCTGATTCACGGCTCTTGTCGACCCGCTTCATCGTGTTGACATAGCGCAACGATCCGATGATGCCTTTGGTCATCAGCACATCAATGCGTGGCCCATAGCCGTTGGAGTTTGGCACCGCCTTAACCTTCCACTGGTTGGAGGTCGGCAGGTGCACTCCCTTGCGCTTCTTTGTCGCCGAAGCATCCTGGTAGCCCGACTTCATCAAAGCGCGGTGCGGTAAGGCGCCCGATGTCTGGTTGTACTGGGAGATATTGATATCCCCGCCCAGCAGAATCGGATAGTTCTCAGTGTTCAGACTGTTCATCGTCTTGATGATGGTCTTCATCTGGCGTTGCCGCAGTTTGTCGTACTGCATTGCCTTTTTGCCTTTGGCTGCCTTGCGAGGCTCCAAGTGGGTCGAAACTGCCCAGAATTTCGTACCCGTGGCGCGGTCCTCGAATAATGCGTACACTGCTCTGCGCTCTTGCGCCTTGGTATCGGACTTCAGGATCGGCAAGGTGATGGTGCAAGTCTCGGAGTAATCACGGTACCGCTGCCTTTCCGGCCACCAGGTCTCATCGGCGCACTGGGAGATCTCGGCCAGTCGCGCGGAGTTGTAGAGGATTCGAGCGCCTTGCGAGGCCGAGAGCGTGCCGGGGGCCTTATACGCATTGCGTTTGACGAGTTTGTACGAGCTGCCGCCAGCAATCGAGTTCACTGCTTTCTCCAGGCTCTCGGTCTGCTTCGGGATCGCGCCGCCATTCGGCGAAGTACCGTCGATCTCGTTGCCCGGGCCAACCTCCTGCAGCATCACGACGTCGGCCTTTGACTTCACGATGTTGGCCGCGACCTTGGCTTTACGAGTGTTCCACGGGCGCGTCGTAGCTGTTGCCCGCGATGAAGCGACGTTGTAAGACGCGAAACGCAGCTTGATGCCTGTCTTGGCAGGGGTGACCGGTGCAGTGTGCACGGCCTGTTGGTAAGGGAAAGCTCGTACTAGTTTCTTCTTGCCTGCAGCGTTGACCGCAGCGAATCGGAAAATGATGTGACTGCCGCTGCCGACCGGTGCTCCCGCCTTTGCCGCCAACTTCTCGGAGATCGTGAATTTCTTGGCTGTGCGCGGGATCTTCACCTTGCGGTAGTCCAGACCTTTGTTGGGCAAGGTCTTGATCTTCTTGGAGAAACTCGTGCTGGCTAACTCCAACTCGAAATATGACACAAAGGTGTTATCGGCCTTCCACGAGATCACCGCGGTACCGGGCTTCTTTCCGGGCTTGGACTTGACCGACTTAATCGGTGCAGGAAGCCGCGAGGTCTTGACCTTCTTCGCTTGCTGCTTCACTTTGGCGGCGCCTGCTGCCGCGCTGGGCGCCGCCAAAGTGATACTTCCAGTCAGGACGAGGCTCGCGGTCAGCAGTGCGGCGATCTTACGTCGCACCGCTGGCCGAGGTCCGGCTACTCGGTCGGTTCTGATGTCCATTCGGGCATGCTGCATCAGGGTTCCCCTCTACCTGGCCGGTAGCGCCTACCGTGTCCGTTACTCGTATGCCAAGGCGTCAAGGACCGGCAGCCGGGACGCGCGAATCGCGGGCCACAACGCTGCAACCAGTCCCACGACTGCCGCAATGCCCACCATCGTACAGATCTAAATGTCGTAGGCCTACACCATGATGAAGTCATGACTGATCGATTTGCCGCTCTGACAGAGCAGCCCGAAGGTTACAGCGAATGGCTTGCCGACCTGAAGCAGCGCATCTATAGCGCGCGGCAGCGGGCGGCACTTTCAGTGAACACCGAAATGTTGCGAGTGTACTGGCAAATCGGGCAGGACATCCTGGACCGTCAGACCAAACAGGGATGGGGTACAAAAATCGTGGAACGGTTGTCGCGGGACCTACGGCAATCATTCCCGGATCTTGGTGGGTTCTCTCGCGCAAACCTGATGTACATGCGTGCGTTTGCTGAGGCATGGTCTGAGGGCGTGATTGTCCAACAGGCTGTTGGACGATTGCCATGGGGGCACAACATCGTACTTCTGACCAAGTTGAAGGATCCCGCACAACGTCTTGCCTACGCTGAAGCCGCGCTAGAGTTCGGCTGGTCACGCAACGTCTTGGTGATGCAAATCGAGACGAAGCGACTGGAGCGCAAGGGCAAAGCGACCACCAACTTCGAGCGGTCTCTACCAAAGCCGGATTCCGACCTTGCCCTTGAATCGTTGAAGGACCCCTATCGCCTCGATTTCCTCGGGCTCGGTGATGAGGCCCACGAAAGAGAGATCGAATCGTCCCTCATGGAGCACATCACTGAATTCCTCCTGGAACTCGGTGCTGGTTTCGCGTTTGTCGGACGCCAAGTACAGCTAGAAGTCGGAAGTGAGGCTTTCTACATTGACCTGCTCTTCTACCACCTGCAATTACGACGCTACGTAGTTGTCGAGTTGAAGGCAGACAAGTTCAAACCCGAGCACCTCGGCCAACTTGGCTTCTATATGACCGTCGTAGATGACACGCTACGTCATGAGTCTGACGGACCGACCATCGGGCTTTTACTCTGCAAGACGAAGAACGAAGCAGTCGCAGAATACGCGCTGCGAGACAACTCCCAACCACTTGGCATCGCACAATACCAATTACTGGAAGCACTGCCGGACCCGCTACAGACAGCGCTGCCGAGCATCAAGCAGATTGAACGAGAACTTGGCGAGGCAAGGTGACGTGGTTGTGGACGAGTTCTGACCCGTCCACAACCAGCATCGACCTCGGATACACCCGGCCGGTAGCGCCTACCGTGTCCGTTACTCGTATGCCAAGGCGTCAAGGACCGGCAGCCGGGACGCGCGAATCGCGGGCCACAACGCTGCAACCAGTCCCACGACTGCCGCAATGCCCACCATGGTACCCAACTGCAACCAGGGAACAGCCAGCTGATCGAAGCCATCGGCCTCAAAGACCGTGGGCAATGCAGCCGCGACCCCTACCCCTACCGCGAGTCCGCCAACCGCACCGAAGACGGCGATCAGGATCGATTCGGTGACCACAACCGACGACAGCTGTAGTTTGGACATTCCCACTGCACGTAGCAGCCCGATCTCTTTGGTCCGCTCCATGATCGACAGCGCCAACGTGTTCACGATTCCGAGTACCGCGATCACGATGGACAACGCGAGCAGGGCATACAGGACGAGCAGAAGCTGGTTCACCTGATTCGACATTTCAGTGTTGAACTCGTCCTGATCCATGATGGAAATCACCACATAAGGCTTGACGACCTCCGCCATGGCGTCACGAACCTGCTCTGGGTCAGAACCCTCGGCAACCTGGACGAAAAGCACGTCCATCCGTTGCGCTACCTGCGGCACATTTGCCTCGTACCATTGCTGAGTGGTCATCAGCGGCACGCCAAGCGCGTCGAGTTTGACGGTGGCGGCAATCTGCAGCGCAGCCGTGGTCGCTGCACCATCGGTGCCGACAAGTTTGAGGTCGACTGTGTCACCGACCTGCCAGCCCTTCGACTCGGCTAGCGAGTGCTGCACGAGCACCGTGCCATCACCGAAGTCAGCGATGTCTCCCGCGGTTATCTCGGCCTTGACTCCCCCATCGAACAAACTCGGCGGCACCGCACCGATGAAGCTCATCGAATCATCGATCTGCACTGAAGTCGACCACATCCCGTCAGCAGCCGCCACACCTTCCGTCTCTGCGATCTCCTGCGCCGCTTGCACGGGCATGCCGTTGGTGTAATCAACCGACTGCACCACGAAATCAGCATCCAACGACTTGTCGATGACGGAAATGAGTGTGGCCTGCGCCGAAGCCGCGAGCACAGCGGCAGCACCCACCAGCGCCATACCGATCATCAAAGCACCCGAGGTTGACGCAGTACGGCGCGGGTTGCGGATCACGTTTCCGACAGCGACCGGACCAACAGGACGCCCCCATCGGGCCAATGGCCATGCGAGGGTGCGGATCACCGGACGAGTGACTGCGGGTGCCCAGACCAACATGCCCACCAGCAGCCCGGCCGCTCCCAGCCCGAGCAACGGCCCACCGTCTGAATCGACACGCATGGCAGCAATCACCGCGGCGACACCGCCGACGACAAGCACCCCACCGAGAATCCCCCGCAGCCGCAACTGCTTTTCTTTGATGGAGACGGTCTCGCGCATGGCATCGACCGGAGGCACTCGCGATGCCTGACGGGCAGGAATCGCCGCCGATACGACGCACACCACGACCCCGGTCACGATGCCGATGATAACTGTGCCCGCCTCGAGCGGAATAGCACCGGACATTTCCATGCCCATGGCTGCCATGCCAGCACGCAGGAGGTAGACCAGTCCCAGTCCGCCACCGATACCTAGGAGCGAACCGATCAGACCGACAATCGCAGCTTGTCCCACAACCGAGGCGAACACTTGCCTCGGCGCTGCGCCGACAGCGCGAAGCACTGCGATCTCGCGCAGTCGCTGGCGCACCACCATCGCGAACGTATTGGCGATGATGAAGCCGCCAACGACGAGCGCCACCAAAGCGAAGATCAGCAGGAACGTCGAGACGAAGCCGAGCATGGTCTCGATCTGGGCAGTCGTTTCCTCCCGTAACTCGTCTCCGGTCACGACCTCCACATTCGGCGCGGTCAGCACGTCAGCGACATTGGCAGCGATCTGTTGCTCGGTATAACCGTCCTGTCCGAATATTTCCAACGATCCGACATTGCCGTCAGGCGCGAAGGCGGCCATCGCCGTATCCATGTTCAGGCCGACCAGGCTGGCGCCCGAGGTGGCGGCGGCAAAGCGAAGTTCGCCGACCACGGTCACTTCCATAGGAGCGCCCGACAGCACGATGGTCGTCGTACTGCCCACACTCAGACCCGAGCGTTCCAAAGTGGATTTCTCCAGCGCGATCTCATGGTCGTTTTGCGGCAGAGTTCCTGCTGCGACGCTCAGGGTGGGGTCTTCAGGGACGAGCCCAAAGGCGAGCGTAGGGGCCTGGTTCGTCTGCATGGCTGTGCCATCGGCTTTGACCAGGACGAGCGAGCCACCCACATCGGGGATGACCATGTCGACCCCCGGGACATCGGCTAATTCGTCAGCGAGCGCAACCGGAACCTGGACTCGTCCGGCGTCTGGGTCGACACCGAAGGAGTCTGCGGATTGTTGCAGATCAGGATTCTCGACCCCCCGCACATAGGACTGTGCGACATAGGCGGAATCCACGATGTCGGAGAACGTCGAGGACATCATCGAGCGCAACGAGAATGTGCCGGTGACGAAAGCGACGCCGAGCACCACCACGATCACTGACATGCCGAATCGGACGGGGTGTTCGCGCACGGAGCGCCACGCGAGTTTGACCATCATCGCAGGTCGTCCCCTTTGGCTGAGTCACCGGTCGCACCGTTTGTGGTGTGACGGCCACGGGCTCGGGAGCGTTCCGAATGCTCACGCAGTGCATCGATGACGGAATCGACTGTGGGATCGCAGAGGTCACCGACCACGGCACCGTCCGCGAGGAACAACACCCGATCTGCGAATGCAGCGGTTCCGGGGTCGTGCGTGACAACAACGACGGATTGACCCAACTCGTCCACCGACTTGCGTAGGAAGGTCAAGACTTCGTGTGAGGAGACGGAGTCGAGGTTTCCGGTGGGTTCGTCGGCGAAGACGATAGAGGGTCTGGTCACTAGAGCACGAGCGCAGGCCACGCGCTGCTGCTGACCACCGGAGAGTTCAGACGGCTTGTGCCCCAGTCTGTCGGCAAGGCCGACCGCATCGATGACCGCATCGAGCCATGCCTGGTCCACTTTGCCGCGTGCCAAGTCGATGGGCAGCGTGATGTTCTCAAGCGCGGTGAGAGTCGGGATCAAGTTGAAGGCCTGGAACACGAATCCGAGCCGGGTGCGGCGCAGTTTGGTCAGTTGCCGTTCGCTGAGGGTCGAGATCGGGTTGCCGTCAACGAAGACGTGCCCGTCGCTGGGGCGGTCCAGTCCGGCCATGCAGTGCATCAGAGTTGACTTGCCCGATCCGGATGGTCCCATGATCGCGGTGAATGATCCCCGCTCGATCTCGATGCTGACACCGTCAAGGGCGACGACACGAGTGTCGCCGGAGCCGTAAACCTTGGTCAGTTTGCGTGCGATTGCAATAGGCGGATTCTTCTCATTGACCACAGCGGCGGTCTGCGTTGGAGCTGACATGGGCTCTCCTGCTAGTTGGTTGAGATACCGTGACCCACGGATGTGCGCCACACGAAAAACTCGTATACGAGTACTCTGCCAAATTCCCTTTCGGCTCGTCTTGGGGAATATCCCTGATTTCACCCCTGAGAGTGCCCTGACGGGGCCGTGCCATAGACTGTTGTCCACCAATGTGTACGTTCAGCAGATGCTGCGTGACCGCGTCGCCATGAGATCTGGCAGTGCCGGATCTGGTTGATGACCAACCGCATGCCCCACTGCCGTAACAGGGAAGGATCGCCAATGGTGTCCCAGGGAGTCCGCCTTCGCAAGATCACGGCCGCAGCCATGATCGCCTCACGCAGATCCACGACCTGATTGCGGACGCTGCGGGCTGGGGCGCCTTTCTGCCCTGATATAACCGGGTAGTAAGGGCCAGATAGGGCAGGGAAGCGTGCCCTATTCCAGTTACGGACCGAGCAGCGCGAGGGGAATGACGGCAACACCGTCGGGACGACGGTAGGCGTATTCCCCAGTGGTGATGATGACACGGTCTGACAGTCGGTCTCCGATCTGGTCGTGAAGCCAGTTCAGGTGGCGCGCATCATGGTCTTGAACTGTTGCAGCTAGTTTGACCTCAATCGCCACCACCTGGCGGTCGCCTCCTTCCACTATCAGATCAATCTCGCGCGAGGTGTCCTTGGTGCGCAGGTGACCTACTTGCGCACCAGTGGCCTCGGCATAGGTGCGGATGCTTTGAGTGGCGAGCGATTCGAAAAGCGCGCCCAGCCACGAGCCGGTATCCGCCGCAACTCGCGTGCCTTCACCTCGCAGTAGACCCACTTTGCCAACCTTCATCAACCGAGCGGCAAGTGCGGGGTCGACGAGGTGGTGCTTAGGTGAGCGTGTGAGTCGTTTGAGCGGGTTGAACAGAGGCACCCATGCGGGGACCGGGTCGAGGACGAAGATACGAGACAGGTGTTCCCGATAGGTATCAACGGTCTTTCGTGCAGGTTTGTCAGGTTCTGCGGCGGTCGCCGCGTCGAGGATTGTGGAATATGCGGCATCGGTTGCGGTTGCGGCCCCGTAGGCAGCAAGCCAAGCAGTCAGGGTTTGCGGTCGACGCACCGCCACACCGTTCTCAGGCAGTTCGCGTTCAACGATTCGGCTGAGATAACTGTCCAGTTGAACGTTACGAGCACGTTCCGGTAGGTCTCGGATCCCCGGGAAACCTGATTTCAGGATTTCGTTGACGTACTCCGACAGGCCTAGCGACGAGTGACCGGTGACCTGTGGTGTGGTGCCCGCAAGCAATGCGCGCAGTGAGACTGTGGTGTCGGCAATGCCTCGCTCATACAGCGAGAGTGGTCGCATCGGAATACTGACGACGCGTCCGGCACCGGAGTGAATACGGATACCTGGTGCTACCCCGGCAGAACCGGTGAGTAAGAATCGACCGCCAGTGTTGTCCTCGTCTACGGCCATACGCACCCGATCCCATACGGACGGGACGAGTTGCCATTCGTCAATGAGAACAGGGGGAGGGACCTGGATAACGTAGTTAATATCTGCCGCCAGGATGTCGCGTTGGCCGGGTCCCTATAACGCATTTGGCCGGGTTCCTATGACGCAAATAGTCGGGCGCTATTCGTCGACGACATCAGACCATGACCAATACCGGCTACACCCACGCCCACGCCCGCACGCCCCGGAACAACCCACCCACCGTGTCACCACGTGGTGCACCCCACCTCCTTGGCTGTGACAAGTGGTTTGTATCCAAGAGCGGTGGGCCAGTAGATGGCAGAACGAGTCAGTGGTTCATTTGTGATCACTGGTCGTAGAGAATGCACGAGATAAATCTTTCTTGCACTCTGGTTGCATCATCATCAACAAACCACACATCGAAGCCACCTCGCTCGGAATACCCAACCAGCCACAGGCCATCCTGGTAAAGAAGGCAGGTGCAATCATGCTCAAGATCACCCAAGAACCAGTGATGCGCAACCTTATCCGCACGCTCTAAAACTTCACGTACCGGCGCAAAAACAGGATCCGCTGGATCAATCGGCTCCGGCGGATATGGGCGCGGAAGCGACTCGCGCACCCCAGGATCAGCCAAGATCATGTTCAACAATCGACTCGTCATGAAAGAGAACCCTGTGAGGTCTATACGTCGACCTCGGTCGTTATAGAACGACTTCCACAAGCCCTCCTCGAACACGAGACAATACCGATCAACACGCTCACGACCAAGCGAGTACACAGACTTTGGCACACCCAACAACCGAAGCCCCCGGCCCAACTCCTCAAGAGTCGTCTTCCCGAAAACGAACACCATCACCACATCATTCCTCATCTAGAACAATGAACCGTCTTCGGTTCTGTGCCGCTTTTATGCGGGTGCCAGTACTGGTGGTGGTGGCGTGGTGATGTCAGCGTAGTAGGTGGCCTCGAACTCGTCGGGCGGGACGTCACCGAGGCGGGAGTGGAGACGGTGCTGGTTGTACCAGTCCACCCATGCCATGGTGACCCATTCGACGTCCTCGAGACGTTTCAGTGGGCCGTCTCGAAATGGTGAGTCATCACGGATTGCGTCGTTCTTGAACAGTCCGATCGTGGACTCTGCTAGGGCGTTGTCGTAGGCGTCGCCAATGGATCCAATCGATGCTGCGATGCCTTCTAGGGCGAGGGTCTCGGCGAAGGAGACGGACGTGAACTGGCTTCCTGCGTCCGAGTGGTGCACGAGTCCGTCGCTGGCGGGGTGCCCGGCACGGTCACGTCGCCACAAACCCATACGCAGTGCGGTCGTCACCAACGGTGTCGTCTTCGTCGTCGAGGCATGCCAGCCGACGATTGTGCGTGAGTAGCAGTCGATGACGAAGGACACGTAGGCAAAGCCGGTCCAGGTGCGCACATAGGTGAAGTCCGCGACCCACCTCAGGTTCGGTGCCAGGGCGGTGAAGTCCCGATCCAGCAAGTCCGGAGCGCGCGTGCAGTTCTTGTCGGACACGGTCGTGCGGACCCCACGGCCACGCACCCTCCCGTTCATCCCCAGATCACGCATGAGTCGATCCACCTGACGGGCCGATGACAGCACGCCCTGGCGGTGCAGATGGGCGACCATTTTGCGACGGCCATACATCTCCTCGGGACTGCCGACCATAGCCAACAAAGCATCGATCACAACCGCGTCATGACGATCACGCACTGACGCTTGTCGGTGCTTCATGGCTCGATAGGTTCGTGCGGCAACCTGCACGCCCTGCTCACGCAGAACGGCACAGATCGACTCGACCGCACGACCCTTGGCACGCTGGGCGTCGATAAAAGCGACGATCAGCGGCGACGGGGGTCGAGTTCCCCTGCGAAGAAAACTGCGGCGTCCTTGAGGATCGCGTTGGCCTCTCGCAACTCACGATTCTCACGTTCAAGCTTGCGGACCCTCTCCCACTCCGACGTTGTCACGCCTTGACGCTCACCGCCATCGATCTGGGCTTGACGCACCCAACGGCGCAGCGACTCAGCACCAAAGCCAAGTCTCCCTGCCACCGTCTGGCATGCGACAGTCAGATTCGGATACTCGTCGAGATGGTCCAAGACCAGCCGCACGGCACGCTGCTTGGTCTCCTCAGGAATTCTCTTGGGCATAGTGTCTATCTTCCTTCCAAACTCGAAAAGAAGCGGCATCAAACCGAAGACGGTTCAGGCTTACTTCCGAAGCATCATTTGCTGCGTTGTGCGGGGTGAGTCCGATTCCTGCGTCGTCGGGGAAAACTCACCGGCACCGACTCAATCGCGGCGGTGATAGGCAAGCGAACTCGGCACTGCATATCATCGCGATCGGGAGGCTACGAACTTGCTCGCGTACCCAAGACTACGTCGCAAGGAAACTCTCCGAGGGGCACTCGAAAATGGAGGCGCTCAGGTGCGTGAAACGCTACCTGGCGCGCGAGATGTTCTACGCGATCAAAACGCGCAACACGGTCATCAACCAAACCCAAATCGCGGCTTGACTTTTAGAAGGGCGTCCGCGGCAGCGTCTACACCTCCGCCGATTATCGGGCCCTGGTGACGCGTCTGGGTATGCGTTCCTCGATGGGACGAACAGGGGTGTGTTGGGATAACGCGATGGCTGAATCGTTCTTCTCCGCATTGAAGAACGAGCGCGTCTACCGCACCGTCTACGCAACGAAAAAGCAAGCCAGACGAGACGTCATCGCCTACATCGAGGGCTTCTACAACAGCCGACGCCGGCACTCCGCGATCGGCTACCAATACCCGAACGACGTCCACTACAGTTACCAACAGCCAACACTGGCAGCGTAAGAACATCCATCACAACGCTGTCCGAAATCTCCACAGCAGCCCAAACCGCGCTGGCAGCCTCGGCCGTACTCAACGGCCCGAACCATCCGAGGATGAGGGCGACGAGCGCAGCGAGGAGACGGGTCATCCGAACAGTTCCTTGGCTCGCCTGGCCTTCAACTTCTTCAGGCTGGACGAGGTGGCCGGCCATTCCTCAGAACCGAACTGCTGCTCGATCTCCACTAGGTGCTCCTGAACGAAGGATGCGTAGCCCTGGTCAAGTTCTGCGGTCTCCTCACGTTGACCGGTCTTGAGCCGTCGCACTAGGTCAACCGAGAACCACTCTCCGTCGGGAGACAAGAAGGACGGCTGGAGGTCTAGGAACAACTGGCCTCGGTCCCGAACGAAACGCAGGCGTAGTTCCTCGGACTCGACCAGCAGCAGGGCGTCACCTCCATTGCTGGTGGTCACCTCCGAACCGGTGATTCGATAGCGAGCTCCGTCCCACAGGAACCCCATGTGCGCCGCGATGAAGGCGAGAATCAGAGTCACGGTCATCCCCTCGGTACGAGCGACCACTGGTTGGTCCAGCGGTAGCCATTGCTCGTGAGGTACTGGACCTCTTGGGCTAGGTACGACCCCGGTCGGATATTGCCCTTGGGCACGGAAAGGAGAACCCGGTCGCCGCCTGCGATTCTCGTGTCCAGGAAGTGCGTGTTCGCCGCCCATCGCTGGGAGGGGGTCAGTCCGTTCCATGCGTCGCCGATATCGAAGTAGCTGGCGCCCTTCGAGTTCGTCAACGGGATGATCCTTGGAGCAGGCGGTGGATCGAAGTCGGTCCTGAACGAGCACCAAGGACTCCAATCGGATTTCAGCCCTGTGCTGGACACAGTGCCTTCGATAGCACGCCCTCGCCAGCGATAGCTCCTGTCACTTCGTAGAACACCTGCGGACATGGTGACGGCGTACTTTGTTGCACCATTCGCTTTTGTGGACGCAGTGTCAAGCGTGGCAATTTCCGTCCATGTACTACCTGCTAGGGTCTCAAGTTTGAACCTGATAAATACCTTGTCGCCGTCAGGATCAGATGTCGATCCACCCAATGTTGGAGTAGCCGTGCCCAACCAGGGGTTCTCGCAACCGAGTGCGGTATTCCCGGCGTGAATCGTGCGAGGCGACGGCACATCGGGCGGCCGATTGTACTCAATCTCCAGTGCCGCCAAGTTCATCTGGAACCGGCGCCAGGTCGTCATATCGTCCTCGTCCGGCGAACGTAAACTCAACGGCATCACCGTCCTGTTCTTTGAAACCTGTTCCTTTGCCGCATCCATCGCATTCCAGGTAATCGTCTGGGCAGACCCGCAATTGGACCGATACACCGGAGATTTAGCATCAGACTTCAGCACCTTCGCTGGCTTGTTATCCCAGGTCGTGTTCGCATTGACAGCCTTGTCCATCAACAACAAGTTCACCGGTCGTGCTGTGCAGTTATATGAATGCGTCACCCTGGCAGAGAACTTAGCGGAGACGAGTTGGTCCGCATTGATCTTCCCGAACGTCGCTAACCCGGTGAAGTTCCAGTACAGCCGCGCCTTGTAGTTTTTCTGGCACGCCGGGTCCTTCTTGACCTCGCACAGACCGACACCTTCACTAGTGTTGGTCGTGTACTTCGGTGGATAAGCGCTGCGAAGTGCAGTCCACTGCGTGTTCTTGATACCCGTGACAGGCGGGTCAATCAGAATTGGCCACACCGTGTCGGAGTCTTCAACCATCGCCTCGTCTGCCGTCAACCGCAACACATGGTCATCAACGACATCAAACTGCATCTTTTCGACGCTGTCGGCGTCGGAACGATCTGGGCTGACCTCGAACTCGCCTTCCACACGCTCTTCGCCGGGTTCCAAGCCACCAGAACTGTCCCACTGCAGAGCTTCGCGACCAGCAAAGACTGCCTCACCGCTGGTTTCATCGACGACATCGAATCCACCGGTCTCGCGTGACTTGACGACCTTAAGACCGTCTGACGCCTGGACCTCAAACCCAACCTCGCCGTCAGAGGCGTCCGCCAACTCGACATACGCCTCAGGATCACGAACCTCGATGACAGGGACCGCCTCGGACGCATCGTCGCTGACCATAACTCTTAAAACCGTGCCATCAATTTCTTGCCCATCGTTGTCTAACAGCGGCCATGTGATCCGTGTTCCGTCTACGGTTGGCTCACCTAGTTCAGCTGGGGCGCTCATGGAAACCACGCCTTGGGCGGTGGCCATGGACAAGAAGCCGTCTACATCGTTCGGATCGAACCTGATGTCGTGCACCGGCGACGCGACCTTCAACTCACCAGTTTCCGGGTCAAGAACGATAGTGGGATCGACGTCTTCCCACTCGCCCGTGATGTCGGTGCGAGTGGCACTTGCGGTGAACTCTTCTCGTGCCGTTCCGCTTGGTGTCGCACTCATAGTGGTCCACGGGTCATGTTACTCGATGACTGCCACATCGTGGCCGCACAGCTGCGCTAGGCGCGAGGCCTCCTCCCAGGTGGGTGCCTCGTGGTCATCGCAGGAGTCTGCATCTTGCACCACCGATGGTGGATCAGCCAACGCCCCGTCGCTGTTGCGTTGGTCAGCGAATGCCCAAGCGGCACCGCCTACAAGAGAGACAGCAACCGCCGCTGCCACGACACGCTTACCACGGCTCAGCCGCATGAGATTCATCATTGCTCCGATACGCACAGATCAGGCGAGAGCGACTACCAGGACAGCAGGCTCCAAGACGGAGCCGCCGGATATCTATGACCAGAGCGATTCCGGATCAGAATGTAATCGAATCTCACAAATCATGCAATACGCGTCCACAATGTCTGATATTTGCGACAACGCTGTCAGGTACCGTTGAAATCACTAACTAGACGTGCGACTGCGTGCTAAAGGACGGAGTCCGAGCATCGCAGTCTCAACACAGGTGAAATCAGTGGAAATCGCGACTAATCGTCGTAACTTGGTGGTTTTGTCTCAGCTCGAGTAGCGGCCATCATGTCGTCGCGCAGATCGTCGACAACCAACAGGTCGCGGTCCAGTTGCTCGGTGCGGTAACCGCCACGTCCGACCATATGCGCCGCCACGGGGATCGTCAGGAACTGGAAGATCACCACAACAATCAGCATCCCCAGCACCGGCCAACTGCGCACCCGCAGGGCCTCAGCGGAAAGCACCAGCACAAGCCCCAACACTTGCGGCTTCGTTCCAGCATGGATACGCGCCAGCAGGTCAGGGAAACGCAGAATACCGACACCGGCAACCAACGTCAGCAGTGACCCCAGCAACAGTAGGATCGCAGCGACCACATCAGCGACTTGTGACCAGTTCATCAGTTCACCTCGCCTTGGTTCGTCGGTTGTTGTTCTGGTTCAGCGTCCGTCGGCTGAGCCGAGGGCAGTTGCGTCGCACCCTGTTGTGCCGCCAGCTGCTGTGCTACCGCCTGCTGAACTGCCGACTGCTCAGCGGCCAGTTGCTCCGCTGCAAGTTGTTCTTGCAGCATCTGCTCGTGGAGCAACCGCTCTTCCTCGTCCGCTGCCTCTTCCGCTGCACGCTGACGCTCTTCTTCTTCCGCAACCTCAGCAGCGGTCTTGATCCGACGCTCAGTGTCCGGCTCGACTGAGGCAAACCGGGAAATCACCACCGAAGAAACGAACCCGACCATCGACAACGCCACCAGGATCGGCAAGGTGTCGACTCGTTGCGACCAAGCCGCCTCAATCGCGATCCCCGCAACCAGCACGGTAGCGAACAGGTCAAGGGCAATCGTGCGGTCCAACATTGACGGACCGCGCTCAGCGCGAATCACCGCCAGACACGCGGACACCAGTAAGATCGCGCCACAGATCAGATAAATCACGGTCATTGCGACACCTCTTTCTTCCCGGTGTCGCGACGACGACGTGCTCGAACCAATCCAAGCCGCTCCAACTCTTCACGCGGTGCCAATGCACGCAGGACTCGTGCTTCCAATTCCAACGTGTCCTGTCGAACCTGCTCTGCACCGCCAGCCAGATCAAGGTCGAGCACATGCAGATACAGCGTTCCGGTCAGTCGGTGGGCATCGACCACGATGGTGCCGGGGACGAGCGCACTGATCTGCGCGACGGACGTCATCGTCAGGTCATTGGCTCGGCGCAACTTCACCCCGATAATTCCGCCGCGCGGGGTGTCTCCGAATCGGAACGCGAGTTTACTGACCTGCCAGGATGCCTGGACCAGATCGATATGGAACTTGACCAGCAGTACGAAGGCGCCCCACAGGTGCAGTCGGCCATGGAAACCGATCCGTGGCATGGGCAGCAAGAACACGATGACCGCACCGATAAGGACGCCGGCCGCAATGGTGCCCGGGTGCGGGTCGCCCCACAGCATCGCCCACAACACGGCCAGCACGATCAGGCCGGTCACACTGACGGCGACCTGCCGACGACGCGGATGGAAGCCGTTCACGATGTACCCCCCAACACGTTAGTGATATACACCGACGGATCCATCAGCTCGTCGGCGGCTCGGGTGGCATAGCCATATACCGGACCGGCGACGAAAGTCAGGCCCAGCACTGCGACCAGCATCATCCCAGTGGGGAAGACCATGGTGCGCGGCAGCCGCTCCTGCGGCAGCTCGATGGTCGGGGCCTGCCAGAACGCCTTGTTCCATGCCTTGACCACCGCGTACAGCGTCAACAGGGACGTGACGATTGCGCCTGCGACCAAGACCCAGGTCAGCGGTTCGTCAAATTGCACACCGGCTTGCAGCAGGCCCAGTTTGCCCAAGAAGCCCGACAGCGGCGGAATACCCGCCAGTGACATAGCCGGGATGAAGAACAGAATGGCCAACCCCGGCGAAGCCTTGGCGAGTCCGCCCAGCCGGTCGAGGTTCGTCGTCCCGCCACGGCGTTCAATCAGCCCCACCACCAGGAACAACGTGGTCTGAACCATAATGTGGTGAATGATGTAGAACACCGCGCCAGCCATGCCGGTTCGAGTCGACAGCGCGATACCGAAGACCATGTATCCGATATGGCTGACCAACGTGAATGACAGCAGACGTTTGATGTCGCTTTGCGCGACCGCGCCGAGAATACCCAGGATCATGGTGGCCAACGCCAGAATCATCAGCAGATTGTCGAGCCTGGTCTCGGTGAACAACAGCGTCTGGGTGCGCATGATCGCGTACACACCGACCTTGGTCAGCAACCCGGCGAAGACTGCCGTGACCGGCGCTGGCGCCGTGGGGTACGAGTCCGGCAACCACGCCGAAAGCGGGAAGATCGCCGCCTTGATGCCGAAGGCCAAAAGTAACAACACCTGGATGGCCAGCGAAACTCCCGGATCGATCTCAGGAAGCCGCTGCGCCAGATGCGCCAGGTTGATGGTCCCGGTGGCCGCGTATGTGACGGCCAATCCGGTCAAGAAGATCACGGACGAGACCAACGCCACGACCACATAGATCGCGCCGGCCCGAATACGCTCGCCGGTCCCGCCCAGCGTCAACAGCACATAACTCGCGGCGAGCAGGATCTCGAAACCGACATACAAGTTGAACAGATCGCCCGCGATGAAGGCGTTGGAGACGCCCGCCGCAAGAATCAGATAAGTCGGGTAATAGATGGTCACCGGCGCTTCGGCCGCGCCATCGGCGATGTCCTGCCCCAGCGAGTACAACAACACGCACAGCAGCACGAACGCTGAGACGGTCAGCATCAGGGCCGAAAGCCGGTCCACGACGAGGCTGATGCCCAGTGGCGCATCCCAGCCGCCCAGGTGCATGACCAACGCGCCGGAGTCAGCGGCTACCAGCAGCGTGGCACCGACGACGACCATCAGGGCCAGTGCAGCAACGGCGAAAAGTCGCTGGAGTTTCGGAACCCGCCACAGCGCGAGCGTCAGACCCGCAGTGACCAGCGGAATGACCACGGGAAGCGGGACAAGGTAAACAGCGTCGATATTCATCGCTGATCACCTCCGCGCTGCGCATCGTCTACCCCGTGTCCGTTGCGGGATTCGGTTTCTTCTTCGGAGTCGTCTTCCGTCTCATCGCGCACCCCAGCCGCCTGGTCATCGAGCGGGGTGGCGTCGGATGTGTCGGTGTCAACGTCGAAGACCGCCGGGGCGTTCTTCGCAGCCAATCGCGCAATACGACGGTCTTCGAGGTCGTCTTGCACCTCGTCATGACCATTGAGCTGCCACGACCGATACGCCATAGCTCCCACAAACCCGACGAGTCCCAACGTAATGACGATGGCGGTGAGCACCATGGCCTGCGGCAGCGGATCGGTCCATCCGGACTCCTCACCGTTACCGATCAGCGGGGCATTGCCCGCTCGTCCCGCTGCGATCAGGAACATCAGGTTCACGCCATTGCCCAGCAGAATGAATCCGAGCAGGATACGAGTCAGTGACCGTTCCAGCATCAGGTAAACCCCGCTGATCACGAATGCGCCCACGGCGATGACCAACACAATCGATGGTGCGGTGTCAATCACGGCTGCACCTCCCCCTGCTTGTCGATTTCAGCACCCAGGGAGTGCAGGACGTCGAGCACCAGCCCGACCACAACCAAGAACACACCGACGTCGAAGAACCACGACGAGACCATCTTCACGTCCCCGAAGATCGGCAGATCGAAATGCCAGATCGTCGATTGAAGCATGGCCCCCTCGGTGATGAGCCCCGCGACACCGGTACCCACAGACAGCACAAGTCCCAGGCCCAGCAGTAGACCCGGTTGCACCGGCAGCGCTTCTGCCAACTCGTACCGGCCTCCGGCCAAATACCGGATCGTCAACGCGATACCTACGATCAGGCCGGCGGCAAACCCGCCACCAGGGTTGTTGTGCCCGGAAAACAGCAAGAACGCGGCGAATAGCACGATGGGGTGGAACACCAACCGTGTGACCACCTCGAATACCAATGAACGACGTTGCGGCGCCAGTGTTCGGCCCGCTCGCAACCAGGTTGGCCGTTGCGGATCGGCTTTGGCGATCGCTGCTTCGCCTCGGCGGCGCAGTGCCGCACCGCGGTCAGTGACGGTCTCCGTCGCCCATACCTGTGAGGTGGCCTCGCCACCAAGGTCACCCACACGCTCCAGATTGGAGGTGCGACGCCGCAAGAAGACCAGCGAAGCGATACCGGTGGCTGCGACCAGCAGCACAGAGATCTCACCCATGGTGTCCCAGGCACGAGTATCCACCAGGATCACGTTGACGATATTGCGTCCACCACCGTACTCGTAGATCAGGTCGGCAATCTGATGTGACACCGGCAGGTGGATGCGCGCACCGGACGCCACCAACGCCAGCCCCATCATCACCACTCCGGCAGCAATGGCGATGGCCAGGCGTGACCAACGGCTGCGCAGCAGCGGTCGGTCGGAGAAATACGGCGGAAGCTTGCGCAATACCAGGACGAGCACCACCAACGTGATGGTTTCGACCAGTACCTGGGTCAGCGCCAAATCCGGCGCGCCGTGCAGTACGAACAGGGCGGCAACCGCATAGCCGCCGAACCCAGCGAGCAACACTGCTTTAAGACGGCGGCGTGATCGCACGGCCAGGATCACGGCGATACAGATGATCGCGACCGGAATGATCTGCGCGGGCGAATCCCACAATCGGACGCGGTCCGGCCACGGTGACATCACCACGGCAATACCTGCGGCGATGACGAAGGTCGAGAAGATGACACCGACATACAGCGGCAATGAACCACGCTGGGTCAGCGCCGTCACGTCGGCGGCGACGTCGTCTAGCTTGCGCATCATGCGGCGGTACAGGTAGTCGGCCTCGACTTTACCGCCGATGCGTAACTGGAACCGTTCGACGTGGTTGCGGGCCAAGAAGAGGCCGAAACCGGCCGTTAGTGCGATGACGGTTCCAACCAATGCTGGAGAGATACCGGCCCATACTGTCAGATGGCCCTCATGACCGATCGAATATTGCGCCGCATGTGGTTGGACGAGACTTTCAAACCAACCCGGGAAGAAGCCCAGCACCACGCCTGCGATAGCCAAGGCCAGTGGGGGCAACGAGAGCAGCCAGGAGGGGCGGCGGATGGTGGCTGGATCGATGCACGCGAGGTCTTCGTCTGAGTCAGCGACAACCGCGCTCGGTGTCGATTTCTTTGTTGCAAACGCACCCCACCAGAACCGGATCCCGTAGGCGGCGGTCATCGCCGAACCTATCACCAGCACCGTGAAGACGAGCGGCCCGACCCACGTGGCGGCACCGGGAACGCCATCGTGGGCGAATGCCTCTAGGGCGGCTTCTTTGGCGACGTAGCCGGCGGTTACTGGTAGACCGATCATTGATGCGGTAGCCAGACCACCGGCCCATGCCAGTGAGGGGACTCGCCGCCCAACGCCTGAGAGTCGACGCAAGTCGCGAGTTCCCGCGATCACGTCGACCGCGCCAGTTGTCAAGAACAGCGCGGCTTTGAACATCGCATGCGCGCAAAGCATGGCGACACCGGCGAGAGCCGCAGATTTCGTACCGGTGCCCACCAGCACGATCAGCATGCCGAGTTGGCTCACCGTTCCGTACGCGAGGACGAGCTTGAGGTCATGTTGTCGGAGTGCACGGTAGCCACCCAGCAGGAAGGTGGCCAATCCCAGCGTGAGCACCAGAATCTGCCAGATCGGTTCGCCGCCATAGGTCGGGGCGAACCGTGCGACAAGGTAGACACCGGCTTTGACCATGGCCGCAGCATGGAGGTACGAACTCACCGGTGTCGGCGCGGCCATAGCGGCGGGCAACCAGAAATGCAGTGGGACGAGTGCTGACTTGCTTGCCGCACCGACCAGCAGGCACACCAGCGCAACGTTGACGGCTGTCGACTGCGGCGCTGCCGCGAGGAGTGTAGCCAGTTCATAACCGCCGGGAACGGATTCGCCCAGGATGATCAGTCCGACCAGCATCGCCAGACCACCGGCGGTGGTGATCACGATGGCTTGCATCGCGGCACGACGCGATGGCTTCCGATCGGAATAGTGTCCGATCAGCAGGTAGGAGAACACTGTGGTGAGTTCCCAGAAGACGAACATCACGATGGTGTTCTCGGCAGTGACCAAACCGGCCATCGCTCCCGCGAATGCCACGAAAACGGCCCCAAAGCGCCCCGAACCAGTTGCCTTTGCTGAAAAGTATCCGGAACAGTAGATCAGTACCAGCGCCCCGATGCCGCCGACGATGAACAGCATGATCCAACTGAGTGTGTCGATCCTGAAGGTGAGGTCAACACCGAGGTCGGGCATCCAGGAATAGGCTTGCGTCACCGCGGTTCCGGAGCGCACTTGATCAGTGATGCTCACCGCATACGCCACAACTGATGCCGGGGCAAGCGCCAATATTGCGAAAGCCCGGCGGCCTACGTAACGAAAGACCGTGGGCGCAGCAAGTGCCAGCACGAGATGCAGCGTGAGGAGTTGCAGCACTAAGGCGATCCTGTCTGGTCGTGAGGGCAGAGCAATCGCGTCACGGCCCACGGGTGACGTGGGAATCACCCGGTAACCCGGAACACTGAAGCGGTGAGGTCATTTTATCAACGCAAAAGGGGATGAACCGGGGTGCGTTCGCTTAACGCGGATGGAGGGTATAGGACGAGGCACTTCTGCCCCACTGTTTTCACTGCAAATATTGGGGATCGACGGCGAAGCCGTGCGCATCGACGAGATATCCACCGCATGCTTCATGCAGCGCTGCTGCCCAAGCAGCAATGATCCGTGCCGCCTCAGCACGTTCGTACAACAGCGTGTCACTGAGCCGCTCTCGATGCGCCCCGGCAATGTCTGATGGTTCCCACGCGAGTCGGTACTGCACACATCCTCGTTGCAGTTCTTCGTCGTGACGCAGTACCGCCGGTATGATCTCGGCCGCACCGACCTCGACGCTGACATACGGGTCATCGGCGACGGAGTCGTCGCGGACCGCAACCGGTACGGGAACCGGCACCACAATGGCGTAACCGCTCACCGTCAGGTCATCGCGCAAGACCGTAAGATCTTCCTCGTCCACAGCGTCGTGGATCTGCGCCAAGGTGGCCTCGTCCAGTGAGAACTCGTCCCCGCTCCCGGCAACTCGTCCCTGGACACCATCGAGCGCTGGCTGCGATGGGATGTCCTGCGAGGGCGGACCCGCCCAAGCGTGATTTGTCGAACCTAGTCTGGCCTGCGGAAATACCTGCTGGCATAACACTTCGGCGGCGGCCGGGGTCAACCACACCGGCGAGTAGATCGTCAAGTCCGGTTCGGCGGCCGGGTCAGGTTCGATCAACTCGTACCTGGGTTGATCAGCGTCACCTCTCACGTCGAGCAGAACCGCCCCGTGGAGACGGCGCGCCGCCGCAATCAGCCACTGTATGACTCGTAACTCTTCGCGTTTCGGCCAGGACCCTCGCATCACCCGTATGAGACCGTCGCGGTCACCGGCCGTCACTGGCACGTCATCATCGCGCTCCACCAGCGTGTCGATCGCATACCACCGGTGGTCGGGTGCAATGCGCGAGATAGCCTCGTCGCTCAAACCCGGCCGATTCCGCGGCGGCTGCGGCAACTGCACCAACGCCGAATGCCGCGACAACGCGACGACTGCTTCCGCACCAGTGGCAGCACTTGGATCACATTCGGGGACGAGTTCTCCCAGACGCTGCGCATCCGTGGCGAACTGTGCGCCGCGAAAGGCGGCATCAGCGAGGATGAAGACCTCATCCGTGCCGACGTCACTGCCTGTGATCAGGAAGTGACGCGTGCGAGTCAGCGAGGAGCGCCGCGGTAGGTTCACAAGCTAGTGCGGTGGAAGTTCTGCCAGGATCGTGAGGCCGTCGGGCCACGTTGGCCCTGATAACGCGAACCGTACTGCGCCGAACCGTAGGGGTGCTCTGCGGGCGATGACAGTCGGAAGAAGCACAATTGACCGATTTTCATGCCGGGCCACAGCGTGATGGGCAAGGTCGCGACATTCGACAGTTCCAGGGTGACATGACCGGAAAAGCCCGGGTCGATGAATCCCGCTGTCGAGTGCGTCAGCAGGCCAAGACGGCCCAACGACGATTTGCCTTCCAATCGCGCTGCGACATCATCGGGCAGCGTGACGGCCTCGTACGTGGAGGCTAGGACGAATTCGCCGGGGTGAAGGATGAAGGACTCGTCCTCGGTGACCTCGACGAGCCGGGTCAACTCGGGCTGTTCTGCCGCCGGGTCGATGAACGGGTACTTGTGGTTATCGAAAAGCCGGAAGAACTTGTCCAGGCGAACATCGATGCTCGAAGGCTGGATCATTGCCGGATCGTAGGGATCCAGTTGAATGCGACCGGCATCGAATTCAGCGCGAATGTCTCGATCAGATAGCAGCACACGTTTACTGTAGTCGGTTCACCGCGGCGCGCGCGTCATAGCAACGGCATTGGCCCTCATTCCGGCACGGAATGAGGGCCAACTAGCCGGTTTCAGATATAGCGGTGGCCTACTTGACGATCGGGATCACCCATTGGAACTTGTAGGTGCCACCCGCGGCGATTTCCTCCGGTGCCTTAATCGCTGCGATGAGTTGGAAAATCCACAGCACGAGACTGCCGATACCGCCGACGATCCACCCGACAATGGGGATGATCGCGATTGCACCGACGATCACACGGAGCAAGGTGAAGTTGAGATTATCGCGGTGCAACTGCCGAACGTTCTCTGGGACGTTGTCCTTCTGGCTCACCCAGAAGATCAAAGCTGGAATCCAGGAGAAGAACACCGACAGCCACAAATTGAGCTTGACGTTGTTCATCGCGTCCGCTGTTACAGGTCCGTTGGCTGCTGCATAGCCCGGGTTCGGCTGACCATAACCTGGGCCAGGCTGTTGGTATCCGCCCGCGGGTTGCTGGTACGGACCTGACTCCTGGTACGGACTACCCGAGGGCGTCTGCTGACCGAAGGACGGATTCGGGCCTTCGGTGCCCGGAGCGCCCTGCTGGTAGGGATCGGTGGGGTCGGTCGGTGTGCTCATCTTGGCTCTTTTCGATTGTTGTTATGATGCTGCAAGGCCGCAATGATCGCGTGTCTCGCGGATGTAGTTCAATGGTAGAACTTCAGCTTCCCAAGCTGACAGCGCGGGTTCGATTCCCGTCATCCGCTCCAGTCTTTCATAGTTATGCAAGTGCGTCTGCGATATCGGTGCTCCGCCCGCCACGCTGCCGCTCGTCCACATAACCCCTCGGTTGGGTGCGTTTTTGGGCATCAAGCGCGTGAATTTTCCGCGATAAACAGCAACTCGATGCCCGAAACACTCACTGAACCTCGCGCCGAGCCGCCTCAAGCACCCAGTTCTGGGGTTATAGGCCAAATCGTGTGGATGGGATCGGCTAGGAGCGTTGGGATGTAGGGGCTGCGGGGGTGTTGTTATGCCCGTGGACCCTTGGGTGTGACTAGTGCTTCAAATTCGACGCGTTGTGGTGTATGTGGTGTGGGC
>WPCK01186563.1_pt1 | contig 122617 bp, 106 predicted proteins | sample 5399851 | NCBI WGS metagenome assembly WPCK01 (sample SAMN12869471, study PRJNA574797) | sludge metagenome | isolation source: wastewater treatment of pH11 | place: China:Beijing | collected 2019-05-20 | reverse complement strand
CGCCAGTGCGAACCCTTCGGGCAGCGTTTGGCTGGCGTTTCTACTGCGTTATCGCTTGTTCATGTAGAACAACTACACATCACAAGCTCTGCCTTGTATAAACACCAGCCAAACAGCTGCAAAAACAAGCCACAAACGTCAACACGCCCTAAAACGCCTTGAGTTAAGCAATAAAATAAAAGCAAAGCACCGATGTGTTCGGCGACAATTAGGATGACCGGTTGACGACAATTATCTTGGCCGGTTGGGTGTCACAATAGGTACCTTGTTTTCTGTTCGGAGTTCAAGGTGCCTGGACAACATATCACCCAACGACAAGAGGAGCTGTATATGCAGCATCGCCAACAAGGCATGACTCAAGAAATCGCTGCCGCGAAGTCTGCCATTTCCACCCGAACTGCCCGACGTATTGAGCAGTCCAACACCTTACCCCGCACTAAAGCTGATAGAGATTGGCGCACCCGCGAAGATCCACTGGAAGCTGTATGGGAAACCGAATTGGTAGTGCTGTTAAACGCCAAGCCCGACCTCACGCCCATTACTTTGCTGGAGCATTTGCAGGCGCACTACCCAGACCAATATGACCAGCGAGTTCTGCGCACCCTGCAGCGCCGGGTAAAGCAGTGGAAAGCGCTACATGGCCCGGAGAAAGAGGTCATCTTCCGCCAGCAAGCCCAAGCCGGAGAGTGTAAAAAAATCTGTGTAAGTGGCATTCTATCCATGTATTTGAAAGGAATAAAGAATGCCAGTATCAGACCAGCTTATCGACCAGTTATTAGCTGACTACAAATCCCCGGAAGACCTGCTTGGTGAGCAAGGTATCCTTAAGCAGTTGACCAAAAAGCTTGCTGAACGTGCTCTTGAAGCAGAGATGGAGCAGCATCTAGGTTATGCCAAACATGATGCCGCCGGTAAAAACACCGGTAACTCCCGTAACGGTAAAAGCCGTAAATCAGTACGCAGCATTCACGGCGACATTGAGCTTGAAACACCGCGAGACCGCAATGGCAGCTTCGAGCCTAAGCTCATCAAGAAAGGCGAGAAACAGCTCGGTGGCTTTGATGAGCGCATCGTTTCCTTGTATGCCAGAGGCATGTCTACCCGTGATATCCAGGCCCATTTTGAAGAAGCCTATGGTGTTGAAGTCTCACCGACGTTTATCTCTCAGGTGACTAACGCTGTACTGGACGAAGTGAAAGCCTGGCAGCAGCGGCCGTTAGCACCGGTATACCCGATAGTGTATCTGGACTGTTTGGTTGTGCGCAGCCGCGATTCCGGCAGCATCCAGAACAAGTCTGTCTACCTAGCCCTTGGCGTAAACACCGATGGCGAGAAAGAGTTGCTGGGCTTATGGATAGCGCAAACCGAAGGTGCCAAGTTCAGCAAGTAATGCCAGATATTTAGTGACCAATAACATTAAAGATTCTCGGTTTGCGGAGTTAACATTTCCTGCGTTAGAGATAGTTAAGCCTGAGCAGATGTTGGAGATATTAAGATGACAACCCTTACAATCAGAATGCCTGACGATAAAGCCATTAGACTAAAAGCGTTGGCGCAACGTCGTAATATCAGTGTAAATAGGCTTATCGAAGAGCTCTCCACTATTGCACTTACAGAATATGATGCGCAAGTCAGCTATGAGGTACGTGCCGCCCGTGCTAATGCTGCGCAAGGTTTAGCGTTGCTTGATGAATTGGAGAAGTTGGAAACAGCAGGCTAACACAACAGGGCCCTGAATTTCGTAACGTAGCTCGTAATCGCCAAGAACTAAACGGCGCACTTCTCTGGGCATAAACTCAAATAGCTGTTCACCCAACCGTGGATTACTGATCAGGATGGCCGGACTTTTGGTTAATCTTTGTACGGTTTTGGCAGCAGCTTGTTTATTTTCTGCCGCCAGAAATTCATAAAGCCTGGCAAGATCAGACAGGGCTTTGTTGGTCCACTTTAATTCCATTTAGCGTGGAACTGGTAAGGGCTGGTCTGTACTCAGGCTTTCCGCCCATGCCAGCACATCCTGATGGTCTGTTAACCGGCCCGCATCAACATCGGCCAGCGCTTCTTTTGTGAGCCGCTCGCGTTCCTCTTCCTGTTCCAGCCAGGCCGACAAAGCTTGTTTCATAATCCAACCGCGTGAACGTTCTAAGCGCTCGGCAAGTTGATCCACTCTTTCTGCCAGCGGCAGTGGAATATGTGCCGTTAGCACTTTAGTTCCGGTTTGAGCCATGGATGCCCCCTGATTCAAAGTGATTAATTTCAAATAGTAGTGATTGCATTAGATTTAAGCAAGCACTTGCCCGATAACGCGCAATTTAGTGGGCTACACCGCTGCTATTTTATCTGCCGCCTCTGGCTGCGGTATTGGCCGGCTAACAAACCAGCGGCCCAGCTGCCACAGCAAATACATGGATAATAGCGGAAATAGCAAAGTTTTCAGGCTGTATACCACGATGAGCTGGATCAGCTTTTCTACCATATTGTCGGAGAAGCTGCGCATCGCACCCAGCATATCAGTGGCTTTGGCGGCCATTTGCCGCAGCCAGCTAACTGAGCCATCCTCTGTATTGCTAATTGGCTGATCAATTTGCTGCAAAGCAGCCGTTTCTTGGTTAAGTGCCGCTTCGGCGGCTTCGCGTTGTGGCGTAAGTACCCAATCCGACAGTTCGGCCACACCATAGGCCGACAGTGGAATACCAATACGGATAATCAGCAGCAGCGCCACAAAAAGCCGCAGCAGATAGCGGCAACTGTCGCGCCAGCTGGCTGGCCCGCATAACAGCAATGCTGCCGAGGCCAGGATGCCACTGCCAAAGAGTGGCAAGGCGGCCAGCTGACCAAAGTGCAGTAAAAAGAGCTGCAACCCAATAGAGGTCATCGCAATCACCATCACATCCGAGTAGCGCACCGCCATATCCTGTAGCGGCTTTAATAGCTGCCCCGGTTTTACGCTGGCAACACCAACGCCAACCTCGGCTTCGGAAACAAAAGCGATACCGCGGTCAATCAACCGCGCAGTGGCAAAGGAGGCACTGCTTAGCAATAAACTTTGTTGTAAAGCCTGTTCGGCCCTCTGATCCAGTGGCGCCAGTGCCGGGTTTACTAACCGCTGTTGCAGCACACCGCTATAGATCCCGGCAGCCAACGTTAGCAGGCAGAGCAGTAGCAGCATTAGCCGCTGCCAGGTACTGAGTTTGCTGAAAAAACGCATGCTGTTCTCCGCTAAATACACTTTGGCTCAGTATTCACGATATCAGGGCTGAGATAAAGCCGTTGGCGCCACAGTAGCTTAAGTTCGCTGAGAGAGATTAACGGCAGACGGCAAATCTGCGGTGATCCAGAGCCTTGCCAAGATTTTGATCTGGGCATGGTTAACCTAAAAAAGCGTAATATTTCATTAAAAAAACATGCCTGCTTATTTTGTTTTACAGCTTTTCCCGGTTGTAGTAAGGTCTGGCCGATTAGTGTTAATGGCAGTTAATGCTGTGGATTGGGAACTTTTATAACTAAGGAGCTGTGATGACTATATTACGGACACTTTCCCGTCTGCCTTCACCAAAATTCGATCAACAGTTGGCCACCGGTGACACTCACCTTGACCAATATCTGCAGGCTCTGGACGCTGAGTTGGTGGGGGCCAAAACGGTACGTAACCATACTTTGGCTGCAGTTCGGGAGCAGCTGGTCGCACAAAAAGCGAGCTTAATTGCAGATGGCAAGGAGGCAACAGCTGCCAGTTTGGCCGCAGTACAGCAGCTCGGCCCGGCAGCAGCACGAGGTCAAGCTCAGCGTCAGGAGCGTCGTACATTTTACGTTAATATGATGCTGAGCACCGGGCTGCCGGTTGCGGTATTTATGACGCTTTTTAACCTTAGCTCGGAAACAGCGCAGGAAAGCTCATGGTCCGGATATATAGCGATGTTTATGTTTTATTTTTTGTTTTTCGGCAATGTTATGGCTGCTTATTTAACCTTTGGTCAGGCACCGCCAAAAACAACACAAGGTATCGAGTCACTTGAGCCGGATGAGGCATTAGAGGTTTTCTCGCCGCCCGCCAGTAAAGCTGCCGCCGCAATTTTGATGCTATTGATGCTGTTTGTCGGTAGTGCCGCTTTGCTTGGGATATTTAATATAGGCTTTATGGCGAGTACCCATCTTGCTGCCAATCTGTTTATGGTTTATATCGCCGGTGCCGGGATCCTCGGCGCAACTAGAGTAAACAACCGGCTGTTGGTACAAGGAGATACCTTAATCAAGCAAAACTTATTCTCCAGACAGGTAATTCCGCTTACGCGGTTAGTGGCCGTTGAGCCAGCCCCTGGCTGGCAAGCCTGGTTTCGGATTGGTTTTGGCCAGCGTTATATTTTGCATTTTAGCGATGCCGGCGGCGGCAGTATTAGAACCTCGCTGATACTAAATCATGAAATGCATAATAGTGAGCAGTTACTGACCTTGTTACGGCAGAAAGTTAAACAAGTTAGCTGATTATTTTTTCGGATAAGCTGATGCTGGGAGTTTTTAAGGGAGGGGTATTTTGGCAGGAATCGATTTTAGTCGTTACAGCGTCGAAGAGCTGCGCCAGGCGCAGGAAAGCATCGACGCTGAACAATATCCGGAAAATTATGCCCGCTTAATGGCTGAACTGGCGAAGCCGGAGCGGCTGCAACAAGAGCTGGCAGAGTTGCGCGCAAAGGAAATAAAGAGTCATGACGCGAAAAAGGTATTGGGCCGAACTTTTTTGGTGATAACTGGTATCGGCTTGTTTTTTATGGCTTTTATTTTTTATAGTGACGGAGTGATTAAAGGTAAGCATGGCAGCGTTATCGTAAGGCTGGCGGATAATCCGGAGGGATTTTATTTTGGCCTTGTTGTTATTGGCATTGGTGGTCTCTGTACCTTGTATACAGGGCTTACCGGTAAAGGTTTAAAAAAAGAATATCAATAACCACATAAGATAAGCTTGTAAGCAAGCCAACTTACAGCCTTGCATTAGCGTGTCCGGTTTAGTAAAGCAGCGCCGGTGCTGTGCTACGGGTTGTGGTCCAGCGCAGTGGCAAGCTGCTGATAAAGTTGTCGATGCCCCGGCCCAAGCTGCTCTGGGATAACTTGTTGCAGGTAAGTCCGGGCCTGTGCGGGTTGCTGCAGTTGCAGGCTGATTTCGGATAAGCGCAGCAAATGGATCTGATGTTGCACGCGGTGTTCTGCGGCGGCGGTAAACTGCAGCGAGTCCTGATACAGCTGCAGCGCTTCCTGCAGCTGACCTAATAGCTGCCTGGTGCGCGCTAAATTACCCATAGCAACAATAATCTTATTATGATGACCAAGCGCACTGGCGGCGGTTAAGGCTTCACTACGGTAGGCCGCTGCGGCTGCCAGATCGCCACGCTGATGGGCGACTAATGCCAGATTGGAATTAAGCTCAAAGCTAAACTGCGGGTCCTTACTTTTTTGATATCGCGACTGTGCCACCTGCAGCAGTTTCCCGGCCTGTTCAAGCTCACCCAATGAATAGTGTAAATTTGCCAGCTCGACCAGTCGTAGCGGGTCACCAAAGGCATGGTAAACCTCTTCCAGCATCGCGAGAGCCAGCTTGGCATAGTGTTTTGCCTCGTCACGCCGTTCGAAATAAAACAGGGTTTTCGCGTAATAAAAGTACAGTTGTACCCTCAACACCTCGGGTAGATTGGGCTGTTGTAATAGCTGTTCGGCTTCGGTGTTTAATTGCCGGAACTGATGTTTATCAAACAGGTAGTTAAGCTGATAAGCCTTAACTCGATACCAGGCAGAGCTATAAGGCGTTAATGCCGTTAGTTGTTGCTGCAGGTAGTCGCCACAGTTTTGCGCCGCCACAGGCGTGCAGAATTGCGCATGGTCGCTTAGATTTTCTGAAGCGTTAACCGAAAAGGTCAGGCATACCACAACAAAGAAAGCATGGCGCATATAAAACCTACTGCAGGATAGGTGTCCAAGGTAGTGAGTTATCACTATGCCCGCGGCTCTTCAGACCGTCAATGCTCGTCAGCAATTAACCAGCGTTATGGTATTCATGAATCGTAAGAGGAGTAAGTTTACACTCATAGCTGTGCTTTGCGCTGATAGCTTAGCACTCGTTTTCACGACCAGTTGCGCTTACACCTTGCTCAGCTTCTGCCATGAACCATAGGTTAAACTGCGCCATAGCCACTCAACCGGGCCAAATCTGAAGCGAGACAGCCAATAGTGGCTAAACCAAAGTTGCAGTGCAAACAGCAGTAATGCCATGCCGGTAATTGCCAGCCGGCCAAATTCGCCGTAAATACCCACGCCATAGCCATAAAATAGCGACGTAAATACAACTGAATGCATCAGGTAGTTGGTTAGTGCCATCCGACCTGCCGCCGCAAACTGCCGAATTAACCAGTTGTGTCGTTGATACAGCCAGACAACAGTGCCGATATAAGCTAGACACAACGCCAGGTTAGAAAAGTGCCGCACACTGAGCAGAGAGGCACTATGATAGGTAGGAAACATCAAGTCCAGCGACAAACCTTGCAATCCCCATAGTAGCGCCGCGGGTACGCCTAAACCATAGCCCCAAAGCCGGCAGCGGCTGAAAAAGATCTGATGTTGCTGCAGATTGGTAAAAACCCCCAGGCGAGCCAGCGCCGCACCGAATAAGAATAAGCTGATAATGGTGGGAATAAAAATCAGCAACCCGGGCCCCAGCATCAACACCCTGAATTCATAGAGTCGCCACTGCACCACTTGCCAGTAAGTGCCGCTGGCATACCACTGTTCGCCGGCGGCAATATCGGTTAACAGCTGTGCACGATCCTGAGCAAAATTATCCAGCATCTCAGGGCCGTGCGTCGGGTCTTGCAGGGTGAAATCAATTCCCCATGCCGCCAACCAGGTTACCAGCAAAGGCAACAGGTAAATTACCCCAGCAAACCAGAGCAGGCGTTTAGCGCTGCTACGCATAAACAACAATAGAACAAAGCCGGTAAGGGCATAAAAGTGCAGAATATCACCACCCCAGATCAGGATAAGATGTACTAAGCCAATCAGTAGCAGAAACAGTAGGCGGCGGCAGAATAAGCGGCCTGCGCGAAGGCCTTTTTCGCTGGCGCGGGCAATAAACACGCTAAATCCTATCCCAAACAGCAGCGCGAACAGAGTATAAAACTTGCCCTGAATAAAACTGGCCACAGCCCAGGCCAGCGCATAGTCGACACCGGTTTGGCTGCTATCGATACCCAGCAGCAGATTCTGCAGTGCCCGCTGAAAATACTCGATGTTCATCAATAAAATGCCCAAGAGCGCAAAGCCGCGTAGCACATCAAGAATGTCCAATCTTTCGGCGGCGCTGACAGGTGACGCTTGGGGAGAAGGTGTAGTGCTCACGGGCTACTCCATGCCATAACTATTTTCTCACTCAAGCCTAGTCGCTTTTTGGCTTTTTGCTACTGACCTGGTCCGTGACGGCAAGCCTTGAACACAAGGCTTTTTGCGGCTTTGCGGGGGCACTTAGGTTAGACCGGGTGCTATTGTAAGAATAGGGCAGTTATCTTGGTCACTTAAAGGTATAATAGCGGTTTATTCGCGCGCGCAAGCTGTTGCGTAGTAGCCACCCCCTAGGATTTGTGATGAAAAAAACCTTTGCCTTAACCCACCCCAAGCTGCAACCAGCGCGTTTAGTTGACGCCATTAAACACGAAATTCGCAAATATCTGGCGCGTGAGCGGCGCAAAGCGGTACCTGCTGATAAAGATTATTGGACCTTTGATTGTCGCTTTGGCGCCTCAGAAGCGGAAGCAAAGCCAATGTTCACCTCAGAAATCAACCAACATATTGATGCTGCGGCTGCGCAGCAGTGGCCACAGTTTTATATTGAAATACAGGCCCGTGCCTGTAATCACAAGCCGCGCCCGGATAGCGATCTTGAGTAAGCTTCACTTTTAAACTGCAGCCAGGCTGCAGAGGAACCTCTATGCAATTTTCAGCTTTAAATTTGGCACCAGACTTACTGCGTGGTTTAACGGCGTGCGGCTTTAGCGAGCTAACGCCTGTGCAGGCGCAAGCCATAGTGCCAGCGCGGCGCGGTAAGGATTTACAGGTTACCGCCCAAACCGGTACCGGTAAAACCGCTGCTTTCGCTATTCCGCTGTTACAACGCTTGCTTGATGCCGCTAAACCCGCGCTTGCATGCCGGCCGCGTGCCTTAATTTTAACGCCGACCCGTGAACTGGCAGAGCAGATCGCCAATGCGATCAGCAGCTATGCGCAATTTTTGCCTTTAAAAGTTACCGCCATTTACGGTGGGGTGAAAATGGGCGGCCAGGCCAGCAAATTACAGGCCGGTCTTGATATTCTGGTCAGCACCCCGGGGCGGTTAATTGAGCATATGGCGCTGGGTAATGCCATCTTAAGTGATGTCGAGTTTGTGGTACTGGACGAAGCCGACCGCATGCTGGATATGGGCTTTAGTACCGATGTGCTGAAGTTATTACAAATGACCTCGGCCGCCCGGCAAACCCTGTTGTTCTCCGCGACCACCTCGCCGGCGGTAAATGAGCTATCGCATAAGATCCTGAAAAACCACCAGCAGATCCGGGTGGCCAAAACCAACAGCACCGCCGATACCGTTGAGCACGTGGTGTATCCGGTAGAAGAAAGCCGGAAAATCGAGCTGTTTGAACAGCTGCTGGCCGAACAAAACTGGTTCCAGGTGCTGGTATTTACCAGTACCAAAGAGCAGGCTGACCGCCTGTTGGCGGATTTGCAAAAAGCCAAGATCAATGCCGCGGTGTGTCATGCCGATAAAAGCCAGGGTAGCAGAAGACGCGCTATTGCCGATTTCAAATCGGCCAAGCTGCAGGTGCTGATTGCCACTGAGGTTGCGGCCCGCGGTCTGGATATTCAGGGGCTGGACTATGTGGTGAATTTTAATCTGCCGTATTTACCGGAAGATTATGTCCATCGCATTGGCCGTACCGGCCGCGCCGGCGCTAAGGGGCAGGCCATTTCCTTTGTCAGTCGCGAAGAAGAGCAAAACTTAGAGCGTATTCAAAAGCTGATTGGCAGTACTATTCCCCGTGTGGTCAAACCGGGCTTTGAAGTCAGTAACCGCGCCAGCTTGCTAAAAAATATCTCACGTAAGGTGCTGGGCAGCCGCTCGAATAAGGCTACCGCCACCAGTATTGAGATCAGTAAGCCGGCAGCCAAGCCTAAAGCCAAAGTTAAAAGAGTGCGCTAAGCTATGACCACAATCACCTCACCAACAGCAAGTATCAGCCCGGCGGCTACGCCAGCCTTACTGGTATTGCCAGTGGTGGGGGCGGTGAGTTTTGTCCATCTGCTGAATGATCTGATCCAGGCCATCCTGCCAGCCATTTATCCGATGCTAAAGCAGGACTATGCGCTGAGTTTTACCCAAATTGGTTTAATCACGCTGATTTTTCAGCTTACGGCGTCGTTACTGCAGCCGGCGGTTGGACTTTACACCGATAAGCATCCCAAACCTTTTTTACTGCCGCTGGGGATGCTGTTTACGTTATTGGGTTTGGTACTGCTTAGTGTGGTCGGCAGTTTTCCACTGTTACTACTGGCGTCTGCGATGATTGGCTTGGGGTCGTCAACCTTTCACCCGGAAGCATCACGGGTGGCCAGGATGGCCTCAGGCGGGCGGTATGGCTTTGCGCAGGGGCTGTTTCAGGTCGGTGGTAATGCCGGCTCTGCGCTGGGGCCGCTGCTGGCGGCCATTATTATTATGCCGCGGGGGCAGGGTAGTATTGGCTGGTTTTGCTTGTTTGCCATCGTCGGAATTATGGTATTGCTGCGGGTAAGCCGTTGGGTGGTCAACTCTAATGCCCGCCTGCAACTGCGCGCGGCGGCGACAATGGGTAATGGCTTAACGACGCGGCAAACCCGGCGCGCGCTGCTGGTCCTGGCGCTGCTGGTATTCTCTAAATATGTGTATATGACCTGCCTGAGTAATTTCTATACCTTTTATCTGATCGAAACCTTTGCGGTATCGGTCGCCACATCGCAGTTGTATTTATTTCTGTTTTTGGCAGCTGTGGCAGTAGGTACGGTACTGGGTGGGCCGATCGGCGATAAAATTGGTCGCAAGCCGGTGATTTGGGTATCTATTTTGGGTGCCGCACCGCTGGCCTTACTGCTGCCGTACAGCAATTTAGCGGGTGTTGCTATCTTAACGGTATTGATTGGCCTGATTATGTCGTCGGCCTTTTCGGCTATTATTGTCTTTGCCCAGGAGTTGATGCCTGCCAAAATCGGCATGATTTCCGGTGTATTCTACGGCATGATGTTTGGCATCAGTGGCATTGCCGCAGCTTTGCTCGGCATGCTGGCAGATGCCACAAGTATCAGCACCATCTTTAAGCTTTGTGCCTGGTTTCCGCTACTGGGGATGCTGGCGTTTTGGTTACCCAGGATCCCGCGGCCACAAACCTAGCACGCATAATCAGCTTTTGGTTAATCCCAGTGCTGAGCGGATTGAGTTGGCAAATTCGGTAAAGCGCTCCTGTAAGGTGCGTTTTACGCTGATACTGACCGAGCCAAGTACTGAGAAACCTTCAACCCGGATAAAGTGCGTTTTGGCTTGTCCCGGGCCGCCGCTGCTGACGTTATTGCTGCTGGAAGACGCGATATTGTTAACATCGCTAATTACCGCAACGTGTTCAGGTACCTTGATCGTTACGCTACCCAGCCAGTTCTGCACTTTTATCGTTAGCTGCGTATGGTCAAACTGCGCTTCGGAAAAATCCAGCTCAACCGAGGAGAGCGCGTTAATGATGGTCAGATGTTGTGGTACCCGCCAGGGGCCACTGCGCTCATCACTGCTTAATACCGAAACCAGGCGATCACAGTCAGTCGGCTCGCTTTGCTGGTGCGCCTGATTATGGCGACCCGGCGAGTTAAAATTTTGCGCCCACATAGCGCGATATTTGGCATCGGGTAATAAGGTGAGGTCAGCAACCTGTTCGGCCAATAGCAGGTGATCATCAGAATTGGTGGCTATGTCCAGCCGCCGTTCAAAGGCTTGCTCGGAAATAACACCATGGCTGTAGTTCATAATCAGCTGATCAATCACTTCTTCCCTGATTTGAGCAACAGGCCGGTCTTGCAGTTTTACGCCTGTGGTATCAATTGCCATCTCGCTATCCTCTTGCTGGTTGCTGCCGGAGCCGGCGCACAGTAATAATCCGATGGCTATCAGCATGGCCCAATTTTGCCCGTTCGAACAGCAGAAAATTGTAAGGGATTTTGTCAGTTTTAAGCTGTTGGCTCAGGTTATCGAGTTGTCGGTTGCTCGGATGCGCCCTCAGCCTGAACTGTTGTATTTTCAGCAGGGTTTTTATAAAGGCTATAACCGCTCTTCCCACGCTGCTTCACCTGATACATCGCCTGATCGGCATGGGCTAGCAATTCGGCTAAACTGGTGCCTTGCGCCGGGCAGATACTGACACCAATACTGGCTCCAAGCTGATATACCTTGTTACCCAGCTCAACTGGTTGTTTTAAGATCGTCAGTAGTTTATCGGCTAGCTTATGGAGCTGCTCTGACTGATCCAACTGGGTAGCAATCACCACAAACTCATCGCCACCGATCCGGGCGCAGATATCGGTGCTGCGCACCGAGCGCCTTAATCGGTTGGCTACCTCCAGTAGTACCTTATCACCGGTTTGATGGCCATACAGGTCATTGATCGGTTTAAAGTTATCCAGATCGATATAGTAAATCGCTACAAACTGGTGTGGCCGGGTGGCCAGCAGCAGAGCCTTATCAAACAGCATATCCATATAACGCTTATTATTGAGTCCGGTTAGCGGATCCTGATAGGCCAGCTCCAGCGCCTGGCTTTCGGCATCAGATAAACGCTGATAAAACAGTGCAAATACTGCCAGTAGCAAGCTCAGATATAACGCCATCGTCAGGATGGTGCCAAGTACAAAGCCTAATACCCGCCACCAGGACAGTGTTAACACAAAGGGAAAAGTCGCCCAATGCAGTGCCAGTACCAAGGCGATACCCGAGGTAAAAAGCAGGGCTTGTTTAGGGACTGCCTGGCGGTGTTGAAAGCAGCTGTAGGCAACGTAGCTTAAACAGCCCAGATTAAATAGCGCAAAGACGATCATCGGACCTAATTGCGGTCGTTGTAACAAGCTGAACAGGACTAACAGGCCAAATAGCAGGCTGGCGGGACCAACGAAAACAACGGTAGGTAGCGGTAATTGCAAAAAACGTTTCAGGCCATGAATTAGAAATATTTTTTCCAGAATAATAAAGCCGGCATACCAGACAAAGGTATCGATAAAAAGCAACGCCGGCAAGCTCAGCAGTAGTTGAAGTCGGGCCAGACACATCGCAGCCAGCGCCAGGGCCCAAAACCCGGCTCCCGGATTGGTGCGCGGTACCCGCGAGCAAATCAGAAATAACAACAGCAGCAGTAGATACAAGGCACTGCCAGCAATATGCACAACCTGATACCAAGCCATATCCATCTTTGCCTGTCACCCGCTGCTGTCAGCACCCGCGGTGCCGGCTAATACAGCATTGCCGGAATTAGTATCTAAATACTATAGTGCAGCCCGTTGCAGTTTGCCACCCGGCATCCAGCGCCTTTAGTGCTGAGGGTGCGCGCGAGTATTTAACTGCACTCTGGCTGGGATTGGCTGTGCCTGCGACTTAACACGTAACGTTCGACGGGGGCGTGCTTGGCGCTGCTCCAGCAACTTGCCGACGCCAAAGGCCGTGCTAAGTAATAAAACCGGTATTGCCACCAGATGCATCAGCAGAGACAGCTCAGCAGCAAAGTTGATCCACAAAATCAGCCACCAGTTACCAAGCCAGGCCAGCACAGTGAAAGCCGTTGCAAATTTAGTTTTCATCTTGTTTCCGTCCGTTGTTATGTCTGTAGTTTGCAGTTTACGCCTTGCCAAAGGGGGACCACAGTGTCACTATTGATAAAAATAAGGTGAATAGTGCCAAAGCGGGGTCGGTATGAAACACATCGCCGTATTAGCAACCAATAACAGTATCAGCAGCGATCTCTTTGGTGTGCTGGACTTTTTTGAGTACTGTAATGTGCTGTGGCAATATCAACAGCAACACCAGGCAACGCCTTTGCTGCATTGCTACCTGGTGTCACCGGACGGCACGCCACTGCAACTGAAACAAGGGGTTAGCCTGCCGGTACAACCGCATCGCTGGCAAGAGGCTGATGCCATTATCCTGCCACCGGCTTATGCCTATAACCGTGCGCAACTGACAGCCATTGCCGAGCCATCACGCCCTTATTTAGCGGGCTTGCTTGAGGCGGCACAAAGCGGCAAGTTGATTGCGGCGAATTGCACTGGCACCTTTATTCTGGCCGCAAGCGGTTTACTGGCGCATAAAAGGGCCACGACCAGCTGGTTTTTCAAAGACGCTTTTCAAAGCCTGTATCCGGATGTGCATTTGCAACTGAATAAATTGTTGGTGCAGGATGATAATCTGCTTACGGCCGGTGCCACCACGTCAAATGTAAACCTGTGTCTGGCTATTACCGAGCGACTGGTTGGTGAACACTTTGCCCGGCAAATTGCCAAGGTTATGCTGACCGATCCTAATCGCAGCTCGCAAATTCCCTATATGGATCTCTCAATAGGCCAGCAGCACAACGATCAGGTGGTTAAGCAAATACAGGCCCAGCTAACCAGGCAACTTGCTGAACCCTTCTCACTGGATCTGCTGGCGCAGCAGTTTTATTTAACCAAACGCACTTTGCTACGGCGGTTTAAGCTGGCATTAAACGACACCCCGCTTAATTATTTGCAGCGGCTACGGGTCGAACATGCCAAGCGTTTGCTCGAAACGACCGATCAGGCTATCGAGCAAATTGTTGCTCAGGTGGGTTATGAGGATGTCAGCTCATTTCGGAAGCTCTTTGTCAGCTATACCGAGCTTACGCCGGGGCAGTACCGTCAGAAATTTAGTCAGGAAGGTCATTTCAATTGCTGTCCGGTTAGCTGAATACGCCGATCGCAGTACATCAAAAAACCGCTATTTTTTGGAGTAAGCACTATGTTGGTTGTACCTGACTCAGGCCGCCTGAGTTTTGCGTTAATAACCTTAGCTGATGCGGATCTGTTATATCAGGTCGATCAGGATGAGGAGGTCATGCGTTATATTAATGGCGGTACGCGCAGCACTATGCAAACCATCGTTGCGGTGATGCTGCCGCGACTGGCGTTATATCACAGTCCGGCAGCAGGATTTGGGCTCTGGCAAATCCGGCGTCTGGACGATCAGGCCTATCTTGGTTGGGTCTTGATCCGGCCCATGGGGTTTAACACCGAAACGCCCAGTTTAGATACGTTGGAGATCGGCTGGCGGTTACAACGGCCTTATTGGGGGCAAGGTTATGCCAGCGAGGCCGCGTTAGCCATTGCCCGGGCCGTGTTAGCGGATAAGCCGCAAATCCACTATCTTTCTGCTATTGCAATGCCGGATAATGCCGGCTCTATCGGTGTGATGAAAAAGCTTGGCATGCAGTTTATCAAAACCTTTTTGCATCGCGATGCCCTTGGTGACGTGGACGCGGTGCTGTATCGTGTCCACCGTTCGGCGTTACCGCAGCTAAGTTGCTAGCCCTCGGTTTCATCTTTAACGTATTTTCAGGAAGTGTTAATGACAGCGGAATTCCAGCAGCAGATCGCCAGTATCGCCTTATTGGTTGCCGACTATGATGAGGCTATCGCGTTCTATACGCAAAAGCTCGGCTTTAGCTTGCTCGAGGACACCCCTCTTGGCGGCGGTAAACGGTGGGTACGGGTTGCACCAGGCACTGCCGGTACGGCCTTGCTGCTCGCCAGGGCCAGTACGCCGGCACAATTGCAGCAGGTGGGTGATCAGGCCGCGGGCCGGGTATTTTTGTTTTTACAAACCAAGGATTTTTGGCGCGATTATCGGCAAATGCAGGCAAAGGGGGTACATTTTCACGAAGCCCCACGCGAAGAGGCCTATGGCACTGTGGTTGTGTTCTCTGATCTCTATGGCAATAAATGGGATCTGCTGCAACTGAACGCGGTTTCGGCACCCGACGTTGCCGATACAGGCCCGGCCGATTAGATAAACAGCTAAAGAATTAAGCCACCGCGCCGATATGCTGATACGCCAGGTTAAAAGCAGGGGCGCTCAGTGCAAGTACCGGCCGCTCTATCGTCACGACTAAGTTTTTCTCCGATTGTCAGCACAACCGCTGCCGGGCGAGCTTTGCCTGCTGCTGCAGTACTGCCTGACAGCAATGTTGAGCAGAGCGCCGTGGTGCCGCAACTGAGTTTGGCCAGCCGGCTTAACCAGGCTAAAGATAACGCCGCAGCGCCGGCTCAGCAGTTGTCGGACGAGCGTAAAACTCAGGCGCGCGAGCGCATCGCTGACATCAAAAAAAGACTGCATGAATTAAAGCGTTTGTTGGCATTGTTTGGCGAGCGGGCGGCAAAACCGTTATTGCAGCAGGTGCAACATTTAAGCCGGGAGCTGGCGAGTACAGCCAAAGATCTCAGAGCAGACAGTAACGACCCGCTTTCGGCTTTACCCAAAATGTCGCTCAATAGTGCTGAGCAGCCGACACTAAGCTCAGGCACAGTAGCGATAAGCCAGCCAAGCGCCGCATCGTCAGTTGCAGTCATGGCGCAAGAGCCCACTATTAACACTGTCTCAGCTGACTCAGACAGCGAAGAAACACAGCCTATCAACTCAGGATCCCACGAGCCGCAATCGTTGGGGGTAGCCGGGCCTGCGGAACTTGCTGCCTGGCTGCAACGTGAAGCTCAGGACCCGGTGAAGCAACAAAGGCAAGCCGACAAGCAGCAACTGGACGAGGTGGTTATTGAACTTGGCAGCTTTTTCCGGCTGCTAAGCTTAATACTTGAGCGGCAGCGGCAGGAGCCGCAGGTGCAAAAACAGCAACAGCAGATAGCCGACGATTTGGAACTTACTGCCAGTATTGCTCGCGAATTGGGTTGTGCTGGCAATACCGTTCAGCTTCGGCTCCACATAACGGTATGACCTAATATTTGATACAGCCGAGATTTATCCTGCCGATTGTCAGTTTTTCTTACATAAAAATCTTAATGCAAGCACTTTAAACGCCTGATTTTTCATTAATCAATTGTTTTTAAATGGCATTTTGCCAATGGCTTAATTCGTGCATGCGATGTGGTTCTACGTACTATGCTGAAAGCCTTTGCGGTCAATTTTTAGTACTCGAATAGTAATACTTAATCGGAATAGGTGTTCGTTATGAAAAAGTTCTACTCTGTTATTTTGTCAGCCGCAATGTGTTTTAGCATGTCAGCGAATGCAGCGATTATCGCGGTTTTCGGTAATAACTCAAATTTAAGCGTTACCAGCTTTTTGACCGCTAATGGTCACACCGTAACCAATTTTGGTATTGCTGCTCCTACGGCAGCACAACTTGCTGGTGTTAATGCAGTAATAGCATTACGTGCAGATGGTAATGATGCAGTAAGAGATTTTGTATTGGCAGGAGGCCTGCTAATTACTGAGTGGTCTGCTGCAGAATGGGCACTGGATATCGCAAATTTACTGAATGCTGATGGTGGCACTAATAGCTTTATTGGAAGTAATACGCCTGTCACTCTGACAGCTGCAGGACTCGCATTAAACCTTGGTATGGGCTTACCTAACCCATACAGCGACGGGGCAAGAACGGAATTTCAATGGACACTGAGCAACATTGGTGCCGGAGTGGATATTCTTGCAACTATTCCCGGCAACACACCGGCAATTATTGGTGGACAGTCTGGTTCTGGTTATACCCTAATTAACTCCTTGGATTGGGCTGATTCTTTTCCGGAATCTGCAAGCGCAAGTGGGACTTGGTTACTTAATGCTTTGAACTTAGTTCGGAGTGAACCTAACCCAGTACCTGCACCTGCGACACTGGTTTTATTGCTGATCGGCTTGGTAGGTATTACTGCGGCCCGTAGCAACAAGAAATAACGTAAATCGCGCCCTGCTTCATCAGGGCGCTGTTGTAGCTGACGGCTGTATCCCTAAATTGTGGAATACAGCCGTTTTAACTGCTCGATCAAAAAGCTGACTACAGGGCCATGCTGGGCGCCGCGACGGAAGACCAGATCAACCGGGACTGACCAGCTAACATGGTCAAAACTCACCGGCAGGGCGTGCAGCTGGCCGTTAGTCAGTTGTGCCGCCACCATAAAGCGTGGCAGATAAGCCCAACCAACATTACGGTTAACCAGCGCCAACACCTTGCTATAGCTGGAGCACCACCAGGTTTTACTGGCAATACTCAGTAACAGCTGCGACTCGCGCTGCGCTCTGCCACGCACAGCAATCTGCCGGTGTGGTAGCAGATCTGTCAGGGAAACGCGGTTTAGCGCCGCCAGGGCATGTTCCGGATGACAGACCGCAATATAGTCGATGTGTCCGACATAGCAGAAGTCGATAGGCTTAATAGCCTCAATCTCGGAAAACATCATGCCCAAATCAAGGTTGCCCGCGGCAACCTCCAGCGCAATATCGGTCGAAGGCAACGACAGCAGCTCCAGCTCGACACTGGGAAACTGCAACTCTACCTGCTTGAGCACATCAAATACCTGAGGTAGCAACAAGCCATCATCCGCTGCGACGGTCAGTCGGGTTTCCTGCTGATGATATATCGACTTGGCAGTATTTTCCAACTCGTTCGCCTGCACCAGTAAACCGCGGGCTAAGCGCAATAAATGCTCACCGGCGGGCGTGAGTCTGGGGTGGCGGCTGGAGCGGTCAAACAGTTCAACATTTAAATCCAGCTCCAGCGTGCTGATACTGTGACTTATTGCGGATTGCACCTTGCCCAGTTTTCTGGCGCAGGCAGAAAAGGAACCCTCATCGGCCGCACAAACAAAGATCCGTAATTGTTCCAAACTAAACATATGAAAATAATCGATGGTATCTAACTTTGTCCTTGCAGATTAACTGATAGTATTGCCGGCCTCAACTAAAACAAACGGAGGCGAGGGCATGTTAAGTTGGCTTTATCTACTGCTGGCCGGGGTTACTGAAATTGGCTGGCCAGTTGGGCTAAAACTGGCACAACAAGGGCAATATAAATTTACCGGCATTGCGATTGCGGTCGCTTTTATGGCGCTAAGTGGTACCTTGTTATTCTTGGCGCAGCGCACTATCCCGCTTGGCACTGCCTATGCAGTATGGACCGGTATCGGTGCGGCTGGCACCTTTCTGATTGGTGTCTGGTTTTTTGGGGATGCCAGCTCGCTGCTACGCTATCTCGGGGTGATGCTGATTATCAGTGGGGTAGTGGTATTAAAGTTAGCCAGTTAAGATCAGAGCCGGCGTTTGATATGGTAACGGGCGGAGATGATGCCGCCCGGCGAGGTGCTAAGGCGAACGCTCGTCAGGCTTAAAGTAGACAACCTGGTTGCGTCCCCGGGCTTTTGCCTGATACAGAGCCTGATCGGCTTGCTGCAGTAACTCTTCGGCAGTCTGGACGTTAACGGCACAGCCGGCGATACCAAAGCTGGCACTGATGTTAAACTCAGGCTGCGTCAGCACATTAAAACTGAGTGTGCTAACAGCCTGCCGTAGTTGCTCAGCCAGTGCCAGAATGTCGGCCTCGCTTTCCGCCCTGGCCAGGATCACAAACTCTTCACCGCCCAATCTGGCGAAATAATCGGTTTGCCGCAGCCGGTCACTAATCAACTGACTAAAGCCTTGCAGTACCTTATCGCCAGCATCGTGACCATATTGGTCGTTAATTTTTTTAAAATAATCAAGATCAATCAGGATCAGATAGAAGGCAAGCCGGTGGTCGCGTTGATACTGACGCCAACATAGCGTGAGGTGCTGCATAAAGGCCCGGCGGTTAGCGATAGTGGTTAACTCATCGGTCATTGCCTGGCTGTTTAGCTTGGCTTGTAATTGCTGCTGCTCTGTGACATCGACTACTGTACCACTTAAGCGCTTTGGCTCACCGTTCAGATCGCGTTCGGTAATAGCCCCCTCTAATTGCTGGTCTCGCCAGCTCCCATCCTGATGTTGTAAGCGCACGATCAGTTTCAACTGCGGTTTTTCGCCGAGCAGATAAGCCTGTACTTCCTGTTGTAGCCTGACTCGATCATCAGCATGGATCAGCGGGTTGAACTCAGGCAGCGGCTGTTTGCGCGGATAAGCGCCATGACCAAGATTTTGCAGCAAATGGGCATTTAGAAATAACATCTTATCGTCCAGCCGCAGATCCCAGATACCGGTTTTGGTCGCGGCGATGGCACGACGCATCAGCTCGGCATTTAAACGTGCTTCGGCAGCACTGACGGATAGGATCAAAGATACTAAGCCCAGGCTGGCCATATAAAGCCAGGTACCCATAGTCGGGTTGGCTAAAGTAGCAAAAATGCCGGCATTCAGATAGACACTATAAATAGCCAGCGATGAAAAGCACAGTACAACCCAGGATGTGACGACCAGATTGGTGCGCATGGCAATCCAGAGCAGGCAAATCATCGGTAGTAAGGTTAAGGCTACGCCAAGGCCGGTTTGGTTAAAGATAAAGACCTCTGCGCTTAGCACCAGCATCAGGCCAAGGGCCAGCAAGTTTTTAAGCTGGAACAGCACGGCGAGCTTTTGACGCTCAAAGATGAGCAAGGCCAGGCCGAAGATTAGCACGCCGGTCAGATCGCCCAAAAACCAGCTACTCCAGGCGGTAATTAAGTCGGCGGCCGGGACCCGGCCAATCCAAATCAGCAGGCTAATGCCAAATAACGCCAAAATAGCAGAGCAAGAGATAATGGCAATGGCGACAAAACGCAGCATATCGGCAACCTGCTCAAGGCGGCGGTCAAAGCCGGTTTTTTGCAGCCAGGCGCAGTGCAGAGCAATAATTAGTGCACTGCCAAGGGCTAAAATAAAAGCCTGCAGTAGAGAGAAATCGGACGCCAGCAATTGCAGACCAAGCCCGCCAATAACAATAGCTGGCCATAAATTAAGCCCCCAACGCAGCAATAGGGCAATGGCTACGCCAATCGGCGGCCAGATCAGGCTAATGCCATAGGAGAGATTCGCCAGTTGAATACCAACAAAGCCTAAGACGCCATAACAGATCGCGAGCACAACAAAGCGACTGAGCCAGGTCAGCGGTGGTGTGGTTTGCTGCGGGAAGAGCGCAGCGAAGAATGACAACATCAACGAGTCCTGAGAAAAGGTCAAGCAAAGGCAGAGTTACACGTTAGGATGTGGCGATATGGTGGTCAAGTGAATTTTGCAGTGGGTTAGCTGGCTGGAAGCGGCGGATATTATGATATCTGTACAAAAAACTAGCGAGAAGCAGCATAAACTGGCACTGCAGACAGATTGTCCTTGCCATACCCCGTGAAACAAGGCTATACCTGATACAGGCGCGGTTTGTTAACATTTGCGCTGTAAACCCCTGCCAGTAGAGGCTGTCCATGACACATAAGCTGAAAACTTTTGAGTACAGGATTGAAAACGATGTGACAATCGACTCGGTGTCAGAGCTCAGGTTGTGTCTGCAATCCCCATTAGAGTCCAAAGTTCCGCTCAGGCTACAGTTGTTACCCGGCGTTGTATTTGATACCGCAGGCTTACAATTTTTACTTTGGCTGCAATCGTCAATTTATCCAGCAGAGTTGACTATTTACCTTCACCCTGATCACAACTTGCTGCAATTAATTAGGTGTTTTGAGCTGCAAGCACCCTTTAAGCTGGTGTTGGAGAGTTAGCGATATGGATATGGAATTTGCTAAACAAGTCTTTATCGAAGAGGGCGATGAGTTACTTGCTCTGGTTGCCGGCGCCTTGTTTGATCCGCTAACCGGCGAGGCGAAAGTTAACCCCGATCTGGCCGAAATTTTTCGTGCTATTCACACTATCAAAGGTTCCGCGGCGTTGTTTGGCTTTTCGGCGCTGGTTAATTATTGTCATCACCTGGAGGATCTGCTGCAGCACATCCGGGATGGTGAGATAAAACCAGCGGGTGATTTTCAGCAACTGCTAGTCGCTGCTTTTCATTATTTAAAGGGGCAGCTCGATCGCCTGCGCAGTGGCCTGTTGCCTGAGGAAGACGAGGAAGGACTGTCACACCTTGATCGCTTTAAAGCTTATCTGCAATCGGCTACCGCCAGCCCAGCGGGAGAGTTTGCATCAACAGCGATAACCTCTTTTAAGCTCGCGTTTCAGTATGCAGAAAACCTATTCACTTCAGGAAGTGATCCCGCTGAACATCTGGAGTTTTTACGCCAGCAAGGTACTGTCAGCAAGGTTAGGTTACAAACACATTTTAAAACAGAGTTTGAGCCAACCCTCTGCTACTTATCTTTGAGTCTGCAATTTGATACCGCTTGCAGCGCGGAAGAATTGCAGCAAATGTTTGCGCTGTTGCCTGACAGTTGCTTATTGCAGATAGAGGAAATGCCACCGGCGGCTAAACTGCCTGCTCCGGCTGAAGAAGTTGTAGTGCAACAGCTGCAAAGTCAAGCAGAGCCAGTGCCAGATGTGGCTACCGATAGAGCACGAATCGCAGTCAGAGCAACTAACTCAGATGGACTTTTTCTGCGGGTTGAGTCAAAAAAGCTCGACAATCTGATCAATATTATTGGCGAATTAGTAACGCAGAGTGCCAGCGCAGAATTACAGCTGAGCCAGAACCGCGCTGCAGAAGTTGTTGAAACCTTTGCCAGCATGCAACTGTTATTAAGTGATCTGCGCGATTTGGCACTATCAATGCGAATGCTGCCGGTTGCCGATAGTTTTGCCAGATTAAAACTCCTGGCTGAGGAGCTTGGAAGAACGCTGCAAAAAGAAGTGGTATTGCAGATAGCCGGCGGAGAAACTGAACTGGACAAGGGAATGCTGGATCGGCTGGCCGAACCACTACTACATCTGGTTCGAAACGCCGTCGACCATGGTATCGAGACGCCGGAGCAACGGATAAAAGCAGGAAAAAATCCGGTTGGGCAACTTAGGTTGCAGGCGGCATACGAAGCGGGAGTCGTATTGATCAGACTCAGTGACGACGGCGCGGGTATTGCGGCAGAGCAAGTCCGAAACAAGGCCCTTGCCTCTGGGCTAATTACCGCTGAGCAACAGCTTGATGAAGCTGAACTCTATCAACTTTTATTTCAACCCGGCTTTTCGACCGCCAGGAATATTTCTAACGTCTCCGGGCGGGGTGTAGGACTTGATGTGGTAAAGCGCGCGATCGATATGTTGCGCGGTAAAATCTATATTTCTTCGCGCCCCGGGCAAGGCTCGGTGTTTGAAATCAGGGTACCTATGACCCTGAGTATTATCGAAGGTTTCAGATGCAGTGTTGGCAAGTTAACGCTGATAGTGCCGCATAGTATGGTCGAAGAATGTCTGGATTATGAAAAACAGCGGTTTCACTATCAGGGTGCGCTACTGGCTATCCGCGATGACTTTGTCCCGGTGATTTCGTTGGCTGGATTGTTGCAACAGCAGGTTGAACCCCAACAGCAGAAAAACTTATTGGTGGTGCGCTTCGGCGCAGAGCGTGCGGCTTTGGTTGTTAATGATTTATTTGGAGAGTATTCAACAGTGGTTAAGCCTGTTCATCCTTTACTGCGCTCAATTGAGGCAATTAGCGGTTCTACCTTACTGCACGACGGTACTATCGGTTTTGTGCTTGATATTGCTGCACTATTTAAAATGGCCAGCGTAATTGAACGGCAAAACCTGGCTAAAAAATGTCTGCAGGAGGGCTGAGATGAGTAAACTGGCAACTCAGGAAAGCGGCCAACAATTTTTAACTTTCTGCCTGCAGCAGGATACTTATGCGGTAGATACGGATTTTGTCAGGGAGATTTCGGAGTTCAGAACGGTAACTCAGGTACCTCTGATGCCTGATTTTGTATTCGGTGTCTACAATTTGCGCGGTGAAGTTGTACCTGTCATTGATTTAGCCGTGCGATTTGGGCGGGGGAAAACCGAAATCAGCAGACAAAGCTGTTTACTAGTGTTGGATATTCCATTTGAAGGTGGCATTGCAACGCTCGGTGTGCTGGTGGATAGGGTTGAAGATGTGTTGGAAATTGCAGCATCGGATATTGAGCCTGCACCGAGTTTTGGGGCTAAGCTACATTCCCATTTTATCCGGGGAGTAGCAAGAATAGCGGATCAATTGGTGATCTTATTAAAGGCAGAGCAGGTGCTGTCGATTGATGAGATGTCATCTCTGATAAAACATATGAATCAGTAAACGCAGTCGGAGCGCTCTGATGTTAAATAAAATGAAAGTGGTTACCCGTTTATCTATTATGGCAGTTACGCTGATTACGATCTTTATGATTGGAGGCTTGGGTGCCATTTGGTCTTCGTATCAATCGAGTCAGCGTTTGGCGTCTTTGTACAGCAATCAAGTTATGCCATTAAAGCAGCTTTCCCGTATTTCGACGCTGTATTTTTCTGCTCTGGTAAACAATAGTTACCGGGTGAATAGTGGAACTATGAGTTTTCAGGATGGCTTAGCGGCGGTCTCTACAGCACGGCTTGAGATCAATACGCTCTGGCAGTCTTATCTGAGTACCGAATTAACCGCTGAAGAAACTTTGCTACTCGAAGATCTAAAGCCTTTGATGGTAACAGCGGACTCAGCCGCGGAAACCCTGCAATCGATACTGGAGCGTGCGGATAATGATGCTCTGGGCCTCTTTATCAGCACTCAATTACAGCAAGAGCTGCTGCCCGCGGTACTCAAACTAGAGAGCTTGTTTGATATTTTAGTGATGATCACTGAACGAACCTACCTTGAGTCTGAGCAAAGTTTTTATGATTCACTAAAAGTGGAAGCGGCTTTATTGTTGTTTAGTATCTTGTTCAGCATCGCTATTGGCTTTTTAATCAGTCGCAGTATTTTGCAGCAACTGGGGGGAGAGCTTGGCTATACCCAGCAGATTGTGCGCCGGGTTGCTGAGGGCGATTTTACGGTCGACGTGAAGTTAAAAGCTAACGATAACAGCAGTATGCTGTTTACGGTAAGGCAGATGGTTACCAAACTGGCACAGATGATCAATGATGTGCGCTCAACTGCCGATACCTTGTCTTCTGCGTCAGAGCAAATGAATGCTACGGCGCAATCTCTGAGTCAGGCCGCGACTGAACAGGCAGCCAGTGTCGAAGAAACCTCGGCCACCATGGAACAGATGTCGGCTACGATTCAACAAAACCATGACAATGCCATTGTTACCGAGGAAACTGCCACCCTGACGGCTACCGATACCATAAAAACGGCTGAGGCGGTGCAGCAAACTTTAGCCGCGATGCGTGATATTGCGGAGAAGGTGTCGGTGATTGATGATATTGCCTATCAAACCAACATTCTGGCGTTAAACGCGGCTATTGAAGCCGGACGGGCGGGTGAGCATGGCCGCGGCTTCGCGGTGGTAGCAGCGGAAGTTCGAAAGCTGGCAAGTCGTTCTCAGGTATCGGCCAAGGAAATTGGTAAGTTAGCGACGGATTCGGTACTCCAGGCAGAAAAAACCAGTGCTACTCTCGAGGCCTTGGTGCCACAAATTCGGAAAACCGCTGCACTGGTACAAGAAATTGCTGCGGCCAGTGCCGAACAGGCCAGAGGCAGTGCTGAAGTCAATATCTCCGTGTTACAGATATCTGAGGCGACCCAGCAAAATGCCGCTGCTGCTGAGCAGCTCTCTGCCACGGCTGAGGAGTTGACGCAACAGGCAGTACAACTTCAAGAGATGATGCACTTTTTTAAACTTAATCTGCAGCAAAGGGAGCGGGTAGTGACAGAGCTACAACCTCTGACAACCGAGTCCCGGCTAAAAGGTACCACAACAGTAGCCGATAGTTTTTCTGGCGAGCGATTCAGATAGTGAAGCCGTTGCCGCTGTTTGAACCTGAGCGTTTATCTGAAGCATCTTTTCAGCAGATTGCGCTCTGGCTTTATCAGCAAACCGGCATCACTTTGACATCTCAAAAGAAAATGTTGGTAAGCGGTCGTTTGTTGCATCGGGTTCGTTCATTACGCTTGGCCAGTTATGAAGATTACTTCAAGCGAGTTCAGGCTGATCAGGCTGAAGCACAGCTGGCGATTAACCTGCTAACGACAAATGAAACCTACTTTTTTCGTGAAGAAGCGCACTTTGCTTTGTTACGTAGCTTAGTGGTAGAAAAGGCGCTGCCAGCCAATCTCAGGGTATGGAGTGCCGCCTGTGCTACCGGAGAGGAGCCATACAGTATAGCGCTGATTTTGGCGAATTTACTCGGGTTGCCCGGCTCTTGGCAGGTTGATGCCAGCGATATCAACACTGATGTTCTGGCTTGGGCAATGAAAGGAATTTATCCATTAGCGCGTTCCAGCAGGATCCCCAGTGAAATGCTGCGTCAGTTCTGTTTAAAAGGCCATGGTAAAGACGAAGGCTTTTTCTGCATCGATCAGCCTGTGCGCAATAAAATTAATTTTCAGCACTGGAATTTATTGATCCCGAAAGAAGGCGCCGCTCAATACGATCTGATTTTTTTACGTAATGTGCTGATTTATTTTGACCATGGGGTCAAACGCAAAGTATTAAGCCATCTCTGCCGCCAACTTAAGACCGGTGGTTTTTTGTTTATCGGACACGCTGAGTCGATCCATGGTTTGCACTCGCAACTGGAAGTGGTACAGCCGGGGTGTTATCGGAGAAAAGTTCAGCATGGTAATGGATTGAATAGGCCGGTCGAATGATAAAAGTGATGATCGTCGATGATTCGGCGCTGGTCAGGCAAGTCCTGACAGAAATATTAAGTATGCCATCTGATATTGAGGTTATTGCAACGGCCTCCGATCCGGTGTTTGCTGAGAAAAAAATCCAGCAGCAGAAACCTGATGTCATCGTCCTCGATTTAGAAATGCCGAGAATGGACGGCATCACCTTTTTGAAAAAACTGATGCAGGATAATCCGATACCGGTGGTGATCTGTGCGTCGCTGAGTGTACAGGCTACACGCCGGACCATGGATGCGTTAGCGGCTGGGGCTATTGCCGTGGTCGCTAAACCGGCGCAGGAACTAAAACAAGCGTTACCCGGTATTTCGCAGCAGCTGGTGCAGGCGATCCGGGCGGCCGTCAAAAGCAATCCCAGGTTTATGCTATCTGCTCCGGACACCGTGCGGACAGAAACTCATTTACCTGCTGCGACAAAACAAATCGCCTGGGAACTGGTATTAATAGGCGCCTCAACGGGGGGCACTCAGGCAATAGAGAATATCTTACGGCAACTGCCCGACGATTGTCCTGGGATCGTGGTTGTGCAGCATATGCCGGCCGGTTTTACCGCAGCCTTCGCGGAACGACTCAATACCCTGTATCACCTCGAAGTTCAGGAAGCCTACTCCGGTGCCAGAGTGCAGCGTGGGCGCATTCTGATTGCTCCCGGGGGGAAACAACTGAGCGTACAGCGGGATGCGCAGGGCTATTTTACCGAAGTTCGGGTCGCACCTCCGGTAAACCGTCATTGTCCTTCGGTTGACGTGATGTTTGATTCAGCTTCGGCGTTTAAATCTGATAGAATAGCGGCAATCTTGCTGACAGGTATGGGTAGTGATGGCGCCAAGGGTTTGCTATCACTGCGTCAGGCAAAAAGTATCACTTTTGCTCAGGATGAGCAAAGTTGTGTGGTCTTTGGTATGCCAAAAGAAGCTGTTAAGTTGGGGGCAGTTTGTTACCAACTTCCACTCGGTTCGGTCGCTCAGGCAATCGCCGGCGATTTGACTGGTGCAGTACCGTTATTGTCACCAGTTTGATTATGAAAAAGCCAAGGAAATTAATGGATAAGATGGCATCTGAGACTCCTAAGATAACATTAGAGAGTCGCTTGGTCCTCGGTTGGCGGCGTCTGGCTATTTTGCCAATTGCCCTAGTATTATTGCTGTTTGTGGTAATGAATTATCTATCCAGCCAATATCGTGCTTCAGTCGCTTCAGCCCTGTTAAACAAGCAACTCGCCGAGATGGTTAGCGAGCGAAATCAACTGGAAAGCCGGCAACTGAATCAGTTGTTTAATGAAGTGGTCAAAGCCGCTTATTTAATGCAGCAAGAGCATCAGCGGGTGCTAAAAAGTGCTCAGACTGATGACTATATGCGCCTGCCAGAGTCGATGACAGCGATTGGTGAGAATGGTTCATCGGTGTATCAGGACGTTGCGGGTTTAGTGTTTTTACAAGATGCCGGCCCACTATCTGCTCAACAACAACGTTTGGCAGTGCAGACCGCCAGTTTACAAGCGCTGTATCAGAGCATAGTGCAGCTTAACAGCGCCGTCGCTCAGATCTATTTTATTAGCACCGATGGTTTTGGTCGGATCTATCCGTTCCGCTCGCAACTACCGGAGTCAATCCGTGCAGCTTCTGCAAAGGGGCCGCATCCGTTTTTTGAATTGGTTTCCAAACAACCGCCGCAAGCCGGTCATGTGTGGACTCAATTTTACAACGATGCTACAGGTTTGGGATGGGTTATCTCTGTGGTGGTACCAGTATATCTGGAGCAACAGCTTGCAGGTGTAATAGGTATTGATATTCCTCTACAGTTCCTGTTAGCACAGAGTGAGCAGCAGGCCGGCACGCAAACCTTGCTGTTAGATGTGGATAAAAAATTGCTTTTTGTCTCCGACAAACTTGCTGAGCTCGCAATAAACCAGTTGCCAGATACAGAAGCACCGGATGTTGCGCCTTTATCAGAGCTTTCGCCAGGGCGCTTACTGAGCTTAACAGACAGTGCGTTGGGAACTGAATTGACGCGAGTACTATCGGCCGGCACTCAACCCGGACTGCTCCAGCTAGGCGGTGCGGAATATGTGGTATCAGTCAGTGAACAGCCGGAAGGCCGCTTGCAGTTGTTGACGTTACGCCCCACAGCCGAGATCAGAGAAGTGACGCGGCGCGTTGAGTATAAAGATTGGCAGCTTTTACTCGCTTCAACCTTAATTTTGCTGTTGGTTTCAGTGTTAGTATTACGCGCTATTCTAAATCGCTTAACGCGATCGGCGACAGCTATCAGTTCGCCAATTGTTAGGTTATCTGAGGAATCAGGTCGATTAGCACGGCATAACGGGCCAATACAAGCTATTAATATTGATACCAATATTCATGAGCTTACTGTTTTGGTTTCAAACCTGAATTTGATGACCAGCAGGTTAGCTGATAAAGCTAAACGGCTGCATGAGGCTGACTTAACAAAACAATTATTGGAAGAAAAAGCCAGGATGTATCAGATGATGGCCAACACTGATGCGCTGACCGGGATGAATAATCGTAAGTTTGTCGATAGCTTATTCCGCCATGAAGCTATCCGCGCCAGTCGTAATAACACGGCGCTTAGCGTAATGTTGTTGGACATTGATTTCTTCAAAAGAATCAATGATACCTATGGTCATCAGACTGGCGATCAGGTTTTAAAGCGGGTTGCTAAAGCATTGAAGTCGTCAGTACGGGCGATCGATACGGTCGGACGCTGGGGGGGCGAGGAATTTATCCTGGTATGTCCGGATACCGCCTTGGCTCCTGCACTAGAGCTGGCAGAGAAAGTGCGGCTGCAGATAGAACAGCTACCTTTTGAAGGCGGACTGAGAGTCACGGCTTCTATTGGTGTTACCCAGTATCAGCCGGGAGAACGTACCGAAAGGGCGATTGCCAGAGCGGATAACAGCTTGTATCGGGCCAAGCATAATGGTCGCAACAGGGTTGAGTGCTATACTGTTGAAGAACAGGAGGTTTTATGAGTAAATCTTTCTTAGTGATTGATGATAGTAAAGTATCAAGAATGTTTATACGCCGTTTTATTTCGGAGTTAAAGCCCGATTGGCAGTTAAGCGAAGCGGCTAATGGTAGCGAGGCGTTACAGCTGGTTGCACAGAATAATTTTGATTTTATTTCAATTGATTATAATATGCCTGACATGAATGGCTTAGAGCTTAGCCAGGCGATCCGGGAGCTGCAACCTGATAGTTTTATCGGGTTGGTGACCGCCAATATTCAGAAAAGTACCGAGCTTGCAGCCCAACAGCTGGGGTTGAATTACTACAAAAAGCCAGTGACAGAGGAAATGGTACGACTTTTGGTTACAGACGCGGAGAACCACCATGGCTAATTTTAATGAACTGCAGCAAGATGCGCTGTGTGAGATCTTTAATATTAGTGTCAGCCAGGCTGCAGCCTCACTGAGTGAAATCGTGCGGGATGCGGTAGAGCTGTCTGTACCTAAAGTTGAAGTATGTGCCGCAGATCATGCAAAGCAATATTTCGGTGACAGTTACAAAATTTGTGGTATTGCACAGCGCTTTTATGGTGACTTTGCCGGTAAAGCAATACTACTTTTCCCGGAAAATCGAAGTCTGGAACTGGTACGGCTGATGGTTGGACTCGATTTACCGCTTGATGAGCTAACCGACATGGAGCAGGATGCGCTGATCGAGATTGGCAATATCGTGATCAACGCTTGCATGGCGTCGCTTGCAGATATGTTTCATCAGCATTTTGACTGTGACATACCACAAATTATTGTCGGTAACAGCGACGCTGTGTTAAATGGCTACGATGAAAATACCTCTCTTATCATCATCAGAATCAAATTTACGATATCTTCAAAAGATTTAGAGGGTTATATCGTGTTTATGGTAAATGCAAAATCGATGGATGCGTTGGAAGTATCAGTGAATAAATTCTTGAACGAGGCGGCAGGTTAATTAAAGGCAGCAGCTATTAACTGTTGCTGTTAGTTATCAGGAAGCTGGACTTATTTAAAGAATGGAACGAGCCCAATCATAACACGCAATTAATACCAAATCGTAATGTGCTATCACCCTGAGCCGATTCAATTGGTCTTAGGCTATTGCTATATCTCTGTAACATCCTATCGTTAACTCACCGCACTCCGTCGATTTCCGTGATCTGATCGTCAACCTGGTTCATACTGCAAATAACACGCTTATAATCAAAAAATTAAAAGGAAATGGCAGCATGATGGGTCGTGGCATCTATCTGTATTGGCTGGCGCTAACGATAATCGGCTTTGTGGAACCGGCCGTTGCTGATGAAGCAGTACCGGTGCAGGTTGTACAACCGCAACAACAAGGGCTCGCCGAGCAGCTTCAGTTAAGCGGCAGCCTGACCGCGCAGCAAAATGCCCTGTTGTCGAGCCGCACTGCCGGCCTGGTGGCTGAATTGCTGGTAGATGCCGGCACTGAGGTCAAGGCCGGGCAGCCGCTGCTAAAGTTAGATCCGGCGCTGGCTGAGCATGAATTGGCACAACAGCTTGCCGCGGTTAATGCGGCCCGGGTTATGCTAGCCGAGCGCCAACGTCTGGTGGCTGAAGCAGAACAACTAACCACGCAACAACTGTTTCCGCAAACCGAGCTGGCAATTCGGCGCGCCCAATTTGCTGAGGCTGAAGCGTTACTGCAACAAGCCAATGCCCGCTTAGCGCAGCAACGGGAAATTATCAGCCGGCATACCTTAACTGCACCTTTTGCCGGTGTGATTGCACGGCGCGATACTGATCTGGGCGAGTGGTTAGCATTAGGCGCACCGGTGTTTCAGCTGGTCAGTTTATCGCCGTTGTTACTGGATATTCAGGTGCCGCAAGAATATTTTGCCAATCTTGCTAATTTGCGTCGCATCGAGGTGCGCTCGGATCTGGCGCCGCAGCAGGTGCTGAGCGGCCGGTTACTGGCCACAGTGCCGGTGGGCGACAGTAATGCCCGCAGCTTTCTGGCCCGCCTTGAAGTGACTACTGCCGATACACCCTTACTGCCAGGCACCTCAGCCCGGGCGACCTTATATTTTGAACGTGAAGACAGCCAGGTCCTGGTGGTGCCACCCGATGCACTGTTACGTCATCCGGATGGTAACTTCAGCGTCTTTGCGATCCGCGATAATCAGGCTGAACGCTTTAATGTGCAGCTTGGCCGCAGCAGTGAGCGCGGTGTGGAAATCTTATCAGGCTTACCTGCCGGTTTACCGGTGGTGGTGCGGGGTAACGAGACCTTGCGCGCTGGCCAGCCGGTGCGGATCCTGAATCCTACGCCAGCTGGCGCCAATCGTCAGGGAGCAAACTGATGCTGGATGCAGGTATTCGTCGCGGTACCATCCTGACGGTAGCCGTATTAATGGTGTGTGTACTGGGGATAGTGGCAGCGCTGCGTATACCGGTGCAAATGATCCCTGATCTGGAAGTACGCACTATCAGTGTGGTAACCGGTTGGCCCGGGGCGACGCCGCAGGATGTCGAAAAAGAGATCCTGATTGAGCAGGAGCGGTATTTACGCACCCTGCCAAATCTGAAACGCATGGTGTCACGCGCCAGTACCGGCTCGGCGCAAATTGAGCTGGAATTCCCCTTTGGCGTCGATGTGAATGAAGCGCTGATCCGGGTCAGCAATGCGTTAAGTCAGGTTTCCTCCTATCCGGAAAATGTCGATCAGCCGCGGCTGTTCAGCAGTTCTTTTTCCAATAACGCCTTTATGTACTTCCGACTGATGCCACTGGCCGGTAATCCGCTGAACCTTGATATGGATATGCTGCGCGACTATGCGGAGGATTTTGTCCGACCGCAGATGGAGCGGGTGCCCGGGGTATCGGAAGTCGGGGTAAGTGGTGGTGCCGAGCGGCAAATCCAGGTCTTGGTCGATCCGGCGCGTCTGGCGCAGCGTGGTATTAGTTTAACCCAGGTACGTGATGTCATTCGTGCCCGCAACCGTGACAGCTCAGCGGGCGATATTGATAGCGGGAAAAGGCGCTATTTGTTGCGGGTGGTCGGGCGTTTTGAACAACTGTCTGAGCTGGAGAATCTGATCCTGACGCAGCAGGGCGATAATCAGGTACGTTTGAAAGATGTGGCAACCCTGGTGCTGGATCACTTTGAAGTGCGGGAGTTGTCGTTTGCCGATGGTGAGCAAACACTCGGCCTGTCGGTGCGGCGCGAACCTGGCTCAAATGTCATTGCTATCAAAGAGGCCATGCTACCCGTCGTGGCACAGATTAACCGCGATATGCTGGCCAGCAATGGCTTGCAACTGATGTTAATCAGTGATGATGTGCGCTATGTCGAAGACTCTATTAGCAATGTTTGGGTTAATCTGGCGCTTGGGGCCGCGCTGGCTACCGGGGTGATGTATCTGTTTTTACGTTCGGGTAGCGCAACCCTGGTTGGCGTGATTGGCGTGCCAATCTGTACTATCGCTGCCTTTATTGGTTTGCTCGCCTTTGGCCGCACCATTAATGTGATTTCACTGGCCGGTATTGCCTTCGCGATAGGTATGACGCTGGATAACACCATCGTGGTGCTGGAGAGTATCGAGCAGGCGAAGCAGCGCGGTCTGGACCGGATTGAGGCCGCGATCCGCGGCGTGCGTGATGTCTGGCCGGCGGTGCTGGCGTCCACTTTGACTACCGTGCTGGTTTTTATGCCAATTCTGTTTATTGAGCAGGAAGCCGGTCAACTGTACTCCGATATCGCCATTGCCATTGCCGCAGCGATTATTGCTTCTATGCTGGTAGCGGTCTTTGTGGTACCGCCGGCGATTGCCCGCTTAGGCTTTCGCAGTAACGGCAGCAGCACGACCCTGCAGGGTGCTGCTGCCCCGCCAAGCGCTAACGGCCTGATCCTGCCGTTGCTGGCAAAGCTGTTGCACTCGACACTGGCACGACGGTTAGTTTTAAGCCTTACGGTCATTCTGACACTGGGTGCGGCCTGGCTATTTATGCCACCCGCTGAATATTTACCTGAAGGTGAGGAGCCGAAAGCCTTTTCGTCAATGATTGCACCGCCCGGTTATAACTTATCGGAAATGGCACAGATTGCGGAGGAGCTAAAAGCCATCTTAACTGCTCAGGTTAATGCCGATCCGGCTGCATTTGACCGGGGTGACACGGCGATGCCGCCGCTAAAGTACTATTCATTAAGTGTCTCTGTTGGCCGGATCCGGGTGTTAAGTGAGCCGGTACGACCTCAGGATATTACACCGATGATGGATGCGATGACGGCATTATTCCGCCAGTATCCGGGAATGCGGGCGTTTTCATCACGTGGTTCGATTATCAGCAGCAATGACGGTGGTACCCGGGCGGTTGCGTTGGATATTTCCGGGCCGGATTTAGCGAGTTTATATGCCACTGCCGATGCTGCCTATGTTGCCGCCGGCGACTTGTTTGACCGGCCACAACTTAACTCCGAGCCGGCTTCGTTGTCACTGGATCAGCCGCTGATAGAAATCCGGCCGAATTGGCAGCGCCTGGCTGAGCTGAATTTTAGTGCCGCCGACTTTGGCTACGCGGTGTCGGCATTGAGTGATGGCGCCTTTGTCGATGAGTTCTTTTTAGCCGATGATAAGGTGGATATCTTTTTATTTAGTCAAGCCGGTGCCGGGCAGAGCCTGGCGCAACTGGCGCAAACGCCGGTGTTAACCCCCTCAGGGGCGGTTTTACCGCTAAGTAGCCTGGCGGAGCTGGTTGAAGTGGCGGATAGCGATACGCTGCGGCGGGTAGATGGCCGTCGGACGGTGACGCTGTATATTATCCCGCCGCGCTCGGTGGCGTTAGAAACCGCAGTGGACAGGGTGCGGCAACAGTTAGTACCGGCATTACAGCAGCAGGGGGCTATCGCGCCCGGCGTGATGCTGGATATTTCCGGTGCTTCGGATCAACTGGATGAAACCAAAGCCGCATTAAGCAGTAATTTCCTGATTGCCGTGGTGCTGATTTATTTACTGCTGGTGGCAATTTTCAGCCACTGGGGTTATCCGCTGTTCATTCTGGCGACTGTGCCACTCGGGTTAGCGGGGGCTTTGGTCGGGCTGGTTGGGATTAATGGCATCAGCGGTCTGCTCTCAACTATCGGCCTGGGCGGTTTTTATCAGCCTTTTGATATGATTACTATGCTGGGCTTCCTGATCCTGCTGGGTACAGTGGTGAATAACCCGATCCTGATTGTCGATCAAAGCCGGCATAATTTACAGCTCCCCGGCGTGTCTGTTACTGAGGCGGTGCTGCAAGCGGTAGCGACCCGCTTAAAGCCGATTTTAATGTCAACCACAACCACGGTGTTTGGTCTGGCGCCTCTGGTATTGCTGCCAGGCGAGGGCACCGAACTGTACCGCGGTGTGGGTATTATCGTGTTATGCGGCCTGATCTTTTCGACGCTGATTAGCTTAACCTTCCTGCCTGCGCTGCTGGTATCGGTATTAAAACGGCGGGAATTGTTGCGAAGCTGAGTGAGATGAGTGAATAAAAAGCGGGGAAAAATCCGAAAAACCTCCTCGCTTTTGTTTTTCGCACTGATATACTGCGCGGGTCGAGGCAAAAAGGAGTGTTGTAACCAACCTGTATGAGTTTATTAATCGCTTTTGTGGTGTTATCCATTGCGGTATCTTTTGTCTGCTCCATTTTGGAAGCTGCCCTGTTATCTATCACCCCCAGCTATATCGCCCAGCAAAAGCTGGTGCAGCCCAAGCGCTACGAAAAATTAAAACAGCTGAAAGAGAAAATTGACCAGCCGCTGGCGGCTATTCTGACCCTGAACACTGTGGCCCATACCGTGGGTGCCACTGGTGTCGGCGCACAGGTCACTATCGTCTTTGGCGACGGCTATCTGGGTATCGCGTCTGCGGTGATGACCCTACTGATTTTGGTCTTGTCAGAAATTCTGCCTAAAACCATTGGTGCCCGCTACTGGCCAAGTCTGGTGCCGGTATTGCCTGCCATGTTGAACACCATGATATTGCTGCTAAAGCCCTTTATCTGGATGTCAGACCAAATTATGAAGCTATTCGGTGGCGGCCAGCACGATCATGATCTGCGGCAAGAGATTAAAGCCCTGACCATTTTAGGCCGTGAGCTGAATAAACTCGACGAAGATGAACAGCGGGTGATTAGCAATATTCTGGATCTGCATGAGATTAAAGTGCGGGACATTATGACGCCGCGCACCGTCTGTGAGTATGCTAAGCCGGATGAGCCGTTGGCTGAACTGCTGGAACGGGTTAAAAAAGATCAGTATTCACGTTATCCGGTACTGGATGACGACGAAGCGCCGTTGGGGATCGTGTTTCGTTACGATATGTTGGAGTTTGCCGACGGGCAAACCGCAGCTGATATTATGAAGCCGGTAAAAGTTATTCCGGATAAACTCAGTGTGGAACAACTGATGTCGCAGTTGATCCGCGAGCGGCAGCATCTGGCCCTGGTTTACGATGAATACGGTAGTTGGATGGGCTTGGTGACGATGGAAGATGTGATCGAAGCCATTATCGGCCAGCCGATTATGGATGAGACCGACGATATCCCCAATATGCGCCGCTTTGCCAAGCGCCGCTGGGAGCATAAGCAGAAGCAACTGGAAGATGTAAAATCCTGATCTTGTTGCTCAGGCAAAGCCTGAGCAACAACAAGGTTTCAGGCTAATCAAATCCAAAGTCGCAGCACCATGACTGATCCCACCCTCCAGGCTGCTGCTGGCTTTGCTACGACAAAGATATCCGCCATAGCTGGCGGCCGAGCCCAGAGTAAAAATACCCAACTCGCTGATTTGACCAGCGCTGTTATTCTGCAGCAGTTCGCCATGTTTTAGGCTAAAGACATTTTCACGGCGAATGTTAGCATTAATCGGCGCCATCAGCAGATCGGCGCTGTCATAGTGCTGATAGCGTTGCCAGCCTTGCGCGTAGCGCGCCACATTGCCACCGCCTTCTTGTTGAGTCTTGTACCAGTAGCCGGCGGCTAGTTTGGCGCGGACTGCCTCCGCTGTTAAGTCGGCAACGGCAAAGCTGGGCACGATGAGTTGTTGCAGCAGCTGCAATTGTGCCGGGCTAAGTCCAAAGCGCTGAGCGAGCTGTTGCCGCCCGCTAGGCTGCTGCAGCAAGAGTCCCAGTTGATGCTGTAACCATTTGCTGCCGCTTAACTGTCCTGCCAGATTAGGGCATTGCAGCAGATTCGTGTGCTCAAGACTCGTCCGAAATGCCCAGTAATCAGCTGCCTGTGGCAGTGGGTTATAGCCGGTGCGCCAGTACAATAAGCTTACCCGCCGTCCATCTGTCAGATAGAAACCTTTGTCTCCCCGCACCTGGCCTTGTTGTAACTGGTTTAGGGTCAGCCGTTCGGTCGCCACGCCGTGCTGGCGGACGGCTTCAGTGAGCAATTGCTGATCAAAGATATTTTGCTCCTGTTCCGCGATGACCATAACCAATAACGCGGGCTGTCCGGCAGCATTGGCAATAGCGGCTTCTGCTAACAGCTTTGCCTGAGCGGCCAATGCCGGATTATCGACATAAGGCAGTGGCAATAAGGGCGCCAATAGTTGTTGATAGCGTGCACTAAGGGGGCCCATGCCGGCGGCAATAGGATTAGATTCGACCCAACGCCATCCGCCTGCAGTTAACAGCAAATCATGCCGGCTTAAGTTGAGATTCCGGCTGGTTAAGCGAGCTGGCTCTATCGCAGACAAGGTTCGCCAGATCTCGCCTGGCACTGATGCCGAGTCTTGAAGTGCCCGGGTTTGTTGCAGTAACCAACAGGGATCACCAGCGATCCTCTCCAGCAAACGTCCAAGTAGCGTAGCCGCTGTCCTTGTCTGTTGCCACTGCGAGCTACTGAGTTGCCAGGGCGTCAGTGAAACCGGCGCCGGTACAAAACCCTTGGCCTGTTGCAAACCCAGGCGGGCGTTAATCAGCAAAGGTTGCAGTGTAGTAGCCAGTTGCTGAGGTGTGGCGATTGTTCGCAGCGACTGTGCCATCACAGACTCCTTACCGGTAACAGCAGATCAATAGCAATACCGGTGCTGCAGGCAGTAACAAGCACCACACCAATAAATGCCAACAGCAGTGGCCATTGAAAGATCTTTTTCAGGATAATCAGCTCGGGCAAACTGGCACCGGCACCACCGATTGTCAGCGCCATAACGCTGCCATAGGTCATTCCTTTACCCACTAAACTGAGGGCCAACGGGATTATTGAACTGGCGCGAACATACAGCGGAATGCCAATCACAGCGGCCAGCGGGATCAGGTACAGGCTATTGCTACCACTTAAACTGGCAAAGAATTCGGCTGGTACATAGCCATGGATCACCGCACCCGCCAGTACACCAAGTATTAAATGTGGCAGAAAGCTGCGGGTATCTTTAATTGCCCGCAGCCATAAGTGGCTCCAGTACTGCCATGACCAATACTTTATCGCTACTGTGGCCTGGGAGCTATTACAGCAAGACTGCTCTGCTGCAGGTAGCCTAACGTAACGGGAAAAGCCCAGTTGTGATAACAGCAGGCCAGACATGACCGCAATGCTAAGCACGCCCGTTGCGTATAGCAGAGTGAGTTTGGCGCCAAACACGGAAAACAGCAGGGCAACCAGGATTGGATTAAGCAAGGGGGAGGTGAGTAAGAAAGTCATCACCGGGCCAAAGGCTGCATTGGCACGCAGCATACCGACTAACATCGGCAGAGTGGAGCAGCTGCAAAAGGGTGTAATAGCGCCCAGGGCAGCGGCGGTAAAGTAACCTTTGCCACCGGCTAATAAGGCCTGGATCCGCTGTGCCGGAAAGCGATCCTGCAGCTGGTACACCAGCATACTAATCAAGACAAAGAGTATCAGCAGCTCGCTAAGGGTACCGATAAAAAATTGCACACTGGCATAAAACGCATCTGACATAAAACCTCCACAGGTTAGTAAGCACACTGATATATATTTCCGTGATCATAGAAATATAATATTTCGACAAATATGGAAGTGTCAAATGATATTTCTAAGTTTGTGGAAGTTTCTCTGGGGGGGCGTTACACTGGCGCTGTTAGCAACTCAGGAAGTGGAGTAAAGATGAGTCTGGAATTGGAGCAGGCTGCAGCACAGCTGGCAGAACTAGGGCATCCGACCCGATTAGGCATTTTTCGGATTTTGGTTCGCGCTGGTCATCAGGGCGTCGCGGTTGGCGAGATCCAGCAAGCTTTGGATATCCCTAATTCAACGCTGTCACATCATTTAAGCCGGATGACCAAAGTCGGTTTAATGGCGCAACGCCGGGATGGCCGCACCTTATATTGCAGTTTGCTCTTTAATAACGTCGAGACCTTGTTAGCATTTTTATATGATGAGTGTTGCCTCGGTTTGCCCTCGGCTTCAGCTCCACAAAGCAGTTGTTGTGACTAATGACGGTTAGCACTGTCGTAAAAAGTGGCGATAGACGGTAGCACTTTGCTTTGGGATCTCCAGCATCGGTAAATGACCAATACCGGCAAAAACCTGCAGTTGGAGTTGCGGTAGCTGTTGCTGCCAAAGTGCTGCAGCACTGATATCGATCAGTTGGTCTGCTTCGCCCCAACATAATAAAACCGGTACTTTAATCTGCGCCAGCTCTGCCGCTGTTAAGCGGGCATCGAAAAAATCAGCAAAGATAGCAGCAAGTAATGCCCGTTGTCGTTGGTAGCGGCAGGCAATGCCTTTTAGCATTAGCTGTGGAATATAGGGTGGCCGGGCCATCGATAGGGCGTAAAATCGCTTAAAGTCGGCAAAATCCAGCTGTAAAAACGGGTTTAAGCCCTGGCGTACCTGCTGCTCTAACTGACTTGGCGTAGCAGAGCTGAGCCCGGCGGGATCCTGAAGTGCCAGGGAGAGCACCTGCTCCGGATAGCGGCTGGCAAAGACGGTGGCTAAGAAACCGCCCATCGAATTACCAATCAGATGCACCTGCGGCAGGTGCAGCGTCGCCAGTAATAATGCCAGTCGCTCCGCTTGCCTTGGCATACTATGATCGGCATCAGCGGCAAAGGGGGTTTCACCATGACCAGGTAAGTCTGGGATCAGTAACTGATAGTGACGCCGCAGCTGACGGGCAAAACGCAGCCAGATACTTTTATCGGCGCTAAAGCCATGTAGCAATACCAGTGTTGGTTTACCGGGGTTGGCATGCCAGTAATAGTCGATGGTTAGCTCGCCAATATCAGCTTGCCTGCGGCGCAGGCCATACCAGTAGGCTTCGGCAGCCATGCTTTGTTGGTACAACCATAAACCAAGTTTTTCATGACGGCGGCAGCAACGGCCGGCTGATGATGTCGCGTTGTGACTAAAGTCCATTTTTTTGCCAGGTGTCTAACGGGTGGAAACTCACTTTAGCCGCTCTGCCGCCAGAGGTAAAGCTTTGAAGTACCGCCGGTTAGCCCGGCGGTAGAGGATGCAGAATTAGTTAGATGGTAACACCACAGTATCTAGCACATGGATCACACCATTACTGGTCTCAATATCGGTGGCGATAACTTTGGCGCCGTTAACAAATACATTGCCGTCTTTCACTTCAATGTTAAGGTCCTGCCCCTGTACGGTCTTGGCGGATGTCAGATTAACCACATCAGCGGCCATCACTTTACCGGCTACCACATGGTAAGTCAGGACATTGGTCAATGCGGCTTTATCGGCTACCAGCGCGTTCAAATCAGCCGCCGGGATCTTGGCAAAGGCGGCATCATTTGGGGCGAAAACAGTGAACGGACCTTTGCCTTTTAAGGTATCAACCAGCTCAGCCGCTTGCACTGCAGTGACCAGCGTAGTGAAGCTACCTGCAGCTACAGCGGTATCGACGATGTCCGCCTTTTTCTTATCATAAGCTTCAGCAGTAAACAGCAAAGAGCCAGCAAGCAATGAATAAGCGAACAATTGTGACAGTTTCATAGTGTTTCCTTTTTCAACTTAGGTTGGGGTAGGGCGCGACAACACTAATACTAGCGCCTGGTTCCTGCGATAAAACGCCAGTTGTCGAAAAAAGGATCAGATTTATATTTTTTCGGGACGCAAGAACCGGGGAGGCGGCATTATCGTAATACGGCGGCGCTGCAAGCTGGATCGAAATTAATATGCCAGAACTGGGTTGCTTACTTAAGTTAGGGCTGGCGCGGCAAGCTGATAATAAACTCCGCGCCCTTACCAGGAGTCGAGTGAGCCGCTATCGTGCCTGCAAGCGGACCCGCCACCAGGTTGTAACATAAGTAAAGCCCCAGGCCTGCTGTACCGCTGTTTAGATTCTGTCCAAAAAAAGGATCAAAGATCTTTGGCAGATCTTCAGCCGCGATTCCCTTGCCGTTATCTTTAATCCGTATGGTCAACTTATCAATAAGGCTGCAGTCGACACTGATCCGGATTTCTGGTGCATTTACTCCGGTAAAAGCGTGCTTCAGTGCATTCGTCAGGATTTGCAATATCACCTGAGTAAGTAGGTGGGTATGGGTGTGAATGACTACATTCGCTTGCTCTGTACACCAAGTGATGGGCGGCAGCTTGTCAAATTCGATGGCTAGCAAAGCCTGACAATGTGCCAGTATATCTGCCAGTTTAACGGCTTGCACTTGCTCATTACTGGTGGCCGCGGCCAGATTTTTGAAAGAATCAACCAGTTGTGAAGCCTGACGGATATTACTAAAGATAATTTTTGAGGCATCCAGACAATGCTGGATAAAGTGTTCAAAACGTTTACGACTAAGCTGAGTTTGCTCAGACAATAATTTAATTTCTGACACTTCTTCTTTTAAATGATCGCTGCTGACCAATGCATTTGAGATCGGGGTGTTTAGTTTGTGGGCCATACCAGCGATTAAGATAGTCAGGGAGGCCATTTTTTCAGAGTGTAACAGCTGTTGCTGAGTTAGCTTTAAATGCTCAAGCGTTTGTTCCAGCTCCCGGGTGCGTTCGGCAATCATCAGCTCTAACTGATTGTTCAACTGCTGGATATACTGCTCGGCATAGTAGCGTCGTAACTCCGCTGCGAGTTGCGGGCTGAAAAACTGAAATAGCGCCTGTAACAATAACGGATTGCTAATTTCGGTAGCGAATAGCCCGACTACAACGGCATTTACCTGTTGCTCAGAGTCATGTAAAGCGATGCTTATTAACCCTTTAGTGAGATGGCGGAAATACGGCTGTGTGGCAAGTCGTTTCGGATCGCTTAGCAGATATAACCCTTGCTCTGCTGCCGTTTGTAGCAAATCAATATCAGCAGGCGTTAGTGGTAAGCCAACTGCTGACGTCTGAAAAAGTGGTTGATATTGCCCGCCTTGCTGTTCAAACAGATACAGCTGGCTACATTGTGTCGCCGTAGCCAGCGCCTGACAGAGGTTAAATAACGGGTTAGTTAAACCGGCATTGGCACTGTGGTGTAATACGCAGCGGATGCTGTTATCCAGACGATTCGGATCGGTGAGTAAGCGGATACTCATCCGGATCCCCTGCTGATCCGGTGGATTGCTGACTAATTGTGCTGACAGAGCAGCTGCCAACATCGTGCCATTGCTGTGTTGTAACTGAATTTCAAGGTCGGTGACCGGATACCCTGTTGCAACCTGTTGTAACAGTTTCTGAAAACGTGGCTGATAGTGTGGGCTAACGATTACCTGGGGGAAGTCAGGTTTGCTAAGCAACATTGCTTTGTCGATGCCAAGGCTATTAGCCACCAGGCTATTAACCCAATGTTGTTGACCTTTCAGATCAAACCATAGCTCCAGATCGAGGGTTGATTCTGCGATAAGTTCAAAATCCAGCATAATGCAGCCTTCCAAATGCCATAATCGACGCGATGCCAGCCTGCGCTTCCTGGCTATACTTTAAAGCTTCTTGCCTGCATTTGCAGTTCGGCAGCCAGTTTGGCTAACATTTCGCTGGCGGCCGAACTTTCTTTTGCACTGCGGCTAACATCAGCAATACTGATAGTAAATTCACTGATATTTTTGCTGATATCGTCGGCGACAATAGTTTGTTCCTCAGTGGCGGTAGAAATCTGCACATTCATATCCACAATAGTACTGATGGCATCTTTAATTTTACTGATCACGGCACCTGAATCTTTTGCTTTAGCGACACTTTGTTCTGCAAATTCGCCGGATGCCGCCATGGCATTGACTGCTGACTTAGAGGAGCGTTGCAGATTTTCAATCATAGTCCGGATCGATTCGGTCGCTTGCTGAGTGCTGGTTGCCAGAGTCCGTACTTCGTCGGCGACCACCGCAAAGCCTCGACCAGCCTCACCGGCACGGGCTGCTTCAATCGCTGCGTTTAAAGCCAGTAAGTTTGTTTGTTCGGCAATACTGCGAATAACGGCCAGTACCTGGCTGATTTTGTCACTTTCCTGATTTAAATTACCAATTACATTAGCGGCATTGTCGAGCGCGCCAGACAATTGGTTAATCGCTGCCATATTATCCTGCACACTCTGGAAGCCTTGCTCTGACAGCGTCTCGGTACTATTGGCTTGTTCTGAGCTGGCCAGGGCATTTGCTGCTACCTCCTGAATAGCGGCAGACATTTCAGTTACTGCGGTGGCGATCAGCGTAGCGTTGTGAGATTGTTCGCTAGCAGTACTTGTTACCTGCGCACTGATACTGTGCATCTGTTCTGATGCCGCCGCCAATTGTTGGATGGCACTGCCCAGCTGTGCGAAAAAGCCCTGCAGTTTTTCCAGTGTTAGATTGAAGGTTTGGCCGGTGACGGCGATTTCATCACTACCGATACAGTTAACTCTGACCCGCAGATCCAGCTCTTGGCCTACTTGACTGATCGAGTGGCGCAATGAAGTTAACGGAGTATTTATCGAGGAGTAGATATAGCGTGCAGTGATCACCAGCAGGACAATCACGGCAAGCAGCACTATGACGAAAGTACGGCTGAACGCGCTAAAGTTCGCTGCCGCTGCGTTGCGAAACTTATCACTTTCATCCAGCTGCAGCACTATTAGGGCATCTAATGCCGCACTCAAGGGATCAACACTGTTATACAGTTGTTGGTTGTAGCTGCGCTCGTCAAGATCCTGAAAGCGACCGGCGTCGATATCGCTTCTGAACTGCTGGAATTGTTGCATAAAAGGCGACAAGCTTTGTTCAACCCTGCTGATCAACAGCCGCTCGTCGGCGGTTAAATTGGTTGCCAGATAAGCTTGCCAGTTGCGTTGCGCGACTTGGATGGCGTCGTTAAGTGAACCCAGAGCAGTACTACGGTCTAACATACCTGACTTATATTTGTGAAAGGTATCAACCGATGTCACCGCGTAGGCATCGGAAACTTTTTTTAGCTGGTTAAGAGCCACCACCCGGTCAAAATACAGGCTATCGATCCCCTGATTAAGCTTGCGCATTTCGTTAAACGAAAAGACAACAGTGATAATCAGAGTAATCACCGGAACCGCAGACAACAGAAACAACCGGGTTCGGACGCTAAGATGATTGAGCATAGAGCACCTGTATGATTGTTAATAAAATATTATGTTTTTATTCAGATGGATAGCACGCTGACGGTCTGTAGAAAGTGTAGTTCATCGCCAGCGGAAAGGTAGGTCAACGAATAGATTGCAAATTCAACTGCTGCAAAAAACAACAGTTATCCACAGCACTCCGGTACCGGTCTGACCAGTATGCAGTGCTTAATCCCGCTTAATGCAGACAAAAAGCGCATTGCCGGCGTGCTGATCCCAGGCTTGGATCCGCTGATAGTCGTGTGCAAGGATCTGAATATCGAAGTAGGGGGCGAGAAGTTCGGCGAGCTCGGTAAAGCTTACTGCAACCATTGGATGTTCATCCTGCCAGTATTCCTGCTCCAGCTTTGTGGTTTTGCTGATCTTAAGTTTCAGCGCTTGTTGCTCACCCGAACCACTGTAGTACCAGGCAGAGGCAAAATCAAAACGGGCGTTTTGATAATAAGTGCTATGACTTACCGCGCTGAGATTACAGATCTTAGTTTTGTCTACGGCGTTAAAGCAGAAGACGCCACCCGGTGTTAATGCCCGATAAACCCGCGCAATGCAGTCAGCCAGCAGTTCCAGAGTGCCGGTATAGTGAATGGAATACAAAAAGCAGGTCATTAAATCAACAGGTTGCACAAGTTCAAACCGGCACATATCCCCTAACAGGAACTTCGCCTCGGGACAGCGCGTTCTGGCCAGTGTTAGCATCGGTTGATTTAAGTCTAATCCTTGACACTGAAAACCCGCATCAATGAAATGCCGGATATGCGGCCCGGTACCACAGGCCAGATCCAGATGCTGCAAGCCGGCATTGCCAAACAGTTGTTGTAGGCGGATGATGCCCTGGCTTTGCTGCAAATAGTTAATATCGCAGCACATTAGGTCATAATAGCCCGACAGATCGGTGTAAAGTGCGTTAGTAGCCTGCATATTGAGCATCGGGCAGCAAAAGGTGGCGCATTTTATAGCAGTTTTACGCAACTGCGAAATAAAACTCTGCATGGTTCGACCAAACTGGTCGTACCGGTACCGGAGTGCTGTGGAAAAAGTGGTCAGACCGGTACCGGAGTGCTGTGGATAAGTGAGGTAGGGATGGTGTTGTTGGCCTTGTTGCCGGATTTTTTATTGCTACTGGGTGGCACGGCATTGCGTAAGGTGTTACCGCCAGTCGGTTGGCAGGCGTTGGATACCCTGAATTTCTATTTGTTGTTCCCGGCGCTGATATTCATCAGTGCCCTTGGTGCCCCTCCTGCTGGCCGGGATTTAATGATTCTGGCTCCCGGGATCTGGGGCATTATGTTGTTTGCCTGTCTGCTCGGCTGGCTGGTGCGCGCCTGGGGGCCGGCCCGGTTCCTGGATTTTGCTGCATTGTGGCAAACCGCCTGGCGTTTTAATACGGCGCTGGCGATGGTGATGGTCCAGGCGCTGCCAGTTGAGTATCGGGCACTGATGTCGATTGCGATAGGTCTGGCAGTACCGGTTGCAAATATCCTGGCGGTGTCTGCGCTATCGCGCGGGCAGGGCATGGGGCTGGTAAAAACTTTGAAGCTGGTGGCCAGCAATCCTTTTTTATTGGCTAGTCTGGCCGGTTTGCTATGTTCAGTATTGGCGGTTTCCCTGCCTGAACTGCTGCTGCGGGCATTACATAAACTGGCGCAGGCCGCGCTGCCATTGGCGCTGTTGTCTATTGGTGCCGCTATGCAATGGCAAGCATTATGGCGGCTTGACCGTTTTCAGCTGGCTTTAAATACGATTAAGCTATTGTTGATGCCAGCGCTGATGCTGCTGATCTGTTATCTGGCAGCAGTGCCAGCCGGCCCGGCACTGGTACTGGTATTATTTGCGGCCTTACCAACAGCCTCAGCGGCGCATGTGCTGGCCTCGGTGTATGGTGCTGAGCGCCAACCGGTGGCGACCCTTATCGCCCAATCCACTATGCTCGGCTGCATTAGTCTGCCGCTGTGGCTGTTACTGTTGTTTAAAATTTATCCGCACTAAACTGGTAATATAAAGCTCTTTACTTTAAGGTAGAAAAATAAGAATAAATAAGGAGATACGGATGTCATTAGTTACCACGTTAGCGAAATTCCTTGGCAAATGTCTGGGCGGCTTGGTGGCAGTTGCTGTGACCTGCTACCTGCTGTTATTGACGGTCAACTGGCAGGATGAGGCAGCGTCAGAACGCGCGCTGGATCTGAAACGCCAGTTGACGCTAAAGCCGGTTAGCAACAATGGCTATCAGCTTTATACTACACAGCTGGCGCAGTTGGGCTCCGCCGCTATCCCCGAGTTGCAGCAATTATTTAGTGATTGCTATCAAGCCGGATGTCAGTCGCTACTTCAGGCGGAAACGGAAACGTTGCAGCAACTGTTGGCGCAACAGCAACAGCTGTTAGCGGCCTATCAACAGTGGCTTGCCACCGAGCATTGGCAGGAACCGCTGCTGGTTAGTACTGACTTACCAGCCTATCAACCGTTATTAAATGGCCAGCGGTTGCTGTTGCTACAGGCGTATCTGGCAGCACGCCAGGGAGATAGCGAGCTGGCACAGCAGTTACTGGCGGCCGATCTGCATTTCTGGCGCAAGCTGTTACCACAAAATCGTTATCTGTTATCCAAGATGATCAGCGTCGCCGCCATTGAGCAGCATTTTCTATTTGCCAGCGCGATCAACCAATCTCTGACTGATGGCGAGCGCCCCCTACCTGCGATCTGGCAACAACCTTTTAGTCCGGCTGAACTGAGCCTGGAGCTGGCTCTGGCCGGCGAGTGGCAGCTGTCTGAGCAGCTCATTGCAAAAGGGTTGAGTGAAAGCAGCGAATTAAAGCTGTTGCAACGCTTGGGCGTAACGCTACTTAAACCGCTTTATCAAGCGCAGGCCAGCAGTAATGAGCGGGCACTGCTGCTAAGCTGTGAAGCCGGCGGGCAACAAGCTGTTGCTCCCTGGTATCACTGGGCGTATAACCCGGTAGGTAAGATGTTGAACCGCGCTTCCAAGGTACCCTGTGCGCAATATCTGTCGAGACTCGAACGTCTGGAACAAAGCCGCCAGCAGTTAGTCTCGGCCGGCTAGGTGCCAGTACCCGCTGCATCGCTCGCAGCGGACTGATTTAACTGATACCGCAAAAAATCAGCCCTTCCTCATCCTTTGCTCATGTTTTTAGCGCGCCTTAGCCTGATGATAGGCGCGCTAATTAATCAAGGAGCATCTGATGCAAACGTTAAAGAAACCCTCGTTATTCTGGTTTAATCCCTGGCGTCTGGCACTATGGAGTAGCGTGCTGGGATTATTGTTACTGCCGCTGCTAGCCATGCAGTTTAGCAGCGAAGTGAACTGGACCGGCTCCGACTTCGTGGTTGCCGGCGTACTGCTTGGAGGCACCGCCTTGCTGATTGAACTGGGCTGTCGGGCGGGCAACAATCTGGCCGGGCGTGCCGGTTGGGCTTTAGTCGTGCTCACCTCTTTACTGCTGATCTGGATTAATCTGGCTGTCGGCATTATTGGCAGTGAAGATAACCCAGCTAACTTATTGTATCTGGTGGTGTTGGCCGTGACAGCGCTGGGCGCACTGTGGGTCAGGTTTCGACCACGGGGCATGAGCAAGGTGTTATACCTTAGCGCTGCGCTGCAGCTGGGTGTTGAGCTGGTGATTCAAGTGGCGGATTTAGGGGCGGCACCGGTGATCAATACTGCTTTTGCTTTACTCTGGTTACTGGCGGCGGGATTACTACGAAATTCTGACCCGGAGCGGCCGGGTTCTGAGGCATAATACCCTTGGTTGAAAGTATGGAGTGAGTCAGCCCTATGGCGGCAGATCGTTATTCTTTTGCAGGTTTTCAGCTGAACCCGGCACAGCGGCAGCTGTATTATCACGGGAAGCTACAGGAGCTAAACAGTCGCTATCTGGATGCCTTGCTGCTGTTGCTGCACCATGCCGGTGAACTGGTTAGCAAACAGCAGTTCTTCGAGCAAGTCTGGCCGGGGCTGGTGGTAAGTGATGAGGCCCTGACACAGTGTATCCGGACTTTGCGCCGGGTACTGGGCGACAATGCCACTGCGCCGCGCTTTATTGAAACGGTTCCCAAGCATGGTTACCGCTTTATTGCGCAGGTAAGCCGGGAGGATGGCAATGCGCAAGCCGGCGTTGGCGCAAGCTTAACCCCGAAGGCACAGCTGGTTGTTAATGAAACTCAGCGCGAGCAGCAGCGACAACACCTCTGGTTCAGTATCGGTTATGGCGTGGCCGGGGCGGCTGTGGCCGGCTTAACCGGTGGCATGCTGTATGGTTTGCTGGCGGCGATGCAAGCCCTGAACAGCGGCAGTCAGGCCATGTCATTTTTGCTGGTGCTGTTAAGTGTTACGACCTTGCTGGCGTTAGTGGCCGGCGCAGCGATTGCCGCCGCTATCAGCGCCGCACAGCTATGGCGGTCGCAGCAACCGCTCTGGACCTTGTTGGCCGGGGCGCTGGCAGGTTTGCTGGTTGGTGCCTTTGTCAGTGTGCTACTTAAGGATATGCTGATCCTGTTTTTTGGCCGCAGCCCGGCACAGTTGACCGGAGCTACCGAAGGTTTGCTGATTGGCCTTGCTGTGGCAACAACTGTGCTGTTGCTGCGACGGCAACCACGCTTTTACCATCCAGGTTTTGCACTACTGCCCGGTATGCTGGCCGGACTGTTGATTAGCCTAAGCGGCGGCGTCTTACTGGCTGGCAGTCTGGCGCAACTGGCGGCGGAATTTCCTCAGGCAATGCTGGGTAAAATCTTGCTGCCAGAGGGTTTTGCCCGCATCGGCCTTGGCAACGGCTGGCTCCATCTTAGCGCCATGCTCGAAGCCGGGCTTTTTAGCGCGGGTCTGACGCTGGGGCTGCAACGGGCGCAACAGCGCCTTTCGCCAGTTGAATAAAGGTAGCAATGGGCGTGTTTTGCCGCTCTTGCTGGCGACAGCCGACATAGATATGTTTCTGGATACCGCGCTCGCCCAATCTGAGCAAACTCAGTGGCAGGTTGCTGGCGTACTGACGGGCCAGCCAGTCAGGCAGGGCGGTGACACCGCGATCGGCTGCCACCATTTGCAGAATAATATCAGTATCTTCCAGAGTTTTATGCTGTCTGGGCAGACATTGTGCCGGCAGTAAAAACTGCTGAAAAATATCCAGCCGGCTTAGCTCTACCGGATAGGTTAATAGCCGCTCCTTGCTAAGCTGCGCTGCGCTCACCTGCTGTTGCTGGCTAAGCGGATGCTGCTTGCTGACCACCAGTACCAACTCATAAGGGAATACGGCTTCAAACTCGATAGCCGCTTTGCGGATCGGATCCGGGGTGATTAACAGATCGATCTCCTGATTAAACAACGCTGCCATGCCACCGAATTGAAACTGTTGCCTCACATCGATATCCATCCCCGGCGCTGCCGCCAGAAAGGGTTTTACAACCTGCAGCAACCACTGGTAGCAGGGATGGCACTCCATGCCGATATGCAGGGTACCGGCCTCATTGCTGGCAAACTGCTGCAGCTTTTGCTCTAGCCGTTCAAACTGTGGCAGTAAACGTTCGGCCTGGCTTAGCAGATAGCTGCCGGCCTGAGTTAGCCGCACCGAACGACCATCCTTATCCCACAGCGCGGTACCCGCCTGCTGTTCCAGTTTTTTAATGCTGTGGCTCAGTGCCGATTGCGTCAGATGCAGTGCCGTGGCGGCGGCTGTCACCGAGCCCTGGCGGGCTAATTCGCGCAGAATTGCCAGATGGATCCGTTCTATCATGATATTTATGATCTAATTTCATTGGTTTATGAAAATATACCATTTTTGTTCATTAAATAAAGTTGTTAATGTTTAGCCATCCAGATGGATATAAAAGGAGGGCACGATGGCAATATTACACAACCTGGGTTTTCCGCGGATTGGCCGAAAACGGGAATTAAAAAAGGCGCTGGAAGCGTACTGGCAGGGCCAGAGCAGCGAGAGTGAGCTGGAGCAGACCGCAGCACAGCTAAGAGCGCAAAACTGGCAACTGCAACAAGGTCTGGACTGGCTGCCGGTTGGCGATTTTTCGCTGTATGATCAGGTGCTGGATTTAAGTTTTACGCTTGGTAATATCCCGGCCCGGCTGCAGCACTTAGCCGGCAGTGAGCTGGACAATTATTTCCGGCTGGCACGCGGCCGCTCGGCACAGGACAGTGCGTGCAGCTGTATTCATGCCGGCGAAATGACCAAGTGGTTTGATACCAACTATCACTATATCGTGCCGGAAGTGACCGCCCAGACCGAGTTTTCGTTACAAAGCAGCCGGCTGTTACAGCAATTTCGCGAAGCGAAGGCTCAGGGCGTTCAGGCCAAACCGGTGTTGATTGGCCCCTTAACCTATCTGTGGCTATGTAAGGCCAAAGATCAGTCTGAGCCCCTGGCGCTGCTGCCACGGCTACTGCCGGTATATCAGCAGTTATTGCAGACACTGCAGCAAGCCGGGGCCGAATGGATCCAGCTGGATGAGCCGATACTGGCAACAGAGCTTAGTGAGCCGTGGCAACTGGCTTTTGTTAGCGCCTATAGTCTGCTGGCAGAGGTGCCGGTTAAGCTGCTGCTGGCCAGCTATTTTGGCCAGCTGGGAGCCAATTTACCCTTATTGCAGGCGTTACCTGTTGCCGGCATCCATCTGGATGCAGTGCGGGGCCGCGCTGAGGTGCAGCAGGTGTTACAGGGGTTGGCGCCGCAACAGGTGTTATCACTGGGCGTGATCGATGGCCGTAATATCTGGAAAACCGATCTGACAGCAGTACTCGACTGGCTGGAGCCGATTGCGGCTTTGCTGGGGGATCGGTTGTGGCTGGCGCCTTCCTGTTCTTTGTTGCATGTACCGGTAGATCTGGACAGCGAGCAGAAACTGCTACCAGAGCTGAAAAACTGGTTAGCCTTTGCCAAACAGAAGTTGCAGGAGTTGCAGATCCTGGGGCTGGCGCTTAACCAGGGGCGGTTGCTGGTGGCAGAAGCGTTAATTGACAATGCGGCGGCGATCGCCAGTCGCCGTCAGTCTGCGCTGGTGCATAATCCGGCAGTGCAGCAGGCGCTACAGCAGATCCGGCCTGAGCAGGCACAGCGGCAAAGTCCTTATCCGGTGCGGGCGAAACAGCAAGCAACACGTTTTGCCCTGCCACTGTACCCTACGACGACTATTGGTTCTTTCCCGCAAACGACGGCCATTCGTCAGGCCCGGCTGGCACTGAAAAAAGGCACTATCTCGCCGGCGCAATATCGGGATCAGATGCAAACGGAAATTGCTCATGCGGTGGCGCAGCAGGAACAACTGGGGTTGGATGTGCTGGTGCATGGCGAGGCAGAGCGCAACGATATGGTGGAGTACTTTGGTGAGCAGTTATCGGGCTTTGCCTTTAGCCAGCATGGCTGGGTGCAATCTTACGGTTCGCGCTGCGTCAAACCCCCTATTATTTATGGCGATATCAGCCGGCCCCAGCCGATGACAGTGGCCTGGACCCAATATGCCCAGTCGCTGACCACTAAACCGATGAAAGGGATGTTAACCGGGCCTGTTACCATGTTGAACTGGTCTTTTGTGCGCGATGATCAGCCGCGGCAGCAAACCTGTCTGCAGTTAGCACTGGCGATCCGGCAGGAAGTTAAGGATCTGGAAGCCGCTGGTGTCGGGATCATCCAGATTGATGAAGCCGCATTGCGTGAGGGGTTGCCACTACGGCAAAGCGAGTGGCAACAGTATCTGGACTGGGCGGTGTTTGCCTTTAAACTCTGTGCCAACGGTGTGGCCGACAGTACGCAAATACATACCCATATGTGTTACTCCGAGTTTAACGACATTATCGCTGAGATCGCGGCACTGGATGCCGATGTGATTACGATAGAAACGTCACGTTCTGATATGGAGTTACTGCGCGCCTTTGAGCACTTTGCCTATCCGAATCAAATTGGGCCCGGTGTTTATGATATTCACTCGCCCAATACCCCCACCACAGCGCAGATGGTTAAGCTGATGCAAAAGGCGGCGCAGCAGATCCCGGCACAGCGGTTGTGGGTCAATCCGGACTGTGGTTTGAAAACCCGGCAGTGGAGTGAGGTATTGCCGGCACTGAAGAATATGGTGGCGGCCGCACAGCAGTTGCGCCAGGCCTACTAGCATAAAGCAGCGGGGTTATCCCCGCTGCGTATTTTGTAGTTGCGAATACTGTTTGCTCAGTATCTGCTGATATTGCTTAAAGCGTTCCTGTACCCGTTGCTCAAGGGGGGCACTTTGCAGCAGGGAGAGTGCATTGCGGGCAACCGGCAAGGTATCGGCACTGACGCCGCTACATTTGGTCATCGCCTGCAACAGGCTTAGCGCCAGTGCAGGGTTAGTCGGCATCTCCTTACTGGCCCGACTGAATATCAGTACCGCCTTGCCATATTCCTGTTGTTGGTAGGCTTCCGTAGCCTGCTGGATCAGCTGTTTTAGCTGCTGGTAGAGGGCTTCATAACGGCGTTGTTCGGTATTAAGCAATAACCGTTGGCTGTCGGTTAAAAAATTGGCCTTATCCAACTGTTTTCGAAGCTGGCTAACGTAAAATTGGCAGCCATAAATATCACCCGTTTCAAAATAGGCTTTGGCGGCATCCAAACAGGTTTCGGGATGGTGCTCTTGCTCCGTAAGTTGTTGGTACTTAGCTAATAATTGCTTGGCCTCTGCGAGTTTACCTTTAGCGCAAAGCAACCTGACCTGCAAAATCTGTAAATCAAAGGCAATCAGTTCCGGGCTAAAGCGTTTTACCAGACTATCCAGTAATTTCCCGACATGCCCCAACGCATTGGCCCGGTCAATCGGGGCTTGCTGATTGGCATTATCAATAATACAGCGGGCATGATTCAGATAATTTTGTGCTGAGTCATGCATCGAGTGGCGGGCTAGACCGACAATTTTGTGAAAGATCCGCGCCGCGGCGGCGAAGTCATGGCAAAGCAGCGCGAGATTAGCCATGGTTTTCTGGCGGGGAATATTTTTCGGTGAGAGCTGGGTGACATACTGTAGAATGTCAAAGGCGCGCTTCAGATCGCCGCGCTGAAAGTACAAATGCGCCAGGTAGTCACGTGACTCTACCGCTGTTTCGTCATGTTCGGTTAGCTCAGTCAGTAGTTGCTCTGCTGCATCAAAACGCTGCTGTTGCAGAATGCTAATGGCTAACCCTAATTTGCTCCAGACGGGCTTGCGCTGGTTAACCAGTTGCTGGTAATAAATTTCCGCCTGCTGATAATCACCAGCCTGCAGCAAGAGCTCGCCTTTTAATCGCTCTGCTTGTAACTGGACTTCGTTTTGCTGGCGGATAATGGCATCGGCCTGGCGGCAGGCTTCGGCAAGATCGCCGCCCTGCGATGCCTGAAATATTTTGCGCAGCGCCATTTTTTCCTTCATTACCTTGACCATACGCTCTTTTAATACGGGGAAGGTAAAAGGCTTTAGAATGTAGTCATCCGGTTGCAGTTCGATAACCCCATGCACGATTTGGCGCTGACTTTCGGCACTGATAATTACGAAGCAGCACATGCTGTGCAACAATTGGCGGCTTTTTAAGGTTTCAAATAGTTGGTAACCGTCCTGACAATCGCCCAGATTAAAATCGCACAGGATAAAATCCAGCGCATGTTGCTCACAAATGCTAATGGCCTCAACAGCATCCTTGGCCTGATAAATTAATTTAAAGCCTATTTGTTGTAACATGCCTTTGATACTGGCCCGAACCGGTGCACAATCATCTACTAACAGCACTCTTCTGAGTGCAAGAAAATCCGGATCCATAACACTGTGTCCACTACTACTTTCGTTCTACTATGGCATAACTGATCGGAAAAACTAAGCCTGAAAACAGGTACGTGTTGTGGTTTTTTGTGGGTTACAGGTAAGAATTTATTAAATATAGGGAAAACAAAACTATGCTGACCATTATCCGCGATCCGCTGACCAGCCAGGCGATTAAGGATCTGCTGAGCGAACATCTGGCCGATATGTATGCGACCTCGCCGCCGGAAAGCGTACATGCCCTGGATTTGGAGCGGTTAAAAGCGCCGGATATTGTGTTCTGGAGTGCCTGGCAGGACGGACAGTTGCTGGGATGTATCGCGCTGAAGCGCCATGCTGCCACTATGGCAGAAATTAAGTCGATGCGTACTGCTCGTATTGCCCGCGGTAAAGGGGTGGCGAAGGCGCTACTGGCGCACTTAGAGCAGTTTGCCAAAGCCGAAGGCGTAACTGCCTTGTATCTGGAAACCGGCGCCGAACCTTATTTTGCGCCGGCGCGGCAGCTTTATCAGCAGCATGGCTATCTGCAGTGCGGGCCCTTTGCCGATTATCAACCGGACCCGCTTAGCGTTTTTATGCAAAAAGCCCTTTAATCCTGTTTTGGTACTGGTGCTGCCAGCTTTTTCAGCTGCGGCTCCGGCTGCTCGCTTAACGGTTGCAGCTGTGCTTCGATAGCCTGCTGCAGCTGTTGCTTGGGTGCATCAATTAGCTGCTGTTTTTGCGCATCAATGGCTCGCTCAAGTTGCTGCTTGGGCGCTTCAATTAATTGCTGCTTTTGCGCATCAATGGCTTGCTCAAGTTGCTGCTTGGGCGCGTCAATTAATTGCTGCTTTTGCGCATCTATCGCTTGCTTAAGTTGTTGTTTAGGCGCGTCAATTAGCTGCTGTTTTTGTGCCTCAATAGCTTGCTGCAGCTGTTGTTGCGGCTGTTCAAGTAATTGTTGTTTTTGCTGTTCCAGTTGCTGTTGCAGTAACTGTTCCGGATTACTGGCCATTTTGGCGTAATCTACCAGCTCATCCGGCCACACTGGCAGCACAGCTTTCGCCTTTTTCTCCACCGCTTCGGCGAAAATCTCTGTAACACCGCCTTTACTGATTAATACCGCCATCTGATTGGTTTCGGCATTCCAGACAAAGCCTGCTTTTTCAGCCAGCTGCGGTAGCGGCGTATAGTTGGACGCAACATAAAACAGCGGCCCTTTCTGTTTGATCTCATCTGCCGTGTTCAGCAACGATACTGCCGTTTGGTAATGCTCGCCCAGTAGGGGCTCCAGCCGTTTTTTAATCAGCGGTTGCTCAAATAAATTCACTTCCTTGGGATCGAAGCCAACCATTGGCTTCATAATGGCCCACATCAGCTGGCCCTGTGGTGATAGTAACAAGGCTGGCGCGACGCAGGCGCTTAGTAATAACGCCGCTAATAACAACAAGCTTAGGCGCACGGCTGCGCACTTGTTTACGACATAAGTGAACATAGTTTTTGGGTACCTGAATGGTGTTGGGATTGGGGTTGAATTGAGCCGGAACCGGATCGCGCGCACTCTAGCACGGCGCTGAACTTTTCGCCAGCTCCGGGATTAAGTCATGGCGATTTGTCATGGTACAGATGCCGGGCTGGGTAATTAACCATACGATAACAGCCTGCGTCAGTGCAGGCTGCACTCTGTAAGGCGAAGCCAACCGGCGAGCGCTAGACTCTGAATTGTCCGGCCGACTGCCCCAAACTCTGTGCCATACCCAGCAACTGGCGGGTACTACTGGCGACCTGGGAAATGGCGGTACTGTTTTCCTCGGCGGCGGCGCTAAGTCTGGAGATGCTATTTGCCAGAGTAGCGGATACCGTAGTTTGTTCTTCCGCCGCTGTTGCGGTTTGGGTCATTAAATCTTTTAGCACGGCCAGACGCTGATAAATGTCATTTACGGCGTTTGCCATCGCGTTAGATTGTTGTAGTGTTTGTTGAGCGGCTTCGCTGCAAAAGCCGCTGTGCGTCGCCAGAGACGCCGATTTACCAGTTATGCCGTTGAGTACTGAAGATATCTCTTTAATCGCCTCCTGCACCCGAAAGGCCAGCTGCCTGACTTCATCAGCCACGACGGCAAAGCCACGGCCATGTTCGCCGGCACGTGCAGCTTCAATAGCGGCATTTAATGCCAGCAAATTGGTTTGTTCGGCAATGCTGTTGATGACGCTAAACACCTGACCAATTTTGCGACTATCCTGATCCAGCTCACCGACTTCGTGATGAATGTGGGCAAAGCGGGCTAAGGTTTGTTGTAAACTTTCACTGGTAGCGTTGAGCGCGGCGGTAAGCTGTAGGCTGGAATTGTTGCAGCCTTTTACTTCGTCGGCGGCATAGGCCGTATTTTTACCGATTTCGGCGGCGGCATAGCTCATTTCTTCAACTGCTGTGGCCAGCATATCAGTCTCGCGGGCCTGCAGTTGGATACTGCCATCCGCCTGGGTAATGGCTGCTGAATTTTGGGTCGCAGTATTTTCCAGCTCCCGGCTGATACCCAGCAGCTGCGAAATCAAGCCTTTAAGCGTATGTTGCATTTTTGCCAGCCAACCCATCACGTGACCGGGTTGCTCAGGTACTGTTAATTCAGTGGTAAAGTCACCGGACGCGATGACACTGGTAAGCTGGCACATTTGCTCCGGCTCACCGCCAAGCGGCCTGATCACTAAACGACACACCAGCTCGGCAGCCAGAATCGCCAGCAGTAAAGCGGCCAGGCTAATACCAATACCGGTAAATAGCATGCGGCGGGCTGGTGCTGCGATTTCGGCCACGTCAATTTCCGCCAGTAGCGCCCAGCGTACACCGAACACATTCAGCGGAGCAAAGGCCGATAACACGGCATTATTGTTGTAATCGATAACTTGCATAACGCCATTCTGCCCGGCTAGCGCCTCTCGTACCGCCTTAGTATCCACGCCGTTTGCGGCGACGGTACCACGAAATGAGGCCTGAATATTGCGTTGTTGCGGATCGAGATAGGAATCTGAGCGCATTCTGAAATCGCTGCCAACCAGATAGGTTTCGCCACTATCACCCATACCTGCGCGGATTTGCATCACGCTATTAATCTTATCGATCGACAGCTGAGCGGCAACATAAACCCGCTCCTGATTAAGCATAATGGCTTTGCCAAGAAAGGCGGCGGCTTCATTATTCGAGGGGGCATAGGGCGAGAAATCTTCCATCAGCACCTGATTATCCCGAGCCCGCAGTTGCTGAAACAACCGGCCAAGACCAGAGTCGCGGTAGGGCCCATGTTGCAGATTGGTGTGCAGATCGGATTCTCGCGCCACAGTGTAAATAATGTCACCGGCACTGTTTATGACAAACAGATCATAAAATCCAAGCTGCTGATTAATAGCGCTAAAAAATGGCGTTAGACTCTCAGTTTGCTCCAACTGCGGTAACTCGGCCACTGCACTGGCCGCAACTTCTAATCCGGCACGAAAATCATGCAGCATGGCAGCGATATTTTGCTCTTTAATTTCCCTTACTGCGACTAAACGCGATTCCGCTTCGCGAAACAGTTCAGTGCGACCCAGCAGGGTAATCACGGTAGTGGCAACAAGCAGGGGTAACAGGACGATACTTAGACTGATAATCTTTATCTTCTGACTAAAACCCATTTTCAACTCCCTGATGATACGTTTTAGATACCAGAAGAATAAAGCATTGTTTCCTCAAAATAACAATAGATAATAAAAATTTAACCTTGTGGCGGGTAAATAGGGAGTGCTTTGTTGGTTAACGCTTAACAGGAGTGTCCAGCACAGTCGCACTGGACAGATCTAGAAAATAAAAGGCTTAAAACAACAGGTTCAAACCGGCATACACTGAGCGTCCGATACCTGGCATCCGTACCCCAAAAGGAATGCCGTTTAGTGACATCGTCATCCCCTGTGCGGTATAAACGCCTCCTTGTGGCAGGTAATAAAACTTATCCAGCAGATTTTCGACCCCAAAGTCCAGACGCAGTTGCTGCCAGCTATGGCTGATACGTAGGTTGACGACAGCAAAACCTGGCGTGGCCTGTTCGCCGCGAATATCCGATAATCGCGTTTTGCGCTTGGTTAGCTGCCATTCCAGACTATTCTCCCAACCAGCGAGCTGATGCTGCAGACTAAAACGGGCATGCAGCGGTTGAATTTGGTATAACCCGGCGTTGGTGTCAGTATTGCGGGCATCCAGGTAGCTGATAGTCGAGTTGAGTTGCCACTGACCAGAGCCGTTTTGCAGCACTAAGTTTTCAGCACTCAGATCCAGCCCTTTTAGCTTGGCGTGCTGGTTTTGATAGCGCAGAATATTAAATTGTCCAGTCTGCCAGCTGTTGTTTGCGGCGACCGCATCTATATAGTTGTCTACCTTGGTCAGATAAGGTTTTAGTGACCACTGATGCTGCTGATCAGCACTTTGCCAACTCAGGCTAAGCGCAACCAGGTGTGCACGCTCAGGTTGTAAATCCAGATTTCCCACATAGCCATTACCGTCACCCACCAGATTATTCATCGACGCTGCCATAGCCCAACTGGACCAGGCATAGGCCTCGTACAGGTTAGCCGAACGATTTTTTTGCGCCAGCGCCAATTCCAGTTGCCACTGCGGGGTGATCTGGTAGCGGCTGAGCAGCGTGAGATCCAGATTATTATCGCGCTGTGCACGATCTGCCTGATTAAAAGCCGCGGCCTGAGCTGTTTGCATTCCCATGGCATTGGCGGCAGTTGAATAGCCCGTTACCGGATCGGTATTACGATTAACCCATTCATGGCGGGCGCCATATTGCAGCAGCCAGTTGGATTGCAGGGTGATTTCATGTTCAGCAAAGACGGCAATACGGCTACGCCGGCCATTATTAATATTTAAAAAGGTACCCGGGCCCATACCACCACCGGAAGCCGTCCAGTAATCATCCAGCTTAAATTGTTGCCAGGCAGTACCCAGTCGTACTAAGGAGCTGGAGGTTAAGTTAATATCGCTGCTAAAGTTCACGCCAGTATTGGTTGACTCTGAATACATCGGCATACCGGCTGCACAAGTTCCTGCCGGATCACCATGAAAACGGATGGGTTCACAGGGGCGGCCCATTGGCGCCAGACTACCGTAAAAAAACTGCCGGTCCGGACCAAAGTCCATAAAGTGCTCAACGTTTTCGCGATAAATCCGGCTTTGTAGCTGCCCCCAGCGGGTATCACGTTGCCAGCTTAGATTTGCCCGAATTTGCTGGTTATCCAACAGATCCATGCGCTGGTTGGCAAAGCCCTGAAATGGCATGCGCTGGTAGCCCAGTTGTAATTCAAGCAAATCATCTGCCTGTTGTCTGGCCAAGCGTAACTGATGATTCTGGGTTTCAAAGGCGGTAGAGCCGACTTCATTTAACGCCAGGCTATGGCCCGGCCGACCGGTAGTGCTTTGCGTTTTAAAATCGGCCGCAGCACGGTAGTTATTGCCGCGGCTCCAGTTACCGCTATAGCTGACAAAATGTTGCTGATCGCTGTGGCTGAGTTTCAGATTGCCACCGCGCGCCTGATTATTGCTGCGATAAAAAGCCCCTATGCTACCGGCGAACGTCGGGCTATCCGCAAACTCGGGTTTTACCGATTCGCTGATAATAGTGCCACCAATGCTGTCACCGCCCAGGCTAACGGGTGTTACCCCGGCAAACACCTGGATCTTTCCGATGTCCGATGGCGCCAGATAAGATAGCGGCGGGTTCATATGATTTGGGCAGGCCGCGACCAGATCCATTCCATCCACCTGGATCCGCAACCGGTCATCGGCCAGGCCGCGGATGCTGGGCAAGCCGGATACGGCACCGGCTTGTTTGATACTGACACCGGCAAATTGACTAAGTAGCGAGGCCGTATCACTGGTGGCGGCCAGCTGACTTTTTAAGGTGTCGGCGCTGGCTTTTAATACGGACTTGGTGGGTAAAACCTTGCCCTCTATCTGAAGATGTTCAACCTCTGTGGCGTTGAGCCAGGTCGGATAGTTAAGGCATAACGCCAGGGTAAGAGCGGAATAGGAAAAAGTTGTTACAGAGTTGCGGGGTTTAGTCAGCATTGGTTTACCTTGCACTTGAAGCTTCAGATGCTGCCAATGGTAATAATTTCAGCGCCATAGGTTAATGTGACAAATTGTCGCAGTCAGCGCTTCCCGCCAGGTCGCGAATTGTCCAGACGTGGCTATACTCATTATTTGCATATCAGCTATTGACTATTTAGCTTCGCCTTATATATCGTAGTGTTATAAATATATTCTAAAAAGAAATATATGGGCTACAGGCTGGTGTTGCCGAACTGCCCATGACCTTTTATCAGCAACGGGTAGGTGACAAGATGGCAAGCAATGAAATGAAAACACAAACGGTACCCAGTCCGTTACGCCGCAAATTGTTAAAGTATTCTTTGTATGGTGGCGCTGTTGCCTCTCCGGCTTTTTCCGTGCTTGGCAAGCCCATGACGACGCAGGCGCACATTATAATTCTGGGCGTCGGTGCTGCCGGTACGGCAATGGCCAATCGCTTACGCCGGCAACTGTCCGGCAATAAAATTACGTTAGTTGGCGCCAGGCAACAGCATATTTATCAACCGGGCTACACCATGATTGCTTCCGGTTTGTGGCAACCCCAGCGTGTGCTCAGTTCAACCAGCGAATGGCTACCCAGAGGGGTCGACTGGGTGGCTCAGGATGCCAAGGGGGTTAATGCCGATACCCAAAGTGTTGAGTTAGCTGATGGTTCTACCCTTAGCTATGATTTGTTAGTGGTCGCCACCGGTTGTCAGCTTAACTTTAACCTGATTGCCGGGATGAGTGAGCAACTCGTTGGGCAGCAAGGTATCGGTTGTGTTTATGCCGGGCCGGATGGAGCATTAAAAACCAGTCAGCAAATTGACACTCTGATTGCAAAAGGGTCGGGCAGGGGACTCTTTACACTACCCAAGACGTTCTTAAAATGTGCCGGTGCCCCCTTAAAAATGACCTTTACTACGCTATCCCGGTTGGAAAATAGCGGTAAGCGCGATGCCTTCGATATCCAGTTTATGACACCTTTTGCCAATCGGATTTTTACCGTGCCGCTTTATAACGATTTTGTGGTTAATCGTTGGGCCGAGCAAGGCGTGCCTGTGAACTATCAACGCGAATTAACGGCTATTGATGCGCCAGCTAAGCAGGCATTTTTTACTGATTTAGACGGCACAGTGCATCAGGAAGATTATGATTTTATTCATGTCGTGCCGCCGATGTCGGCTCCGGATGCGATTAGACATTCCGGCCTGGCCTGGCAGGAGGGGCCTTTTGCCCACGATTGGCTGGAGGTGGACCAATATACGTTACAGCATCGACGCTACCCGAATATTTTTGGCATTGGCGATGTAGTCGGGATCCCGCTTGGTAAAACAGCAGCCTCGGTGAAATTACAGGCACCGGTAATTGAAAGCAATATTTTATCCTATCTAAGCGGTACAGAGCTTACCGCAAAATTTAATGGTTACACCTCTTGTCCACTGATTACTGCCATCGGTAAAGCGGTGTTGGCAGAGTTTGGTTATGGCAATGTGTTAATGCCGTCCTTTAGTTTTATTGATCCAACCGAAGAGTCCTGGGCCGTTTGGGTGATGGAAGAAAAGATGTTGCAGCCAGCCTATAACGCTATGTTGCACGGTAAGGTGTAAGGGGATAATGATGGATATTTTAAGTATCGTGACCGTGATGTGCTACACCCTGCAACCTTATTTACCGCTGATCATTCTCTTATTAGTCGCACTGCTGGTCAGTCAATTTGTGGGCCGTGCTGGCTGGCAGCGCACTAGCAGTAAAGGTCTTTGGCTCGTCAGCTTAGTCGTCGCCATTCTAGCGATGTTACTGGCGCCAGCCTTAACCGACTCAGCGCTGCGTTATGTGCTGACCTGGGTTGATAAACTCAGCTTATTAGCCGTTGGCATCGGCGCCTTTATATACAGCTGGTTGCTACTAAGACCCTGGCTTACCAAATAATCTTGCTGCCAAAGGCCTGGATATTCAGGCCTTTTTCGTTGCTATTACTTCCTTGTCAGGCAAGGCATGGTCGGTTGCTGCGACAATTTGTCACAGTGCAATTTTAATTAAATAGTTCTAATGTAGCTTAACTAAAAGGAGGTAAAGCATAATGATTAAAATTACTAAGTTAGCACTGAGCACGCTATTAGCGGCGGGGGTGATGGCGACAACGGCCGACGCGCAGGATGTCCTGGTGTATCTGACCAGTGGCAGTACCCAAACCCAGGGTATGGCATTGGTGTTAGCAAACCAGATGGTGCAGCAACAGGCTAAGGTGCAGGTTTTGCTGTGTGATGAAGCTGGCGACCTGGCGCTGGCCGAGCCGGTTTCAAGCAAGTTAAAACCACTGGATAAATCACCGGCCGAGCTGTTGGCCAGCCTGATGCAACAAGGGGTGAAGGTAGAAGTTTGCGCACTTTATCTACCTAATAAGACCGGTGCAGTCTCTTTAAAAGCAGGGATTACAGCGGCAAAACCGCCTGTGATAGCGGCAATGTTATTAAATCCAGAGGTTAAAACCTTAAGTTTTTAAGTTTGCTGCTATTTGTATGCAGTCGCCCTCGCAACACCTCGCTGTCTAAAACGATTCAAAATAAAGTTAAGGTAGAAAACATGATCAAGATTAAGATTTCGCTAATTGAAACATTATTAATGCCCTTGATCCTGTCTATACTAATGACCTGTGTGATCTCTTTTGTCAGCTCTATTAAGGCTTTGGGATTCAGTGGCTTAAGCCTTGCCGGTTGGCTTCAGGCCTGGCTTTGGTCCTGGCTGATCGCCTTTCCAACCTTGTTGTTGATTTTGCCGCTGGTAAAGCAGATGACACAGACGTTGCTACAACGATTGCGGCAGGCGCAAGACGCCTCACAATCACCTTTAGATCATTAAATGGAGTGAGTTATGGAACTCGATCCCCTATTACTCTCGCGTATTCAGTTTGCCTTTGTGGTTTGCTTTCACGCGATTTTCCCTGTGTTTACTATTGGTCTGGCCAGTTTTATTGCCGTGCTGGAGACCTTGTCTTATAAAACCGGTAACCCGGCTTGGCAACAGTTGTCTAAATTCTGGATCCAGGTGTTTGCCGTAGTTTTTGGGATGGGGGTGGTATCCGGAATTGTGATGTCATTCCAGTTTGGTACCAACTGGAGCAATTTTTCTTACGCGACGGCTAACTTTTTAGGGCCGGTGCTCAGCTATGAAGTGGTCACCGCCTTCTTCCTGGAAGCCGCATTTCTGGGTGTATTGTTGTTTGGTCGGGATAAGGTGCCGCAAGGCGTACATTTATTCGCGGCGATTATGGTGGCACTCGGAACCTTTATCTCCTCGTTCTGGATTTTATCCGCCAACTCCTTAATGCAAACACCGGATGGTCTGGAGCTACGCAACGGCATGTACCATGTGGTGTCCTGGGCCGATGCGCTCTTTACCGCATCCTTTGCTTATCGGTTTATGCATATGGCGCTGGCCTCTTTCTTAACCGCTGCCTTGGTTGTTGCTGGTGTCAGTGCCTGGTTTATCTTGCAAAAACGCGAATTTGAGGCGAATCGCAAAGCCCTGTCGATTGCGCTATGGATGTTATTGCTGTTAGCGCCGCTACAAGCCGTAGTAGGTGATTTCCATGGTTTAAATACCCTGAAACATCAGCCAATGAAAGTCGCCGCTATGGAAGGTAACTGGGACACTCAGGCGGGTGCACCCTTGTTATTATTCGCGATCCCGGATCAGGATGCGCAAACTAATCATCTGGCAATCGGTATTCCTAAACTGGCCAGCTTTATTTTAACCCATGACTGGGATGGCGTGATCCCGGGCTTAAAAGAAGTACCGGTCGAAGAGCAGCCACCGGTGTTTATCGTGTTTTGGTCCTTTAGGGTGATGGTTGGCCTCGGCTTGCTAATGATTTTAGTCGCGGTCTGGGGGTTGGTGCTGCGGCCAGGCGGTCGTTATTACCAGTCACCGGCCTTCTTGCAAACGCTACGGCTGATGAGTATTAGTCCTTTCCTGGCGGTATTAGCGGGTTGGGTGGTCACTGAAGTGGGTCGTGCGCCGTGGTTGATTTATGGTCAGATGACGCATGCTGAGGGCTTAACGCCGTCGCTAACCGGCGGTATGGCGCTGTTTACGTTGATTGGTTATATCGTGGTCTACAGCCTGGTATTCAGTGCCGGTGTCTATTACTTGCTAAAAGTGTTCCGTGGCGGGCTGGAAAAAGCGAATGCGCCGCACGAGCTTGACGAAATAGAGCGGCCAAAACGTCCATTCTCTGCTGCCCATGTTGCCATTGAAGGAGATAACTAATGGAACAGCCATTTGATTTAACCCTGATTTGGGCCGGTATCATAGCCTTTGGTGTGATGATGTATGTCCTGATGGATGGCTTTGACTTAGGACAAGGCATCCTGTTCCCGTTTGCTCCAACTGAGCATCATCGTGATGTGATGATGAACTCGGTAGCACCGGTGTGGGACGGCAACGAAACCTGGCTGGTATTGGGTGGCGCCGGTCTGTTGGCTGCCTTTCCGCTGGTGTACGCGGTCTTTTTACCGGCACTCTATATCGGCGTCTTTCTGCTATTAGCCGGGCTGATTTTCCGCGGTGTAGCCTTTGAGTTTCGCTTTAAAGCCAAAACCTCCCGTTATCTGTGGAATTGGGCTTTTGCTGGTGGCTCTATTGTCGCCTCCTTTGCGCAAGGTGCTGTAGTAGGGGCCTATATTCAGGGCTTTAAGACCGAGAATTTCCGTTATGTCGGTGGGGCACTGGATTGGTTAACACCCTTTACCGTCATTACCGGTATTGGTTTAGTCGCCGGTTACGCTTTGCTGGGGGCTACCTGGCTGATTATGAAGTCAGAGGGTGAAGTACAGGATTGGGCTTATAAAGTCGCTCCCCGTTTACTGCTGTTGGTGCTAGCAGTGTTTGCGGTGATCAGCGTTTATACTCCCTTTGTCGATGAGCGGGTGATGGTGCGCTGGTTTGACAGTATATCCGTGCTCTGGTTGCTACCGGCTTTGGCCCTTTACTGTGCCTGGGTGGTATTCCAATCGCTACGGCAGCGCAAAGAGGGGTTACCTTTTGTCGCAACCATGGGCCTGTTTTTATTCACTTACCTGGGCTTATTAGCCAGCAAGTGGCCTTATATGGTGCCACCAGACTATACCCTGTACGACGCGGCTTCTGCTTACGAGTCACAGTTATTCCTGCTGCTGGGCTTCCTGTTCGTGATCCCTATTGTACTGGCTTATACTGCCTGGACGTATTGGGTGTTCCGCGGCAAGGTTAAGCAAGGTGGATACCATTAAGTGACTGAGGATGTGAAGGCTGCAGTAAACGGTGCGCCGGTTACTGCAGCCGCTTTATTGCTCGAAAACCTTCGAAAACAGCAAGCCAACCGGCTTTGGTTAAGTGTCGGATCGGGTGTGATTGCCACGGCGTTACTGGTTATCGCCTGGTGGCAAATCGCCGCCTTGGTGCATAGGGTGCTGTTTAGCCCAGAAGACGCTGATATTTATGGCGTCTTGCTTGATGCCAGTGCTGCGGCAATTCCGATTGCGTTGTGGTTAAAAGCGATTTTCCTCTATTGGCAGGATAAGTTAGCACAAGAGGCCAGCACAGCGTTACGCCATGGGTTACGTCAGCGTATCCTGGGATACTGGCGAATTGCGCCTTATCAGGGCTTGGTTGCTGATGCGCCCAGTACCCATGCCAGCCGGTTATTAGAAGATGTCGACGCGCTGGATGGCTATATCTCCCGCTACTGGCCGCAGCAGCAATTAATGTTGTTATCCCCTTTGTTAATTTTGCTGGCGATAGCCTATATCAACTGGCTGGTTGCCTTACTGATGTTACTTAGTGCACCGCTTATTCCCCTGTTTATGTCGCTGATTGGTATGGGGGCGGAGCAACTGAATCAACGTCATGTGCAACAGCGCCAGCGCCTGGCTGGGCACTTTTTTGATCGCCTGCAAAAACTCGGTACTATTAAACGTTTGCAAGCTGAAGCTCAAGTGGCGACCGAGGTAGTCGCGCGCAGTGATAGTTATCGGCAACTGGTAATGAAAACGCTGCGTCTGGCGTTTTTATCGTCGGCGGTACTGGAGTTTTTTAGTAGTGTCGCCATTGCCGCTGTGGCAATTTATATCGGTTTTTCGCTGTTTGGGGCCATTGATTTCGGCCCGGCCCAGCAGCTGACACTCGGCAGTGGCTTGTTTATCCTGGCCCTGGCGCCGGAATTTTTTCAGCCACTGCGTCAGTTCGCCCAGTCTTATCATGATAAAGCGGCTGCCCTGGCAGCCGCTGAGCAACTTAGCCCGGTGCTAAAACAATACAGCCCTGAGCGAGCACAATGCAGCCCTGAGCTGATAGAGCCAAGCGAATCGAGCGGTACTCTGGCGTCAAGCCAAAGCTTATCTCAAACTGAACTTACCACAGCAGCGCTTACTACAACCGCGCTTACTACAACCATGCTTCGCGTGGTTAGCGGTGATAATAAGCTTGTGACATCGGCGTTGAATTTAACGCTCAGTAGCGGGCAACTGCTGTTAATCCGCGGGCCGTCCGGGGTTGGTAAAACGACATTACTCAATACGCTGGCAAAGCTGTTACCGCCTGCGGGCGGGCACATCAGCTGGACGGATACAAAGGTGACAAGCGCATTCTATATGCGACAACAGCCCTGGATTGTCAGGGGCAGTATTCGTGATAATTTAAAGCTATTGGGTAGTCAGGCCAGCGACCAGGTTTTGCTGCAGGTATTACAGCAGTTGGGATTAGCTAATCTCTGCGCTTCGGTAAAAGACTTAGACCGTCCGTTATCTGAACGCGGTGAGGGCGTATCCGGTGGTCAGTTACAACGTTTGGCACTGGCCAGGGCCTTTCTGCAACCTTATCAGCTGCTGTTTTTGGACGAACCGACGGCCAGTCTGGATAGTCAAAGCCGGCAATATCTGGTCAAAGCGTTACGTTTACTAAAAATGCGCAGCACGCTGGTGGTGGTAAGCCATGACCCGGCGTTAATCGCGCTTGCCGATCAACAGCTGGTGCTACAGGAGGCTGAGCATGCCGTTATCTAGCGCCAACGCCATCATTTACTGGATAAAGGTGCTGTTTGCCGCTAACCCTAGCCGATTACTGGTTGGTGCCTTGCTGGCATTGGCAACCGCTTTATCCGGTATTGCCTTATTAGCCTTATCCGGCTGGTTTATCACCGCGACTGCGATTGCCGGTGCCGCTTTGTTACTGGGTTTGCCTTTTTTACTGGATATCTACCTGCCAGGCGGTGGCATTCGCTTTTTTGCACTAAGCCGCACCGTTAGTCGCTATGCGGAACGGCTTTATAATCACGATACGGTATTGCGGCAGTTAGCTAAAAGCCGGCTGGCACTCTTTCGTGGCCTGCAGGCGCTGGGGCGCAGACAAACCGCACAGCATGCCGATGCCGACTGGCTGAACCGGCTGACCGCTGAATTGGATAGCCTGGATAATCTGTATTTACGCTTATTGCTACCGCCGGTAGTTAGCCTGCTGGCACTTAGCCTGTTTTGTGCAGTACTGGCCCTCTGTTTACCCTTGCTGGCATTGTTACTCTGGAGTGGCAGTCTGTTGCTGGCGTTTAGCCTGAGTCGTATTTTTCTGCGTGCTAATCATCGTCTCGGCCATAGGCTGGCTGTAGCCATCAATCAAAGTCGCATTGCCTGTATCGAGCACTTGCGTGGGGTAGCTGAGCTTAGAGTAAGCCAGCAACACGCAGCGCATCAGCTTGGACTTAGCCGGCAGCTGGAGCAGCTGTATCAGTTAGAGCAGCAATTGCAGCAAGCGCAACGGCGTTTTCAGTTGCAGTTGCAATGCCTGAACAGCCTGCTGTTTTGCAGTTTAGTCTTTAGTGTATTGCTGGGTATTTCGGCGCAGTGGTTAAGCGGTCCGCAGGCCGTGATGTTTGTGCTGGGATGGTTAGGTGTCGCAGAATTGCTACTTGCGTTACCTGCCAACTGGCAGTCTTATGGCAGAACGCTGTTTGCGGCCGGGCGCTTAGCGCCATTAGCACAAGCGCAGCCTTTCCCGGCGGAGATTAGCGCTACAGTTAATCGCCTGGAGCTGGCGGTTAATAGGCATCCGCAGGTGCCGCTTAGCCTTAGCCGGCCGCTTTTGCTAAAGCTCGATGAAACGACACCCTGGTTGCTCCTGACCGGCCCCTCAGGTAGTGGTAAGTCGACACTGGCGGCTGCCATTGCTGGTGAAGTGCAGGATCCGGCGCTACCGCTATCTGTGAATGGCAGTGTATCGCCCTTAGCAACATTAATCGATATCTCGGCGCAAGTTGGCTATCTGGTACAGCAAAATATCGTGTTTGCCGATACCCTGCGTTACAACCTGCAATTAGGTTTACCGCCTCAAACCGACGAGCAGCTGTGGCAAGTGCTGGCGTTAGTGGAGTTGGAAAGCTGGGGGCGGAATTTGGCGCAGGGGTTAGATAGCTGGCTCGGTGATACCGGAGAGGCGTTATCCGGCGGGCAGGCGCGGCGGCTAAGTTTAGCCAGGCTGCTATTACGCCAGCCGCAGCTGGTGATTTTGGATGAACCCTTTAACGGTTTAGATGCCGCTACGGCAGATAAAATCTGGCATAACCTGCAACCCTGGTTAAGCCAGCGCTTGCTGTTGTTAGTCTTGCATGAAAAACCGCAACAACTGAGCAATATCGGGCAGTTTTATCAGTTAGCCCTTGGCGAGGCGCCGACCAATGCCTGTGAACCAAAGCACAATATTTATCAGCCAGAACAGGAACCTTTAACATGAAAACTGCTTATTTTCTCGTGTCAGCCCTTGTTGTGGGCTTAAATCTGCTGCCTATGACCAGCGCACAGCAACCAACGCAGGCGGAAAAAGCGCTGCAAACCCAACCAGATTTAACCAAAAGTACCCTTGGGCTCTATGTCTCGGCTACTGAGGCCTATGCCATGTTGCAGCAGGATCCGAAAGCCATCCTGGTCGATGTTCGGGATCCGGTTGAGATCAAGTTTACCGGCTTTGCCGAGCCGACCAAAATCCATGTGCCTTATGAACTAACAGACACCAGTGGTTGGAATGACAAAGCCCTAAGTTGGCCGATGCGACCCAACCCCCATTTTACTGATGAGGTAGTCACTAAGCTTAACGCCTTAGGCGCCGATAAAGACACGACCATTATTATGATTTGCAGAAGTGGTTCCACCCGCAGCGCACCGGCGGTAGATCGCCTGGCTGAACTCGGTTATCGCAATGTTTGGTCGGTAACAGATGGCTTTGAAGGTAGCACCCAACCATCAGGCCCTTCTAAAGGTGTGAGGATGGTAGATGGCTGGCGAAATTCTGGCTTACCCTGGAGTTACAAAGTACCGGCTGATGTGGCCTGGCAGCCTAAGCAATAAGCTGATGACTGAGATTAGCACTACAAAGCATGTAAGGCTCCAGCGGGAGCCTTACAGTGGTTATTTGTTTGTTGCAGTAAAGGTTTAGCGAAATGGGTCCGGACGCGGTGTATCCTTACCTGTTGCCGGCAAAATAGGTAACTCTAGTTTTGGTAATTCGCCGGTTAGGGTTTTCATAAACGCAACCAGCATCTCAATTTCCTCAGCAGAGTACTTTCTGCCAAGCTGCAGCCGACCCATAATATCTGTCGCTTCTTCCAGCGTAGCGGCTTCGCCATCATGGAAGTAGGGATAAGTCAGTTCGACATTCCTTAAGGTCGGCACTTTGAAGGAAAAGCGATCTTTATCTTTACCCGTTACCGCAAAGCGTCCTTCTGCTGGAGACGAGCTTTCATAGGGCGCCACCAACCCCATTTTTTGAAATGAAGTGCCTCCAAGCGCTTCCCCATTGTGACAGGCTACACAGCCGCTATTTTTGAATAGCTGATAACCAGCTAATTCTTTTGCAGTGATGGCGCTATCATCGCCCATCAGCCATTGATCAAAACGAGAATTGGGGGTAACCAGGGTTTCTTCAAAGGCAGCGATGGCATCGGTTATACGGTCCAGATTAACCTCCGGCGTACCATACACCTGCTGCATAATTTCAACATAACCTGGAATCGATTTGATCACATCCACCGCCAGAGTATGTGGCATGGCCATTTCCACTTCGGCTTGGATAGGACCTGCTGCTTGTTCTTTCAGGTTTGCTGCACGACCATCCCAGAACTGGGCAATAGACAGGCTGGAGTTGAACACCGTTGGAGAGTTAACCGGCCCCGCCTGCCATTTGTGACCAATAGAGGTTTTAAGGTTATCTGTACCGCCCAGGGATAAGTTATGGCAGGTATTGCAGGAAATAATACCCGACATCGACAACCGAGGATCGAAGAAGAGCTTTTTGCCCAGTTCCACTTTCTCCGGCTCGGTAATGACCGCTGGAGCAATCGGTTTAATCGGTTCATTTCTTGGTGTGGCGGCATTAACGCCCGCAGCGACCAGACTGATAGCAAATAGCAGCAAAGTCTTTTGATATCTCATGGCTCTTCCCCTTTTTAAGCTTTCTCTAAATCAGCTTCAATATAAGTGATATCTCTCTAATTTACAGATAGGGCGTATCTGAAGTTTGACTTAGCACAAAAGAAGGCGAAGTTTTTTTGGTGTGTTGTTACGGATAAAAAGCCTGATTAGCTGAAAATATCAGTGTTGACAATAACCCATCACTCATTAATCAACTTATTGGATTAGGTTAATCTAAATTAATTATTTCCATTGGTTATAAGCATAGTCTATTTTGTTATAAGCGAATGCGCTGACGTACTCTTAACAACCAATCGAGGAATACAAAATGTCTGAACAAAACGTGACTTTCCCACAACTGAACAAACCGGCTCCGGCTTTTAATGCTAAAACTACTCATGGTATGAAAACTCTGGAAGACTACAAAGGTAAATGGCTGGTGCTGTTTTCACACCCGGCTGATTTTACGCCCGTTTGTACCACTGAATTTATGGGCTTTGCCACCCGGGCTGATCAGTTTGCCGCGTTAAACTGCGAGCTGTTAGGTCTGTCAATTGATAGCGTGCACTCACACATTGCCTGGGCACGCAGTATTGAAGAAAACTTTGGTGTGAAAATTACCTTCCCGATCATCGCCGATTTATCGATGGAAGTAGCGAAAGCCTACGGCATGATCCAGCCGGGTGCCAGCGATACCGCCGCGGTACGTGCCACCTTTATTATTGACCCGAACGGCATTTTACGGGCGATGGTGTACTACCCAATGAGTAACGGTCGTAGCATCGACGAGTTTGTGCGGGTATTAAAAGCGCTGCAAACCAGTGATGAACACAAAGTAGCGACACCGGAAAACTGGCAGCCAGGCGAAGATGTGATTGTGCCACCACCAGCTACTATGGCTGATGCTGAAGCACGAAAAGATCAAGGCTATCAGTACACTGACTGGTATTTCAGTAAGAAGTCACTGTAAAACATTGTTGATGTTAGCCAAGAGCTGCGCTGCAGCTCTTGCTTACTCGTCCAAGGAGAATGATATGAACCCTTTAGTACAGGTTAAAGCCTTTTTAGATAGTGATAGTGAAACCTTTAGTTATGTGGTGGCCGATACCAGCTTGGGCCTGGCGGTGATTATCGATCCGGTATTGGATTTTGATTACAAATCGGGCCGGACTTCAACGAAAAGTGCAGAAGATATTCTGGCCTATGTGCAGCAGCATAGCCTGAAAGTGGAATGGGTTCTGGAAACCCACGCCCATGCCGATCACCTCTCTGCCGCCCCATTTTTTAAAGAAAAACTCGGCGCTAAAATTGGTATTGGCGAACATATCCAGCAAGTACAGGCGATTTTTAAGCAGATCTTTAATTTAGAAAAAGAGTTTTTGCCCAATGGGGCGCAATTTGATCGCTTATTCAAAGATGGCGAAGAGCTCAAGGTGGGTGGTTTGTCGATCAAGGTGATGCATACTCCTGGCCATACGCCAGCGGATCTGGCTTATATCGTGAATGGCAAAATGGCCTTTGTCGGCGATACATTATTTATGCCGGATGTTGGCACAGCGCGTTGCGATTTCCCGGGTGGCAGTGCTAAAACGTTGTACCAGTCGATCAAAAAATTGCTGTCTTTGCCAGCTGAAACTGAAATCTATATCTGCCATGATTATCCAACCCAAGGTCGGGGGCATGAATACAAAACCTCGGTTGCCGAGCAACTTGAGCATAATATTCATGTAAATCATGATGTATCAGAGGAGGCCTTTGTGCAAAAACGCGAAGCCCGTGATAAAACCCTGGCAATGCCGCGGCTGATTTTGCCCTCGATTCAGGTCAATATCCGGGCCGGGCAGTTACCACCAAAAGAAGATAATGGGCAGGTTTATCTGAAAGTTCCGATTAATATGTTATGACGTGGTGGTAGAGGGAAAGTCAGGCACGACTTTCCCATTCTTTGAATGCACTTTTTAAACTATATGGTGCTCTGAGGCTTGTTTTAGCTATGCAAGAGCCAGTCTGACGGTAAAGACACCCTTAGACAATTCCGCGCTAAATTCGCCTTGATGCAATTCGACAATACGCCGCACTATGGAGAGCCCTAAGCCGGAGCCAGTCAGATCCTGATGCCCGGGAGCGCGGTAAAAGCGTTGTCCCAGGACATCATTATCCACTGTGACTAAGCATTGATTCTGTATTGTCAGTACAATCTTATTATTTAAACCCGGCTCAAGGCGCAGTACTACCTCTGTATCTGCTGGCGCATACTTGGCGGCATTTTCAAACAGGTTACGCAGCGCTACCTGCAATAGTGTCGTATCTACCTGCACCTGATAACCCGCAGCCCGGCAAGCAGTAAGGTCGTCTAGTTGCCAGATAACTTTTTGCAGCAGCGCTGGAGCGACCTGGTGCAGGCTGGTTTCCAATAAATCTGCGAGTGGTTGCGGTCGCAACGCCAGTTTCGGGTGTTCTAATCGCGCCAGCGCTAGCAGTTGATTGGTCAGATGGCTCATCCGTTCACTGCCTTGTTTAATGGCGGTTACCGCCGCATCCTGTTCCGCATTAAGTGCTGTTTGTGCCAGATTTTGGGCATGTAAATTGATAATACTCAGGGGCGTGCGCAGTTCATGCGAGGCATCAGCAATAAAGCGCTTTTCGTGTTGCATATGCTGCTCAATCGCTGCCAACAGCTGATTAATAGCAGTGACAACCTGAGTCAGTTCAGCCGGCATTGGACTGACGATAGGTTTTAGTTGCTCAGGTTTGGTATGAGTGAGTTGCTGTTGCAGTTGTTTTAGCGGCTTTAAACCGCGCCGGACCAGGTAAAGGGTTAGCAGACTCAGTGGTAAGATTAAAAACAGAACCGGCCGGATCTGGGTTAGGGCGATGCTATAGCTCAGCTCCTCGCGCACCGCTTCGCGCTGACTGCTAACGATTTGTACCCCCAGCTCATCCAGACGCAGGGTAAAGTTGATCCATAGATCACCGTTCTCAGTGTGATATTCGCTAAAACCGGTTTTACGAACCGGCCGCATTGGCTGTTGCAGATTAGCGGTATGCAGAATCAACTGCTGCTCGTCACGCCAGATCTGGATCGCGATATTGCTCTCATATTTGTAGCCGGTAAGAAAGCGCTCACTAAGCTCAGCCTGGCCTTTAACCAGCTCGTCCAGATGCGCCACTGGTATCAGCACTGGTGTTTCCTGCTGTAATAATGTCGGATTAGCCTTTAGTACTCCTGCGGTTAAGCGGGCGCTTTGCGCCAACTGCGCATCAAATACTTCGTCTATTTCATGCAGGCTTTGCTGATAGCTGATATAACCGGTCAGGCTAAGTACCACTATCACCAGTAAATTCAGTAATAGTACTAAGCGGCTTTGAATACTCAGTGGCTTCATACTTGCCCCGGTAACAGGTAACCAATACCGCGCACGGTTTTAATCAGCTCCGGGTGCAGTTTTTTACGCAAGTTATGGATATGCACCTCGATGGCATTACTTTCGGTATCGCCATCCCAACCAACGCTCAGCTCTTCCAGATGCTGGCGGCTTAAAATCTTATCTTTATGCTGCAGAAAGTCTTTTAACAGTAAAAATTCGCGCCGGGTTAAACTCACCGTTTTGCCCGCATATTCGCAGCTATGTTTCACTAAATCGAGCAGCAGTTCACCATGCTCTAGCACATCATGCCGCCGCTCGGCTTTACGGCGTAGCAGTACCCGAATGCGCGCTTCCAGCTCGCGTACATCAAAGGGTTTTACCATATAGTCATCAGCACCGTCGTTTAACAGTTGCAGCTTGGTGTCAATTTGATCCAGCGCCGTCAGTACCAGTACCGGCAGTTGATGTTGCTGTGCACGTAGCTGTTGTAAGATTTTACCGGCAAAGCCATCGGGTAGGCCTAAATCCAGGATCATTAAATCAAACTCCGCATTATCCAGCGCCTGCAGTGCTTGCTTACCAGTGCGGCAATGTTCGGTTTGATAACTGGCCCGCGCCAAGGCTGTAACTATACCCTGTGCCAGTAAGTTATCGTCTTCTACCAGTAAGATCCGCATGCCATTTATCCGTTTACGGTCAGTCTGTTAACTATAACCAGATTAACCTCACTTACTTAAGAAAATCTTAAGTTTTTCACCCTAAGCTGGCGCCAACTTCTTGGTGGAGCTTAGACTATGACTAGCGTACTGCAGCCGATAAAACGCGCCGGCCCTTATTTGCCGTTATTGGTTTTTTGCGTGGTGACGCTACTGCTGTTAAGCGCTAGCCGGCTTGGCTTAGTACTTTGGCAATTCGACAGGGTAACGGCTGCAGCTGATATTGGCATTCTGCTGCAGGGGGTAAGAGCCGATCTGATTTTTATTGGCCTGTGGCTGGCAATACCTTTATTACTTACTCCCTTACTGGCGCGACAGAGTAGTTTTAAGGTCTGGCTACAGCTAAATCATGCCTGGTTATTAATGGGGTTGGCACTGGTGCTGTTGCTGGAAGTCTCTACACCGCAGTTTATTCTGCAATACGATGTCAGACCCAACCGGCTCTATATCGAATATTTAAAGTATCCGAAAGAGGTGTTTGGTACGCTATGGCAAGGTTACCGCGGTATGCTGCTTGGCGGTGTGCTGGCCTTATTAGCTCTATTATGGCTGGCCAATCTGGCGCTGCGAAAGGCACTGGCGCAAACCCGACCTTTTGCCCGCTACCGCACTTTGCTGCTTAGCTGGCCGCTGCTGGTTTTTTTAACCTTTGCGGCTATTCGCTCGACCACGGAGCACCGGCCAGCTAACCCGGCGTTGTTTGCCATTACCGGCGATGCGATGGTGAACTCGCTGATTATCAACTCGCCGTACTCGGTGCTGTATGCCATCTATAGCCTGAAACATGAAGCCCGCTCCAGTGAGATCTATGGCAAGTTGCCACAGCAGGAGATGCTTGAGTTGGCGCTGGATTGGCCATGGTTAAAACACCTGGAGTTTAACGATCCACAATTGCCTACTCTGGCACTACGCCAGTCGGCAATGGAACGTGCGCAGCCGCTTAATCTGGTGATTATTCTGGAAGAAAGCCTGGGCGCGACCTTTGTGAAAAGTCTGGGCGGTTTGCCGGTAACGCCAGAGCTGGAACAGCTTAAAAACCAAGGCTGGTGGTTTGAAAATATGTATGCCACCGGCACCCGCTCAGTGCGGGGTATTGAAGCGGTAGTAGCGGGCTTTCCGCCGACACCGGCGCAAAGTGTGGTGAAACTCTCCGGCGCGCAGCAAAATTTTTATACTCTGGCCAGTACCTTACAACAGCAAGGTTTTCATACCAGCTTTGTCTATGGTGGCGAGGCGCATTTTGACAATATGCGCGGCTTTTTTACCGGTAATGGTTTTCGCGAAGTGATAGATTTACCGAAAATGGCCAAGCCCGAGTTCGTTGGCAGCTGGGGCGCCAGTGATGAAGATTTATTTAACGCGGCGGCCAGGCATTTAGCAGAAATGTCCGCTCAGCAACAACCATTCTTTAGTTTGATTTTTACCTCGTCAAACCATGAACCCTTTGAATTTCCAGACGGCAAAATTGCTTTGTACGATAGCGAGAAAGCGACCGTCAATAATGCGGTAAAATATGCCGACTATGCGCTGGGCCAATTTATTGCACAGGCAAAACAGCAAGCGTACTGGCACAATACGCTGTTTGTTATTGTCGCCGACCACGATAACCGGGTGTATGGTAATAGTTTGGTGCCGGTACATAAATTTCAGATCCCGGCGCTGATTCTAGGTGCAGATCTTAAGCCAAAAACTATTAGCAGCCTGGCCAGCCAAATTGACCTGGCTCCTACTGTCTTGTCTTTAATGGGCATTAATGCTGAAACGCCGCTGCTTGGCCGGGATTTTAGCCTGGATGCTGAGTCGCCGGGCCGGGCGCTGCTGCAGTTTGATCAGTACTTTGCACTGTTAGAGCAGCAGAGCGCAAACGAAGCGGCAGTGACGATATTAAAACCAGATGGTAGCAGTGTTGCCGCGCGCTATTTGCTGAATGATAAACAACTGGTGCTAACAGATGCTGCTGCCGAGCCGGCAGCACAGCGCCGGGCACTGGCGCAGGTGTTACTGCCGTCCTGGTTATATCGGGAGCAGCGCTATCGCTCAGTAGCAGAGTGATGGTGATGAACCCAAATAAAAATGCCGGCTAAACCGGCATTTTACGTTTTATATTAAAGCTGATCTTTACTACGAAGATTGCGTCTGCATGGAGTTAACTTTTAATTTTGTTACGCGCTTTGGTCAGCGCCAGCTCAATCTCTTGCCGGCGTCCGGCATCGGCATCCTCACGGCCGGGGCGCGGCGGCGCCAGTAAGGCTTTTTCCAGTACCGCCACGGCGGCTTTATATTCTTTTTGTTGCAGTAAAAAATCACCGTAAAAATAATTGCTGTCGATACCGTCAGGGTTAACCTCCAGGCCTTTTAGTAAATATTCGCGGGCTTTTTTATCGCTACCAAAGCCAACAGGCCAGCCTGGAACCTGATAATAAAGCGAGCCCAGGCTGGTATAGGCCGAGCCATCCAGCGCTTTCTCATCCTGCTTTAGCGCCTGTTCAAACAGCTTTTTCGCGGCTTTAACTTCGCTAAGTGCATCCAAACCACCAACACTGCCGGCATAGGTGGCGCGGATAATACCTTCCCAAATCAGGTAGCGGGCATCATCTGGGTGGGCTTTTACGGCAGCTTGGGCGGCGCTAACCAGTTCGGCAAAGGCTTGCTGCTGGGTTTTACCACTTTGCTGATACTTTACGCTGGCCCATTGCTGCTGCAGTTGACTCAGTTCGCCCGGTATCGCTGAGAGCGAGCTTTCGGCCTGTACTGACCCCAGCAGTAAGCTGGCGCTCAGTAAGCTTAAGGCAATGAGTGAAGTGGTTTTTTTCATTTGTATGCTCCTTTATCGCTGGCAGGGAGGTTTTTCACTTCGGTCAGCGCATTATGGGTTAACCCTGGGGCTTGCCGTCGGGCGAATTGTTTGATGGTCGTCAGTTGTTTGCGTAGTGCTTTATCCAGTAACGCTGGCAGCAGTGCATTTAGCCGGATAAACAGTCGCTCCGGCATACCAAGGTTTTGATCCTGCATCTGTTTTGCGATTAACTGGTTTAGAATTTGGGATGCTACCCAATCTGGTTGATCGGTTTTGCTACCCAGCGCCTGATTCAGCTCCTGTGCTGCCAGGGTGTTCATACTGGTCTGGGTTGCCCTGGGTGCGATATAGCAAAATTGCAGGGCGGTATCGGCCATTTCCCGGCGCAGCGCCTGCACAAAATGCTTTAGCGCAGCTTTGCTGGCGCCATAGGCGGCATAGCCCGGATAGCCGATAGCACCCAGTGTCGAGCCGACATAAACCAAGCGCGCCTTTGGTTTCAGCCGGGGTAGCAGGGCGCGGGTGAGTAGTATAGGCAGCAGCGTGTTCAGTGCAAATAGCCGGTATATTGCTGTTGGGTCCTGCTGTTCAAATAACGCAAAATCGTTATAACCTGCGGCGAAGATCACCCCGTCCAGCTTATCCGGTAGCGCCAGCAACAGTTGCTCAAGGCCTGTCTGGTCGCTGAGATCGGCGGCTACACACTGGGTTTTCGTGGCCAGTTGCGTTGCCAACCGCTGTAGCGGTAACAGATTGCGCCCGGTAATAATCAGGCTCGCCCCCTGTGCCGTGAGTCGTTTCGCCAGCTCAGCACCAATACCGCCGCTGGCACCTAGCAGCAGTAGTGTTTGGCCCTGCAGGGCTGCGGCGCTCATGCCGCTGCCTTAGCAGCAGGCGCTGCTTCAATACTGCGGAAAATATTGCCATACAGCTGATAGAACACTTTAGCGGCATGCACAATTGCTTGCTGATCGGCTGCATCGCTAATTGTATTCATCAACTTTTCGAAAAAGCTCAGATGTTCAATATCCAAACTGCCGTGTGAGCGTAAATAACTAAAGGCTTTATTGGGTAACTGTAGCTGCTGCTGAATAATCTCAGCGGCGCCGGTGGCGAGGTTAACGCTGGTGCCTTCCAGTACCAACACCATACCAAAAAACGCCAGCGGGTTGCCTCGCAGCACAGTGTCATAGGCGTAAGCAACCATCAGTTCGGTAGCAAGGCGCGGTGTGCCGTGGCGCACTTGCTCTTTGTCGGCACCGGTCGCCGCAATATCATTCAGCACCCATTCCTGATGCCCTAGCTCTTCTTCGATATATTCAGCAATGGCTTCGCGGTAATATTCCTGGGCACTGCTTAGCCTGCTGCCAACGGCCATCAGCAATGGCACTGTGTGCTTAACATGATGGTAAGCTTCCGTTAAAAACGCCTGATACTCGGCGAGCGTAAAGCTTTGTTGCTTAAGGCAGCGCTGGATCAGCGGTGCACTTAACAAATACTCGCGTTCGGCCTGGGTTTGTTCAATTAATTGCTGATAAAAGCTCATCGCGATGCTCCTGGTTTAGCGGCACAAGCACTGGCTCTGCCGTTGCTGGGGTAAGGTGGTAAAGTTGTGCAAGGGGTTGCTGGTACTGCGCCAGAATATGTTGGCGGCGCAGTCGGCCGTTGTCGGTAAGTTGCTGGTTTTGGCTGCTAAAGGGTTCATCTAGCAGCAAGGCGCTACGAATTTGTGCATAATCCGGTAGCCTGGCGTTAAGTGCCTGTAACTGGGCACTGAGCTGTGTCAACTGCTTCGCCGACCGCGGCACTATCAGTGCACTTAGCCAGGGTTTGGCATCGCCGCATACCATGGCCTGGGCGATCGCTGGGCAAAGCTGTAGCTCAGCTTCCAGCCATTCGGGCGAGATATTACGGCCAAAGCTGCTGATCAACAGCTGTTTGCTGCGCCCGTCTATGTTCAGATAACCATCGCTGTCCAGTTGCCCCAAATCGCCTGTCGCTAACCAAGAGTCGGCGTCGCGTGCAGCTTCGCCTAAATAGCCTGCATAAAGCTGACCTTTTACTTCAATCTGGCCCGCGTTAATCCGCAGTTGTATATGAGGTAGCGCTTTGCCGACGCTACCGGGCCGATTCGCCGCAGGTAAGTTTAAAGCCACCACTGAGCCAGCTTCGGATAAACCGTAGCCCTGATAGACAGGTAGCCCCAGCTGTGCGGCCTGTGCCAGTAATGCCGGTGCACAGTGCGCACCACCAACGGCAATAAAACGAAAACTTGCTGCCAGTGCTGGTTGCTGCTGGCAAATCAACAGCAGCGCCTGCAGCAACTGTGGCGTTAGGATCAGGCTATGCGGCTGGTATTGCGCCAGGCTTTGTGCCAATTGCGCTAAATCGAGCTTTGAACTTCCGCTCAAACCGCTTTGCGATTCGTTCAGCACAATAATTTGCTGCCCCAGAGCCAGTGGTAAATATACACCGGCCTGATTTTCCAACAGGGTAGATAAGGGCAGCAGACAGTAATGTCGCAGTTGTTGCTGTTGTGCCTCTGCACTAAATTCTGCGCCTAGTGCTTTAACTAAGCCGGCTAAGGTCGCCGCTTGCTGTGCCCAGCTTAAACACACGCCTTTCGGGTTGCCGGTAGTGCCAGAGGTAAAGGTAACTTTACCGCTGGATATTGGAAAGGTTGGCACTTCGTGAGTACTTGATTGCGGCACCTGCCGATACCATAACCCTGGCACTGCGCTAGCTATGCTGCCGGCAAGTGGCTCGGTCTCCAGTACAATCTCAATCGCGGCGGTATCAAGGATATAGGCTTGCTGCGCCGCTGAGAAAAAACGTGGTAGTGGGACACAAATTTTGTCGCTCACTGCCAGCGCTAAATCGGCAATAATCCAGCTGATGCTGTTGGGGCCGCTAATGGCAAAGCGCTGCGCAGGCAGTTGTTGTAGCCAGTTGGCGAGTTGGGATACCTGCTCAGCGAGTTGCTGATAACTCAGGCTGTGTTGGCCGTCAGTTAACGCCGGGCGCTCGGCAAACTGGCGCAGGCTAGTGAAATTCAAAGGTACTGACTTAGCCATGGCTTGCCTCCGTTAGCCGCGCCAATAGCGGTTGCAGCTCGGTCAGCTGTGGTGCCAGTAACTGTTGTAGTAACTGATAGCGCGGTAGCAGGCGAGCACTTGCTATGGCCGGTAAGGCCACACCAGCCATCACTTGTGGGTGTTTCTGGTAGTAGGCGCCCCAGGATTGGGGATGCTGCAGCTTATCGGCATTGGCTGCGGCTAACAGTATGGGTTGATAATGTAGCTTGCTTAACAGCGATTGCACTTCATCGGTTGCGGTAAAGGTCACCCAACGAAAGTGGCTAGCGGCAATCAGTTCACTCAAGGCAACCATCAGTAACAAACTGCTGCCGGCGCGTGCCGATACCAGATTGCCGATTTCCAGAATTTGCCCGCGTTTTACCTCTTGCCCGGATTGTTCTGACAGTAGCTGCTCAATCGGCTGTGGCAGATATTGCTCCAGAAACAGCCGGCCCTGTGTGGCAGCCTGTAACCCGACCGCCGCGGTCAGCGTTCCGGCGCAGCGTAAACTTAGCAATTGTGGCAGAAAGTAGCGGATTTCGGCCTGATGCTTGCGCTGAAACTCGCGGGCGATAAGGGTTTCTACTTCAGCACGGCCATCGGCTTGTCTTGCCAGCAAAGTCAGTTTACTGGTCATATTTCCCAGGCTACACAGCAGCGGCATAGCGGCAGCGGGTGGTGCCAGTAATAAGGGTTCAGACATAAGACGCTCCGGTTTAACCTCGATGCTGGCAGGTTAGGTGGCGAAGCTTAAGAAAACATTAAGCAGCAAAAATGCTGAAAAATTATTTCGGTGTTGATGACGAGTAGAGGAAAAGTGTGACGAGGTAAATATCGTTTCGGAAAAGCAAGCGGGTAGCAGGCTACCCGCTCTAAGCTTAGAAGCGGTAGATAATCCCCAGCGATAAGCCGGTGCTATCTTCACCGGCGATTGCCGGCAATTGAGTGCCACGGCCGCCGCCAGAGATGCGGAAGGCGGCATTGTCATCATTTCTGGTGATACCGTAAACGGCATAAAGCACCAGCTCGCGGCCGAAATTACGGTCTACACCCACAGCGAATAACGTTGCGCCGCTGTCTGCCGTATCGTTGTCGCCGGTTTGATACACCTGGCCGCGCCAGACATAGTTACCTTGCTTATAGCTAGCGCCCACGCCGTACAGATGACGATCGCCACCCGGAATATCCTTAGCGCTTTGCCACAGCGTCGTCAGGCGGATAGCATCCGTAACATCATAGTAAGCACCCAGGCGGATCGCCTGCGGGTTTAAACCATCGGTGCCTTCAAAACGCTCAAAGGCCGCAGCTAAATAAATGCCTTTTTGCTCATAGGTAATGGAGCTGCTGTAAGACTCGCGCAGGTTATCTACGGTAGCGCCGGTATTGTTATGCGGCGTATAGTGAAAGGCAAAGGTCAGGTTATTGACGGTCGGGCTTTGATAGGCCACACCATTTTTAAAGCGCTCGTCAAACACATTACCAATGGCGCCGCCACTGACCCGACCGACGTTACGGATATCACCCACCCGATCACCAAACTGATCGACCTTGCCGCGCAAAACTTTTAGTGGCGTGTCGAACTGACCAATTTTTACTGTACCAAAATCGCCACGCAGGCCGACATAAGAATCGCGATCGGCAAAGCTACCTGCACCCTCATCGATACGAATGGTTTGCTCAAGCTGCACAAAGGCCTCTAAACCGCCTTCCAGTTTGGTACTGGCACGAAACCCCAACCGGCTGGCGTTACTAGAAACGTTGGTACCGCTGTCGATGCCATTATCCAAACGGTCCAGCGAGAGATGTGCTAAACCATAGATTTCGACATTATTGGCTTGTACAGAGCCCACAGCCAGTAAGGATGCGGCTAGTAAAGAATAGTTAAATAGTTTCATCTGAATTTCCCGGATTGAGGTTGTGATTAAGGAACTCCGCCTTAGTCATAATACTGTAATACTCTTTTGCAGTAGTGCAAAGCAAGCTGGTTAGTAATTTAGGAATAACTTATAACGTTAGTATGGAACCATATATTCCTTTTGGCTATATCAGCATTGAAAATGTGATTTTAAAGTTATCCATAAGCATTGATATGATCCAGATTAGATTTTTGGTGAAAAATAACACAGCTTTGCTTAAGCAAAGAGGACAGTCATGAGCATTTGTATTGAGCAGGTTCGGAAAAGCTTTGGCAATTTTGTGGCGCTGGATAATGTTAATTTAAATATCAAAACTGGTGAGCTTACTGCTTTGCTGGGGCCATCCGGCTCGGGTAAAACCACCTTGCTGCGGATTATTGCCGGGCTTGAGCAGGCCGACAGTGGCATTATCCGCTTTAATAGCGAAGATATTACCGGTCAGCATGTCTCCGAGCGCGGTGTCGGTTTTGTGTTTCAGCACTATGCGTTGTTTAAGCATATGACGGTGTTTGAAAACGTGGCCTATGGCTTAACGGTTAAACCGAAAAAATTCCGCCCATCTAAGGCGGAGATCGCCAAAAAAGTGAACAATCTGCTGGAGTTAGTGCAGCTGGGCTGGACAGCCGATCGTTATCCGTCACAGCTCTCGGGCGGACAACGGCAGCGAATTGCGCTGGCCCGGGCTCTGGCAGTTGAGCCGAAAATGTTATTGTTGGATGAGCCGTTCGGTGCGCTGGATGCCAAGGTGCGCGCTGAGCTGCGCCGTTGGTTGCGACGCCTGCATGATGAAATTCATGTCACCAGTGTCTTTGTTACCCACGATCAGGAAGAAGCGCTGGAAGTGGCCGATCGTATCGTGGTGATGAACAAAGGCCGCATCGAGCAGGAAGGTACGCCGGAGCAGGTGTATGACAACCCGGCCAATCCCTTTGTGTATGAGTTTTTAGGTAATGTAAACCTGTTTCATGCCCGGGTAAAACAAGGCCAGAGCAGTATCGGACAGTTAAGGGTTCCGTCACCGGAATATACCAACAGCGAAGAGCAAGACGGCCTGGCCTATGTGCGGCCGCATGAAATAGATGTATTCAACCTGCCGCAGCCCGATGCCATTAAAGTAAAACTGGATCTGGTGACCATTGTTGGCCCCTCAGTGCGTTTGGAAGTGCTGGCTGAATCCGATCAACAGCTGATCCACGTTGAACTGCCGAAAGAGCAGTTTAAGCAACTAAACCTGAAGCAGGGCGAACAAGCCTGGATCCTGCCACGTTATAGCAAGGTGTTTTTAGGGGAAGGGATCTAAGCGGGCTGGCAAAGCCCGCTATATTTTGCTGACAGGCTAGGCGATAGCGACGGTGGCCGTCACGATGGGATCTTGCCGTTCGGCCGGATAAATCACCAGCAAATTGGTGTGCGGCAGTGCCTGACTCAGCCTTTGCTGTAAACGGGGCAGATCAGCATCCCAGGCCAGACCACCCTGACGCACGCCGTAGAGCACCAGTAAATCACCTGTTGGTGCCAGCTTATGCAGCTGATCGGGTAACAACTGATACTGCGGCGCGGTTATGTAACCACTGATATTGGCTTTATTCAGCGCGGCTTTGATAGCCGCGACCTGGTTATCCTGACAACAGAGCTGTACCGTCAGACTTAACTGTTGCGCCAGACGTTGCACCAACTCGCGTGCTTCAGCAAAGCCGGCCTCTTTTTCTGCATTCGGTGGAATAAGCCAGAATAAGCGTTGACCGTGTTGTAGTGGTGACAGCTGACGCTTCACCAGCAGTGTATAACCCGGATCGGCCAGCAAGCGGCTTAACATTGAGCCAAATAGCAGCTCTGCGGTACTGCTGTGTTCACTCCAGCCCACAATAACTTCAGTCGCATTCAGTTCCCGGCGGCTACGCAAAATACCATCACTGATATTCAGATCCAGCCGGGTTTTGGCCTGAGCCGGAATATTGGCGGCAGCCAGATAACTGACCGCCTGCTCCAGTCGACTGGCAGCTTGCTGTAACGGCAGGCTGTGGTCACGCTGCTCTTCTACCACTGTCATCGCGTACACAGGTTGACGGGCGCCCGGCGCGCGCAGCCATTTCGCCAACTGTAAAAAGGGTTCCATCTGTTGCTGCGGTGCCAGTGCTACCATAATCCGTTGCTCCGCCAGGCTTTCCTCGGGCTGCTGTTGGCTGCTAAGCGCAATTTTCCGGCCGTAGCGGTCAACCAGCCAGGGTGCCAAAAAGCAGGTAACCAAAATCATAAGAATGGCGCCATTTACCACCGCTTCATCAAACAAGCCAATTTCATAGCCGACCATGGTTGCGGCCAGTGTGGCGGCAGCCTGAGCCACACTTAAGCCAAACACCACCCGCGCTTGCGGTTTGCTATAGCCTAAAAACAGTCGGCATAGCTCAGCGGCGGCCCACTTGGTTAAAATGACAGTGGCGACCATAGCAAAGGCAATGACCCAGGCGCGGGCACTGGCAAAGAAAATCCCGACATCCAGCAGCATACCAACCGATAACAAAAAGAATGGGATAAATATCGCTTCACCGGTAAATTGCAGCCGGTTCATCAGGGTACTGTTATGCGGAATAATACGGTTAAGGGCTAACCCCGCCAAAAAGGCGCCGATAATCGGCTCAGCGCCAGCCAGATGTGAGAAGCTGGCGCAGATAAAGACCGTGGCAAGCACAAACACAAATTCGGCCACGCCATCGCCGCCGACACTGCGAAAGAACCAGCGCGCCAGCTTGGGCAATAACACTAAAATAAGCAGGATATACAGGCTTAAACTGATGCCCAGTTGCAGCCAGTAATGCTCGCTAAGCTCGCCTTTGGCCATGGTTGCAATCACTGCCAGCACCAAGAGAGCCAGAGTGTCGGTAATAATAGTACCGCCAACGGCAGTCGTTACGGCCGGGTTGCGGCTAATACCTAAGCGGCTGGCTATAGGATACGCCAGCAACGTATGAGAGGCGAACATACTGGCCAGCAGTATCGCCGCCAGCCAGTCAAAGCCAAGCAATAAGCCAATAGCAGTGCCGGTTGCCTGCGGGATGGCAAAGGTGAATAGACCAAACAGCAGCGTGTGCGATTTGGAGCGTTTTAATTGCTGCATATCAATCTCTAGCGCAGCAATAAACATAATATACAGCAAGCCTACGGTGCCAAAGAGCACAAAAGACTGGTCCCGCGCCAGCACATTGAGCGCATTGGGGCCAAGCAGGGCACCAGCAAACAATAGTCCCAACATACCGGGTAAGCGGTAGCGCGCGAGCAGAATAGGGCAGATTAGGATCAGGCTGGCAACAATCGCAAACACAACAACCGGATTGGCTATAGGAAACAACTCAGACATCTGTCCGTTATCCTTCAAACTACGGTAAAAATAGCAGTGGCTAGTGTAATCAAAGTTCATGGCGCCTGATAGCGTTGATTACACCTTACTGCCCGCTTTTGCCTGACGTTATTCGAATTTCTGCAACAAAGTGAGCAACTAATACTGTTGTTGCCAGTGCACTAGGGCGTCAAACTAGGCTAATAGTTTGGTTAACAAAGGCTACTGGATTTCGTTATGCTAAAAACTCCCCAACTCACTATGGCAAGGTTGCCCGCGCCTTGCACTGGCTGACTGCACTGCTGTTTTTACTGGCTTATATCACAGTGTATTATCGACAGTGGTTTACTGAGGCCCGGACGCCGGAGAACTGGACCGCACTGCAGCTGCATTTATCCTTTGGTGTGACTATCGCGGTACTGGTGGCGCTGCGGCTCTACTGGCGGCTGACTAATGTTCAGCCTGCTGCTGAGCCCGGTTCGGCGCTGATGCATAAGGCTGCGCACCTTGGGCATCTGGTATTGTATGGCGTGCTGATTGTGATGCCATTGACTGGTTATTTAGGTACCGGTGTGGCAACGGAGTTTTTCTTTTTATTTGAGATCCCGAAATTTGCCGATACCTGGTTGTTTCAGACGCTGGTTGCGGATGGTATGGGCCTGAGTTTTGAGCAATTTGAAGCGCCGATGGATTTTATTCATAAGCAGGGCGGTGCTTATCTGGTGTGGCTATTGATCCTGGGGCATGCCGCGGCCGCGCTTTACCATCACTATCATCTAAAAGATCGCACGCTATTAAAAATGTTGCCACCCCGTCGCTGACAGCGGAAATGTCTGTTGGGTCTGTGAACGTGAATGGCGTATTATACGTAGCACTTAGCAGTTGATAGTAGTGTAATACGAGGTGACATGGCCAGCCGTGCGAGCGCTGAAATGACCTTAGCCGGCGAGCAGGATCTCTGGTTTCTGCCGCTTGGCGGTTGCGGCGAAGTTGGGATGAACCTGAATTTATACGGTCATGCCGGGCGCTGGTTAATGGTGGATTGCGGCGTCACCTTTTATAATCCGCTGCAGCCGCAGATACAGCCAGCGCAGCTCACGGCTGAAGTGCAGGCCGCCGATCCCAGCTTTATTGCGGCACAACGCGAAAATCTGTGCGGTATTGTTATTACCCATGCCCACGAAGATCATATAGGTGCCTTGCCCTATTTATGGCCACGCTTGCAGGCGCCGGTGTATTGCACACCTTTTGCCGCTGAGGTGCTGCGCCGCAAACTGGTGCGTACCGATCTTGTCGAGCAGATACCAATTATCGAAATCCCACCCGGCGGCACCTGTCAGATCGGGCCTTTTCTCGTCAATTGGCTAAATATCACCCACTCGATCCCGGAATGTCAGGCGCTGTTGATCAGCACGCCGGCCGGTAAGGTATTTCATACCGCCGACTGGAAAATGGACCCGGCACCTATGCTGGGACGGCCATTTAAACCGCAGGTATTTAAACGGTTGGCGGCGCAAGGTATTACTGCCATGGTCTGTGATTCAACCAATGCACTGAAAAGTGGCTTTTCACTGTCGGAAACGGCATGCTTTCATGCGCTGCGTGAGGTGGTCAGTCAGGCACCGAAGCGAGTGCTGGTTACCGGTTTTAGCAGTAATATTGGCCGCTTAATTAGCCTGGGGCGCATTGCCCAGCAAACCGGCCGTTACCTGGCACTGTTCGGTCGGGCGATGGAGAATATGGTCGGCGCGGCGCGGGCCTGCGGTTATTGGCCGGATGATTTGCCGCTGATTGATAACGCCCATATTGGTTTTTTGCCGCCGGAAGAAGTGCTGGTCGCGGCAACCGGTAGCCAGGGCGAGCCCAGAGCAGCACTGAATAAACTGGCTGAAGATCGTCATCCGCAGCTACTGCTGGCAAAAGATGACTTAGTCATTTTCAGTGCCAATCTGATCCCCGGTAATGAGATGCTGGTTAGCCGGCTGGTGGACAAACTGAAAGCCAAACAGCTGCAGGTGTTGCAAGCGGCAGATACCTTGTTGCCAATCCATGTCTCTGGCCATCCGAATCAGGGTGAATTGGCTGAGATGTATCAGGCGGTAAAACCGGCCTTGGCGATACCGGTCCATGGCGAGGCTGCACATATGCAAGCCAATGCCGCCATTGCCCGCGACGTTGGGGTACCGCAACAACTGCTGGGGCAAAACGGCGATCTTTTTGTATTAGCGCCAAAGCCCAGACTTTGGCCGGGCTTTGTTAAAGCGGGCCGGGTAGCTATTCAGAGCGGGTAGACTCGCGAACGACCAGTTCCGGCACAAACACCGGTTGTTGCAAATAGGGATCACTGTCACTGAGCTTAACCGCTTTAAATAACAGCTCAGCCGCTTTACTGGCAATGATTCTGTTCGGCTGATGCGCCGTGGTTAGCGGTGGCCAGGTTTGGCGCGAGAAGGGGCTGTCTTCAAAGCCGGCAATTGCCAGCTGAGAGGGGATAGCAATTTGCTGTAAGCGGGCACAAAACAGCGCCCCGGCCGCGATTTCATCGTTACAGGCGAAAATGGCACTGGGTGGTGTAGCCAGTGACAGCAATTTGCGGGCGCCGGTAACCCCGGATTCAAAAGAGTAGCTACCCGGCACGATATAGTCGTTTGGTAGCACAATGCCCCTTTTATTAAGTGCCGCCTGAAAGCCGGCCAGCCGCTCGCCACTGGAAGAGTGCTCTTCATCACCACATAAAAATGCCAGCTTGGTATGCCCTTGGTCCAACAAGTGGTTGGTAATGCGAAAGGCGGCGGTAAAGTCATCAATCAATACACAATGCTTTAGCTTTTCCGACGGCGTTGAGCCGGAAATAATCCGTACATAGTCGATATTATGTTGCTCCAGCGCTTTGGCAATTTCCGGCATTTCTGAAAACGGCGGCGTTAGCACCAATCCGGCCAGCCGGGAGCGCTCGACCAGATCCAGCACCTCCTGCACTATGCCGCTGGATTTGGCGTTAGTGGGGTGGATTAACAGCTCATAGCCCTGTTTACGACAGGCATCCAGTAAGCCGTTTTGCATATCGATAATATAGTAGGCATTCGGATTATCGTAGACATAGCCAATACTGTAAGAACGACTGCTGGCCAGATTGCGCGCCGCGGCGTTAGGCTGATATTGCAGTTCGGCAATGGCAGCCGTTACCTTGTCAAAGGTATCTTTACGGACCGAAGGTTCATTATTAATGACCCGGGATACGGTTTTAATCGACACGCCAGCCAGTTTGGCAACGTCATTAATGGTCACTTTCATCGTAAATTCATTCTGTTAGTTGGCCGGACATTATGCGGCGCCGGGGGCTGGATGAGCAAATGCTTTGTTAGCATATGACAGCGCTGGTCATTTTGTACAGTCTCTGCGCAGAATAAATCCGGGATAAGCAACGCAGCGTCATCAGCTGGCCGCTATAAAATCTTAGCGGCTGCAGTGGTTACTTTACCTACTAACTCATCGCACTGAATTTTCTTAAGTTATTGTATTTTATAGACTTAACCTCTGATTTTTGCGGTGGGTTAAATCACCAACAGTGAGCCAATTTACCGCACTGCGGCGTGATGAAAAAATTCTGCTTAAAAAAACAGCTCTGGCTATTTGCAAAGCTGAATTTTTTTGTGTAAGGTTATTTTATGACAGCGTTGTCATAAAATAACTAAAACGACCACCAGAACAGGAACGGGAGAAGCTTATGCTTAACCATAAAATCGGTGTCTGTGCTTTGGCAGTAAAAGCTGCCTTGCTGACCGGCATCTTTACCGCCCCCTCTTATGTCTTGGCGCAAGATGCCGCTGCGACTGAAGAGAAAGTTGAAGTGATTCAAATCCGCGGCATTCGCGCCTCTCAGCAGGCCAACCTGAATGCCAAGCGATATGCCGATGCGGTAGTCGATGTGGTGACTGCCGAAGATATTGGTAAATTCCCGGACCGTAATGTTGCCGAATCACTGTCACGCATCACCGGCGTCGGGGTTAGCCGCGAATTTGGTGAAGGCGAAAAGATCACCATCCGTGGTGCCAGTTCAGCCACCAACCGTACCCTGTTAAATGGCCAATCGGTCGCCACGGCCGACTGGTTTATTCTGGATAACCCGGGTCGTAGCTTTAACTACACTATGTTGCCGTCAGCGCTGGTATCGGATCTGGAAGTCTATAAATCGCCGATGGCCAGTATCGACGAGGGCTCAATTGGCGGTACCGTGATCCTGCGTACCCGCAAGCCGTTAGATCTGGATGCCAATACCATTAACCTGTCGGTGGAAGGCCAGTATTCGGAAATGGCCGATGCCTGGGATCCGCAGTTAGCTGGTTTGTATTCCTGGAAAAATGACGATGAATCCTTCGGGGTGCTGGTGTCGGCAATCAAACAGGATCGTAAAGTCGTACGTGAAGGTTTTGAAATCCTCGGCTGGCCGCAAAATCCGGATCTGAATAGCCGGGTCCCGAGCCATATCGGTGTGCCACGCTTTGAGCAGCAACGCGAGCGTGAAACCCTGTTTGCTTCTTTCCAGTATGCGCCGTCTGACAAGCTGGATATTACCGTCAACGCCTTACATTCCAAGGTCGATGCCAATAACCAGAACGCAAACTGGCTGATCTTTGTTAATAATGATGCCGAGGCCCTGAGCAATGTCACCCGGATCAATAACAGCGTTGTCGCTGGTACTGTGGCCAGTGGTGGCACAGCGGCGTACAACTTTATTAACCGGGTAGCGTCAACCGAAACCAAAGGGATCGATTTTGACCTGAACTACCGCGCCGATAACTACGAGTTACATACCCAGTTTGGTACTACCCGTGCTAAGGGTGGCACCCTGCGTGAAACCTCGTGGGAATATGTGGCGACCACCGGTTATAACTTTGATTTACGTGGCAGCACGCCTTCAGCCAGCACAGTGGTCAATGCTGCCGATCCGGCGCAATTCCGTGCCGGTTGGATTTGGGGCGGCGAAAAGCCAACCACTGATGAAGAAGATTATGCCCAGTTCGATCTGAGTATTCCGGTGGAATATGGCATTTTCAACAAGTTACATACCGGGGTAAAACTGCGCGCAGCGGAACGCACCCAGGGCCGCACTGCTTATAGCTGGCATGGTCCTAATACCCTGGCCGATGCCTCACTGGCACCGGACTGGCCGGTTTATCTGCAGTATATCTTTGATACCTGCCCGACACTGGCGCAATGTAACCTGACTAGCGGCAGTCAGAACGTCAATGCCGCAGTCAATGGTAACCTTGGCCAGCAGGTGGTGCACAACCGCCAGCGGATGGAAGAAATTGCTTTTGTTGGCTTAAATGGCGTTAAAGCTGACTATGCGCGCTCGCTGATCCTGGCTGAGAACTGGGCGGTAGAGGAAGATATTACTGCGTTCTATGTGCAGGGTGATTTTGATGGCGAAGGCTTCCGCGGTAATCTCGGCCTGCGTTATGTTGATACCCGTCAGACGTCCGGTGGTTATGAGTTCTCAGATGATAGCTGGGGCTTTTTAACTGTGGACCGCGAGTGGTTAACCCCAAGCGAACTGGCCTGGGTGAAAGTGAAAAATGATTATCGTGAAATGCTGCCAAGCTTTAATATCGCCATCGATTTAACTGAAGACTCGTTACTGCGCTTTGGTGCCGCCCGCGTCATGGCGCGGCAAAATTGGAACGATATCTCAACTTCGGTCAGTTATGGTTCTCTGAACGTGGCGCAACCGACCGGTACGGCCAGTAATCCGATGTTAAAGCCACAAATTGTCGATCAGTTCGATTTCAGCTACGAGTGGTATTTCAATCCGTCATCGGTGTTGGCGGCAACTTACTTCCTGAAAGATGTAAAGAGTTACCGCAGTTTCTCGACCTTTGTTGACCAGCGCTACTGGGAGCAGGGTGATCAGATGGTTGATGTCACCTTTACCCGCCCCAGCAATGGTCCGGGTGGCCGCACTCAGGGGATGGAGCTGAGCTATCAACAGGCCTTCGGTGACTTTGGCGTCATTACCAATTACACCTACACCAGCGCCAAGCGTGATGAAGATCGCGACCTGAGCAAGCCGGGTTCAGGTTTGGTTGAGGGCACCTCTAAGCACATGGTGAACCTGAGCGGTTACTATGAAACCGACCTGTTCAGCGTGCGCCTGATGTATAACTACCGCACTGAGTGGTACAAAGGCTTGCACTGGAACGGTGACGAGCTGTGGAATGACGACTATGGTCAGCTTGATGCCAGTATCAGCTATAACCTGACCGACAGTATTGTGTTGTCTTTTGAAGCCATTAACCTGACCGATGAGCGGGTAACCGAATACAACACCGATAAAGCCCGCCTGTTCTCGATTTACGAGAATGGCCGCCGCTTTACTGCCGGGATCCGGATGGCGTTCTAAGGTTTAACTTTCACCTGGACAAAGGCTGATACAGGGATTGATCAGCCTTTTTTTATTGGGAAAACCGGATGCAGCAAATTAAAGAATATCATGGTTGCAGCCCTGAGCGCTTTTTGCAGGAGTTGTTACCCTTAGGTCAGCCGGTGGTATTGCGCCAGGCAGTCGCATCCTGGCCGGTGGTTAAAGTCGCGCAGGATGGTCCCGCCGCCTTGCTCAGTTATTTAAAGCCGTTTGACAGTGGGCAGGCGACCGACACCCTGTTGCTGGCAGCGGACACCACGGGCCGGATTTTTTACCGCCCGGACTATCAGGGCTTTAATTTTGAGCGTAGCCGCTATCCGCTGACTGCGGTGCTACAGCAGTTGATTAAACAGAGTAGCGCAACACCTTCACTGTTTATTGCGCTGCAAAGTGCGGCGCTACAGCGCTGCCTGCCGGAGCTGGTGACGCAATTGCCACTGCCATTTTTACCTGAGCCTGCCGCAGGCAGAGTTTGGCTGGGTAATCAGGTGACGGTACCGGCGCATTTTGATGACGGTCATAATCTGGCGGCAGTGGTAGCTGGACGGCGGCGTTTTACGTTGTTTCCGCCTGAGCAGGTTGCCAACCTGTATCCCGGGCCGCTGGATTTTGCGCCAACCGGCACCCCAATCAGCCTGCTTAATCTGAATAAACCGGATTATCAGCGTTTCCCGCGCGCCAAGGCGGCACTGGCCAGTGCGCAGCAGACAGAATTGTTACCGGGAGATGTGTTGTATATTCCGCTATTGTGGTGGCATCAGGTTGAATCGCTGTCGCCAGTGAGTATGCTGATTAATTACTGGTGGGGTGGCAGTTTGAGCGCTAAACCGGTGCAACCTGCGGCATTTGACAGTTTGCTGTTTACACTGCTTAGCATGCAGCATTACAGCCCGGCAGAACGCAAGGCCTGGGCAGCACTGTTTCAGTATTTTGCTTTTAGTGGGGCAGCAACCGGTATCCCGGCGCAGTTGCCGGCATTACAAAATCTGCTGCAGCCAGGGCAGGGGGAGCTGCCCACTGCGGCGCGTCTGGCGGCGCTGCGAAGCTGGTTACAGCAGCAGTTAGCAGATAAAGCAGACTAACAGCACTAAGCTGCATCGATACTTTGACGCAGCTTAGCCAGTGCATTGTTCAGATCCTAGGGTTGCAGCGGCTCAACACGACTACTTACCTGACCCAGCCGACCGCGTACCAGTAAGCCCGCTGTAGCCGGCAGCGGTTTAACATAAGGCTGCCAGCTTTGGCCGCCGTCCAGGCTGAACTCCAGTACTACCTCTGACCAGCGATGATTCAGCTGCCACAAGCCTTCGCTTAATTTGGCGCCGGGCGCTGGTAAATAATGCTGATTGCCTGACCGTTGTAGCCGTTTTAGCTCTACCTGAGTGAGGCGTGATAAAAATTGCTGCAAATCTTGCTGTGCACTGGCGGTCTGCCGGTCTGGCTCCCAGGGCGCCCGATGCCAGGCGCGCTCCGCTAGCGCAATCAATCTTGGATAGATCATCTGTTCCAGCTGCTCGGCTGTGCGGATGGTTTCACTCCAAACCTGGCCCTGAATACCGAGCATATTTTGCGGCTGCGTCAGCTCAGGTAAAGGCCGGCCTAGTAAGGCGGCTAAGTCTTTTATCGGCGTGCCGTCACGGGTAAATTCGGCGTTGTGATACAGATGATCCGGCCGGTAGAAAAACACTTTTTCGGTATCGGTATAGCGGGTCGCCCAATAGTAGCCGCGTTCTTTGGGGTGAGCTTCCTGCGGGTGGTCAAAATACAAATTGGTGCCGGCGGATTGCACCACCAGGTAGCCGGCATTGGCAAATTTGTAGGCCCGATCGCCATAACCCCATTCCCAGATATTGTCCCAGGCGTTGACCAGCACCTGCTCGTTTTGAAACTGGTCTCGGGCAAAAGGCTGCTCGGGATCTGCCATTAAACCATCTTCCCAGGCCGCCAGTTTTAAACCGCGTGCGGCAGTCAATTGTGCTACCCGGTTAATAAAGTAGGGTTTCAGATCCGCCACACTGTTTACCAGCGGGTCGCTGTCGATCAGGGCCAGACAAGATGGCGCCTGCTCCCAGGCTCCTTTGGCGACTTCATCACCCCCCATATGAAAAATGCGCAGTTCAACACCGGCATCCTGATACATCAGCTGCAGTTCAGAGATCACCTTATCGATAAAGCGATAGCTGGATTCGAGGCAAACGTTAACCGCATTGTCGTTATAATTCTGTACCGTCAGATAGCGGGAGGCATCGTTGTCTTCGGTCAGGCGATAAGCCAGCGCTTGCTCGGGCTTGCCCGCCTGCATCAGGCGCTGGTAACGGGCTTCCATTGCTTTAATTGCGGCCCGGGCATGGCCGGGCAGGTCAATTTCCGGGATCACTTCGATATGGTGCGCTTTGGCATGCTGAAGTAAGCGGACAAAGTCAGCGCGGCTATAGTAACCATTACCTGAGCCCGTTTTCGCTGGCCCGGTACCAAGCTGGGTTAATAAGCAGTTTTGTTCGCTGAGATCAAAACAGCGGAAAGCGCCAATGCTGGTCAGTTCCTCCAAGCCAGGGATCTGCAGCCGCCAGCCTTCATCTTCAGTCAGATGCAGATGCAGTTTATTCAGCTTGTAGCGGCCCATTTGCTCAATCAGTCTGAGGGTAGCATCAAGACCATGAAAATTGCGCGCCATATCATAATGCATACCGCGCCAGCGATAGCGTGGGGCATCGCTGATCTGCAGCGTCGGCAGTGTTAACGCCTGAGCGCCCTGAGTGAGCTCAGGTAACGGTAACAGGGCTAACAGACTTTGAATACCATAGAACACACCAGCGGCATCCGCACCGCTAATATTGACCTGCGCATCCCGGATCTTCAGCTGGTAGCTCTCTGGCGTGCTTGCCTTGTCGGCTAACGTCAGAGCAATGCTGTTGGCGCTGGGATGCTTGCTATCGGTCAGCGAGAGCTTTAAACCGTAAAGTTGCTGTAGTTGTTGCTGCAGATAGCGGGCCTCGCTTTGTACCGCTGTATCGGCACGGATCTGCCAGCGCGAGTCCAGCCTGAGCTCGCCGCCAAAGGATTCAAGCTGTTGAACTTTTGGGATCAGGCGCTGCTGGAGATTGCTACTGCCCGGCGTCGCTTCGGCCTTTGCAGTGGCAGTCAGATGTTGAGATTGCTGATTCTCAGCTTGCCGATTTTCAGAATGCCTATTTTCAGAATGATAATAGCGCTGCTCCGCTGTCACCGGCGGAATTTTATCGCCATCCGCGATATTGCGTAGTAACTGCTCCGGGCGCACCAGCGGCCTGACAAAGTGCTGTAACTGTTCGGTATCGGTATTGGCAAACACCGCCGGCGGCAAGCCATCGACGACAATAAAAGCCCGTGGCATAAAGTCACTGTAGCTGATGATCCAGGGCGCGGATTGAAAGGGTAAGGTCAGTTGTTGGCCTGGCGCCAGCCCGGCAAAGCTTGCGGTGGCGCTGATGCGGTGCAGATCACCTTGCACATGAGTTAAGCGAAGTCCGGCATGCTCTGTGGTTTCGATTTTGCGGATCAGATGAAAGTAGATAGCCCAGTTACCTTCACCGGCCGGTAACGCTACAGCTGAGTCATTGTGTAAATTGATACTGCCACTAAAGGTGGCGGCGTCTGGCAATAGATTCGATTCAATGGCGAACCAGAGCGCAGTATTACGGCTGAACTCAGCCAGTTTTGTTTCGCTATCGATCCTTGTCGCGCTGTCGATCCTTGCCTGCAACAGGCCGCTGCTCAGACACAGCAGCAATAGCAGTATTGGCTTGCCCATGGTCATACCCTCCGTAGGATGCCTTATCCGACCGGTTTAAAAAAATGCCGTTTGTTTTAAACATGGCTCTTGTTATTTATTACAATTGCGTTATGCTGAAAATGACAACGCTGTCAATTTGGCAAAGTCGGGTCCTAATGTCAAGTTATAATCCGGCTAAAAGTTGTTCAGACAGCAAACAGCAACACAGGGGAGAGCAGGGCGGATGAATCAGACTGTGCCGGGCGGGCAACGCCTGTATTTAGGTATCGATGGCGGTGGCAGTAAATGCCGGGTGGTATTAACTGACGCCAACCTTAAGATACTGGGCGAAGGCCTGGCCGGGCCGGCAAATCCGTTGCGCGGCATGGATGTCGCTACCCAGTCTATTCTGAATGCCAGCTATCAGGCACTGGAGATGGCAGGCCTGAGCTGTGATGATTTTAGCCGGCTGCATGTTGGAGCCGGTCTGGCCGGAGTCAATGTTCCTTACTATTATCAGTTGTTTCAGAAATGGCAGCACCCTTTCGCAGCGCTGTATCTGACCAGTGATTTGCATGCCGCCTGCTTTGGTGCGCATCAGGGGCAGGATGGCGCTGTAATTATTTGCGGCACTGGCTCCTGTGGCCTGGCCGCCGTCGCAGAGCAGGTGCTGGAAGTCGGCGGCCATGGTTTTCCGCATGGTGATAATGGCAGTGGCGCCTGGTTTGGTTTGCAGTTGCTGCAAACCGTATTACGCAGTAAGGATGGTCTGACCGCAGCCACTCTGATGACGGAATTGCTGCAACAACACACTGGCTTGCAGGACACGCTGGCGTTGGCGCTGCACTTTATGTCGGCATCAGCGACCGACTATGCCCGGCTGGCCCCCCTGGTATTTCAGGCAGCAGAACAACAGGATGAGCTGGCACAGCAAATTATTGTCGCCGGCGCCGATCATATTAATGCCATCGCCACGCGTTTAATGACCTTAAAACCACCGGCGATCTCGCTGATCGGCGGGCTTTGCGATAAGCTCAGGCCTTATCTTGCCCCTGCCGTGCAGGCGTTACTGGTCGACGCCAGCCAAACGCCGGAGTTAGGGGCTATCTGGTATGCCAAAAGCTGTGAGAATGCCAAGTTCTCTGGCGACATAAAGGTGAAGGGAGCCGTATGAAAGAGTCAATCGCAGTAGCACGCCTGTTCGATGGTGAGCAATGGTTCGATAATGTGCAGCTGGAATGGGCCGATGGCGTGATCCACAGTATTCAACCAGCGAAAGGCGCGGTCGTCGCTGGCAGCCTGGTACCAGGCTTTATTGATTTGCAGGTTAACGGCGGTGGTGGTGCGCTGTTTAATACCGCTCCCACGCTCGATACCCTGCAGACGATGTTAAACGCCCATCGTCAATTTGGTACCACCGCTATGTTACCGACGCTGATTACTGATGAGCTGACCGTGATGCAGCAAAGTGCCGCGGTGATTGCCGAGGCTATCGCGGCCAAAATGCCGGGCATCCTCGGCGTACATTTTGAAGGGCCGCATTTGTCAGTACCGAAGCGCGGCGTGCATCCAACGGCACATATCCGGGAATTATCGGCAGCGGAAATGGCGCTTTATCTGCGTGAAGATCTGGGGATCCGCTTGTTAACGGTAGCGCCGGAAAATGTGTCGCCGGCGCAAATCACGGAACTCAGTACGGCCGGGGTACGGGTATGGCTTGGTCACTCCAATGCCACTGCAGATATTGTCCAGGCCGCGCTGGCTGCCGGTGCCTCGGGCTTTACTCATCTTTATAACGCTATGTCACCACTGACTTCACGCGAGCCGGGAATGGTTGGGGTGGCACTAACTGACGCCGACAGCTGGTGTGGCCTGATCCTGGATGGTTTGCATCTGCATCCGCTGGCGGCAAAGCTGGCGCTATTGGCAAAGCCGCGCGGCAAGGTGCTGCTGGTTACCGATGCGATGTCGCCGGTTGGTACAGCTGAGACGGAATTTGCGTTTTTTAATGGCAAGGTGACCCGGCAGGGTAATAAGTTAACCGATGAGGCCGGTGCCTTAGCTGGCTCAGTGCTGGATATGGCCGCTGCGGTGCGTTATGCCGTTAGCGAACTTGCCGTGGAACTGGGGGAGGCCTGCCGGATGGCGGCACTTTATCCGGCCGAGGCGCTGGGGATTGCGGACAAATCAGGACGCCTGCAAGCGGGCTATCGGGCTGATATGGTGTTGCTGGATCAGCAGCACCAGGTTACGCAGTGCTGGCAGGGCGGTATCGCCGGCCTGCAGTAAGAAACACTGGCTGCTATACCAGCAGCTGCCGTTATTACGGCACTACAGTTGATTTAACAAGATACATTAGAAGCATACTTAATAAGGCAAGGCTCGATAAAACAGGGCTCGATATAACAACAATAAACGACAGGAAACAGTATGGAAAAGGTGCTAACGCAACAAAGCCGGCCCTCGACACTCGGGCCAATGCTGATTATCGGAACCTTGTTTTTTATCTTTGGTTTCGTGACCTGGTTAAACGGGGCCCTGATCCCGTTCTTGCAGATTGTCTGTGAACTGAATGAGTTTCAGGCACTGCTGGTCACCTTCGCTTTCTATATTGCCTACACGGTAATGGCATTACCGATGTCGTTTTTGCTGAATATTCTCGGTTACAAAAAAGGCATGGTGGCAGGCTTGTTGATTATGGCGGTCGGCGCTTTGCTGTTTATTCCGGCGGCACAAAGCGCCTGGTATCCGTTGTTTCTGGCCGCCTTGTTTTTACTGGGCTCCGGTTTGACCATTCTGCAAACGGCGACCAACCCCTATATCGTTTGTATTGGCCCGCATGAAAGCGCCGCGATGCGGATCAGTATTATGGGGCTGGTGAATAAGGCAGCTGGTATTATTGTACCGTTGGTGTTTGCGGCGTTGGTACTGAGTGATATCGCCCAGTTTTCCGCCGAGGCGCTGGCGGCACTGAGTGAAGCCGAGCGGCAAGTGCAGTTAGCTGAGCTCTCGGCACGCCTGGTATTACCTTATTTGTATATGACTGCCGCCTTGCTGGTGTTGGCCGTCTTTATCTGGTTTGCGCCCTTACCGGAGTTACCGCAACAAGCAGGTGAAAAAGGTGCCAAAGGTCAGGTTAAAGCCGCACTGGCTTATCCGCAATTGGTGCTGGGTGTGGTGGCGCTGTTCTGTTACGTTGGAGTAGAGGTAATTGCTGGCGATACCATCGGTTTGTATGGCAGTCAGCTTGGCGTCAGTCATTTTGGCATTCTGACCTCTTACACCATGAGTTTTATGGTGCTGGGTTATATTCTTGGTGTGGCCCTGATCCCAAGGTTGCTGTCGCAAACCCTGGCGTTACAGTTATCGGCTATCTTTGGCATCGTATTTAGTCTGGGGGTACTGTTGGCATCGCGTGACAGTAATACCTTGTCTGCACTGCTGTTTGGCTGGGCTGGTGTACCACTGGTGCCGGATACGGTACTCTTCGTCGCCTTATTGGGATTAGCCAATGCGCTGGTATGGCCGGCTGTCTGGCCATTGGCGTTACAAGGCCTGGGCCGGCTGACGGCAACTGGCTCGGCAATGCTGATTATGGGTATTGCCGGCGGGGCTGTACTACCACTGTTATATGGCTATCTGGCGGAAAGTTCGGGCAATAGTCAGGGCGCATACTGGATCCTGTTGCCGTGTTATGCTTTTATCCTGTTCTATGCCTTTAAAGGCCATAAACTGACGGCCTGGCGGCGCCAGTGATGCCTGCGGTACGATTGCCCGCGCTCGATGCGCTGCGCGGGCTGGCTGTGGCGTTGATGATTTTGGTCAATACGCCCGGCTCCTGGCAGCATGTCTATCCGCTACTGCTGCATGCTCCCTGGCATGGCTTTACGCTGGCAGACTGGGTGTTTCCACTGTTCTTATTTGCTGTTGGTTCGGCACTGGCCTTGGGGCAGCAGCCGGCCAGCAGACTGGATGCTTATCACAAGATTGCCCGCCGCACCTTACTGCTTTTGGGTATTGGCTTAATGCTGCATGCCTTTCCCTTTGACCGCTCGCTCGCCGAATTGCGCCTTCCCGGCGTATTGCAACGTATTGCGCTTTGCTATTGTGTGGTTGCCTTGTTAGTACAGCATCTGTCACAGCGTAGCCTGTGGTTAGTCGCGTTCCTGCTATTGCCGGGCTATTGGTTGTTGCTGTGGGGCTTTTCTGCCGATCCGGATTTACTGACTGCCAATGCGGTACAGCGCCTTGATCTATGGTTATTCGGGCCACAGCATTTATATGCCGGCTTTGGTGAACCCTTTGATCCTGAAGGGTTCTTAAGCAGCCTGGCCGCCTGTAGCTCGGTATTATTTGGCTATCTCTTTACGCGGCGTCTTAAGCAACTGCCTGCCATAGTACAAGGACGCTATTTATGGCGCATGGCCGGGCTTTTTATGGTGCTGGGTGGACTGTGGCAGTTCGTCTGGCCGTTAAATAAACCGCTATGGACCGGCAGTTATGTGCTATTTAGCACCGGGCTGTGCTTGCTGTTACTACGTCTGTTAACTTACAGCCTGGCTGAGCCATTAAGTCGCTGGCGTCACACCTTACTACAGCCCTTGCTGGCCTTTGGTGCTAACCCGCTGTTTATTTATGTGCTGTCCTGGTTATGGGCGGTGAGTGCCGCCAAATTAATCTGGTTGCCCGCGACCAAAGCTGAGGGGCGGATCAGTCTGTATGATTGGGGGTTTAACTTGCTACAGCTTGGCTTACCTGCGCAGGCGGCATCTCTTGTGTTTGCGCTGCTGCATGTCGCGCTGTTTGCGGCCTTGGCGCTATGGCTAAAACAACGGCGGATTTTTATTAAACTCTGATAGGCAGACCACAGATAGGCAGATCACAAAGCGCAATACCTGCGCTGCCTTGTACTGCAGGGCGCTGGCCTAGTGCGCTTTGTCGTCTGAAGCCGATTAAGCGGGCTTAACTGCGTCCTAATCGCGCCAGCAAGCTGGCGTTTTCCCGCTCAATATGGCGGTAAAACTCCAGTTGACTCAGTTCACTGGCTGCTTCTTCATCTAATACCACCAGCGCCTGCTGGTGTAATTGCAACGCCGAGGCCGGGCAGCTGGCACTCAGCGGCCCCTCGATCATCGCTTTAACGGCCTGCGCCTTGGCTTTTCCGGTAGCCAGTAAGATCACCTTTCGGGCATCCAGAATAGTCCCGATACCCATGGTCAGGGATAAATGAGGTTGGTATTCGCCGGGTTGGAAAAAGCGCGCGTTATCTTTGATGGTATCCTGGGTCAGCGTTTTTATCCGGGTGCGTGAGCGCAGGCCCGACGAAGGTTCATTAAAGCCGATATGGCCATTACGGCCCAACCCCAGTAGCTGTAAATCGATGCCACCGGCGGCGGCAATTTGCTGTTCATAGTGCTCGCAGGCGGCGATCGGATCGGCCGCCATGCCATCGGGCACTGCCGTAGCCGTGGCAGGAATATCGATATGCTTAAACAACTGCTGTTGCATAAAGTAGCGGTAACTTTGCGGATGGCTGCCAGCTAACCCCAGATATTCATCCAGGTTAAAGGTTTTCACCTGCCGAAAAGAAATCTCGCCTTGCTGATAGGCGCGGATCAGCCGCTGATACAAGGCCACGGGCGTCGAGCCCGTAGCCAGCCCCAACACCGAAGCCGGTTGCTGCTGTAACTGACGGATAAAAACGGCTGCACCATATTCAGCAACGGCGGCGGCATCGGCTTGAATCACTATTTGCATCTGTTACTCCGGCTCTGGCTAGGTTCAGCTTAATCTAGCAGATCCTGACATAAATGACAACGCTGTCATTGGCGCTGTGATGATTGCTGGAGTTAAGGCGTCGAATCAGAATATTCTGCGTCGCAACAGCTTTTTTGCAGTTTGTGCGCGCGAAGATGGCAAGCTTAGCCTGACTGCATTATGCTAAGCCTGAGTATTCTAATTCACGGAGAGAAACCTTGACTGCTGCAACTTCTTCCCATCAATGGCGTTTCTTCCGCTCCGGCGGTTTTGACCAGGTTGCAATTGACAGCGCAGCCGATTTACAGCATCTGCATGAGCTCGACCCGAAACTCTGGACTGTCTTAAATTGCCCGACTACCGGCCTGGAATTTGACGACCGTACGCTGGCGTTAATGGACGGCGATGGCGACGGGCAAATCCGGGTGCCGGAGATCCTGTCGGCAGTGCGTTGGAGTTGTCAGCGCCTGACGGATGCCAGCGTGATGTTTGCTGAACCTGGTTTGCCGCTGGCGGCTATTGCCGATCAGGACGCCGAAGGTGCCGGCATTAAGCATGCCGCCGAACTGGTACTGCGCTACAGCGAGAAAACGGCGGGGCAGAGCCTGCAGGTAGCCGATGTTCTGGATAGTACCCGCTTGTTCTCTTCTGATCATTTTAACGGCGACGGCGTGATTATGCCGGAGCTAACAAGCGATGAGACCTTAAAGCAGGTACTGCTGCAGATTGTTGAGACCCAGGGTGGGGTAGCCGATCGCAGTGGCGGTTTAGGTGTAACGCAGGATACGTTAAACGCGTTTTTTAGCCAGGCCGAAGCCGTTGTTAGCTGGCATGCTGCCTTTGCTGCCGAGCAAAACCAGTTGTGCCCGCTAGCCGATTCTACTGCCGATGCTGTTGCTGCCTTTGAAGCGGTACAAGCCAAAGTCGATGATTACTTTGTCCGCTGTCAGCTGGCTGCCTTTGATAACAGGGCGACCGATAGCCTTAATCCTGCCCCGGCAGTCTATGAGGTGTTGGCGAACCGGGTCGTGGCCGGTGCGGATCAGGATATTGCCGCTCTGCCTCTATCCGTGATTGCCGCAGAGCGGCCACTGGATCTGACGCTGGGTATTAACCCGGCCTGGGCTGCCGCCATTACTACGTTAAAACAGCAGGTACTCACGCCGTTACTGGGTGCGGATTATGAGGTATTAACCGCCGCCGACTGGCAGCAGGTTTCAGCTAAACTTGCTGCCTGGCGCAGCTGGCAGGCCGCTAAGCCGGCTACGGCATTGCATACGTTAGAACTGGCGTATTTGCAGCAGCTCCTTGCCAGTGATACTAAAGCACGGCTGGAGGCCTTAATTCAGGACGATCTGGCGGCCAGTACCTTTGCCGATAATCTGTTAGCACTGGAAAAATTGCTACGCTATCAGCGGGATCTGGTGACCTTGCTGCGTAACTTTGTCAGTCTCAGTGATTTTTATCAGGGCGAACACAAAGCCATTTTCCAGGCCGGTACCCTGTATCTCGATCAGCGCAGCTGTGAGCTGGTGATGCAGGTTGCCGATCAAGGCCGGCACGCCACTATGGCACCCTTTAGCGGTTGTTACCTGGTGTATTGCAGCTGTATGCGTCAGGGCGAAGCGCCGATTAATATTGTCGCGGCACTAACCGGTGGTGATGTCGATGAGCTGATGGTGGCTGGTCGTAACGGCATCTTTTATGACCGCAAGGGCCGTGACTGGCGAGCCACTGTAACCAAAGTCGTGGCGCAACCGGTTAGTATCCGCCAGGCGTTTTGGTCGCCTTACAAGCGGGTAGCTGCCTTTATCGAAGGCCAGATCCAGAAATTTGCCGCCTCCCGCGATAAGGATATCGAAACCCAAACCACCAGTGGCGTGGCTGATGCGGCTGCGGCGCCGGCAACGGCGCCAAGCAACTTTGATATTGCCAAATTCGCCGGTATTTTTGCCGCCTTTGGTCTGGCGTTAGGCGCCTTAGGTACCGCATTGGCAGCGATAGTGGCGGGCTTGTTTTCGCTCAGCTGGTGGCAAGTCCCGCTGGTACTGATCGGGGTAATGCTGCTGATCTCAACGCCGTCGATGTTGCTGGCCTATTTAACATTACGCCGGCGCAATATCGGCCCCTTACTGGATGCCAATGGCTGGGCGGTGAATGCCCGGGCGAAAATTAACGTGCCTTTTGGCGCTTCCTTGACCGGACTGGCGCATCTGCCTAAAGGTGCCAAACGCTCCTTGCATGATCCTTTTGCTGAGAAAAAACGACCCTGGGCTTTGTATCTGCTATTGCTGATCATCGTTGCTGTAGCCGCTTGGTATGGTTATCAGCACTTTATGGGCTAACCTGCATTAAAAACGAAAGGGCTGTTAATGACAGCCCTTTTTTTTGCCTGCGCTCTGACCAGCACGGCCGATTTGCTACGACTAACCAGCGTCCCATTCAAAGCGGGTGGGCAGGGCAGTAAAGGCACCAAAGTGCTGGCAGGTAAGAGAGCCAGCCTTGATGGCTTTTTGCAATATTAACTGTTGTAAGCTTTGATCCGCCAGCAGACTCGCCCAATCCTGATAAAGCAGGCTTTGGCTCAGCTGATATAACCAGGCACCGACAAAGGCATCGCCGGCGGCAGTGGTATCGACCACTTTTACCGGCTGCACCGGGATGCTCAGATTAAGCTTGCTATAACTCTGCACGGCTGCGCTACTGGCGGTAACCACTATCCAGCGCTGCTTGTGCGCATTTAACGTGCTTAACCAGCTTTGCTCATCGCCATCCCCGGCCAGATAACTTAGTTCATCGTCACTGAGTTTAATGATATCGGCCTGTTGTAGCAGCTGTTGCACCAGCTCGCGGTTGGCTTGCCCGGTTGGCCAGAGGTTATGCCGCAAATTAGCATCGATAGAAATTAACCAGTCGTGGCGTTTGGCTTCGGCTACCAGTGCAAAACTGGTATCGGCAATGGCGCTATCGGTCAGGCTATTCGAGCATAAATGCAAAATGGCTCTCTGCTGCCAGAAATCTGCCGGTAGATGGTTGAGACGATACAATAGATCAGCTGCTGGCGGCCGGTAAAATGAAAAGCTGCGATCGCCGTCGGCATTGAGCGCAACAAAGGCCAGCGCGGTTTTTGCCTCTGCCGTGCGCGCACAGGCGCCGACATTAACGCCATAATGCTCAAGCTCGGCTTGCAGGAAATCCCCGAACATATCGGCCCCCAGCATGCCGACAAAGCGGCCATCGCCACCCAGTTTCGCTACGGCTACAGCGACATTTGCCGGTGCACCTCCGGCGAAGCGGCGAAAGACACCGGCTTGTTGTGGATCCTGTAAGAAGTCAATTAACACTTCGCCAAAACAAAAGACTGGTAGTGACATTAGGGTACCCGTAAAGATTTAACTTAAATGTTTAAGCTTAAGCTAGCCTATTCGCCCGCTGTTGTAAATTGGACGCTTACTAAAATTGCTTAAATTTTTAGCAAAAGCTTGCAATGCGGCAAAAATAAAGCAAAGATAGCGAATAAAACTTTGGTTTGGACCCTTGCTTATGCCACAGTATCTGACCCGCTCCATGACCGCTGATCCTGCACAGTTAGCACATTTTTCTGATGTTTTGCTTAAACGTTATAGCTCATCGCTAAAAACGCTGGCGAAAGGGCGCTGGCCGCTGTTGGCGGAGCGGTTACGACAGCAGTTACCGGCGTTGCTGGCACTGTATCTACCGCTTTATGGTGCACGCTTTGATGCCTATTATCATTTGGAGCAGCTGCTAAAAATTCTGGCCAAAGCCATAGCGCAGCGGCCGGATTATCTGCTGGCCGAAGATGCTGCGCCGCAAGATTGGCATCAATCGGAGCAGGCGCTTGGCTCGGCCTGTTATGTCGATCTGTTTGCCGGTGATTTTCAGGGGTTAAAGCAGCGTATTCCGTATTTACAGCAAACCGGGATTAATTATCTGCATCTGATGCCGCTGTTTAAAGCGCCAGAGCCAAACAGCGATGGTGGCTATGCGGTATCAGATTACCGCGCCACCATGCCTAAGCTTGGCACTATGACTGAGCTGGCGGATCTGATGCAGTCGCTGCATCAGCATGGCATCAGGCCGGTGCTGGACTTTGTCTTTAACCATACCTCAGATGAACATCGCTGGGCGCAAAAAGCCAAAGCGGGCGACACTGAGTATCAGGATTATTACTTCTTTTTTGATGAAGCCGAACGCGATCGCTATGCACCTTATTTACGGGAAATTTTTCCGGAAATCCGCCGCGGTTGTTTTACGCGGGAAGCCAATTCCGGGCGCTGGGTCTGGACGACCTTTAACAGTTTCCAGTGGGATCTGAATTACGCTAACCCGGCGGTATTTAATGCGATGGCAGAAGAAATGCTATTTCTGGCCAATCAGGGAGCAGCCGTATTGCGCCTGGATGCGTTAGCCTTTGTCTGGAAAGAGGCCGGCACTAACTGCGAAAACCTGCCGTTGGCACACACCTTGATCCGCGCCTTTAATCAGGTGGCGCGGCTAGCGGCACCGGCGCTGCAGTTTAAATCAGAAGCCATAGTGCATCCGGATGAGGTGGTAAAATATATCGCTCCGGAGGAATGTCAGCTGTCATACAACCCGCTGTTAATGGCATTACTGTGGAATAGCCTGGCGACCCGTAAAACCCGCTTGCTGACCGAGTCGTTACAGCGGCGCTTTGCCATTGATCCACATTGCAGCTGGGTTAACTATATCCGCTGCCATGATGATATCGGCTGGACCTTTGATGATAATGTCGCCTGGCAGCTGGGGATTAACCCAGAGCATCACCGGCAGTTTTTAAATCAGTTTTATACCGGGCAATTTGCCGGCAGCTTTGCCAGCGGGGTGCCGTTTCAGCAAAATCCGCAAACCGGCGATTGCCGCGTCGCTGGCATGCTGGCGTCATTAACCGGCGTTGAGCAGGCTCTGAAAACCGGTAATAGCGCGCATTTGCAGCATGCGTTGGCCCGTATTTACCTGCTTAATAGCGTGATCCTGAGTATCGGCGGTTTGCCGCTGCTGTATATGGGCGATGAGCTGGGCCTGTTAAATGATTACAGCTATCAGCAGGATGTTGCGAAAAAAGACGACAGCCGTTGGGTGAACCGGGTTGCGGTTAACGAGCAGCAGCTTAAAAGTGCCACCGACAATACTAAGCTGTCCGGTAAAATTTATCAGCAACTGCAGCAGCTGCTGGGTGTAAGGCGGCGCTTGCCGCTGCTGGGGCAGGGCAAAACCGAAATCCTGGCCAGTGCCAATCCGCATCTGTTTAGCTACCGCCGTTATCAGGATCAGCAAAGTTTGCTGTGTGTGGTCAATTTTAGCGAACACAGTCAGACGTTGGCGATGCCGGCCAGCAGCCAGTGCCGGGATGAGTTAAGCGGTAACCTATATCAGGGCGCCCGGCTTGAGCTGCAGCCTTATCAGGTACTGTGGTTAACGGCACTGTAAGTTGGCCACAAGGCTTATTCTTTTCTTAGACCGCGCTTAAGGGCGCGGTGCTTGCCAGCCTTGTTCGGCTTTGCTGATGCATTTGGGGTTACCTTCTGCTACCAGCGACTCGGCAAAAAACCATTCTTTAAACAGCTGCCAATCGGCCGTGATCGAACTTTGGCACTGGCCATTGGCCGTTTCGGCAAAGCGCTCTTCGCTGCAAGGCGGCACCTCGGGTAGCTGGCCGCGGTAGGCATAGGCATAAACCGCCTGACAATGTTCAGTCAGATAGGTGTTAAATACCACCAGCCAGCCTTGCTGATAGCGCACTATACTAAAGCTGGGCAGGTTATTGGCTACCGCAGTGGCAATAATTTCAGGTGCTTCTGCCTCGACCAGTAACTGCAGCTCGCCCTGTTGTTCCCCCTCAGTCAGGCGCTGGCGGATCTGGATCCGTTCGCCGCGCCGCCAGGCGAAACCATCGTAAGCGGTGTTATCTGCGGCTGCGATCAATGCATCCAGACCCTGTTCGTTACGTTTAACTTCCTGTTGAATGCTGCGCGCGATCTGCTCGGCTTCGGTCAGGGTTTTCAATTGATCGCAACCCGCAACAAACAGGCTGGCAAGTAACAGAACAGTAGCAAAGGGTCTGGACATCATATCTACCTGATCAGAGTCATAGCGCGGCGCTACCTTACTGCAAGGCCGGGAGCCTTGCAACTTTGGTGCTGACTTTAGCAATAAAAAAGCCCCGATCAAGCGGGGCAACAGCACGAGAGAAAATCAACAATAGCGGTTATTACGCCCTAGTCGGACATCGCCTGTAATTGAGCCTCAGCCGGATTAAACAGATGATTCCACCACATGGCCGCTGCCAGCAGCAGCGCAAAGCCGGTTGCCAGATAAAAGCCGTAGCGCACATCGCCAAACCAGTCACCGACTATACCCATCAGTAGTGGCCCCAGCGCGGCCGCCAGAGCGGTAAAGGCCAGGATCAGGCCTGCCGCTGCGCCATGTTGTTTGCGTGGGAAACAGCTGATGCCTTTAGAGTTCAGCGTCGGGTACATCATCGACATAAACAGACCGGATAAGGGCATCAACCACAGCGCCCAGGCTACGCCATGCCACATACTAAGGACAAAACACAGCGCGATAACACTGCTAAACCAGGCCAGCAGAATGGTCCAGCTAAAGCGGGTCAGTAACCATTCCGCCAGAAAGCGGCCGATAGTCCGCAAAATAAAGAATACGGTAATGGCATGTGCGGCCAGTAAGGTCCACTGACCCTCATATTGCTGTAACAGAGTAGGTAACCAGACAAAGACCGCCACTTCAGTTGCGACATAGCAGGCAATGGCCAGCGAGAAGCCCAGCGCATAAGGATTTTTCACCAGAGCCAGAGTTTGCCAGAGCGAGGCTTTAGGCTGTGGTGAGTAAAGCGGATAGTCCATGCGGTAGGCAATCAACAGTAACAGCGCACAAATAAAGCCGGCCACAAAATACAGCTGCTCCCAGGCCATATCAAACATCAGCAGGATCGCAACCATGGCCGGGCCAACGATGGCGCCCAGGCCAAAGAACCCCTCGACCCGGTTCATCAGCCGGGTATGGCTGGCAGAATTAGGGCTGATATCGCCAATCAGTGCCAGGGCGCCGGTTTTAAATAAGCCGATACTCAGGCCACATAGCCCCAACAATAAATTATAAAAGTAAAAACTCTGCCCCAGCGCAAAGGCAAAGCAGGCCAGGGAGTAGATCAGTAAGCCAAACAGAATAATTTTCTTCCGGCCAAGCTGGTCGGCCAGTTGGCCCAGGAATAGACCGGATAAACCGATAAAAATCATTGGCACGTAATGAAAGGCGGCCGCTTGCGTCAGGCTAAGGTCAAACTGCTTGACCACTTCGGGAATAATCACCCCCACGGCATCCGTGGTCATGGCGAAGACGAAGAACATCAGGCAGGTCATCCATTTAACCTGGGTATAGGTGTGCGTCGGCACGGCGGTTGCCGCTGCGCTGCTGAGCTGTTGCATAGTCTAACCCTGTCTTATCGCTGTCATCAGTGCAGCGTTTTATTAGTGTGGCAGTCTGCGCTATGCGCAGCTGGCCTTAGCCGCAGGTAGCATCAGTGGCTCAGGGGACTGCTTATCAGCAGACACTGGCCATTTACGCTAACCCCGCTATATTCGTTGTTACGGCTTAAAATTACACCTTAAACGTTTAAGTTGCAAGCTGAGAACCCGCTTTCTGGCGAAAAATACAACGTTTTTTAACAGCTGTCGCGCAGGCGTAGCTCACAAGGTAAAAGCACATTTTCAGCGGTATTACCCGCCAGCAGCATTCTGGCGGCAATACGGCCTTTTTCATCGCTGTGCTGGGCGACGGTAGTCAGCGCCGGATAGCTACGCTCGGCCTCTTCAATGCCATCAAAGCCGACAATCCGCAGATCTTGCGGGATGTTAAGACCTAATTGCCGGGCGACACTGATGGCTCCGAGCGCAATCCGATCGCTCATACAAAGCAGCAGCGTTGGACGGGGATGTTGCGTCAGAGCCTCACGGGCGGCGATTTGTGCGTAATGATGGTTATTCACTGGTATATGCCAGATTTGCTCAGCGTTTAATTCGCGTTGCTGCTGCTTAGCGGCGGCCAGATAGCCCTCGAGCCGGCGGCGGGAAATCGCTTCGTTCGCATCATATAGCTCGTGTTGTTGCAGCCGGCAGACCCGATCGGAATCTATCAACCTAAGCCCTAACACTGCGACCTTGCCAGGCTGTTTTTGCAGCGCATACTCAGCAATATCATAGGCATATTGATAGTTGTCGATATTAACCGAGCCGATACCCCTGAGGTTACAGTCGACACAGAGTAGCGGTTTGCCGCTTTGCTTGACCCGTTCCAGTTGCTCCGGATTTTTTGGGCTGCCATAAATAATAAAGCCATCGGGCAGGGCTTCGGCGGTGCTGTGTACCGCTTTGGCACCGGATAACAGCAACATATCCTTGCCGGCGTCCTGCAGCACCTCCGCGATGCCTTTAATCAACTGATTCGCAACCGGATCGCTGACCGAATACTCCAGCGTATCCGACAGCAGAATGGCAATCATATCGGAGCGGCCGGTACGCAGGCTGCGGGCGGTGGCATTAGGGCCGCTAAAGCCGAGCTTTTCACTTTCCTGCAGAATATGTTTGCGCAGCTCTGCCGACAGTTGATCCGGGCGGTTAAAGGCATTGGATACAGTCGCCACCGACACCCCAAGGTGTTTGGCCAGCGCTTTAAGGGTAACTTTTGGCATCAGGTTTTCCGGTTTTTGTGCGTATTAGCAGACAGAGCAAACAGATAAAACCACTCTAACCCAGTTTATCTTAAACGTTAAGATAAATTGTGCTTTGGTTTTAGGATCTAGCTTGCCGGAGTGGAGGCGGAGCACAGGTTCCGGTACCGGGCTGAAATCTCGCCGGTATAAAAAAGGCGACCGCAGTCGCCTTAAAGTATAAAGCAGCGGTCGCTTAGAACTGATAGCGTAAGCCAACAGAGGCAGTGCGGCCGTTAATGGTGCGGGCGGTAATAATGCCATTGGCCGGCACACTGCCTTGCTCAGCTTCCGTTAAACCGACCTTATCGAACAGGTTATTGATATTTAGTGATACGGTCAGATCCCTGGCCAGCTCGTAACTGGCAAAGGCATTGACCTGGGTATAGGCACCGAATTTCAAGTCGTTATTATCCTGAGCATAGGCGGCACTGGTGCCAATTAAACTGACACCAAATTGCGCCTGATCCAGCGTATAACGGGCTAACAGATTATAAATCACATCAGCCTGACGCCGTGGCGTATTGCCGACTAACTCAGGATTCAGCGCATCTTTGCTGATTTCGGCATCGGTCCAGGTAATAGAGCCGCGCAGGTCCAGATCGCCGATGCGGTAGCTACTTTCCAGCTCAATACCCTTGGCCTGGTAAACGCGGTCAAAGAAGCGCTGGGTAGTGGCTTCAAAGTTCTGTTCATCCGTTTCGGCGAAAAACAGCGTCGCAAATAGATTCAGGTTGCCATGGCGGCTTTTGCTACCCAGTTCATATTGTTTCACCTGGTCAATCGCATCTTCGCGGGCTACTGAGCCATCGGCGTTAACCTTACCGAACAACAGACGGTCGGCATTAGCACGGCCACCTTTACTGACGCGGCCAAACATGGCCCAATCGTTATTAAACTGATAGTTGGCGCCGACTGAATACGAGTTGTAAGCCCAACCGTAGTTCACCAGTTGCGGATTGGCCAGATCAATACCGGACACACTCTGCTCGATAATACTGATCACCCCGTCGCCGTTCATATCACGGCCACTTTGTACCGCGCCGGCATAGCTACCGCTGGCACTGCCAATATCGCGGCGTACACTGGCTTCCAGCGACCAGTCGCCAAAGGCCCAACTGGCTGAAGCGTAAGGTGCCTTAATGCTGTAGTCAGTATCATAATTGCGCTGACAGCAGTTGTCCCAGAACGGCACGCCATAGGCCAGCTGGCCCTGCTCGGAGAAGGCGGTGCCATTGGCGGCAAACACATTTAACAGTTCAGCATTATCACCTTTTAACGCCATCAGGTAGGAGTTCCACAGCCAGGACATACTGATGCTCTGGTCAGCGAGGTAGTAGCCAAAGCTGACATCGACCTCGCCAAACCGGCGTGATAATTTCAGATCGTTAACGATGGAGCCAAAGTCATGCAACTCAACATCAAAGGTATGAATACGCATCGCATTGCCGTTGCCGTACAAGTCGCCAGCTTGTGGCCCTACCGCATAGCGCACGGTAGCGCCACTGCCGGCAATGCTATTGGCAATAGACTGGGCGCTGTCGACTTCGGCCGGAAACAGCGTAATAAAGTTGCCACTGACTTCACTGATCCGAAAGCGGTTATCCAGGGTCCAGTTATCATCGAGGTCGAACTGCGCTTCGATACCAAAGCTATTAACCTGTGGGTTCATACCATCGCGAATGTCACCGCGTGAGATCTGGTTGTCGCCGTTTAGCCGCACGGTCTGGGTTAAATAAGCCGATTGCAGTGTGTCTTTTTTGGCATCGTAGCCGGGAACTGAACTGCCATCAGCATACATCGGCATCGGCATATAGCTGGTTACCCGGTCATTCAGATGTTTGGCATAAAGCCGCACATAACCGCTGTCAAAGTCTTTGGTCAGATTGGCTTTGAGCTGATAGCCGCGCTCGCCTTGATAACCCGGATCCCTTACGCCTTCGCCCTGGCGCACAAAGCCACCGATATGAAAGCGCATATCGTTATTGATATCACCACCATACTCAAAGTCGGTACGGAATTGATCATAATTCAGGCCGGTGGTCAGCGCGACGCTGCCGCCATTATCAAGCCCGGTTTTACTGATAAAGTTAATGACGCCACCCGGTGAGTTGCTGGCGAGGGTGCTGGCAGAGCCACCGCGAATCACCTCGAGCCGTGCCAGGGTAGCGTCAGCGCGGACAAAAATATCGGCGTTACCAAAGGCAATATCACCAAACTGGATCACCGGCAGACCATCTTCCTGCAGGGTTAGAAATTTGGCACCACCAGCAGCCACCGGCAAGCCACGCACTGCGATATTGGCATTACCCTCACCACCACTGGCTTCACTGCGCACACCCGGCAGCATACGGAACACTTCAGCAGTAGAGCGGGGCGCGGACGCATCGATATCTTCAAAGGTCAGGGTACTGACCGAGACGCTGGATTGCATTACGGTTTGATTGCGCGATACCGCACCCGTTACCAGAATACGCTCAAAGCCGAGGCCACTGGGGGCAGCGTCTGCGGCCGCGTCAGTTTGCTCTGCTGCCGTTGGTTCAGGCGCAGTTTCCTGCGCAATAAGTTGTTGAGAAGTTAAAGCAAGAGTAATGGCCAGCGCCAGGCTGGATAACGCAGGTTGCTGTTGCATCTTGGGTGTCTCCCTTGTCGATCTGGAATAGTATTTTTTATAAGCTGAAACGTTTAAGTTTGCTGCCGTTAAAAAAATGCCGGTAGGCATTTTCAGTAGGGCGACCGACCAGTGCAGCGTGATAACAGCTAGATGACACGCTAAAGCTGCTGGCTGGTTCAGGTACAACTCTTATTATTTGGGTAAAACTTTATCAGTTAAAATTGTCTTAAACGTTTTACCCCTAAATTTTGTAGGCGTCAAGGCTGTTTAATAACTACACAACAATTTTTTTTGTGATCCGCTGGCGCGGGCAGGATAAACTACAAGTCCTGATAGGGGAGTAACGAGTGAATTATCTGGCGCATGCGGCGCTGGCGCAGCCACAGCCGCAATCTTTAGTGGGCAATTTATTAGGCGACTTCTGCAAAGGTGTTGCCATCGATACGCTGGCGCAGCCAATTCAGGCCGGTTTAGCCAATCATCGGGCGGTGGATCGTTTTACCGATAGTCATCCGCTGGTGCGCGAGGCGCGTGCCTGTTTTAGTACAGAGCGTCGTCGTTTTGCGCCGGTGGCATTGGATGTGCTGTTCGATCATTTCTTGATCCGGCATTGGCAGCAGTTTTACGCCACGCCGTATCCGCAAGCTAAATCAGAGCTTTACCTGCAATTGGCGACAGCGGAGCCCCTGATGCCGGAGGCGATGGCGGTGGTAATGCGCAAGGTGCGCCAGCAAGACTGGTTAGCGGCCTATCAGCAGTTAGAGGGTGTAGCAATGGCGCTGGACCGCATTGCGCAGCGCATTCGTTTTGCTAACCGTTTTGGCGGTGCCGGACAGGATATCGAGCGCCATTATCACAGGCTGGAACAGGCGTTTTTAAGCTTTTATCCCGAATTGCAGGCGCATGTCGCCGCGCTGGGATTGGAGCAGCCTGCTCAAATCCGAAGCCGGTAAATTCCAGAACCAGTATTAGCCTGCCGCCAGCCGGCCTTTCCAGTAGCTGCGCCAAAATTCGACCTGAGCTTCACTTTCCAGCTTTTCATGCTGTATCGACAGCGCGGCTTTATCCGCCGCTTTCTGATAGATATTGATATTTACCCGTGAACCATCGGCCAGGCCACAGCGCCAGTAGCGCCATTTTTCAGTTTGGCTGATATCAGGGCCGCGGCTAAGTGGAATATCGGCAAAGGCCTGTTCTCCGGCAACAAGTTGTTGCCAGAAGGCAAGGGCGTCGTCCATGCTGCCACTGAGTGTTTTATTAACCGAAACACTAAAACTGCCACTGCAATCCTGACCTACCACCCGCCGGCCAAGGTGTTGCTCAAACTGCACTGCCAGCATCTGACACCACCAGGGGCTAACGCCCTGTTCGGCTAGCAGAAGCGCAATTTCTTTATGGCTAAGTTGCTCAGCCTGCCGCGCAGTAAGCAACGCCAGCCAATGTGCCCAGCTCTGGCCACTCCCTTTTTCAATTGCTGCTTCGGACATTGAAATTGGCATAAGGTGCTCCTTATTGTTCTGTAGGTCCAGATTGGACCTTGGCTTTTTGATAGGCTTCGCTAAAGGCTGCCGCCAGGATCCCCGTTGGCATAGCGACAATACCAATACCAATCAGGGCCGTGATACCTGCGCAAATTTTTCCCAGCGGCGATAGCGGTGTGACATCACCATAGCCAACCGTGGTCAGAGTGGCAATTGACCACCACATGGCCCGTGGAATACTGCCAAAATCTTCCGGATTACTACTACCTTCAACCAGATACAGTAGGATAGAGGTGGTTAATAACAGCGACATGGCAATAATAAAACTGATACCCAGTTCCATTTTGCGTTTTCTTACCGCCTGAATTAGCAAATTTAATGAGTCATTAAAGCGGGTGAGCCGTGAAAGGCGAACTATTCTGAACACTCTGAGCAGCCGGATCACCAGCAGTGGCAGTTCTTCTGATAACGGCATAAAGGTTAACAGCACCAGTAGATCTAGCAGTGTCCAACCGCTACACAAAAAACGCCAGCGGCTTTGACCCAAATGCGCCTGCGTATAGGGGGCAATATAGATCCGTAGTGCCAGTTCGACACTGAACAACAGTAGAAAAGCCAGATTGAGCCACCAAAACAGTTGTGGCCAGTACATAGTTGCTAATGGTTCTGTCTCGATAATAGCGAACAAAGTAGAGAGTAAGATCGCCAGACAAATAAGTTTATTAAAACCTGATAGTCCCTGCGTAGGACACGCCTGGGGATCAATTTGCTGCACTAGGAGTTGCCGCATAAGGCTTGAAGGCTGAATAGATGAATGATCAACAGCTTAGCAGTTGGCACCCGGGCGCTCAAGCGAAGATTCAGACAAGGTTCAGTCGAGGTTCAGCATACTAGCATTTTTTCGGATCGCAGGCGGTGATAATGAAAAGCACTAAATACTCCTGGTTGGCATTGCCACTTTTTTGCAGTGTAGCGCTGGTCGAGGCGGCCAATGGCTGGCATGGCCCGGAGCCATTCCGGCTGGAACGCTTTGACGGGCGTCAGTTTGATTACAATCTGGAGAGTTTTTTACAGCGTTTGAGCTTTACCGAACAACCGATTAGCAGTGGTGTGCCGCTATGGCAGCAAAATGGTTGGTATGGCACTGGCGGCAGCAGTCGGGGTAAAGAATTTTATGTGCATTCCTTACTGCAGCAAAAAATACGCTTTGACGCGCCGGTCTATGCCGGCTTCCGGCATAAACGCTCGGAGGATCTTGACGGTTGGTATGACCGGGCTTTATTCGGAGTAGGTTATCAGGCCCGCACCAACTGGGACCTGGGCGTTTGGGGCGATGTCAGTGGCGCGAAAGAAGAAATGGATCTGCAATTTGAGGCCAACCGCTACTTTGGCGATGGCAGCTATCTGACGGCGGCATTGGTGCTGACTGACGTGTTTTACAACAGTAAAACCTACAGCGATAATCGCTATCAACGGAGTCCGCTAACCTTATATCTGGCGGGAGCTAAGCAATTCGTCGATCAACAGCTGTCGGCCTTTATCAATATCAACTTACCTACCGAGTTTAACGATGCCACGCTCGGTCAATTGCTACAGGATGAACAATACTCCGCCGGCATCAGTTGGCAGCGTAGTTTCCAAGGCGAGCGCCAGCTGAGCGTGCAAGGCCAGGGACTGTATGGCAAACGCCGCGCCGACAGCCCGCTTGCGGATAGCGATGCCGACTGGCAACTGACCCGGCGCTTTGCACAGCTGAATCTGGAGTGGCAGCAACCCTGGCAGCAACGACCAACGGCATTAGGCTTACAACTTAACCGCTTAACTGAGTACGATAGCCGCTTTGCCGATGCGACACAAAGTGCTGAATCCCGGCGTGAAGCCTTTGCTTATCTGAGACAAGATCGCAGCCTTAACGATAACTGGCGCTGGCGGCCTACGCTTTATGTTGGCTATGGTGCAGTTCGGGGCGAGCTAAGAACAAATAGCGATGAACCGTTAAGAGATAATGGCTGGCTGGCCAAAATTAGCCCCAATCTGCTTTGGCAGCTTAGCCAAAGCAGTGGTGCTTATCTGCTGATTAACCCCACGATAAAATTACATAATCTGCAATTTGGTGGCGGCAATATTCAGGTATTTGTACCATTTTAATTCTTGGCTGGACAGAGCACTCGTTGGCAGTCAGTTGGCTAGCGGGTGCTGTTCAGCTTGAATGCTTACCTTGAGTTTGAACAGCACTGGACGCAACAGTAACTCTGCAGCGCAGGCGGCATAGAGCCAGCCAAGGCAGAGTACGCCGAGTGCTCCCTGCAGGCTTGCGGTGGATAAGTGCGGGCTATGGTAAAACACGCTGACTAATCCGAGCAGACTGAGTACTAGAGCACTGCCATAACATAATCGGTATTGCAGTTGGTATAGCTGCTGTAAAAAACGCCGCTCAGCCACGGTGCCTGTAGCGTGCTGCCATAGTAATGATAAGTTAATGATGCTCATTACCAGACCCATTGGGCCGGCAGCGACTAAGGTTACGCCGGGGACAAATAACAGCAGGAATATCAGGGAAACCAGATCAAGATAAATACTGAATTGGCCATGTGAGGCCAGGCTGACTAGGGCCAATAGTAATGCCAGCAAAAGGACCAAGGCACTCAGTTGGACGCTGCGTTGGGCAAAAGACCAGTGGCTGATCGTCGGGACAGAGCTGTGGCGCAGCGCCTGGGGTGAGACGTTCAAGGACGCAGAGAGCGCCAGTAAAGACTCGGGCGAACCACCACCTGCCTGTTCCAAACGTTGAATCGTTCTTAAACTGAGACCACTTTGTCTGGCTAACAGATCCTGGCTTAAGCCACGTTCCAATCTTAACTGCTTTAACTTTTCTGCACTAATATCCATCTATCATCTCCCTGTTCTTTCTGGGTAGCTTAGGGGTTACCATAACCAGGCTGCAAGTGAAAATGGTCTGTTTTGGCGGTCAAGTTACCGCCAGTAAGCCGCCAAAACGCCGTCACAGCGCTTTTTTTCGGCAACTGACGGCACAAGGCTTTACAAAATAGCCAAAGCCGTTAGGCTGCCACTATTTCCGGCTCGAACAAGCATTACAGCGAGGCACTATGCAACCCTTTATCTATCATATCGGCACTCAGGGACAACCCTGGGGCGAGGCAGAAAAACAACAATGGCTCGCCGAGCAACGCATCAAGCGCAGCTATCAGAGCGATGTGTTAAGTCAGCTTAGTGCGCTGGAGTCGCAGTTTGAGGTGATCCAATACGGTGAGCTGGATTATCAGGCGCAGGGCTTTAGCAGCTATCCGCTGTTTTTATTAAAAAGCCGCAACTGGCAGGCCGATAAACCGCTGGCGTTGGTCACAGGTGGCGTGCACGGTTATGAAACCAGTGGTGTGCATGGTGCGCTGCGCTTTGCCAAAGCTCATGCTGCGACCTATGTTGCCGACTTTAACTTGTTGATTGCGCCCTGTATCAGCCCCTGGGGCTATGAAACGATCAATCGCTGGAACCCATTGGCGGTCGATCCAAACCGTTCCTTTATTGCCAATAGCCCGGCAGCCGAAGCCGGTTTGTTGCGCGATTATCTGCAGGCGTTGGGGACAACGCCTTTGGTGCATATTGATTTGCATGAAACCACGGATTCGGATAACAGTGAGTTTCGTCCGGCCAAAGCCGCACGCGATGGCACTGTAAATACCAACTGGAATATTCCGGATGGCTTTTATCTGGTCGGCGATAGTGAAAACCCACAGCCAGATTTTCAAAAGGCCATGATTGATGAAGTGGTTAAAGTGACGCATATCGCCCCTGCTGATGAGCAAGGCTGTTTGATTGGTGAGCCGCTGGCGCAGTTTGGCGTCGTCAACTACCCGAAAAAATCCCTGGGGCTTTGTGGCGGCATGACCGCTGCGCGCTTTGTTACCACCACCGAAGTTTATCCGGACAGCCCCAGTGCCACGCCCGAGCAGTGTATTCTGGCGCAGGTAGCAGCGGTAGTGGGCGGCTTAAACTATGTACGGGCGCTGCTGTCAGCGAAGTCGGAATAGTCGGCATAGTAAGCAACATGAGTATTCAGATCCGCTTAATCAGCGCTGCCGATATGGCGGCGGTGGTGGCGCTGCAGGATAGCTGTTACAGCGATAATCTTTATGAGCCAGCGGAATTATTGGTTGGGCGTCTGGCCGCAGCGCCGGACAGTTGCTGGCTGGCAGAAAACCCAGCCGGTGAGCTGTTAGCTTATTTGTTTTGCTACCCCTCTGTAGCTGGCAAGGTGGCGCCACTGGGCAGTCCGTTTCAGGTTGCCAGCAAGCCAGAGCTGCTGTATCTGCACGATATGGCGGTTAGCGCCAAGGCCAGGGGGTTGGGCCTGGCCAGCCGCTTGCTACAGCAGGCCGAATACTTTGCCAGAGAGCAGGGATTGACCCGGTTAGCGCTGGTAGCAGTACAGGGCTCGGTAAGCTACTGGCAGCGACAGGGGTTTCTCGTACAAGATACACTCTGCCCTGATGCTGAGGCGGCACTGCAGAGTTATGCCGGGGAACAGGCGCGGTATATGCTGAAGGCATTTTATACTGCGTTTTAAACCACTGGTTTAGGTACTTTATCAGGCAACTTTGCCCTATTGCGACAGCGGCAGCTATACTGATTGCTGCTTAAAGCAGCAACTGGCAGAGGAACCGCCATGCGTAATCCCATTGTTATCCTGCACGGCTGGAGTGATAACAGCCGTTCTTTTCGTGACTTAGCCCACTTTCTGCAAACCGAGTTTGGTGCTGCGGTACAACATCTATATCTGGCTGACTGGTTGTCATTACAGGATGAGATCAGTTATGGCGATCTGGCCGCGGCGATGCAACAAGCCTGGCTTAGCATGAAATTGCCCACTGCGCCGCAAAGTGTTGATCTGATCGTCCACAGCACCGGTGCCCTGGTTAGCCGGCACTGGTTTACCCGTTATTATGCTGCGGCCACCAACCCGGTTAAACGTTTTCTGCAGCTGGCGCCGGCCAACTTTGGTTCGCCGCTGGCGCATAAAGGCCGCAGTTTCTATGGCCGGGCCGTGAAAGGCTGGAAGCAACCGGGCTTTCAAACCGGCGCCAATTTGTTATATGGGCTGGAGTTGGCGGCCGACTATAGTCGGGAACTGGCTAAAGCCGATCTCTTTGCCGCTGAGTCCTGGTATGGTGCGGGCAGAATGCTCAGCACCATTTTAATTGGTAACCGTGGTTACAGTGGGATCAGCGCTATCGCCAACGAAGCCGGCTCAGATGGTACGGTGCGCATTGCCGGGGCAAACCTGAATTGCCGTTACCTGAAAGTGGCGCTGGATGAGCAGCAAAACGTTAAGCCTGGCAGTTTGCAGCTGCGAAAAAGTCAGGGTGAAATCGCCTTTTCGGTGCTGCCAGATGAACATCATGGCAGTATTATCGGCAATGGTAAAAAAGCTCCGCATAACCCGCTGACCTTAAAGCTGATTCGCCAGGCGCTGCAAGTCGAAGATGCCGATTTTCAGGTGGGCAGCACAGGCCATTTTGCCTATCAGCAGCAGTTGGATAGCCAAAACCCGCCCGCCAACTGGCAAGCGGATTTGCGCAGCCAGGTGCTTTGTAAGCTACAGGATCAGCATGGCGATCCGGTCACCGATTACTTTTTAGAAATGTATCGTACAGCCGGTGCCGATAGCCGCTTTGAGCAAAAGTTATATCAGCAGTTTTTACGGCATGTGCATCCGCATAGCCAGCGGCCACAAAACCGGGCGTTTTATTTTGATGTGGCGGCATTAAACGAGCTTAAACAAAGCCCGAACTTTCAGCAGTTGTTTTTAAGTTTTCATGCCCAGCCGCTGTTTAAGCCACCTCGACAACCCGCTGGCTTTAGTGTGGTGCCAGCCAGTGCAGCAGCAGGGCTGCGCTTGGCGGTCGACGAACTGGCGCAGATTTTTGCACCGCATCAAACACTGCTGTTGGATGTGGAATTAACGCGCCAGGTCGCTGAGTCGGTTTTTACTTTGCAGCGTCATTAAAGGCAGTACGCCAGGGTTGATAACGCTTTAGCGTTTGTGCCGGGCGCTCGGTATACCAGGCATAACCTTGCCGGCGTTCGAGCGAGACCTGATGCACGTCATAATAAAGTTCGCCATCACGATCGCCAAAGATCGGTCTGTTGGTATTAAGCTCAGCGAAGCGTGGCCACAAAGGCCCGGCGCCGGCTTTGGCTTGCAGCACCCGCAGTTGCGGATGCCAGTGTTGATCAGCGATAGCATGGCGCGCCAACCAGTTGGCGGCAGCATGGATACTCTGCTGCAGTTCAACGGATGGCTCGGGCAAGCTAAGCAAAAAATCCAGCAGGCTGGCACTTTCCATTACCGCCAGCGCCGGCATTTCGTAGGCTCTGGCCCAGGCCGGTTGCAAGGTACGGTGATGATACTGTGCCGCCCACAGGCTCAACCCTGCCTCGTCCCGCTGTTGCAACTGCAGTAACAGTTTAAGGCCACGGCTAAAAGCCTGTCCGGCTTGTTGTTGCAAGCTGGCATCGACGAAGGCAAACTCAGTTTCAGCTGTACTTACGGCATACAATAAGCTCAGTACCTCCTCGGTTACCTCATCGTTAAGCGTAATATGATCATGATAACCCCCGCGCAGCGGAAAGCTCTGTGGCCAGCCACCATTGGGGTACTGCGCCTGTAACAGCAAGGTTATACCGCGGGTAAAGGCTTGCCGGTATAGCGGCTCAGCCGTTGCGTTATATGCCCGGGCCAGCACCCTTAATTGTGTCGTGGTGGCGCTGTTGTCAAAGGTAGGCACATAGTTTGGCTCCACGCCCCAGTGCTGACCACTTTGCCGGGCAATACGCATATCGGTTCGTTTCGACCAGCCACCGCTTGGCGTTTGCAGACTGAGTATGGCCTGCAATAATTCGCGTCCGGCCGTGCTTTGATAAAACGCCGCCGGTAAGTCAGGCTCAAAGCCAAAGCGCCGGGTTGGTGTGGGTAAGCTAAAGTCGCTTTGGCGCAAAGCCTGCAGTTCAGCCTGTAACACTGCCTCATCTTGCTGCAGCAGCCTTGCAGAGCGCGTGTAATAAAGCTCCCAGCTGGTCGAAAGCAGCGGCTCTGACGAGCTGCTGCCGGCATGCAGTTCGCCGCAGAGCAGGGCGCCGATCAGTAATAAAGGCCGCAATAATAAGAGCATTATCAGCACCAAACTTTATGGTAAAAAAGCTACGCTAACCTGCGCTGGCCTAGCAGGCAAAGTCAGGCCAGGGGTTTTTGTGCTTTTGTTCGTATCTGGAATTTCCCTGTCGCGGGAAATCACTTAGTCTGTAACACGGTCTATTACGGAGAGTGCAAATTGAGAGTATTGCTAAGCATGCTGGCATTAGCTTTTGCGGCGCCGCTTTCGGCAGAGATCCTGGCGCAGCAATTACCGGGTTTTTATCAGCAGCTGAAAGCAGAGCAACAGTATAGTGCCGCCTGGCGCCCGGATAGCACTCAGTCAATTCAGCAGTGGCGCACTGAGGCACGGCAACTGCTGCGCGACGCCCTGTTGTGGCCCGAGCAGCCACTGGATTTTGCGGCTGAACAACTGATGGTTGAGCAGCGCGATGGCTATCAGGCCGAGCGCTGGCAGCTTAATCTGACGCCAGAAAACCGGGTTACCGTTTCTGTGCTGCGCCCGGCAGGTGAGGGGCCTTTCCCGGCGGTACTGCTGCTGCATGATCACGGCGCTTATTTTTTAATTGGTAAAGCCAAGCTGATCAAACCCTTTGCCAAGGATCCGGATCTCGCCAAGGCGGAGGCCTGGACTAAACGTTATTACGATGGCCGTTTTATCGGTGATGAGTTAGCGGCTCAGGGGTATCTGGTGCTGGCAGCAGACTCGCTGGGTTTTGGTGAACGGGGACCGTTAAATGCCGATGCGCAGCAGGCGTTGGCCGCGAATTTTTTTCAGCTCGGGCGCTCACTGGCCGGTTTGGCGGCTTACGAAGACTTGCGCTTGGCAGCCTTTCTTGCCCAGCTCCCGCAGGTCGATAACACTCGCATTGCTGCATTGGGTTTTTCAATGGGCGGGTTTCGGGCCTGGCAGTTGGCGGCGCTGACGGATGATATCAAAGCCGCGGCGACCATTAGCTGGATGACCACCAGTGATACTGCTATGACGCCGGGCAATAATCAATTGCGCGGCCAAACGGCGTTCTGGATGTTACATCCCGGTTTGGCAGCGAAACTGGATTACCCGCATATGGCGGGTATAGCAGCACCTAAACCGGCATTGTTTATCAGTGGTGCTAAAGATCGTCTGATGCCAGCGGCAGGCACTGAACAGGCTTTTGCCACGATGCGACAAATCTGGCAGGCGCATGGCGCCGGCGAAAAGCTGGTGACTGAGCTTTGGCCGGAGCAGGGACATCAGTTTACGGCGGCGCAGCAGCAGCGGGTATGGCGTTGGCTGGAGGAGGTGTTTGCCAAGCCGGCCGCAGAAGATAATCATTAGAGTTGTGAGCCGAGCATCCGGCGCGTTTAGCCGCCGGATGCTCATATGTGAATTCTGCAGCGTCCAGACCAGCGCAACGCCCTTAGCAGGGTAGTAATTTTCTCCACCGGCTGTAGAGCACCATCCCGTGTAATAAGTGAGCACCAGAATACCAGAAAAAGCCTCAATCAAGGCGTGATTGCGAAGGAATAGGGTGCTCTTTCGAGCAATCAGAACGAAGAGTGAGGCTTTTTCTGGTATTCCCTTATGGGCGAACCTAAAAAACGCGCATACTGCGTTAAGCTTTCTCGATTTAGGCCCACTAAATCTTCGAAAACTTGCCTTACCTGCGCGTTTTTTAGATTCGCTGGTGTCGCTCATTACACGGGATGGTGCTCTGGGATCACATCCCTGTGCCCTTTCAGCCTCCGCAGCATCCATGCTGCTGTTACGAAAATTCTACCGCAGCTAAGGGCTTAAACAACGTCGGTGAGGCATCACGACAATATACTTTTGGCGGCACGATCGTGAACTAGGCGGTAAATGCAGAGTACACTTTTCTGGGGACGTCTTTGGCATGG